>Ga0307511_10000738_pt1 | contig 34890 bp, 38 predicted proteins | sample 13_EM_MG_FD_200266 | JGI IMG/M metagenome (GOLD analysis project Ga0307511, IMG submission 200266) | Populus trichocarpa ectomycorrhiza microbial communities from riparian zone in the Pacific Northwest, United States - 13_EM | ecosystem: Host-associated > Plants > Roots > Unclassified | place... | reverse complement strand
TATGAGGATATGTTGAACACAGCCCGATGACGGGTGTCCAGAAAAGAAGAAGAAATAAACAGGGAATGTCACCGCCAACGGCACGGAACAGGGACATAAAGGTCGTGACAAGAATATCATGAACCGCGAGAGAGCCTGCAAAAACCGTCAGATCAATCGATCGAAATGGACACGGAGCAGGTGCCAAGGGGAAAGAAACCAGAAATGGGAATCCGCCTCCCGCAGGTCTTCACCACCCATCTTCAGCATCACGGTTTCGACAGCCACACATCATCGACGGTGGAATAAAAATAAACCAGCAAGAAAATCCCGTGTCACGCCCAAAAACCCGCGAAAAGAGGCGAAGTGCGATCGCGCCAGGCTATCGGCACCCACCAGGGAGGGTTGGGCGTCCAGGGTATGATGATGCCTTTGGGATCCATCAGTTCAACGTTCCTCTCTGAGCGTGATCGGGTGGTCCGGCGGCCCAGGCGGCGGACCTCCCAATTCGGGCAATTCATTCGAATGGCCGGCGCCAAGCCGTATCGCGGACGTGGCGCTCCTTTGACCACGGAAAATAAAAAGGGGGACACGACAAGTCATAAATCACGATGAATATTTCGTGAGATCCTCTGGGAGGCACAGAACACCACACGGTTCCAAACAAACATGCTCGGATGCCTGTCATCGCCTATCGCCCGACTTCTTGTCTAGTTACCAGTAACTGCCGGGTGTTGAGGTCGCCAGTCCTAGTTCTTTGCGTAGGATCAAGATAAAGCGGTCACCAGCGGCATAAACGCAGCACCCCTCACCATGATCTGTGTTCCGGCGGGTCGGGGAAGAAGCCCCCCCTCAACGAGCTCTGGTGACCCGAAGATGTCGCGAGACGAGCGTTCCGCGAAAGGATACCACCTCGCTTCCCGGTGCCAAAAACGAGGCAATTAATCTCTCCTTTTTTTAAAACTTCTGATGCACGGGGGGAAGTCAGGAGGGTTGAAGGAACCCTCGACGGTGTTGCCGCCCAATGTGGCGCCCGACGAGAAGTACGCACGCTGCTGCGTCCGCGCGCTCATCCATCCCGAAGATCTGACCCGCCCCCTCCAATGGACCGTTCCAACGCCGAGACCCCGTCCTTTCGCATCTTGATAGGAAGGCTTTTTTTAGTTCAACATTCCGCAATGATTTTCCGGCGGCGCAACTGAGACCACACCAGAAGTTTGGCATTGAGCGGTTGACCAAACGCGCTGTGACGCAAACACTACCCGATGTGCGCCCACCCGCGCCCCCGATTGAACGACTCAACGAGTGCCCAACGGATGGTTCCCCGTGAGCGGTTAACGGGGGCGAACCCTGCGCTCAACAGAAACCATCAATCCCGTCGATTCTGAGTACCGTTCTGCACTTCGGTTCTCAGGTCCCCGTCCGCTAATCACGCACTCGATGTGAAGACCGCACCACGGACCGCTGTCGCATCAAGCGACCCACACACCGTTTTTCTCGGGGGTTTCGGTTTGAAACCGTCCAACCTTGCTTCGAAGACCCATCAAGTTACGATCGTGCGATGTTCGCCGCACCCGGTGTCTGTAGGGTATGGCTGTTTCGTGCCAATGCGAGAGATGACCCCTTGAACCCGTGAGCCTGCGCTGATGGTAAGCTAGTAGCCAAATCTTCCGCGATCCTCCCTGATTTGTACACACCAACTCAATCGAAAACGACATATCAAACTGCGTTGAGAGTCGGAACTCAAGACCTCCATCATGCGATGGGTGTATATCGCTCAGTTCGTAACCCCGGAAGTCGGGGCGGGTCTACACCATCACAGGCACGGATACCAGATGGATAGATAGTTGGGGTCGGATGATGGGAGTGAAGCTGGGCCGGGACGAAACGCGACTGGCCACCCCGTGTCGTGTAGAACAACAGTGCTTTGGTCGTCTGTTAACTGCAGATTGGTCCCTATCAATCCCACAATCAACGAAACCATTAAGATAACATCAACCCCACACCCGGGACCCACGATTCAATATTCAATAACTTACCCCACTTTCCGGCTTTGGATGGATTCCAGCTCACGTACAGCAGAATGGCCAAGATGAGAGACATTCCGAGAGGTTTGTGTTACTGATGGGAGAGTGGAGAATACGAGACTGGTCGAGAGCGCACCGGCAGAAAAGATATGAAAGTACGAGAACTCAATTGATTTTGTGAGGGGTCACGATGATGAAGTTGGCGCAACTCACCCTGTGTAGTTTCATTTCGGGCCTTTGGATCTTGAGATGCGGTGGGGGTATGGGAACGCTTTGTGATGTAGGAAGGAGGTTCGGCCCTGGTCCAGCATCAAACGGGTAAGTATCATCGGGTCAAAGAGGCAGCGCCTCGGAGTTGATGCCAAGAATACCTGATACAGTAACCGCGACGGATGACCAGAGACTAGATTGATGGGCTGACATGGAAGATCGGTCGACTGGAGGAGAGCCTGGGTGAAAAATATGCACAACGAATATCAGACGATCGCCCGCCTTGAGGCGAGCAATGGAATTCATTCCTGCCACAATGGGATCGAGTATACCGCAAAAGGCTGTAATTTCAGGCGCTAAGATGTCCAGGGTCCACGATCTGGAGGTCCCAATCCAATCATCAGCTGACCACCCCCCACACAAAAGGGGATCGTATTGGGATCGCATCAAAGGTCGCAAACGCCTTGTCTCCTGAAGATCGCCCTTACGCGCGCGGTGGTATCACATCTTGGGAATCTCGAAAATACGCAGTGAGCGCACATACTTGAAGGGGGTAAAAAAAACAAAGTCCAAAACTTGTAATCCTCCGAATCGCAGAACGATCAATCTCAAACAATCAGTCCAATCCTGTTCGTCGAACAGAGCCCGAGCTGATCAACCAAATCTGCGCCGGAGGCGTGACAACTATACGCAGACACAAAGGTACCAGACTGATAATGCGAATTTGATCGGAGAGGCGATGAGACAGGGCCATCGGTCAGGGGACGGCAAATAGATGCGAGAGGGATCGGAGAGGACGTCGGATCCAGTAAGATAACCACCGGGGTAAGGGACGCACAACAGCAAACGAAATCCACTTCGTAGGCAGTGCGACAGCTTCACCGTTGTCTTGGCCCCCTGTGTTCAGAAACGGCCTCATGTCCTTGAGGAGATGCCGTTGACACATCGAAAAAGGAAGTCAGTCTGACACCTGATATGATAGAACAGGGCAGAGGCAAGTAAGCAAATGCTTCTTGACTTCTTGACTTCTTGGGAAAGGAAGACCTCTATTCGGATAACGGACACGGGGGTGCCATATAAAATTTCCAAAGGGGAGGGGAGAAAACACACTGAGATCTTATCAAAGTGCCACCACAGAACATAACGGCGTCTCTTTCCGACGAAGGGGGTGGCTTCTCAACATACTCGTACCGATTCCTCCGATAAGTCCAAAAGATAAAGACGTGAATAGACGTACGAATAACGCCAGAGCGTGACTCCTTCACGGGATTGGGACTCAACGTGAAGCTGCGCGCGTTCAGTGTCAAAGTATGCCACACATCGCTGTCAGATCGTCGGATCGTATGCGGAAACTGGAAGTCACCAAAAAGACCCAAAACGGTCGCATACGAGAGGCAAAGAGCTGAGTGGATGGGCGTGCATGCTTGGTCACCCATGTTTGGGATAAACGTGGCCGCGAGGTCGCCTCCGTTCAAACCCCACCAATCGTAGTGACCGGCGTTTGTCGGAACCGATGAGGAACACTCATGATGGTGGGGACGGACACACGAACGAGCCCTCCCCATTTGATGTGAAAGTCGGTGAGGGTGGGGGGCCCAGTCGACCACGAGCTTAACGTGTGCCTCATGCTCCCAAAAGACGCCGAGAAACAGACACTCACGTTCATCACACCACGAATGAATTCATCCCCGTTCCACAAGAAAGGTCGAGAACGAACAACGCCGTCTCGCCAAATCACAATTCCATCGGTGACTCGAACACGCCGTTACGCCGCATGCGTACACACGGGCGGCGTCTGAAGAGGAAACCTGAATCCCCAAAACGGAACGACACGAGGGGAGAAAAAACTGCGATGAACAAGGCAGAGCACCCACCTTTGGCGAGACCACCGCGTTCAGGGTACAATGAACGGCCGTGACCTGATCGGGGTATTGAGCAGCGGGCACGGGGTTCGGAGAGAAGGGGGATATCATTCCTTCGGAAGAGACCCTTGCGTCGAAAAGCCTCCCGGCGTGGGACCCAGGACCAGACACTGAATGTCCCGGGGAGTAGACGTGGTCCTTAGAAAGGCACAGAGAACGCTGGATTGGTGAGCGTTCACAGGTGTATAGAGGAGGGAGATAGACCGCAGCAGCTCCACTCGTTCCAGAACTGAACTGAGTGAATCACTTACCTGACTGTGAGTTGTGGCTCGGCGGGCCATATACTTACCGCAATGCAATCGCAAGACGCGATACGGATGGCCAAGCTAGTTACCCGTTTCTGGCCGAAATGAAAAGGGTCCAAACGGGGTTTCGAAACGGAAAACGGACAATTTGGCCAGCACGTACAAATGAGGGAAGAAAGAGGGGGCCGCCAAAGCCGCGCGCACACGAGACCTACCGAACGACGTGCGCGTCCGCAGGTTGATCTGCTGGTGTTGTGGAGAGAGGCGGAACTAGTGCCTCGAATGGGCGAAGGTACCTCGGACGGAATTGAATGGGGGTTGTATTGGTGGTCACGAATCCGGACGGGCTGTACGGGTGTCGCGAGAAGTTTCGACATTTGAATCAGCTTACTTCATGAATGGGTTTTCTCATCCCATACATGTATGTGAGACCACGAGGTAGAGATATGTGGAACCCGTGGGCCCGGCCGAGGGGGGATAGGGAGGGCGCAAGTTCACCTCTGCATGTCACCGCCTTTGTGGGGGTATCTGTCTGACTAAACGCCGAGAGGAACAGATCAAACGCCCGGAACCACCGATCGGGATACTGAGCCTCACATCCGAGCTCCGAATCCCATCGAAACTTTCACCCCCTATGGGACAGGCTCCAATACCCTCAAACACGAAAGGTCAGGGTGAATATATCGGGGAGGAGCAAGGAGGAGGGGGATCGACCCAGTAATCCGCCGGTCACCGCATCGGTCGGGGTCTGGACAGGCCGAACTCCTGAAAAGCTGAGGAATCTCACTCTCCACCGAACAAACCGGCCGGAGATACGAGGCTTCGAAAGAGAACAAAAAATCACAAGGGATTCTCAAACCCACCAAACGTGGCAGGTATGACTGATTGTGGCGTATCTACAGTTTCTTTATCCCCCCACCCGCACCCACGCACACTTCCGAAGTCCGACCCAGACCTCGTGTTCGTGTTCGCTGTCCAACGCCATTGTTTCCCTTCGTACGAATATGGACATCGCAGCCCGATCCAAATCCAATCAAAATCGATCGGCTCCAGGGGGCCTCGCCCGACGGTCCAATTTATTTGCATGACACCGCCTTCCTTCCACCCCCCTCAACCCGGCCTAGTGCCGTGAGGGAGTGACCGGACAACTTCCCCCTTCCCGTTGACACGATCCACTGCCCGCGCGATCTAGAACTCTGTATTCGTTGATCCACGATTGGGATCTACGGTAAGTTTACATGATGATCAACCATGTATATCCAGTGGATGCGGCGGCTATCTTAATCCAAACCGACAAGCCCCCTCGGTACTCTAGGGGTACAGATCTACGCAACAGACCGACGAGGGGAATATCCTCGTGTTTTCCTCAAGCACCGGCCGAACACAACAATCAAAAAAGGAGGATAAATAAAATTGTGACATGACGATTCCCCCTCCGCCATTTCCTCGTGTCTCGTGTTCCCGTGGGGGTTTCCTCATTTGGTTAGGACTAAAAACACACACTTATCGGGTAAAAAATAAGGAACCAAATAGCCAAAGCGCTCGCGCGTCTGTGAAGTGAGCTGAGCCACCCACCTGCCACTTCACCATGGTGACGTGACCTACAACTTCCCAGCGCGCAGGGATCTGGGAGGTTCGGGAACGGTGCGCGGGTCACCAAACGGGTGCAAAACACATTCGAAAACAGGAAACAACTCTCATTATACCTACATAATCAATTCAAATCCAATCCTCCTGCTTGTGCGTACTGGGTGCCTTTTGCGTTGAAATTTGAATTTCGTCTAAAATAAAACCCTGGCGAGGCGATTGTATGTCCCGTTATATATATATAACACCATACACCAGAGAGCGACCGCGCCAGCCGCACGGTCCACAGACATCAACGCAACCGGCGGAATGGCCAACGTATGAGGGAGCTCGAGATTGTCCAACCCGCCATAGAGCAATGCAGAACGTTAACGTTATCCCATGACGAAGGAACGTAAGGCACGACCAAAGCCTTCAACCATGGGTGTCCAAGGTACTCAAACAGATGATCAGCAATCAACGATAGGAGAAAAAAGGACAGGGCGATCGAGGAACTGTAAGGTTACGGCTCGACCGAGATCAGCCCGATCGTGGTCGGTCAGCCAATTGACGGAAGGAATGGAACATGGATCGTTGGACATAATACATTACAGTCCGCTGGCAGCCCCAGGTACCCGACGACGGGGGCTTGACTCATGACCCCCCTCCGATATCAGAAACCCTTGGCATCAGAAAGACGAGGAAAAAGTCGGGACAGTGAAAAAGGAAGACTCAGGCAGACAGCGATGTCGTACGCGAGGCTCGACGGCCCGAACATCCGTTCTGAACGTCACCAACCCGTCCACAAACACCCGACGTCGTTTCCAGGGGCGAGAGGGGATGACAATGCAAGTGACCATTGGGGAAACAGAGACGAAAATGATTAATGAATACAGGAAGCGGGAGAGCGTTCGCTGCGCTCGTCGTTCCATAATCCGCCACCATGTATCAATTGGAGAAGAGAAGATAGATGGAGAGACGCCTCGGGCGCGTCAGATGACATCTCGAGTAAATACCAGAGTTCAGGGTGAGAATCTGGCTGTACCGGCGGAGGCGGCGGAGGATCGATTGGAAAAGTGGGTGACAGGGATCGGAGCAGACTGTGGCGTGGAGTGGCGGGTTCGATCGGTGACAGCTTTGGTCAGGGGAACCTTTCGTCCAAACTTCAATCCACATACTCAGCGTGTAACGGGTTTCCAATTCTCGTTGCCTACCCACCCTGTCATTCTCGCCGAGTTACGATATCCATCCATCAGGTATTCTCTTGTGGCGAGAGGCATTTGAAAATAGCTGCCCATCGAAAGGGTGCACTCGCGCCAGTGTCAATGGGCTCCAATCACTGTCACAGCCGATTGTTAGATTGCAAGAGGGATGGGGGTAAGGGTCCCAGTAGTTATCTTTGGACCAAAGGCAACGGTTTCAAGGCACAGTACAACAAAGCTCATTCGGAGCACTTCGAGGTACCCTATTCAACTTTGTAGGTTAGTGACGAAACTGAATAGAAAACGTACCTCACTCCCACATGAATCGTGGAGCGTGACCCATCAACAATGCAAACACCACCCCAGTAACCCAAAGACCCAGAAGACGCCGGGTAATCAAGGATCATCACGATTCGCGATCGCAATACGTGCCCGGTGGCGAAATCAAGGGAACACACGAGTATAGCCACAGAAGCGGTTTAACAGATCACAACCCACTCCAATGTTAGGCAAAAACACGTCGGGGAGGGTCAGATCCCAGAATCGGCAATCGCTGCGATCAACGGGTCTCGGTAGGGAACGAGGAGATTAATTCGTTCGACCAATCGAGGCAGGCTGGGCACACTTCGGATCCGGATAGGTAAACGGACGGTGGCGTGGGTGTGCTTCTTTTCTCCAGGATGGAACTGGAAAAGAAGAGCCTGGAACCGCCTCTTTGGCCCACCATGCCCACTGTCAATGTGCCAAACCGAACAGGTGGCCCACCGCTTCCGCCTGATCGCACACCACACAAAAACCCGACCGAGAACAAAGTAAATCCGAAAGCAGGTTTTCCCAGGAGGGGCCACGCAACTGGGAGTCACGGTCACTCGCTCTTTGGGCTCTAGATCTTCTGCGATTCGGAGCTCCAACGAGGGGTGACAGAGCGGAGGCGCGATGTGAGGCGAAGCAGGAGGCCCAGGTTCTCCACACCATTCCACTCTGACTTCACGGTCGTGCCCATCCACGTCCATACCACTCCACTCGCTCGAGACCCTCCTCCGTGTCCCATTGATAGAAATGAAACGAAAAACAAAACCCCAGACGCCGAAACGCACAGAAGCGTTCGTTCGTGACGGCTCGTCGCACGTCGAAAGAAAGGGTCCAGTGCGTCACACATTGCGTGGGTAAGTTAACCGGGTGCGCCACGCAGGCCCCAGGGACGTATCTTGATATGATATTGAGTTTTCGTGATATATGAACGAGAGAGGTACCCACCTGATGCACGGGATTGTGGCGTCAGTTTAACAAGCGGGCCAAAAGGTACGGTCGGGTAGCGATATTTTCAGCGAGTTGTCATCCGTGACATCAGGTCGAAAAATCTCTGATTGAATGGAAGAGGCCAATCAGTCGCAGTCGGTCACGTGGTCCACATTCGAGCGAATGAGGAACAGGGACGGTGTGGGAAGGTCCCCTGCTGTGGGAGGGATTAGGATCACTGGGCCAGTGAAGCGCAGGCGAACGGAGAATCACATGGGACATTGTGGTTCCATAGATAGAAAGAACATCGGGACACGGGAGCGGGTCCCAAAGCTTATCTCGTTGGCCGAAAAGCGCACTTTACCCCCACGCGCGCGCGTGTCCGCTCGTCCATGGTCGGGACGTGATCGTCAAATCGGAGCTCGAAAAAGAGCAAAAAGAGAAGAGATCAGCAGGCCGAGGGGAAATAAAGCGGAAATGGGGATAAAAAGAAGGAGTGCGAGGGTGGAAAAAGCTGACAGCTTTGATTTGATCACGAGGCGAAGGGGGGGAGAAAGAAGGAAGGGACCGGGTTGGTCATTTTTGGACGCGCCGCTTTGTGCGTTGAGCGGTACCTGATCGAATTGATGATGAGTGGAAAGAGGAGAGAGACGATCAACGGGACGTATCCGTAAGTCCCCCATCATAAGGAATGAAGATGGGACGGGGTAAGGCACCGAAAACATCCTCTTTTCGAAAAGTCGAAGACCCAGGGGTATACGTGAGATGTGGACAACGTGACAACGACTTTACGGCACACCACATTCGCGCGTTGGTGGGTGTATACGACTTCCGGTTCTTCGCCCCCGGACTCGCGAATACAATGGGAAAACCCCAAGACCCCAGCCCAGGTCTGCAGGTCTCAAGCACATTCAATCACAACAGCACATAACACAACACAAGACACACCCTTCATCCGTCCAGAAGTCCAAATCAATACACGCTTCTGTCCGTCCGTTTGCTTCCGTTTCCCACTCGGTTCTCAATCTCCTCCGCGGATATGCGGGTCAACGAAAGCTCCGTGAGCCAATCGGATTCAAACTTGGTACTTCCTCGGAGAGGGGGTGTGTGAGAGCGTCTCGGGAGAGGGAACTGCGATTGGGCTACGCGAACACGGAGAAGAGGGACGTGGAAAAGTGAGAGGGCTTGTGATCAGATTGTGATCGAGGTCACGATCCCCCACCCTCAGTCCTCCCACCACCATTGTTCCATCGGATCCCTCGGGGTGCGGCCTGATTCTCGCAACGAGAGAGGCCACTGAATACACGACCCAGAACTGCACTTCTTTCACAGCCCCCATTCAAACGTCCAACCAAGGTCACGCCCACTTCGACGACTCTTCAACGGCTTACCGACTCAAGTACTCCTCAAGTACTCAACGGCTCAACGATTCAACGATTCAGTGCCCAAGGACCCAATAGAATCATAACAGCCCAATACTCCAACACCTCAGCAGGTTCACCAATTCAACGGCTCAAGGACTCAAGCATCCAAGCAACCCACCAAGTGCCACCGCATATCCAGGGGGGTCCTTTTCTGCAAGTCATACCCGAACTCTATTCCAGCGGTAAACACGACTACGACTACCATCAACCACATCATCATATTAAACTTCATCGACCCTCTGTACAACCCCGACCGACCACACGGTCAAAAGCCTCATTGCACGTGTAAAGCCTAAACCCGGACCGCATGCTTCCACCCTTCTCATCCCCACGGTACGATTCGACGGGTCAGCTGGTGATCAACCCATGTACGACTTGACTCGCGGAGGGAGGGATGGTTGGCTCCTCAACTACCCCGGTTTTTTTTCTTGTCCCCTTATCGTCCGTGACAGCGGGTACGTGATTGCGAGCGGTGTACGCGTACGGGTGCGTGGCGAACGCTCTGCTTACAATAAGTATGTATCACGATATCTAAGCGTTCATAGAATAAAAACCCGACGGGAAGAAGATGGATACCTCCGACCCTCGCAATATATTCGAATATTCACACTCCACGCCGAAGGCCGGACGGAGAAGCCGATGTATGCCAGACCGGAGAAGGGGGGGCACGTACTTAAGGGGAAAGACAGAATAGGGAAAGCCGGGGCGAACTCTGGGGAAATGAATTTCGAAACGAAAAAGCGACGCGTGCGTCGTGAACGTCTGCAAGTGAACAACTCCCCCGAGAGGCGCCCACGCTCGAACTCGTGCATTTCATTTCTTCCCATTCCGAACCTCCCGAGGATCTGGGGTTATACTTTTATTCCACTTGGGGAATTTCAAGGAGAGAAGGGGGAAAGGAAACAGAAGGAGGCTTTGCGGATAGATAGAGACGGAGCCCCGAAGTCGGGTTCTGTCATCTCTTTCCCATCGCCACGACAAGCCAGCTTCCTGCCCAATACAGAAACTTTGAACCGTGGATACACCCAGCATTGTCCCGCAAATCTTCCACAACGCACTCAAAACTCCAAAACACGAAAGAAGAACGGAAGTAAAAAAAAAACTGAATCGAAAATATTGGAAATCGGTGCAACCTATCGGCCGTTCGAGACCCTCCCTACATCACACAGAGAGTGTGTGTGGCACACACATGCACACATACAGTTCTCCGCAACGTGTTTTTACGCGGTCGTATATGCGCAGTTTACATTTACACCGGTTCTGCACCGGGTAGCGCGTAGCGTCCCCGGTCCAAAAGTTTGAACCAAGCTCCCTCTCACCCTGTCTCGACCTTTTGATCAGCTTGTAACACTTCTCATCGCCATGTAGGATCAATGAAACCAGAGAGAGGAGCATATCAGACTGACGAATTGCACAGCAATCCGTTCATATCAGAACGCGAAATATGTCTGAAAAGGGGGAGGAACAGAACCCGGCGGCCCCATTTTCCACCATCGAGCGCGTCATTCATCCCGCTTCGACATGCAATCAAAGTCGGAAAATCACTTGAAACCACACATGGATAACGAGGGCGTACTGTATTTTATTATATACAACGCGAGGGTGTCCCAAACGACGGGAGGAATAACCGTGTACAAAGTAACATAATAACTAATATTGCCGGCGCGAACGCGAAAACGATATCCACACCTCCTGACCAGGGGAAGAGGGAGATGAACATACTATATGTACAACAAGGTGCGCTCCACCGAAAACGAGAACGAAAGGAGGACAATATAGACCCTAGTATACATCTTGTGTTGATAAACTTGAATCTGTACCTAGCCTATAGGGAGAGGGAGAAGAGCCGTCGAGGTGGAATGGTGTGTGTGTGTACAGAGAGGGCGACAACATGGGGGGGTCGGGCGCGGGAGAAATATGCGAAGGAGTAAAGTACGTGGGAGGGGGAGGGGAGGGAAGAGTGTAGAGTACATAACGCACGACGGTGTTGAAATTTTAACCTCCAAATGGAGGGAGACGACAGGGTAGAGAAAAACGTTCATAACAAACGACGACGATGGGCTTCAAGAAGGTACAAACGAAGGGAACACGAACGGTCGAAGAGCGGGACGGGCGGACCAGGCATGCGACTTATATGAAAAAATAGTGTAAAGGGGGAGAGAACGATCCCAGAATAAAATAAGAGGGAACGAGTTGAACGGCGAAGGAACTTAGATATCCTTGTACCTCAAACCATCGAGGTTGACTGGTGTCAACAATGTCGAGTCCCTTGGAAGTCGGTTTCGACCAAGCGAGTACTCCGAGTCCTGCGCACCTTGCGAATGGGCGTGAACGCTCTCCTCGTACGCCCCATAGCCACCAGAAGTCGACTGAAGCTGGTACGACGTCCTGGGCTCGTCGTACTCCGAACACGCCGAGGGGCTGTCTCCAGCTGTGCCGCCGGATCCACCACCGCTCGTTGAACGGTAGTCAAGGGGGTTCAGGATCATTCCGTTGTCCGATGGGAGACGGTTGATCGGGAGGCTTTCGGCAGATGGGATGGGAGGGAGTGTCGTGGCCGGAGCTAAACGCTGGCCAGTTCGGTTTGGTGGCGAATGCGGGGAACCGCCAGACTGGTCGGCGGGGGGAGATTGCAGTGGCGGGTACGTGTACCCGTGAGTGGTGGTAGTGTACTGGTCCTGCGTAGTGTACTGAGTGTACCCCGCCATCTGGTTGTTTGAGAGAGAAGAGTTGTCGTATTGACTGTAGACGTCATCAACCACGGCGCTCTCGGAAGGATAAGCCATCGAGAGGGAATACCGCCTCTCCTGACCGTGTTCCATCCAGGATTGCGAACCGACACCGGATTGGAGGTAGGGGTTCGAACCGCGGTAAGATGCGATCCCTGGGAGGCTCGAATCGGTCAGCCTCCGCCTGCGATCAGACATGGGGTTTTGCATGGCCGCTGAAGCCTGATAGTATGGATTCATTGACTGTGGCGGATAGTTGCTAGCGTTGGATGGGGATTGACCGGAGGCGCCCATTTGGGGGGAAGTGAAGCTTCCCTCTTTCTTGGCCTTACGCCACTGTTTTCTCAACTCTTTGAACTCTAAACGGGGTTATCAGAATTCTCAGGGGTAAAGATAAGATCGAGCGGCGAGGCCGTGCTCACCTGAAGGTAACCTCCTCGGACCATGTTTCTGCATCACGACGTGGGCGTTGAGGTGGTTCAATGTGCCGTATGACTTTGTGCAATCGGGCCAGGAACAATGGTAAAGGCGCTCGATCTCGTCGTACCTCCTCCTCGGTCTCTTCCTAATCGTCGTGCCTGGAAGAGAGACAAAGGCGTAGGTCTTGTTTGGGTTAGAGGGCGAGGAAGGATTTTGGTCCTTACTCAGCGCCTGGGTCGAGATGTCTGGCGACACCGACGAGTTGGGGGAGAGGGATTGAACCTGCACGTTGGAATCGACGACCCCTGTGGATCCAGTCGACGGTCGAGGACTGTGGTTGGAAGGATCGGAGAAGCCGTCGTCGTGACCCTGTTGAGAACGGTAATCGGCAGAGGAGGCGTTGCTGTCGGTCCTGGAGTGGACGGCATAGGTCGAACGGGGGTAGTGGAGGGTTGGAGGGGAGTATGCAGAGCCGGCCGCGTAGTTGTAACGCGAGTCGAGGGAACGATAAGCAGATGGATGGGAACCGCTGAGGAGAGCGGGTTCAGACATCCTGCGATGGTCGATGGCAGAGTCTGGGGTGGGGTAGAAGGAAGAGGAGGGGTTTCTCTGGTTTGAGGGGTACCTGAGCTGGTTATGGGGAGCGCTCATGGGTTGGGAGAAGTTTATCGAGTCGTCGGCAGATTGTGGGGAAGAGAGGGGGGAGTTGTCATTGTATAACATATAACGTTTGTCTGGGACGTCGATCAAGGAGGCGGGAATGTCGAGGGCGAGTCTCGGGGTTGCAGACTGTGGCAAGAGACTGAGCATAGCAGACGAAGGGGTTGTGCAGACGGCAAGACAGACCGGAGAGCGCAACTGGATCTGCCTTGAAAAGGACGAGAGAAGGATGGATGCACAAACCGACCGAGTGTGTTATATCATATTATATTCTTTGGTACTTCTTCAAGAAATATTATATTATAAATTCAAATTCAAAATATACGAAAAATGCAAATCATCCCTCGTCACGCCGTCACATATTATGTAACCCTCGACCCAATCTGAAACAAATCTCGAGGACCTCAAGGAGGGGAATTAATATTCCCTTTTATGGTATCCACGTCACATCACGGTCACGACTGTCGTAAGCTTCCCATCCACCGCGGAAGAGAGCGTCGAGGGATGTTGGGTTGTCTCCAAGTTGAGTCTGAGTGGCAGGACGCGTGTGGGTGTTTCCCACCGTGTGTATGAGGAATGAGTACGCCGTCGTCTCTCTCTCAATATCGTGCGCGCAGTCCTCGGAGACAATACACAAGACGGAACAAGAAAGCCGGGGCGAGAGGAGTTGCGTTCAGGTCTATTTCTTCTCTTTCCCCACTTCTTGCCGCGGAAATGATGGGGCTGCGGCACGAGCGGAGGCATTCCGAACCAAGTCAACCCGAGTTCCTGGTCGTCGGCCCGCGACTGGCCAGACCCACACGTCAATTTCGACTTGATCATTTCTCAAAGCCCTCCCCTCTTTTTTTCCCACTCCCCTTTGTGATCTCATTGAGGACGAGGAGGTCGTGTGCGCTGCGGTACAGGCAACGGCGTGGTGTAAATTGCACAGGGACAGACGTTCGGTGTCGACGAATAAGTCAACAATCACACACGGGAGCATTGGAGACTCCACCACCGGGCCAGGGGTCGAGAAGCTGGCGTACCTTTTCTGCACACAGCCAGCGGGAAGGAGCAAGGGACGCGCCTGGTCGAGAGGGGAGCGGGTTCTAGAATCAGCCCAGCAGCAATCTGGTATCTCTACGCACTTCCTTCCCATTTTGGCCATCATGACCGGATGCGGGGGATCTGTTTCGTACGTAAGGTCAACAGGCGATCATCTCTCTGCCCTCTCTCTCTCCCCTCTTGTTGTTACGGGTACGGAATTAAACCGGCTATTTCTGCCGTTCCTTCTCGCCGACCGGCTCCGTAATGGTGTTCATGCGTCCGTGTGGTTCGGTGTCGTCGGTGCCGCCCCGGCCGAGGGAGAGGGGAGGGAATCGAGTGATCTGATTGGACGAGAAAGAGGAGGGGGCCGGATCGCATTTTCGCAAAGAGAGAAAACTGAGATTTAGAGAAGTGGAATGAATTGAACGACGCGGAATAAGGTTGGAAAGTGAACCTTGTATTCATTCAGATGTTTTCAGGGTTCTCCGGATGCAATCGAACCCTCTCTCGCCCTCTTTTGATGTCCCCGTCTGAAGCTCTCGCGTTCAAAGAACAAGGGAACGTCCTTTTCAAGTCTTTGCGTTTCGAACAGTGAGTCCCTCCAGCCGCCCACACGGACAACCTGACGACGCGATGGCAGAGCTGCCGACTGCTACGAAAAGGCGAGCCCCGTTCTTTCTTTTTTCTAAGCTCATCACCGTGTTATGCCCCTATTCATTCATTTCATCACACCCATCATCCCCATACCCTGTTGTATCTCCCTCGACTTCAATCGCTTGTATTCCGGCTCTCGGTGAATCATCGCCACCACGTTTGTATACTCATCCTGATCTGTATACAGGCGTCTAATCGCGACCCGGATAACCCGACATATCCCTCGAATCTTTCCGCTGCTCTCTATGAACTCGGGGATTACCTCGCTACTGTACACGCCATCCTCCGCGCCGTTTTGATCGTCGCTCCAGATGGTCGAATTGGGGATACGAACGTGCAGCTCGCTCGGAAGTTGTCTGTCCGATTCGTCAAGGCTCTTCTACACGGATGCCGGAATGGAAAGATTCCCAGGGACCTGATCGGGCGGCAAGCCGTCCAGAGCGCGGTTGACGTTCTTGAACGCGCCATCGCTGAAGCGCTGACGATCCAAACGCGGTCAAGCTCTGGAGATCCTGGAGGGCCGTCGTGAACGAGAAGCCCGACGACGCTTCCAGAGCGAAGCAAATCCTGCTTGAGTTGCCGATATGGCACCGGCCACCGTGCGTCTTCCATACCCAACCCCCTCTGCCCCTTTTGTATCCCCCTCCCAAAGTCCCCCGGGAGCCTGAGGACGAACCGCGGCTCCAGACCCCATTCCCTTGCAATTACCTTTCTTTGGGTTTACTGCTAATGCGACTTGCTTCTTCCCTACCATGTCCTCAACGTCATCCACTTTACCATGCCGTACCTTTCGATCGGCCCCGTCGTTTTTTGCAAATCATAGCTTACCGAAAGCGGATTACTTTCGCGTAAGTGCTCTTCATCCAGTTTTCTCTGGGACGGCGGCTGTGTCATCAGTAATGTTGTGAGACGGGGGCCGGCACCGCGCATATCGTGGTCGATCGTAGTTCCGACGGTTGCGACTCCCATCGGCAGATCATTGGATGAGTAAACAACTCACTTTCAAGTGCGAGGGGCAGTATCACGTCTTGTACGTTTACGCGCCATCGCTGTTGCGGCTCTGATCGTCGTTGTGGCGTTGCCCGATCGGTCCCTTTCTTCCAGCTCGCGTCCATCGTGCCAACTCGTCAGCCTCATGTTCCCTCTACGCCCCAAACATGTGGTACCCCACCGCGCACGTCCCGTTTGCTGATTCGCTCATCGGCTCGGTGCCGGCGCGACCCTTTGGTCATTGCGAGCTCTTCCTAATTCCCAGGAGGACGGCGACGATCAGCGGTGGTCCTTCCCGCTTTATTTTTCTGTTCTTGGTCGTCAGGTTCCGCGGGGGGAACATCACTTTCCTTCCCTGGCCTCACTTTGCTTGGATGTCGGCATTTCATCTTCCAGTTTCTCTACTTTCCCCGCTTCTTCGCTTCTCCCGTCTCACGGTTCCCTCCCGCATCCCATCATCACGTTGTTTTCAATTGCTGACCACATCGCTGACAATATGACGAAATGACAGATCGGCACGGATGGGCTGATTTCTTTGGTCGACGGCTGGGGTCCAGACGACCCAGACGTCCCCTTGCGTTTCGACGAATGGAAAGTCGACCAGTTCGACTGTCCCATCGGGTTACTCTTGGGTGGCGTGGGTGATGGTAAGCATTCCGCCATTCTTTCTCTCGTTCTCTCTCCGTGCGTACATTTATTTGCGACTGCTGGTATGGTTCTACGCTCCTCGCCTCCCCATTTTCATTCCCTTGGGACCCGTTGCCGGTCGTGTGCCTACTCCATTCGGCGAATGTGACGTGTCGAGGATGATGCATGGTCGTGGCCCTCCGGTCTATGCCCACTGGCCCCATGGTCCAGCCGGCGGTGCAGCATGGCCGCCGAAATTTGGGGTCTTAACATCCCGTAAGGCCTGCCGAGTGCCTGTCTGTCGCCATCAAAGGGGGGATATGATCGCCGATTTATCCCATCCAACCCCCTCGCATTTCAGTTTCTGCCGGCGGTGGGTGCGTGACATACATACGTGCACAAAGAGGTAGCAAGATACCTGTGTTCTGTGTCCCCTGATCACATCGTATGTTGGAACGTGATCAGCTTTGCTTTTTGACGCTTCCTCCATTCCCCAACCTCCTGATCGTATACAGTTCCGTTTCGTTTTGATCCCTTTGTAATCCCTCAAGTTAGGGGTTCAAGATTGACGGGTGATTGGGTACGATATATGACCCATGGGGTACCGTTCCATCTCCGCTAGCCGGCGCGTTTTGATCTTGATCGGCCCACCCAGGGTCCGAGTTGACAAAACTTGCACTTCAACATATTGACAGAAAACGTGGTGTCGCCTATGCCGCAGTGTGGGCTTTCGGGGAAACGGTACTCTCGCGGTGTCTTACGTCCTGACACCCAAGTTTCTTGATCCGCCTGACTGGCATTCCCCTATCTTTGTTCTCCCACTCTTGGGTTGTGTGCGGTGCATGAGCCGCGGCCCTGCGTTGGTGGTTTCGGTCATGGGTTTTGATGTGGCTGGGCAGATTTTCGCCCCTGCTCGCCACCTTTGGACATTTATTGGTGATGCACTGCCTCAGTTCACAGATGGTACCTTAACCTTTGTGCCTCACCTGGTTTCGCCGCCCGAGTCACACATACCGTGAGGGTTGGTGGGCCCGACCGAGGCTGTCGCTGCGATCATCCTCCGAGCTCGGGTTGTTGGTTCTATACTTGGGGAACTGAGACAATTGTTATTGACGGGACAGTGTGCTGACATGTCATCTTCTGGCTGTGCCTAGGTCGCCACGTACTCTCGACCCTCATTGGTGCGCATAGGGCATACGAGAAGCTCTCCCGGTCCCCGGAGAAGCAAGAAAAGATCAAGTTCCATCTCACCGCTGTGGATATCCATCCGACCGTGATCGCGAGGAACTTGGTGTTTCTCTTTTTGCTTGAAGATCTTGTTTCCGGACTGTATTGGGGGTTCGATGAGGAGGAGGAACAGGCTGAAATCCAGGCGACGTATATGTATACGCTCATTGGGACGATCATGCCTGCTTATTGTCATGAACTGTGCGTTCACATCCTCTGGAACCTTGTGTGTGGGATTCACAGGCGTCGCTCAGGTTGATGGTGAAAATCGAAGACATCCGTGAGCGGTTGGTCTCTGACCCCCCTGATTTGCCGTCGTGGGTCTACTTCGACCCGGCTTCCACGCCGTCCGTTGTCTCCGCCTTGGATTATTGGCTGGAGGCAGCCCCAAAAAAGACCGCGAAGGATATGCTCAAGTATCACGAGTACCAGGGCCCGCTCGCTTTGCAGGAAAACATCAGGGCCATGTCTGGCGTCACCCCGGAATTCAAAGACTCGGTCCTGACTTTTCAGAGTAGGATTGAGCAGCAAGTCCAAGAGGCCATGGATGCTATGTCAGACGAGGCTCTCCAAGCACAGGGTATCTGCCCGCCGGGTGTTCCAATGTCGGAAACCCGAAAAATGATCAAGGAGCTCATGGTCGAAGACTACATGAATGAACATGGTATGGGCGGGAACAGATTGGACGTCCTTGAGAAGGAGATAGAATGGTACAAGGAAATGAATTGTTTCTACCCGCCCGGGGAACTGGACAACAAACACCCGGAGTTTGTCGCGCTGAGGAGGCAGGCGGTGAAACAAGAAACCGGAGTGGGATATCCGAACCGCGATAAGCGGTTCGTGTACGTGGTGAGGATCCTTTTTTACCTTCTCGCTTCATTCTATGAGCCTGGGGTCGTACGCGTGCCCCGAGTTGCTTAAGCACATTTTCCGAATATATTCAGGCCGATAAGGATTTCTATGACTCGTGGAAGCCCAACATCACGTTCTTTGTGAGTTCACCCTTTCTTGCGCCTGTACTAGTCAACCGCCGGTCCCGAATGACGGCGTCTCTTGGAATGTATTCTAACGCGATCTCCCCCCCACCCCACACGGCGCTTGGCGCTTAGGACCCTACTGCGGATGACTTTGACTCGGGCTACAACGATGGGTATCCGAAGCTGGCAAGGGATTTCTTTTCGCCCATCAGAGCCTTCAAAAAGTTGTACGATACATTCAACCTGGGGGAGGACGGTCCCAAGCTGGAGCCGCATAGGATGTCGTATGGATACGTTTCGAGGGTATTCGAAGCCGCCGCCGAAGCAGTGATAGCGCTATCTTCCGAGCAATTGAGTTCAGACACTGTGAGTTCATTCGCATCTGGCGTGTTCAATGCGTTTGAGGGGAACCTGATCACACCTTCTCCGTTTCCTTCTTCTTCGCCCTCCCCCCACGTGGGTGAAATCACACTCTTGAAACGCCTCTGAACAGGATCGAAAGGGCGATAGGATTACAGTGGAAGTGATCTGCGGAGAGCTGATCGGTGAATTGAGGAAGGTGAAGCTCCACAGTTCGGGCGCATGGAGTGGGAGCTCGGAACTCCCTGGTTTGCCTTCCCGGCCCGGGAATTTCCCGAAATCATTCGCAAGGATCTGGTTGAGCAATATTCCGTGAGTGCTGTGTCCCATCCATGCGTCCTCTCTTTGCTTCCGCTTCCCTTTTATTGTCTTGGAATTCATTCGGTTTTGGCTTTTGGCTTGTCTATCCGGCCCTCTCGGTTATTGGCTCCCGGGGGCTCCCGGGGATTATAGACCTCATCGGCCCCCTTCCATTTCTTGATTGCGGGGTTGTTTGTTTTTCAATGCCCATCGGTCCGCGTTCGTCACCTTCTCCACAACGTTCTTATCATTAGACGTTTGGAAGGGTTCGGGTTTCTCCGGTTGTAACGTTCTTCCATGCACACCACCGAACCGAGACCCGACCGGATCAGTTGGGAAGAATGGTTTGCGAGGAAGGGCCACTTCTCGTATTGCTTAACTCATCAATATCCTCTCCCTCTCTACTTCTGTCCCCATTTGTGCTGACGGCTTTGTTCGGTACGGATACAGGGATTACACGAACGGGTTGATAACGACTGCCATGCACGTTCTTCCCGTTTTACGAACCGATATCGAGGAGGCTGCGATCGCATCCAATTGCGTCCTGAATCTGGGAGCGTTTAAGGACGATGCCGAATTCATTCATACGTGAGTTACTTATTGTCTTTTTTTCTTCTTCTATCTATCCCATGTTCTCTTTATGGACGTGCGAGGATTGCTCCACTTGCCGCTGTTCGGTTTCTTCCGAGGGGCACATTAGTTTGAATTTGAATACTGATCGGTTTCGTCGTTTTGGCTATCTGTGCCGCAGGTACACCCTCTTATCGCCCACGGACGTGCCAAGGTTCCTTGGATGCCGGATCATTAATGGCGAGGCGTTGGGTTACGTCCTTTCTGTAGGACACATTTTGTCTGGACCCCCGTTGTCAACCAAGGATCTTGCCACCAGGGAAGAATTGATTCGGTGGCTCAATCGGCAGCTGGTGAACACCTTGAGTCCTGGGAAGCCGCACCACGGCACCGTCCGTGTAAAAGCGCCGAATAATCTAGTGGCGTTCGTCAACTTGCTTGTCCACCTTTGCGATTTCGGGTTCCCCGCGCACTGGATCTCGGATTACATTCATGCCATATTGGCGGACAAGGTCGTCACTAATGCGATCCCTGCAAGGGGCTTACCGATACCGATTGGCGACCGTCAAGGGGCGGATCGGAAGCTGGGGTTGGGGCCATGGCTCGCGGAGCTCGAAAATGTGTTGGCATCTTCTCGGAAAGGGCTACCATTCTTCGTTTCCCTTCCTTCGACAGACATGGGAATCGTGGTCGCCGCGGAGCTCGAAGATATCGGAAAGTTTGAAGCTAGGGTTAGGTCCTTCCCAGAGCTCAGGGTGATACAGGACATTTTCACTCCATTCGATCAGACCGGGACGTTACTGTTTTGGAAGCCCTCCCTGTTATCGGGCCGGAGCGAACAAGCGTTGAAGAAGGAAGGGGTGAAGATAATCAAGGAGGAGGTTGATGGGGTTTTGTTGAGCGGTGGGCAGATTAGTTCGGAGTGGAATGGCAAGTTTGTGGTTTTGACGGCTCAGGAGAGTTTGGAGCAGGATAAGAGCGTTGGTTGGAGGATGGCGAGGAGGAGGGTTGAGAGGATGAAGAAGGAGGGGTGGGTGATGATGGTTATCACTTCTGACTTCAGGATTCCGGGTACGTTCCTCCCTCTCCGCCTCTCTCCATTTCTCTCGCCCCCCCACCACCAATTGTCTTCTTCCCTTGACGAGTTCCTTGTTTGACTGACTATTTTTTATCACGTTTGGGACTACGTTTAGTGACCAAACCCGTGCACGCTTCAAGGTGGCGGGAGGTTTAGGAGTTAGACTGACCTTGATGAGACCCTCCCATTGGTCCATATGGACTCTCTGTTTCGTCTCTATTCTTTTCTTTCCATTCTTCCCGTTTTTCCCGCTCGATTGCTCCGTCCGCGTTCTACACCATAGCCACTTAGTTTGTGATCGACCTTATGTGCGCCGCTTATTAGCTGAGAATCCGAAGTGTATGCATTTTAAGGTGTTAGTCTCCTTGCTGGTTTGTGTGTCCGTCCCGTGAGATCACGAGTCATGGGTCCACATGGAATGTCTAGATGTCGTTGGCGTTTAGATTAGGAAGAGTAACCAAGGATGGGATAGTTTCAATTGGCCGTCTTTTGTTTCCGTCGCTGGGGTACTCGCTGTGGAGGCTCGTGTTTTCGTAAGCTTTGGTTACGACCGTGTGCGCGGAATCGTTGATAAGCTGGGCGCTGGTCGGGAACTTTTCAGGATTGTGAAGGGGTGTGGGGTGCCTCTTCACTAATCATTCTTCGAGTTCCTCTCTCGGCCCAAATTGTCAGTGCAATGCCTCGATCCTCGACACGCGAACTCGGACGTTCACAGAGAGTCAAAAAAAGTCACCCGTCACACAAAGTGAGTATTTATCAGCTGCGTGCGTACGCTGTATAGTTCTGGGCTAGTCCTCTTCTGGTATTCTCAACAGAGGATCTAGATCGCTCTCGGACGGGTTTTTCTTGACTGGGAAATTTGACCAAAGATGAGTTTGTGGGGAGTCGAGACTCTCGTCAGACCGCCTTCCCGCCGGGTTCAGCACGAAATGGTTTGGAGGACCGTCCTTGAAATTCCTGTGCCACAGATTCAGAGATCGAGATAAGCCCCAAGACCGCCAGGCACGGATGATGCGTGGCCTTGGTTAGCGTGGTGGGCACCCATCCCGTCATTGGGCGCTTAGAGTGTTTCATCCTCGTATTTTTCTGCAGCCCATGGGCCCTGTTTGCGTGCCCAGAGAAAGCGTAGTATGAAGTCACTGGCGGGTTTGGTGTGTTGTAATATTCCCCGCAGAAATGGAGATGTTGGAGCAGCCACGTTGGCCGAAATCCCTGTGCGGACATTCGTCGGCGGATTTCCCAAGTTGGCGACACGCGCGATCGTCGTGGTCCTCCTCATTGCCGTCTCCTGTCCTCTCCCTTTTGGCAAACGCGCCTCTCAACGTCTTCTAGAGCACTTCTGACGGTGTTTTTGTCATACTCTTACGTGCGGATTATCGTACAAAGGTGAACGGACGGATACGTACACAACCCAGTGATCAAGAACAAATCAAAGGTATTCCAGGCTGGCGACCTCAGGGACGACGAAATCGAAAGCGGGTACGGGAAGGATGCCGCGGGGGATCCCCAACGCAAAGAAGGACGAGACCGGGTTGAGGTTTACGTCGTTTCATGTCCCACTTGGGTGGGTCTTTCTCTCCGATTGGGCTCTCAACCACACTTCATTGTTTATATCTGACTTTTGTGACCTCTTCGGTTTGCGGTATCCGTGTCTTTGGTGCTCCCCCCTTTGTGCGCGCCGGCGAATAGGTTGAATCCCAAAAACACGGGCTCGACGTACATCAAGTCGGACGCGAACACCCTTTGGGCGAGGAATGCATCGCGTCGCGCCAAGGAACCCGCACCGGTCACCGAGGTGTGAGCAAACCTGTGCTTCCCCCTCATGTGAAATCTGATGAAATTCATCCATGTCTGCGGCGTTGATGCGTATACGCTAGGGAAGACGAGGATCGGACGTGATTGTCATTCATCCGGGGTCTAGGTTCACCAGGATCGGCAGAGCGTGCGATGTCAACCCTGTTACCGTCTCCAGCGTTGTTGCACGGAAAGTGAGAGGTGGCGGGACCGTTCCAAAGCCGACTTATGTCAAGGGAATTGAAAGACCCCAACCTGGGATGGAAAGAAGCAAACCGATCCAAGGTACCGGTGGTGGGGATGAGTATTCCGTCTCGTCACAGTCCAATGATCCCGTGAGTAGCTGAGTTTCGTGTTTTCTTTCATTTCCCCACACCTTCCTTCGTTGGGTGTGAATGAGTGGCGAGGGGGTTTGGAGGATTCTCCCATCACTGGACTATGGCTGATCAACTGCGTTACCTCCCTCTCTATGACAGTTCGAGGTCAAAATTGATTCCCTGGTCACGAGTTTCAGGGAGCGGATGAAGTTCTACAAGTTGAGGGTCACGCAGAACGCGGCGTCGGTCGCGTCGGCATTCAACGAGTCCTTCAAACCCGAGATAATACCCGACTCGGCCGATCCGTATGGAGTTGAGTGGATTACGGAACCAAGCGAAGAGGTCCTTGTTGGAGAAAAGGTGTGGCAGTTGTGGCTCCCACCCCTTCGTCTATTCGTTCTGACAGCTTGTGACATTTCGGTTGATCGATGGGTTGCCGTCAATACAGGCACTGCAATTGGCTGATCCTCATGAAATGGGGTACGTTGTTCGATGGCCATTGTATGGAGGTCACGTCAACGCGCGGGATTATACATCGCATCAGGTGGTCCTGAGCGATATTGAGGTTATCCTGCGAGATACTCTCAGTGAGAGCCTTTCGATTGATCAAAAATCATACAACGTGAGATTTCATCCTTTGTTTTCCCCTTGGGGATGAAAGATATCGCTGCGGACCCTACTCATGTATGGTCTTTGTTGTGTTTTCTCAAGGATTACTCCGCTGTCCTCGTTATACCCGACTGTTACGAAAGGACGTACGTGAGGGATCTGATTGATATCCTTTTGTTGAAGATGGGATTCAAACAAATATGTGTGCAGCAGGCAAGTCTGGTCCCCTTTCATTTACCAGCACCTGAAACGTTTCATTTTCTGTTGAGTGATTGAATTAACTCGCAAGCTTTCGGGTTTGTCTAAATAATAGGAATCTTTGGCCACGACCTACGGAGCCGGAATATCCACCGCTTGTGTTGTGAATCTCGGAGCCGCGGTCACAAGTATCGCCTGCGTCGAAGACGGGTTAGTTGTACCAGATACCAGGTGAGAAAGTCCCTTCTTTGGGCCGAAATTACGCTGGTGTTGCGGCTGTCCGACATCAAATGATTTCTAACCCCTCTCCGTTCTCGACATTATGTCTTACCCAGGATTCTCCTGAATGTCGGAGGAAATGACATCACGGAATTCCTGTGCATCTTGCTTCAGAGGATAGGCTTCCCGTATCGAGACCTGGACCTGGCGCGGTCGTACGATTGGGACGTCATGGAGGACTTGAAATCCAGAATAACAACTCTCCTCGAGGTATGTGGGTTTCCGTCCGCTCTCACACCACTCGGGGAGTCTCTGCGAAAGTGGGGCTCCGTTTGATCAAAGGTAAACGTTGATACTGATTCCCTCCCACTGAAGAGCGATGTGGCGTTGAATCTGTACGATTTTGTCGTTCGGCGCCCGGGCGCGCCGGCAAAAAAATACGGACTGCGAGCGTACGACGAAGTCATTTTGGCGCCGATGGTGAGCCCGTTCTTCCGACCTTCTCTATTTTGACAACACGTCAAGTAAAAAAAGCCATATCAGCTGATGGTTAAATTCCCATTGCCTTTGTTTACCCGCGCTCTTTTCAATAGGTCATTTTTGAGCCACGAATCGTCGACTTCGATACCAAGCTTTCCGGAGTGCACCGGCAGAATTTGGACGTGACGGACGAAATCTCGGATGTCCACCCCACGGATAGATTCGTGAGTTCCTTCCCCCTCAGGTTAGAATCCGAATCGCGAAATGACGTTGTGAATGACGTTTTCTATTCTCTCTCATGCAGACGCAGGCGATGGTGATCTCGACGCAACATCTCGTACCTCCGGAAGGTACGAAATCCAAAGCTTCAACATCAGCACCAGATCCGACTCCACAAGCAGGTAAGCAGAGTGATTTCGGGCACCCTCTCCCTTATCCGCTCAATCTAGACGCGCTTGTGGGAAAAAACGAGACGTTTGGCTGAATTGCGTTACTTTTTTGCTTCCTCCCTTCCCCTACCCTTCTGGTGATGCCCATCAAGGATCTGTCACGAACCCTCCGTCGATCGCAGATGGTGCTGAACCCGGGCCGTCAACATCTGCCCCTTCACCTGTATCGGGTGATACGACGACCAAAGTTGACGAAGACGTACCCGTGGTAGACGCCGAAGCTGGGACTGAAGAGGCGGCGGCATCTACCCCAATGGAGGTCGAGAAGGAAAAAGCGGAGGATTCGAAGAACCAGACGCCCGTTCCGTCGAATCAACCGACCCCGCAACAGCAGCAACAGCAACAGCCGGGACAAGGACAGGGTCCACCGCAGCCCCCCTCAAAAGATGTGGCACCCCAGATTGATCTGCAACTGGAAGCGAGCAAGCTCCCTTTGGACGTGGCGATATTCAACAGCGCTCGTGCGGCCGGGGGAGACGATAAGATCCGGAAGTATTTGCAAGCCGTCCTCGTTGTCGGAGGAACGGCTTTGACCCCCGGAATAGGGCACGCCCTTGAAAGCAGGTATGCCTTTGTCTTTTTTATCACGAGATTTATGGGGAGGTGGACCCTCCTATTGGAGTTGCGAGATAAAGTTTTCTCTTTTCATTCTTCTTTCCTTCTGTGGGGGAGGCTTCTGCTTCCATTGGATCTTTCTTGGAATGGTTCTGATGATCGTGGGGGTTGGGCACGGCTTCTGGCAGGTTACAGGCGATTGCTACTCCTCTGGTACAAAACATGGAAAAGGTTCAAATCATTCCGCCTCCAAAGGATGTCGACAAGCGAGTTCTCACTTGGAAGGGTGCGTCCGTGTTGGGACGCATGGAAGGTGTGACAGACATGTGGGTGACTGGCGCTGACTGGGTAAGTGCTGGCTAGTTGAACACTTTTTGGTTTGCCCCTCACGCCCCTCCATCTCACCTAGAACACGTTTGGAATGCGGGCAGTAAAAGAAAGATGTTTCTTATTGTAAGTGCCAAAAGTCATGAAGAAAATGTCCCTTGCAACTATTATGCTGATACAATTGTAAAAACAAACACAGCGCGTCATACATCCGGAGCTCAGGAAACTGAAACCCTTTGGGCGTGGGTGGATGTGTTGTCGGTGTCAAACTGCCAACCTGTCCTTTATCTTGATGAAGTCGTGAGACGTGATGGTGGACCAGTTCCGACTGAGATAATCTACTTCCTCTATGGAAAGGGGTCAGTTCACCCGAGCGAATGTATTGCATAGTACCTGTACACGTACGTCTACCCCTTCTGAATAACGCCACAGTGTAAGCAGTGTTGTATGAAACGAGGTAAGATAAATAGTTGGAAAACGCACTCTTGTCGTTCGAACCATTCAATACGGGAGCTACCTCCCACTCGCCAGACGGCGAGGGGACTTTCGTACTCGATTTTGATGCCTCCCTTTGTCTGCTCCATGTCTTCACACCGGTTGGGGATACCAGCGCCCTCGATTTGCGCGGTAAGCTGGTCTATCATTGCTGCCACGGCGGCATCGGCAATACGATTCTTGGCGAATGGGAAAGTCAAGAGACTACGAGGAATTTGACTGGGGGTGTAGATGAGCACGCTCCGGCACATCGGACACTCGACGTGTTCATGCCACCCTCCGCACGTCCGATGAAATCGAGAGAAGAGGTGTTTGACCATGCACAGGGCGCAGAATGAGTGGCCACAATTCGGGTGGGGTACAGTGACGGGGTGAGCTCTAACCAAGGCGGATTGGTGAGTGGGGATGGTGTGTGGGCTGAGTACGCGACTTACATGATCTCCAAGCATCTGTGGAGGTCAAGCGAGGGACGGGCTGAGTGATCGCGGCTTCGGAGATATGAGGGTGGAACTCACAGTGCACATGTGAAATGTTCCTCGAGGAAACGAAGCGTATCGCGTGGCTGGGCCTCGTCCAGGTCGTGCTGTATGCCTCGAGTCATGTCGTCTAGTTGTCGTTGGTCTTGCTGGAGAGCAGAAAGATCTTCTTGGACTTGTTGCAACGTCCGCTTCAAAGCTGCGAGTTCCGACTCGTTGTCCGTAGGTGGTGAGGGACCGGGCAAAGGTTGAGCTACCTCGGTCTCCGAGGCGGGAGGGAGGGACCTTTTGCGAGCAGTCCTGCGACGTTTTGGCTCGGGGATGTCCATTTGTGAGTCCAGAGAACGTTTCGAACCTAGAGACACGAAATTGGGGGTGGATGAGTTGGATAGTTGGGATCCAGAGGGCGGTAAACCGTGGGGTGTGTAGAACGGGGAAGGGTGGAGTGTGGTCACGGAAGATGGGTGAGATACGCACCACGAGTGACCCGGGCCGGTTGGGTGACCCCCTTTACGGATGACCTTGTCTGCATCCTCGACGTTCTCGCGCAGGTGTCCGGCGAGGGACGCGTGCGATGACGAGGAGAGGGGAGGGGAAAGGGAGGGCTGGGTGGTTGACGGAAGGATCCCCCTCGCGGCTCGTTCGCTTACCTCTCTCGGCGCCACCCTACCCCTCCGCCGCCGCTGCCGCCGCCGTGATGTCTCGGCGTTTGCCGAGTTCTGAAATGGACAAATTGTAGACTTTCTCCCCCTTTTCACCAATTTTGGTTTCTCGAAGCGTCGCTGGTTTGGCTTCCCGGATTTTCGTACCCGCCTCTTTCGGGTTTTGGTCAACGCAGGAACGTTAGGAAAGGTTATAAAGCGCATGAGGCTGCCGAGCTCTTTTACGCTCATCACCCACCATCATGGCTTTCTGGGCTTCTGTCGTGGATCGTACCCCCAGTCCAGGTTCCGTCATGGATACTGACGACTCGGACGACCGTGACCCCAGCCCCTACTCTGATGACGACTCTGGTCCTCTGTGGGTAAAAACGCCTCTCATCCATTCTCCCCATATCTCTGCTCGGCTCGGTCTAAACGCGTACCTCAAGATGGAGGTAATTCAACAGAGCTCCTTCCCCCCTGAGAATCTGGCTAACGTAAAGCACGCCTCATAGAACTTCCAACCTTCCCAATCGTTCAAGTACCGCGGGGTATCCCACTTCATTCAACAGGCCAAGGAGAAACACGGGGGGGATTTGCATGTTATTGCTGCTTCGAACGGCAACGGGGCGCTTGCCGCAGCTTGCGCTTCCAAAGCTCTGTTTCTCGACTGCACAGTGTTCGTTACCGAAGGCGCGAGTCAGGGTGTGGTTGAGCTCCTCAAACGGGATGAGGCCGAAGTTATCGTCGAGGGCAAACTTTATTCTGAGGCACTGAAGAAGGCCAAAGCTGCTGTTTCAGCCAATCCCAAAGCGTACGTGCCGCGAGTGTCCACATCGAAAGTGTAGACGAAATCTGATCTCCACAAACCCACGCAGGATCCTCGTTCCCGCCGACGATGACCAGGTCCTTTGGAACGGCTACGCTTCGATGATCCAGGAAATACAGACTGAGCTAGACTTCGTGCCGGACGTTATATTCTGCAGCGTCGGCGGAGGTGGTTTGCTTGGAGGGATCATCCACGGCTGCGACGCAGGCTGGAGCCACGGTAGGTCTCTCGATGGTGGTTGTGCGTGGCACCTGACCTTACCACGGAGATAGTTCCCATCGTAGCGATTGAGCCTCTCGGGTCGAATTGTTTCTATTCTTCCATGGCCCTCAATATGCCGTGGAAGGAAATGTATCAGATCGAAGAAATTGAGGGAATGGCAACAGATGTGAAGATTGAGGAAATCAGGCAAGGTTCCAGGATTACCCGTCTTCTGAACCCTAAAACCCGTGCCACCTCTCTTGAAGCGGCCTCACCGCCTCCAAAGGTCGTCCACAGGGCGATAATGAGGACCGGTGAAGTGACATGCGTTTGCGTGCCAGACGAGATGATGATGAGTACGGCAATCTCCTTCGCAGGTAACACAACACCACTTTCACACCTCTGATGTTACCGTTGACGAAACATTGCGGATCACCAGACGAGCATAAGGTCCTCGCGGAACTAGCGTGCGCCGCGGCGTTGACACCTGCGTACGAAACTAGGTTGATGAACCACCTGTGGGAAGTGATACCGGCGGAAAACGGACTACGAAACGCGGTGTTCATAGTATCCGGAGGGTTCGATGTCAGTTTGGCCAAGATGGACGAGTTCAGGGAGATACTTCGTTGGGACCTCGAAGCAGGGAAGACGAGTTGGGAATGCTATTGCGATGGGAATCTGGTGACTGTCAGGAGGGAGGGACAGAATCGGGTTTAACCAGCCCAGAGACGGTGGTGACTACGTAGTGTTAAGTTGCGGTCGAATTGCCCTCGAATGTAAAGTAGCCAAAGCCAGAAACGAATATATTGTACCATCCAAGAACTACATACGGTCCTCCGCTAGCAGAGTTTGATTAGTGCACAGATACGCTAACAATCCTGCTATTGCAGTACGTTAGGAATCTCCACCGCGCGCTTCCTTGAGATTGGGAGTGGTGGGATGTTGCAATTGGTCCAAGGGTTCATCAACGTTCATGGCTGGGGCCGCTCGGGGCCCCAAACGCACGATCTCAGAACCACCCCTTTCCCAGCTTGGAGGGAGAGATAATAGCATCAGGAAAATTGCAATGTCTTTGATGGTTTTCGGACTTTCGAGGCCTTTCAGGCCTCGCTCTAGTCTGATCACGCGGGTTCATCGATCTGACTTTCAAGTGGTTTTCGGATGGCTTCGGATGGCTTTCGTGGCTTTCAGCCAATCGTAACATTTCCTCCAATGAGCACTGTCCCTCCTTCACCCCTCGCTGCACTTATCGTTGTTGTTTTTCACAGCAAGTTCAAAGGCAAAGTCATTGGTGTGTTTATTTACTTCAGGTTTGCTTTCATGTGACCTGCTCCTTTTCCTCATATTGAATATTGAACTTCCATTCAGATGTTGGGAATGATCTCAGGTGGTCAGCCCAAGTTGGGCAACCATAGTACCTGGAATGTAGTCATGTTATTACCCAAATACAACACCCACCTTCACTCTTGTTTGGTGGACTATGACAGGGGAGACCCAAAGGATGAGGGTTCAACCTGTAATTGTGTGGTGTGCAGTAAAGAGAATGAGAGATGTGAAGTCAGAACTACTTTGTGCCACTTTGGGGGTATGGTTAAAGGAATTTGAAGGGAGTTAGAATTATTTAAGAGTCTCAAAAAAGGGGGTGGGTATTTGTGTACTTGGTATCTCTTGACTGTTTTTGAGATCTTGGAAGATAGAAGAGGTGATTCCTGTTTTGCTAATGCCTGGGGGGTGAGAGTTTGGTCAAACACAACACCCACATACAAAGTTTTTGAGTTTCTTCTTTATACAAATCAGAGGTTGACCACAAGTTAACACTTACAGCTTTGATGTTATACCAGAACCAGTGGTTTGTGGGCCAAGGGAAAGAATAATGGTTAAAATTTAATGATGACAATTTCAGACAAGGTTCTAAGCCGCAAGGCTGACACCTTGTCAAACCAGTCTACATCATTCCAAGCCGACCTCCAGCGGGCAGGCAACCACATCCGGTGTTTTCCTTCTGGATCTTTTATCCACCCCCCTTGTAAAGTATCTTGGGAAACTGGCCAATCACATCCAGGTGATCTACTGTGTTTGTGTGAATCACGGTGAAATATATCACACTCATCCTTGGATGGAGTATGAAGACGATACCAAGGGTGCCCAAGGTTTTGAAGTACTTCATCTAGTCCAAGGATCCTCCCAGATCCTGTGTGATAAATATGAATGACCTCCCTGAAGTTTCTGATCATTGCAACTCCATCCCCAACTGAGAACTCAAGATAGCATTCTTTTCCACAATCACCACCCTGTTGTTGCTGGTGTACCTCCTCCAGTGATATGCTCCAAAGGCTGCTGATATGGTCTGCCCTTTTGTTGTCAGAATTACTATCCATCACCCCCTCTTCTGTAAGCAGCCATGCCACAATCCTGCCTGAACCCTTTACCAAGAGGACATTGCCAGTGAGGACAATTGCTGATATTTCTAAATTAGTGTCAATGAGTTGGGAAGGGGAAGGATTTTGAGAACAGAGGTTGGCAACTGTGATGGTACTTTGTTGGCAGTTGGTGGTTATAATATAGGTGCCATCAGGAGGAAAAGCATCCTGTGGTTGACCATGGGCAATAGCTACAGGTTTCTTATTACGGGCAGTAGGGGAACCATCTAGGTGTATCATGTGGAGGAGATTATAGGTATGGCCTAGGATTGATGACAGAGTTGGTGAGATTGCAAGTGGCATTTGAGTCTGTTGGAATTCCTTCCACTGGGTGTAACTGCCTGATGCATATCTCCAGATGTGGAGGCTATCCCCATAAAGATCAAAGGCTGCAAAGACCCCTCCATCTAGAGAGAAGGCACATGGACCATAGTACCCTGCCACTTGTAATAAGATTCCTGAATTGCAAATGTCAAATATGAGATGCTCTCTATAGGTGATGGCCTCCCCAACAGAATCTGGGTTATAGAGGAAGTCATGTTGAATAGAAACCCGAGTAGTGGTTGAAGAGATAGCTTCAATGCTAGGTTGAAAATGGAAAGAGAATGATAATGATTTGATTTTGGCAAGAGTGGGTCCAACCTTGAGGATATCCACTGTCCAACCCTTTGAACCTTTTGCTGCTGTCACGACCAAAAAGGTGTCACCATGTGCCCAGAGGAATGGTGTGGCACTTGGCTGAAGTGCACTGGTGAACAAGATTTCACCTGAAGCAACATCATATGTATAGACAACCTTAGTTGTGTGTGTCTGAGATGAGTTCCCACCATCAAACAGGATACCAATTGTTTTCCCATCCAATGACCATACAGGTATCAATTGATCATAAGTGTCTTCATGCACAATTTTCTTGATTATGCCACCTGTTTGGGCATCCCAGATGACTATAGTGTCAATGGAACAACCTGCCAGGGACTGCCCATCTGGTGAATAGACAACTCCATCCAAAAAGCTAGTTATGGCTTCATTTAATTGGAGAGTGGAGAGGAGTCCAAGGGTGAGTCCATCCCGAATCTCTACAGCATCCCTAGCTGCTGCTGCAATGAACTGACCACATGGTGACCAGGTGGAGGATTGATAATGGGAATACTTGGTAGAAACAGCTGTGCTGGCATCCCACAATTCTGGGATTCCAAAGACCACTCTTGGTGAGGGACACAGCCGTTGACAATAGTAAAGCTTTCGGACGATTGATGACAGGGGGGATAGTTCAAGAGCAGAGTGGTAAATATGGGTAGCAGAGACATTGATAACCTCAAAGAAGTTAGCTGTAAATTGAGAAAAGTCTCTTGCAATGCTGAGAAGCTGGTGATCTCTAGCTACCTGATTTAAAGCATGTGAGAATTATGGAGAACAGGAAGGTGGACTGAAACAAACCTCCTGTAGCCAAGGGATCAACTTTTGCAAAGCAATGACAGCATCCCTTACAGCCCCAATAGCACTGAGTACTTCTAGCCATGCCAGAAATCTCTCCTTCAGAAAGCCATACAACACTGATATGACAGCTGTGATGTCCTCCCTGACCTCAGTGAGGTGGTTGTACCAGGATTTACAGGCATACTCCAGTGCAGGGCTGATCTGGTCTTTGACTCTTGTCTCTAGATCTTTGACCTCAGAATTCAACACATAGTTAGGGAGTGAGAGAAGGTTCTGTTCCAAACTACCATTCATTAGTTTGAGGCAGTTTAGAGTGAGTTCAAGGTGGCCAGTCCTGGGGGAGATGTGAAACCTCTTATTTGGACAACGGAGTGGATCAGTGATAAAGTCAGGAAATGACTTGTGGAATGGGAGCACTGGAGAGTCAGGGTTTTTAGGGAACTCTAGGAGGGACTGGATTAGCCAAAGTATACCCATAACTTCTTGTTTCCCCAAGCCAACAAGTGTGGCAATTGCAGAAGGTGTGAGAGGGTCCACAGCAAGGACAATGATACCAATAACAGAGCGCACTTTTTTACTATCATCAGCATCAATATCATTGAAGGCATTTTGAAAGCATGAAAGGTAGAGTGAATCCAAGGTTTCAATGCTTCCACCTGCAGGTGGGGCAAAACCATCAAATGATTCAAAGGTCACACTTGACCAGACTTTTGCTTTTCCTTCATGAGAAGTGCTCCTGGGAGCCTTCATGATGAGATCAAGTTGCTTATCAGGTGGGGTAAATGGATGGTCCAAGAACTTGAGGGTTGCTGCAGCATACACAAAGAGGCCAGCTGCCCTCTCACACAATATGTCAAGGTGTTCATCTGTTGGCCAAACATCTTGCTCAACACTATGCCTCCTTGCAAGATTGAATAGCCCATGTTCCAAGAAAAGTCGGATATCTGTGTTGATGATAGAAAACTCCACCTCATGAAGGATGAATACATCAGTCAATGGCTTGAGGAGTCCAAGGCGGAAACCAGACTGAATGCGAGGTTCTGGCCGACCAGTGATGAGAAACTTGACATTTGGAATCCTTTCAACCAATCGCCCCATGACAGAGAGGATAGCAGACTGTGGCTCTTTATCCAGGCACTCATCCAATGCATCAATGATTATGACTGTTGAGATGTCTAATGAACTGAGTGGTTCAACAATCAACATCTCCATCTGGCTGATGAGTGAGTCCTGCACAATATCTGGATTGCGTTGGAGGAGAGGGATAAGGATTGATCGAAAATTGGGATACTTGTGAGCAAGTTGGAAGGCAAGAGTGGGGAAGATACAGTGGAGGTTCCTGCGGTCTTTAAAATCACGTGAACAGAAGAAGGATGCCCCAAGTCTCCCATCCGCAAATATGTGCTCAGCAATGGTCTGGGCAATTGTGGACTTGCCAGTCCCAGCAAGCCCATTCAGCCAGTAGACAGGGGCCATATTGGGATCTTTGGACCATGATTCTATCTTGTCTAAAACAGTTGTCCGGGTTCCCTTGAGACAGCCCTGGCGATCCCCATATTTAAACTGCACTCCCCTGGCATGGTGACAGCTGTTTAGCACTGACAATTCAACTATTGGGCTGTGAGTGCTTGTGTCTGGACCAGTTGACAATGAAATTATATCTGACCAGCATCCTATAAAGCACAATCAGGATCCAATGGTGTTTGGATTGTGGGTCCTGTAACTCACAATCAATCTACAACCATGCTTGTAAATTCCTTCCTGCTGCTTTACCTACAAACTATAAGTGAATTGTCCTACATAGATTTTTCAATAATAATGCTGACCTGGTACTCAACAAGGGCATCTCTGAGGTCATCTGCAAGATCACACACAGCGATCATGTTGCCTTCCCTCTCCATGTTCTCAGTGGTACCAGAGTGCTCAGATAGATGCTGCAGCTTGTCCTTGATCTCCTCAAGGGCCCTGAGACCGGTTCAACCTGGGTTGTCATTCACAGGAGGTGGAGAAC
>Ga0307511_10000737_pt1 | contig 34947 bp, 31 predicted proteins | sample 13_EM_MG_FD_200266 | JGI IMG/M metagenome (GOLD analysis project Ga0307511, IMG submission 200266) | Populus trichocarpa ectomycorrhiza microbial communities from riparian zone in the Pacific Northwest, United States - 13_EM | ecosystem: Host-associated > Plants > Roots > Unclassified | place... | reverse complement strand
TGTCTATTCACCCATTAACAGGTTGTTCGGCCTGCAGGCGGGGGTAGAGGGGGAGGAAGGGAGATAATTGGGGAGGTCATATTAGGGGGGGGTTATTAAGTTTTGCGTTTATTTTGCCGGGATGTGAGGGTAACACATGTTGTAGAGCGTGGTTGTTTCCATAGTTGTGTATTTAGCCAGAACAAGTTCCCCATCATAGCCCATGATATATCACGGGGCGTGCGTGGAGACGCTTGGCTACAGGGTTGGGCATTGACCATACCTGATCGTTCTTAGGTCCTAGCGGGTACGGTAGCTATATATATGATATACAACTTGGTGGCGGAAAATCTCATAAACCCCCCCCTGCATAAAGAGGTCCAAACGCTGCATATTGGCAATTGTTGTATGGGTGCAGGAGTAAGAAATACACTGCATTTTCATGCAGGTATGAGATATTTTTTCCACCAAGCTGTATGGTGCGCTGGTACACTGAAGTGGTTCATATCTCGGGGTGTTGGATTGAAGGTCTGGGCAAGGGGGTATGAAGAGTTTAGACACTACATTGTACGTTATAGTTACAGAAGCGTTATTGAATGTTGCATACCTAATGCAGGGAAGAATGGTTTGGGCTTGGGAGGAGGGGGGTCAAGTTGGTCTGGCTGAGAGACTTCTATACCACATTTTATAACACATTATCATCTACGACCATAGACTGAAGAAAACGAGGCATCCCGTCCGCTCTGCCATATCTAAGCTTCAGATCGCCAGGCTAGTACTGCGGTGGGTGACCACGCGGGAATCCCTGGTGTCGTAGATTATTTTTTTCCGCTTTACTTGCGGCTGGTATAGAGGCAAATTCTGCTGGGTATGTGGTTCTTCCCTTAATATTGATCAACAATAATTTTACCACTGTATTTTTAGCTGATCTAGATCTACCGGCTGCCACGCCCTGGTTGGGGTCGATCACAGGTTAGTACCACTATGTAATGATAATAGCACGGCAGATCATCTCCGAGCCGAATGGCTTACAGCTTTGACACCGGCATCAATCTCTTCAACTTCTGACGGAAAAGGTTTCTGTGATTACACGAGCACTAATCTATTAATGTTACTATAATCTATAAAGCAGGGAGATGATACAGTGAATCTTGGTCATGTTTTGCACCAGACGGGCACCGGATTTACTCCTGTGGATGCGGGTTAATCTAAGACGGGGCCTTGTTACTGGTAGTGGTGATAGGCGACGCACGGCATCTGACATCACATGCTAGTTGGTCGCTACACATCAACCTACCTCAGCGTGCACTTTTTGGTGTCTTTCTGGCATCACTTCTGGCATCGGCATGTCTGATGGCAATGGTGCACACCATTTTGCAACCAGCGGGGCCATGGACATCTTAGTGACTAACCACAGATGATAAAATGAAATAGATGTAAATGATGAGTCCTGCTATCACCTACCCTCGCCTCTAGCAAATTTAAACACATCCGACCTGCACTCGCAAAACCAGCTCCGCAAAACCACCTACGAAAACCCGCATCCATGGGCCCTCACACACTAAACTCCCAAATCATATGTTTAGACTTATTAGCTGACTTAATATATGTATGGACCGTGCAAATCGACCTTTTCCACAAATACCCCGCCCCATCCTGCAATATAAATCGCGAGGCCTTCCCAGTACCGGCACCGGCAAGCGCCTCAATCACCTCCTAGTGATTCGCATTCACCATTGTCCACCTTTCCCACCCAGCAATCACTTATTCGCAGGCCCATTAGGGAGGTATGAGCTTCCTCCATCACCTTCCCCGTGCCCTCGTTGGTGATCTTGGCTCGGACGAGATATCGGAGCTTCGTAACTGGCGCAATAGGGTTCAGGGTCTCTGCTTGTTCCTTGTACATACTGGAGAAACCGGATATCTGATAGTGTCGGTTTCAGGGTACATGTCCTTATGCGTAAAGTTAACCTCAGCCAGAATCACCCCATTTTCAGCATCGAATAGTTGCGGTATAGGGGACTTGTTATCTTCTTGTTCTGCAAGACCCACAGTTGAAGATTGAATGTTGACAAGTATGCAGCATTTGGCGGAGGCTAGGCTTCCCCGAGTATGTCACATACCGGGTACATATACCCCGTGGCCAACGCGGCCTGAACTCGTACATCTCTTTTGAGCCCCCTACCGTCCAATTCCAATGAAAACTCATTGAGTTCTACCCTACAGACGTTTTGTTGCATACATATCCCTGTCGTGTGGCATTACCCTGCGTAATACTGTTGGTGTGAACACTGCATTATTCTTGCACGACCTTTTTGACCCCAGCCTCGGTGACTTTATTCGCCCCAGATGCACGCTTGACTTCGTAGGCATTGAGGTACCCAGAGCGTTTAGAGTTATATGCTTTACAGAGGGCGCTGGGCTCGCTTGTATGATTGGCGGAGGCTGAAAACAGCTTGCAGTATTATGAAGGTAAATGCTGAACGGCGGTAGTAGCTCACGGTGAAAAAGAATAACCAGTGCGTTAAGGAGTATTGTAGAGTCGAAAGTTCAGGTGGGAAGGGGACTGGTGCTTTAAGTAGGGCCAAAGTGAATTCTCGCATGGCCTGGGGCTTCGTAAAACGACGCTGCCTACCCTTAATCATGCCATGACCCACTCATGATCACCTGGGCCAATTCTGCATCTTCTTCACTTGCGCTTCTAGGCGAACATACAGGGTCTGCTATTGCTGAAACTGTTGAGAGCGTGTATATTGAAGTTTACTTCTCGTTACACAGCCTGGACGCTATTGAGGCTTTGAGCTTGGTATGCAATACTGAGCGTTTCTATCTTGAAGAATATTTTCATTTGAACCGGCGTACACTCAACCTAATAACCTGTTCTGATGATGTACTCATGAATGCTTTTCTGACTCTAAACCCTTTGTTAAAATGTATTGCTTATTCAAGAATAGCCATGGCGCTGGTGGCGTAATAGGTTTCGCTTGCCCTCCCTTCGGTTTACACATAGCGCCAATATAGACAATTGGTGGGAAGTTCAAGCTCTGTCAGGGGGTTAATTAATGGTACCGACTTGATTGTTTTTGCTAGGTAGGGCGAGTGGGGGTATAATTGGTGTAGAAGAACTTGGGGGCGCTTTCGTATACAAAATGTGAACGTGGAGGGAAGCAGAGAGTGATTGGATGACTGGTTTTGGGAGTGAGGTTCTGAGTATACGTTAAATATATATCCCGTTGTCAAATCCTTCCAAATAAGGGGGGTACATGGCCCATCAGGGCAACCGCTTCAAGCGGTTGACACGCGAAATGCGTTGTAACTGCGAGCAATGATTCCGTATTTAGATCGAACTCATCAGTGTAGATCCCACATGGGTGCCAGTCAAGCACCTTCTATGCTATGAATAGTACTTGGACCGGCGATTGTGTCTCACAGGTGCATGCGAAAGGTGAACGGCAATCATGGAACGTTACAGGGGCGGTGCCACGTTGGCTGTATTCGGGGTTAGTTCGGGGCTCGTCGCTATTCGCACACTTTGTCGGTGGTGTAGGGGTCAGTGTGGTTGGTAAACTCCGATATAAGAAACCTCGCGATATAAGAAGAGTTTGTATGGAAAAAGTAAGGGGTTCTCGTTACAGGCAAGTAACGCCAGGAGGAGCAAATGTCAAGTAAAACCACATCTTGGGAATTGCTTTTTACGAGTTTCGGTGGAAGTAAGTGACCGGGCACTCATTTTGCTGACTCGAATCTGCTCTTTCAAGATCAGTTATTATATATTCTCCCTAGGGCCTATACATCCTCCTCGATGTGAGTATAGTTTGGTCGAATACATACTAGTAATTATAAAATGTGACACTGAGAATTAGATAGCAAGTTATTAGGAGAGAGTGGTTTCCGATGAGCAGGCGGATGCCGGCATGGGTCCAATATACATTTCTTGAGGTCTGTCGCAGGATAGGGAGAGGGTGATTCAGCCGGAGGAGGCAGGTTTAGACCCATGATCCGAGCCCTGACACAGACTCGATGTAGGACACCGCTGTATCCATACAGATTGAGTTCTTGATGTTGGACTGCAGTGTGATCTATGCCACCGGTGTCGGTGGTTACGGGGTGGGTAGTCTCTTCGCTAGATGGTTCTAATGGTGCTTAGTCATTGCAGGTTGAGAATTTGTCTTGTCGGGTTCTGTCTCCTCGTCAGACCACTCGAGACCACTCGAAACTACTGACCCTGGGATCATATACGTTTTGTATATATTACCTCATGTTCATTACCTGTCTCTCCACCGTGATTGTTTCCCTAAGTCTGCTAGGGCTGGATCGCTCACCAATTGCCACGTTACACGCCTGGCTGGGCAAGTACTGTAGCGCAGGCTTGGTGGCCGGGCAAGCTGCTGCAGATTGCGATCGCCCGTGGCATAGCCAGGCACACACACCGCCACTACACTGTCGATGCATCGGCCACTGGAAACACATCCTAGCTCGGCTCTCTGCGTCCGAATATGTGCCCACCAGACTAATTGAATATAAGGCTCATAGCCCTTACAGTTGGTAGCTGCACCTCGTTTCCACGGAGGCCTATAAACCCCTCTATCCAGATCTTCAACGAATCTCCAACTTGCTTCACCTCTTCTCGGGGCTCTCCCTCGAGACCCAAGCAGGTGATGAGATCCAGTCGGATCCCTCGTGCCCTCTCACGAGAACTCGGAGCCTTTGTATCTCGTCAAGACACTCCTGAAGGACTCGACAGTTTATCGTCTTGCTAAGATGAAGAGAACATCTGTCCGAAAGCTTTGTGGGTGCTTATGTAACCCTAGCGTGGCAGTTCATAGATATATGGTTTATGCGGTAGCTAGCCACATGTAAAAAACAAAAAAAGCACTTAGGAGAATGAACAACCTTACACATCACAGCTGGCACCTGCAGTGAGCGTATAGCGACTAGATTTTCTCCGCCTTCTCGAGTGAAGAGTTCTTCCTGTCTATCGATTCTTTTAATTCTTCAGTCACCTGGATACCTCAAATACAAACCCAGTCAAAGACTTGCAGTCACCCCTGGGCGGACCTGCGTGGACCATAAAAGGTGAGGGTAAGATGAGACGAGCGTCAAGGAGCTCCTCAGTTGCCCTGCCTGGAGAGAGTGATCTCTCGAAGGAAGCCAACGAAAAGTAAGGCAGTACCGCCTACACCAGAAGAGCGTTCAGTACTGGCTTCGTCCAGTGGAGCATTATTTCCTAGCCGTACCCCGTTGGAGAGTCAGGGGGTGGTACATAGCCAGAGGCAAGACCTGAGAGAGGCAGACTCAGAGCAGGACACTACTCCAAGACATCGAGTTCGCTCTATTTCCGTTGTTTCCCCTAATTCCGTTCCTCTTATATCCGTTACTCTTACATCCGTTCCTCCTACTTCCGTTTCTCGTGTATTACCTACATCTATAGCTTGTGGATTACTGGAAGACGTTATTCCCCGAGAAGCAGTTGAGGCTCTACGGCAAGCAGCTGTTACTAGTATATCTGCACCAATAGCAAGAGCTTCTTATTCTCCCATACAAATTCTGGCGGAACCGGGGTACTGTTATATCGGGAGGTTTTTTATAACGGGGTTTCTTATAACGAGGCTTCAATGCACTTGCATATAGAGGCACCAATTATAAGTCCTAACGGCGACGAAGAGGGGGAAGAAGATGGAGAAAGTGGAAGTATTAAAGAATCTCGTTGGAAGGACTACAGAAATCAAGAACAAAATAGTGGAGAACCTGAGGTACGCCTGGGCGCGAGCCGGCTCGAGCCCGATGAGTGGAAAGGCTCGTACCCAGGCCTAACCTGAGGAAGAGACCTCTCGTCTGGTAAGTAGAATAAGGAGAAGAGATCCTGACAATAGATCCGAAGTTCCGAGACATTCGTCACCTCCTCTACCAAGACGTTCGAGTCGAATCCGAAATCAACAGAGACCACCACCACCCCCACTACCAAATACACCAACACCACCACCACTACTACGACAACTACAAGCTTTCAGAATGCCTACCGCGTTTCCTAAAGATATTAAACTCAAAGAGGTTAAACAATTTGGTGGGGCACCAGCAGATCTCGAAAGTTTCGATCATGCCATTAAATAAGAACTCCACAGAAACTCCCTTTATACTATGGCGGTATGTACGAGGAGAGCCTGATGGAGATTATGAGTATGTATCTCCAGATGCAGTTGATGCAGAATCGAATTATAGTATGGGAAGAAGACTCTGTGCACATTTGACTGGGAAGCTGGTTGGAGATGCAAAGAAGTGGTGGGAAGATTATGACTCACGGGATAAGGAAGCTCCTAATTGTTGGAAGAAACATAATACAATGAGGAGACCAGCTGGAAACGGTGGAATGGAAGAGATATCGTTGTTTGAGTTGTTGACAAAGAAGTTTAGCGGTGAAGTTGATGCCAGAACAGCAGAAACTGAGTTGAGTAAGTGTAACTGGGAGCCTTTCGAAGAAGGTAGCCAAACCCAATCGGTAACTGCATTTCAAACACATCGAGAGGCTCATGAGACCAGCTCAAAAGACCGATACATTCACGAGAATAAGAATTATACGCAATGCATTACCATACAATATGAAACTACAAATGAAGATCGGTGATTTAGAAGAAGTCTATAAGAACTATTCATACCATAATGGAGGCAGCTGAGGAGGATAAATGCATAGGGGGGTTAGGAGAAAAATGCAACTGCTGCGGCAAGCAGGGGCATTCTGAGAAATCATCCCGGAAGAAGAAGCGAGAGAAGCAAGATTCACCTGCAGATAAGAAGTGTTGCCATAATCCCGAAGAAGATTCTCCATGGTGATTGATGCTGCTATAGAGGTCTAGGAGTAGACTGACATGAGACTTGGGGGGGGGAGTAGTGTAGGGCATAAATGTGGAGGATTTGGTTAACTCAAGAAGCGATCGGATAGTTTGCGCAGGTTTCTAATATTATAATATTGCTGTCCCCATTAGTTCACCTCCCATGTTGCCACTTTGCGCACTCCTCTTTGTGGACTACTTTGGCATAAATCTAGATAATCATGAGCGCAGTATGGATACCCGCCTCGGAAGGGGGCTATCGGTCATGTTGGGGGGAGATTAGGTGTTGGGGCGATTTTGCGGGATGTGAGGGTAACTATCTATTTTCCCTCGTACTTAGGTTGTGTTAATTTAGCCTATAGCTAGCCCATGTTGTGTATCAGGATCAGCCTCAAATGGTGCTTTTGCTTTTATCAGTGCACGCCTACTGTAGTACAGTACCATAGAATACATATTGTATATTACTTGGAGGCTTGCTAATTTATATGCCAAGACTTGCAACTTCGTGTACCGGTATTATTATTAGGTTTGACAGGATTTCATTCCAACCGCAAGGCGACACCCAGAGCGATATATTATGTGTGCCACCCGCCATCAGTCCCCACGCCCAGATGTCATAGTCAATGACTGTCAATTCCCAGTTCAGTTCCCAACAAACTCTAACCCCGCCACCCAATAGGACATATTAAGGAACGGAAGTTCTATGAATACTCAAGAAACGAAAAATTACTCCCAATCTCACCGATCCAGGATTCCATAGAGGTCCTGAGGATCTAGTAGCCAGCCCTGGGGTAATCACGACATCCTTCTGAGCCAAATAGTGGCTATTATTAAATGTTAGCCTCTATGATGACTCTTGGATAAAATACTGTACATACCCCATCAATGAAATGGATAACGCCATTCTTTATCGGGACATTCGGCTTCACTAGGCGCCTACAGTTCACGAGTCTGTCTCCATTCGGTGCCCATGTGATTTTGATACTATCCCCTGACATTGCATCAACATCGGTGCCTGGCAGCAGTTCTGGACTATATTGTAGTGATTTGAGAATGTGGGCCTCGGGGTTAATTGCTGCCCTAGTGTGGTTGCCATATGCATCGATGGGTGCAAAGATTGTAACACCGCATGTTTCTGAGAAGACAGAGAGTTTACCGCAAGATTTGACAGAGTTGTAGAAGGCCTTGGCAATTTTCAAATGCTTCATGGTTGCTTTGAACCCCTGGGGCAGGGTGAAAAAACTATGATAAGGAATCAGATAAATTAGCTTATACAAATATAGGGAATTATTATGCTGAGGTCACAGGGGAGATAATTACTTACTTGTTGACTTCATAGATCACACCGTTGGCAAACTTGAACGGTCCTCGAAGGGTGGACTGGGTATTCCCCATTCCAGTTACGACATCAACAGTGGGCGGGCTCGTAGAGCTCTGATTGAATGAACTTGCATAGTTTTTTGTAAACCGTGCCGGGTTATCGGTGCCTAGACAGACATAGTCAGGGTCCAAAAGGAAAGTGTAAATAGTTTCGAAATTAGTAGCGGGATAAATTGGCGATCCTTGTCTCTTGTAGGGGGGATCTGGCCGCGTGTGAGAAATAGCTGCCGCCAATCGGTCCTCGTATTCACCTCGTTTTCTAAGTGGAACGAGGGAGGCCACAGCAGCATTCCGCGGTGCCCATATGGTGATGTCATTGCGTTTACTGATTCTGTCAAGGAGTTCAGGGTTATCCGAAAACAACATGCGTGCGAAGCGGTCAAGACCGAGCTGGTTAAGGCGGGACAGAATTTCTTGGCTTTGAGAGAAGGCAGGGGAGATCAAGAGGGGCCAAAACGCAAAGACCCAGGGGAGCTGCATAATGTACTATTGCGGTGTAGGGAGGCAAACCAAGACTGGGAATTTTGCAATGGAGCAGGGTAATTGAAGGAAAACCAGAGGCTATCCGTGAGTTGGAGAATATTTCGGAGTAGGAGCGAGCTCTGCTTATTATACTACTCTGCTCACAACTTAGTTATCCCCGCTTAATCCGTACTGGATATCCCTATTATTGGATACACACCGCCGGCTGAACTTGGGCTATGCGTATTTCTAGATACCGCATATACCTATTCAAGCCTAAATAGCTAGTAAATATGCTCCTAGTATCGGAAACCGCATTTCTGGGATTTACCTAGGTGAAGATTTTTCCAGAACTTCAGAACTCTGGCAGTGTACATTGGGTAAGCTGCCTTATTGGATATACACCTCCAGCCTCCAGCGTTTTTCTCGGTCGTAGTCCCAGGCTGATTACCGGTTACAGGACTTTTTTTTTAAAAAATAGAACCCGGCATATCCAATGAGAGGACAGCGTCCTCCACAGCGCACAGGATGTCCCGCGGTCCCCACGTGGGGGGTGTATCAGATTACCACAGTAAGCTTTCGATGTGAGATTCAACAATTATGGTATTACGTATGGATCTAAGTATTACTGAACACGTTTACCATGTACTAGAAATCCACTCGACCTCGTTATGGTCCCCACTGGGTCTGCACTATGGGTAACAATAAAGAAAACAACCATATTGTGTGAATGGGTTACCGTTCCAAAAGGCCTGGGTCTCGATGATTGTATTTACCAAGCTGACCGCCGCTCCTCGATATACAGTCGGGGAAAGGCGGGGTCACCGCACAGAAGGCGGGAGATGGTCTATGGAACACAGAGTACCTATGCATGACTCAAAGATGGAAGCCATGCCACCCATGCACTGAAGAATATATCGTTGTTCGCTACTTTCGACCCCCAGGCCCATTGGGAGTCGAATTTCTTACATGCAGATGATCCACATTCTGCATACTCCGTACCTAGCTAGAGGCCATAAACTGATCTCTGCCCATCAAGAGCCGGTTTATTCCGGATATTTATATACGCCCGAGCGGTGAACCGCCGAAATTTATCCGAGTGCTGCATTAGCTCTAGGAATCGCGTACGCACTCTGTAGATGCACAGCCTAGTACACAATCTGTATATATTCGGCAGCCCAATAAAACCTTCGAAATTTAGAATGGCCAGCCCACCTCCGGAGCCATGACTCTACCCTACGTAGGTTGCATGTATATGCCTCGTTGAGCTGGAGGGCACATAATCATGCTCCCACAAAACCAATGAAATGAAGTGGCGTAATAACCTAGTTGAGTGTCAGATTACCGCAAAAACTCAGAAATAAGAGCCCTTGTCGAAACTATTGTTGGTTGCTATGTACAAAACTAATACTAATTCTACTTAGGCCAGCATCACCTGCATCGCTCGCTGCAGTTTGTGTCAAATTCCAATCCACTTCCGTAGCATGCAATTCCTTAATTCTAAATTCCGGAAGACCACGAATTTGGAGTTTGTGATCTTGACTGCCATCTGGGGGTAGAGATATACCGGTTTGCTCTAAATATTTGACTTCAGACATCGTCTGGTTGCCTTGGGACCGTGATCTGGCTTCTTGTTCTATGTATTTCGTTGCATTGTATGTGGTTGGTTGACATCTAAGACAGACGTCGCATCAACTGCGGCTGCAGTGTGGCTCTTGCTTTCGACAAGGGCTCTTATTTAGTATCGGTGTTATTTTGTTTTCTTTTGAAGGCTGAAGGAAGGCAAGATCGCCGCTCTAACGAGATGTCAACCTTAACAGCGCCCAGCTGCAGGGTGGCCTGTCAAGTAAAAATATATTTCCCGTCTCGGCAGTCTAGCTATTAGGGATAGATTGAATATAAATACATGCATGAGCATCGCAAATATGAACTACAGCTGAACAAAGATTTGACTGGGTTCACACGATAAGGCGAGTGTCATATGATATTGTTCTCAATTTGACATAATATATTTGCATCCGGAAGAGTCCGTTGCTAGGACGTGTGGTTTATCCATTCTTTAATGCCCAAGCTATCCTGGGCATTGCGCGCGGAGGCTAAGCAAGCAGGAGCCCAAGTCGAAGACTGGGACTTACCATGCCACACCCATTTCGCCGTAGGGCTGAATTGATGATCTGGACCTGTAGCGGAAGCACTAATTGAATCTGAACTCCCCCATGTGGAGCTAGGTCCGACCTTAGATAGGGTGTTGTGGTTAAATTAGCCCAATGCGATAGCAATCTGGAGTGGTAGCTGTATGAGGGTCCTCACTTGATCGACATCGAGGCATCGACTGAGGAAGCTCTAGAGTGTCAATTAGTGCTAAATATTCTGCTTCACCTTCAGATCACAGCACCTTCCCTCCGGTCCCACAGGTACCCACAAACTGCAGCTACCACATTTCCCCAAGCTTGCACTTCAGACTCCCCATATACTGATTTCATTCAGTGTTACAACTGGAACCCCCCTAGAACTTGAAATTCCCACCATATCGATTCCCGCAATTATATCCTATAACACTTGAGATCAAGCTTGGTAAGTTCAACCTGTATAATACAGTCCAGTCGTGTGAATGCAATAGCTAACGAAGATATACAGATTCCTACACATCAATAACCCCTTCGGGCGTAATCCGCAAACAACAATACACCGCGGGGAACGTTCACTTCTACCCAGCACCATCCAGCGCGATGGATTTCTACAACCCTGGGCGCACAGACTACTTCCTCACCGATATTACCAAATGGTGGTGGCTCCCGAACGAGAAGGGTGGAAGAACTTTAGTTGTTTCCGTGAAAGCATCCGACGCAAACCGCTGGGTGATTGCATACACAATTCTTGTCACCTTGCTCTTCATGGCCGCCTGTAGTCTTGCTACAGCAATCGTCCTTACAACCTTCAGATTGGGTAAATCGGGGACCCGCCATGCAATGCTTGTTACTTATTATAATGGGGGGGGTCCGTCGGGGACCATCGTACCTATGTTGGGATATATGTGGAACGCAGTCTGGGAGTGTCGAAAGAAGGGAAAATGGGCCGTCGACTGGGATGCCTTCTGGGCTAGCTCTGGTCTTTTGTTCCTCGCTGTCGCTCTGCTCACCGGGGATACTATCACCAAGTTCTTTTGGGGTGGCCAGAAGTTAATTGTGGCCAATGTCGCCCAAGTAAATCCAAATGCAGTGTTCTACCCCCACTTCAACAGCTCATTCCAGAACGGCATGCCCAATATTCCGGAGGAGGTCGTCCAGGCCTACAAAACCATCATCCCCCAAGCCGTCTATCAAGCTAGTGCAAGGAAGACCAATGCTCAAGATGTCCTCCAGAAGAGGATCCAGTTCGGTTCAAAGTCCTTCGAAGTAGTGAATGGAGCCGGGGTGCAGTTCGAATATCAATATAATCTCACAGGCTTCGAAATGGGACTCCGTGATGCACCTGGGTTGATATATTCAGTCCGAGGGTCGTGTGCTACCTATCACGGATCTGACACCATCATATACAGCAAAGTATTTAATCTTACGACGGGCTATCTTATACCGGAAGAGAGCGAAAGATATATGTATTTCGGAGGTACGGAATGGGGGGAGACCATTATGCTGGATAGAGAGAACAACACTGCACCTTGGGCTCGTTTTGTTACCCAGCTTACAGATGAATATCAGGATCAGAGGGAATTGTCTGGTGTATCAAAATTTATGATAGTCCCCCACACCGCCTGGAGACTGTCTAAGGCGCAAAATCCTAACCGAGACCCATGGTATGAGACAGAGGCAAACCCAGCCCATGTTGACATACCTGATCCAGGCCTTGCATTTTATTATCCCCCATATAGAGTTAAAAGGGCACGCCCCCCCCTGCAATGTACCCAAAATGACACTTATACATACCAAGGACACACGGTAAATCACGTCTCAAAGCTGAAAAACCTCCCAGGCTTGAAGCTATCACCTTTCATCATGAGCAGCGTGTTTGCCCTGGAGTTCGGAGAGCCGGTATTCAGTAAATTACTGAATAACCTTTTTTTTGGGGCGCTCGCATCGAATGCCTTCTTTGATCCCAATCTACGTATGCTGGATACAAGCCGAGTTAGCCTTTACGACGACTTCAAGGGGCTTGTTGATATGAGTTTTGTCTATTCTCGTGAAGTTGTCAGGAATACAGTACTGTTGTACCCCTCTCTTCAGGGAGCAAATGACAGAAATTTCAACAACTCCGCAAAAAATGGCGACCCCGCAAAAAATGCAGACTTTTTCCTTGAAGGTACTGCAGTTGCCGCTATGTCGGTATATGTGATGATAGTTACACCCTGCGTTTGTGTATTATTGTGGATCCTAGTGTTCTGGTGGGGCACAAAGTTCTATCCGGAATCAGCCCTTGACAATAAAAGTTACAAAGCCCGCCACACCCTCCGTCTACACGGCTTTCAAGCTGTTCACCTTTTCCGATACCTCGATGAAGAGCTCAGCCAGAAGCGGAAATGGTCAGGCAGGAATACACAGACTCCATTCATCCGTGACCTGGATGCCGATCAGGATGATGCCGGTCAAGATGAAACCGTTACCCTTCCTGTGTCAGTTGCTCCGGTACAGCTGTCGAAAACTCCAACGACCACGGAATCCCGAGCTGAGCGCACAAGTCAATATGCTAAACCCAAAGTTCTGCCGGTCCAAGGGCCTCCTGAGCCGCCAGGTCTCCTTGAAAAGATTCTGAACGCGGTACAATCATGGTTCCGTCGCCCTCGTCCTGAAAGCGAAAGGCCACAATTCGAAGTAACAGTGACCAGGGTTTGGGACCCTGAAATAGCCCCGGCAAAGTGGAAACATATTCGCCGAAATATTTGAATACAGCTATTTAGCGGATATTTTCGGCGCAGTCGTAATTCCTTTCCGATCGAGCATTGATGATAACGCTCTCGCGATGGTTTATAATGGGAGTTTGACTCGAGATTTACTGTTCTATTTTACCGTTCTTTTCCTTGTTCATGTTGCTTATAACCTGTTGTACGTTAAACTACTCTACTCTTGGATGCTAACACTGAATAATGAAGCTAGGTAGGAATATTTGTGGGTATTGATTCGAATATGGGCCTGGAATAGAGTATGCGGAGGATGATATAGGGAACTGGAGATATAGATAGGAATAGGGAATCGGGTTATGCGTTGGTTTCAGCTTATGCTTTGCGGAATTGACACCGCATAAAGTTGTTTATGACAGTGCCAGTTTTCTAAGTAGTTTCATTGCATCTAGTTATTTCTCGATCTACAGTTCTATTGCCTACCTACCCATGCTTACTTGGACGACTACTGGGAACTCTGTGTATTTTTTTTGTAGCCTAAGCGCGGTCGCAGGTCGCGTTGTATGACGTCGAAACCGCTAAATTCGAGCAGGAGCAAACAAAGTTTACAGAGCTAAATTCCTATGTTTCAATGAAGTGGCAATTGCGATCGGACTTTAGCTTGATCCAATATAGATTAGTAGAGGTCCTATTAATATTTTGCCAATAATTCTGTCCCGCAGCATTGCGTAGATATGGCGATGGGGTCACGGGGCTGCTTTGAATGTGTAGTGAATGCTTGCATCCAATGAAAGGTGCCCCCTTCGGAAGATGCAAGGCTGGCCGAGTACACCACCTAGTCTGATAAGGCTGAGCCAGGGTCATTGCACGTGGGCCTCACAATCAAGTATAACAGCATATCGTGTGCCTGTCACTCAGCCTAGATATTCTCCGGCCTTTCTGAAACATTCAAGAATTGGGATCCGGGGTGGTACTGGACCTGGACAGGGATAGAGTGCAACCTGTCCGGATCTTTCCGGATGGAGACTGGGATTAGGACCGACAACGACGCAAGTCTTCCCCTGTCCTCTAGTAATGGAGCTGGAACCAGAAGAATCCATTGTCATGAGAATTTGAATCTCGTATGCCAATTCAGTTGACCTTGAGGATTCCTAGAGCCGTTACAGGGCTTACTGGATTGCTGGCACTATCTCGATGGATTTAGTTGGTCATAGATTCAGATTGGTCTCCCAAGCACCGAATATTCGCCAAGCATACACAAATGTGAGGTATGCCACGGGATATATATATGTATATGTACTTGCCAGTTATATACATAGGTACGGAATATATATTCACAGTATATCTCGTGGTTATACATAGGCTAGTGATATATATATATGCCGGTAATATATGGATAGGCCAGTGGTGTATATAGGTCAGCAATACAGTGATATATCTATATTCCGGTAATCCCGGTAATATATATGTACATACCTAGGCAGCTTACAAGCTCCTATGGCTTCAGGGCTCCAATCTAGTTCTTTACCCCTCCATAGCTCGTAGGTTGTTGAGTTCACACTCCTATTGGCTCTGTACTCCCAGTGGCGCTGCTTGCAGAGCGGAGTCGCCGCCCCCAAAAGTAGTGTCAGTTCTGTATATCTTTGGCGTGGAAGCTGGACGGGCGGCTCTTCTGCATCGCTCGGGGGGGGGGCTTGCGCCTGAGTGCTTCATTTCTAGGGTATGCTCCTGCTGCACTACGGGAAAGAAAGGGTCAGTCTAGGCTACCGTGGCATAACATCATGCCTAGCGCAATAAATCTAGGACTATGTACTCAAGGTCAGACATAAGACTGGAGAAGCTTTAACAACGCTACACAACCACAAAGGTCTCAACTGACACAGTACAGTATAGGGCAAATGTTGGCTCTTATGCTTCAGATTTCCCCTAATTGTAAAACTATTATAAATTTCTTGGGGTCGCGTAAAACAAGAGTAGGAGAGTTCAGAGTATAGGAGGCAGGTTGCTCGACTAACCCGAGTCCCCGAGTCCTTTCACTGATTCTGTCTAATACAGGCAAACCTGGCTATAGTGAACGCCAAGTATCTGTCCCATTTCTTCCATTTAGCATGATTTCACTATAGCGAGGGTACGTTCTGCGCCTATAGTAAGTTTGAGAAATCGCTGCTGAGCTTCACTATAGCCAGGGTTTCAGTATAGCCAGGTTCATTAGAGCCAGATTTGCCTTGCGACACCGCCACGGACATTTCGAACTAGTCTGTGTGACCGGAGGAAGATTTCCACGTTTCTGACCTCATCATGCAGTCACATGCGGAAAATCTTCAACATTCCGCCGTGCAGGGGTGTGCAGGGCGCAAGCAGACACTAATTGGCTGTAGTTCCAGCCGTCGGGATAAAACCTCTGCTGCTGCCTAGGGGGAGCTATAGCTAAGGCTCGGAATACCACCCGCCTACCACTCCTGAAATAGCTTCATCCCTTTTGTATTGTGTAGGCGGTGTGGGTTCATCCCAAGCAAGCTTAATATGGTTGAGATAGGAGGTATAATCAGTGACCCAAAATGTGATTCATTAGAAACCAGTTTCGAGTATTTTGAGTGCTGTACTTGTTCAAGTCGCCAGAGCTCATCATGACAGTCAGGTGACTTTATTTATTCCGCAAGGCCCCCCGGTAATTATGTACGTTTTATTTACATATAAAGGGCTTCACCAATGCCTGCGGTTGCCTCTTAAGACTAGATTTAATTCACTCAAATAAGTTTTGAAGATAACTTAACGGTTTGGTTTGTTGGCTGAATAGTGCACAATCTTTGAAACCTCTTGTGGTGGTAAGACATGATTAGCAGCAAGAGAACGGTCTTGGCTAGTAGGGGTATTCTCGGTTTACACTCCCTGCATGCTACACGAACCGTCAAATCTTCTGCTTGTTGTACCACTGCCTTAGGTCTTTATGAGATAGGTCCAAGGATGGTGAGCCATGTCTATCACAGAGATATGTATATTTAGATACTTTATTGGTGAAAGACGAATGTTTCAGGTATGAATTCAGTGGCAGATGTAGCCTATAGTGTTTTACTAACTGCTATAGATATTGCTACTTCCAATGCAGCAGTTTCTGGGCTGAATCATATTTCACACCCACCTGGGATCCCTGACTTCGTTTTACAACCATCCGAGTCACTCCACTTTCTGGGATTCCCAAGGCTCCAGTTCTCGAGAGTTCAAAAGATTCACCGTCCAACATCTCAGATATAGGTTGATTTACCAACAACTCTAATCACATTCGGAGTAGTAAGTTGGGGTTCGGGATATTGGTGAATTTAATTGTTACCGCCTGGATCCCAGAATATCTATAATGGTGATTTTAATTCAATTGTTTCATTTCAGAAAGCTGTAATCTACTTACTGGGTCAAGTGTAGTCCTCGTACATATAATGTAAGACCATGTCCATCATCCCGCATTGAGAGATTCCCATTGACAGCAACTAAGAATCATCTTCAGAGAGAATAAGTTGAGATATATGCGATTTGGCAATCTTCGTCCACCCAGAGTTTACTAACAATATATTAGAAGAGATTTGAAGACCGATTTGAATCTGGCTCCGATGATAAAATAGGAATATTGGCATGAATAATTGCTGAATAATGAGAAGACATTGTCAGCAATACGTAAGCAATATGGCAAATATTCATCAGATATTACTGAAGTGACCCAAGGCAAGCTACTATTGTAATAGATACATAAGCTGCGGAATCAGAGGCAATAGCAGCCACCTTTGTAGTAGGTAGGCACAGGACTTGATCGGTATTGCAATCGTTCAAAGTAGTAGATCAATAAAAGGTGCTAGCCACTGTTGGCAAGCCACTATCGTAATAGGTACATAAGCGGTAAAATGACAGGTACTGGCAAGCCGTCGTAGTATGTAGATACGGGACTTGATCAGTGAGGTCAATGAGAGGTGCTAGTATCTAAAATATCGAAGGCGGCAAGTAAGCATATGACCTCGGCAATAGACAAATCAAATACCTTTAAAGCTCGGCAAGCGACTCATCGGAAGGATTCCAGGAGAATGTAATAATTTTATATGATTTAGAAAACTCGCAAGTTTTTATGTTTTACTAAGGAAAGGGTCCAGAAACTGCCTATAATGAGACTTTCTGTTTTTCCCATACAAAATCTAAGGAGACCTAGGCTCAGTTTCTTGTTATCCAGAGGAGTTTCTTATATCGACGGTTTCTTACAACGAGAGTTCACAACATGTAATTAATTGTTTAGCATGTAGGCGTTTGCCTCTGCAAGCTTACTGACTGTGCAGGATTGGTAGACTATCCGTCTCCACCCTTTGACCAGCGTGTAGTACTTGCCTGAGCTCGGGATCGTGACTAGTTATGTATCCGTAGTGCTGTTCAAATAGGATTCCCACTATCTAAGTAGGCGCAAAGCAGGCTATGCCGTACAAGATTGATATCGTCAAAGTATTTCTCTAGTCTGGTTGGATATTTCTCTCGCTAGCAAAGCTGCCAAGAAACTAGGCAACTAAAGAAGGACCGACGGATTAGTCCACGTGGATTAGTCATAGAGGAGGGGATTTCCTTCCTTTCCCTTCTCTCTTGTTCATCACCACAGCGCCTGGATCATACATACACAGACCACTATGTACCTCTCTTCACTATGGCTACATCATCTCCTATATCTTCTAAAATCTGCCACTCTCTAAGACTTGCACCACGGTGGAGGTTTATTTCGCGGCTGAGGCTCAGTGTCCATCCTCCTGGTATCCCTAGAAGTCACAAATAATCCACGGTCCATCCAGTGCTTGCATTGCATGTAACCTTCGCCTACGTCACATGACGCCATACGCTCCCTACACGACTCATGTAAGTATAGGTTCACGACATAAGTCGATATACATATAAGGAGACTCACCCACCAAGCCATGGGGTACCTCCCAACGGGGCAGGGGCGACAGTGGGCGACAGTCCTATGCGGGGGCTCCTCTCGGAAAGATGGAGGGTGGGTTACTGCAACGGGACCGGAGTCAACGGGGAGATGGCGTCGGCGACATACTCCAAGGACAGAAGGGGGGTGGAAGGACTAAGTACGTGGGACATACTAAGGTCCACTCACATCGGTAGCAGACGCAGAACGAAAGGTGCTAGAGCTGGAGACCTCCCAGGAGACGACCGACATGCTCTTCCTCCTAACGGACTCCCAAGCGGCTCTACAGGCGGCGATCAAGATCAGTGAAGGCAAGCCCTCGAGGTCAGGCATTGAGAAACAGCTGAAGCGGGCGCTGACCAAGAAGAGGCACCAGGACACGGCAGTTTCCTGGGCCAGGGACCACACAGGCATTCCGTGCAACAAGAAAGCCGACCGCCAGGCAAACTTCGATTCACACTCAGGCGTGATCGCGGGCTCGGCTAAGGCGGCAACCGAGAAAGGTCTAAGAGCGACCTCCAGAGCGAGCAGGAGAGAAGAGCGGTTCGAAAAGGGATACGGCCAGAGGAGGAGCGAGTGGAACAGAAAAGCGGCAGCAACATACACATGGCAGACTCTCACGATGATACCAGGAGGGAGGGAATGGAACTACCGATGGGCGTTCCAATTGTAGTGGGTGCGGTAGCTGCAGAAGTGACACCTACTGCTCTACCTTCCGCTGCAACTCACTGGATGCAATTCTTAAACCCCCCTAGCAGTGAGGTGGAACGGACTACTGTCATCAGTCTGTGTAGCTCCGACCAATAGAGTACCATCCATCATCGGGTAGTGCATCATCACCGGGATGTGCATCAGCCACCAGGCAATCCCTGTCGGACTCTTCTTGGCGGGTCAAGGGGGTGTCAAATCAACGGAATCACATCCAGCAAAATATATAAGCATCCTGGAAATGCAGAGATTCATTAACATGTGGTGGGAATGCGTCGGGGATGCCTAATGGCAATTTACGGGGTGATCATCGGGTGGCATTGAGTTGAAAGGGGCATAGAAGCGACAAGCAACTCGCCCTCAGTACTGGTCGAGGCTTGAGAATATACATCAATTGAGAGTTGAATGATGTATCCTAGTGCCTATAGATGGGTTATAAGTTGGGTGGAAGTTATAAGACCCTTAGCGTAGGGCAGGGAGTTCATGGTGACTTTGTGCACTTTGTGCAATTTTCCGGAGTTTGTATATAGGGTAACCTAGGTCAGTATGGACCACTGCGAACTCTGCTAGCCTAGCCTGGGCTGGCGTATCCAAGAGGTCTGCCTGAGCCACTCTGTAGGTATTGCACGAGGCTGCACCAGCTCTGCACCAAGTTGGTGCAGCTCAGTCTTAGTTCGGGCTTTCTGACCCATTGGGGCCCAGTCAGGGCCCGCTATACGTTATACAGAGTCTCGTAAGCCAGTATATGTTTGTCTGAGCCCTGATTAGGTCGTTGTAACTTTGAAAGCTCACATTGGGCTCATCTAACCGTACTGCCATATGTTTGCGGGATAGGAGCTCATGAACACTTGCCTCACGCTTCCTACCTGAGATCGGCTTACCTGGTTATCCAAGCGTGCCCAGATGGGTATGTGTGAGGTTATGCAGATGTCACCGTGCATATATGTACAGGCTGAGTCCATTCAGTGTAAACTTACTCAGGATATTCAACAGGCTAGCACAAGCAGGTTCCCGATACCGCTCGTGGGTAAAAGCCCCCAAGTAAATTGAGGTAAGCTAGGCCCAGCACAGGAAACCCTATATTATCATACTAGAACCCAAGTTAATACAGGTGAATCCAGGTTAGTTCATTTATGTCTAGGAAAGTGCATGAAAGCTCTGGCAAGGAGTCTAGTGAGCTCAAGTGAGTTTAGGAAGGCTGGTAATATATCAGGCGGAGTGATGCTAACTTTGGGGCTCCAAACTAACTCACTGTAGCGCATATGTGTTCAGGCGGGCCAAGACTTGGTTACAATGGCTCAGGAAGCCCAAATCAAGACTGAGCTGCACCAACCTGGTGCAGAGCTGGTGCAGCCTGGTGCAATACCTACAGAGTGGCTCAGGCAGACCTCTTGGATACGCCAGCCCAGGCTAGGCTAGTAGAGTTCGCAGTGGTCCATACTGACCTAGGTTACCCTATATACAAACTCCGGAAAAGTGCACCAAGTCACCATGAACTCCCTGCCCTACGCTAAGGGTCTTATAACTTCCACCCAACTTATAACCCATCTATAGGCACTAGGATACATCATTCAACTCTCAATTGATGTATATTCTCAAGCCTCGACCAGTACTGAGGGCGAGTTGCTTGTCGCTTCTATGCCCCTTTCAAACCCGGTGATCACCCCGTAAATTGCCATTAGGCATCCCCGACGCATTCCCACCACATGTTAATGAATCTCTGCATTTCCAGGATGCTTATATATTTTGCTGGATGTGATTCCGTTGATTTGACACCCACTTGACCCGCCAAGAAGAGTCCGACAGGGATTGCCTGGGGGCTGATGCACATCCCGGTGATGATGCATTACCCGGTGATGGATGGTAGTGGCTACATCGATGGGCTGAGCTGATGCCCCAATATGGGGGCCGCTAGACACGAGGCGCCAAAATCGGTATTACGAGTATACACTGCTGCTCCGTGACTATGATGAGTGGCGAGAATTTCAGTCTGGAGATCCTTCAAAGTTGGTTGGATGGAGCATGGCAATGCTGTTAGAGGACATTCAGGCAAAGCAGGTCGCCACAGAAACCAAACCATGGACAAAGAATATCCTGGAGAAGAAAATATCACTGGCTAAAGCCTGGAACGAATGGCGAGATGTGTTTGGTGACGGCGTGCTCTTCATGCCACATGCGTCCAGATTCAGAGATAGCAATCGACAATCAATGATTGAGCAATGGAGAAACCCCAGAGAGGAATGGGCAAAAAAAGGCAAAGAAGCTACTAGAACCAATTCTCCATAACCTTACAAAGGCCTATCTGTCGGCTTCTAATTGGGAACCGACAGCAGATGCAGATATCAACATCTTGTAGCCCAGTTGGACTGGTTTAGTTCAGTGGTGGTCATTCCCACAGATGGCGACCTACAGGGGGGGTTGTTTCTGTAAAGATTACAAGGTTATTAAGCGGAGGAATCTTGAGAGAGAGAGAAGTGTAGATGTATTCGTCAAAGCTATGTAGAGATCGCTATAGTATGAATGCTATGGTTCTACTGCCTTATTTTTTCCCTTTTCTCGCCAGCGGATTCCAGCTCTTTTATCCCTCCCGACATATCCAAATTGTCTCCATTCCTACCATGATCGTCAATGCTTATCCCCGTGATCCCGTACCACAGCGAGAGTATTTCCTACAGTTTCACAGAAACTCGCTTCAGGCCTAATAATAACATTTACTTGTGTACGAGCAGACAAAAAGACTCAGCATATGGAAGTCAAGAACGTTAGTAGCATCCGGTTCGCAAACAGAGTGGTCAAATTTACTAGGGTGTTGGTAATGAACAAAGATTTTGATCTATTCGGTCGACTTCTACCAACTCTGGCTCGGTGTAAGGCAAACTACTGACAATAATCGGCTATGGGCAGACTGGGTCCGGGAAAACCCATGTCATGACACAGTTACAGCCTGCAGTACATGGCCCCGTAGGCCTGGGCACGAGACAGTCTCGTAAGTCTCGTAAGTCTCGAGACTTTTACCCTAGTCGGATAACGTAAGCCACTATAACTTGGATATTATATGTGCCAAGAACTGATATCACAAAGTCTCGAGACAATCTCGAGACTGTTGCCCAGGCCTATACATGGGTGGTGCACTCGAGCCCACCCGGACCAACAAGTCTCAATTTCAGCGACCAGTGTTTACAAGACGCCTCTTCTGGATGCAGGTGATAGTGGAAACTGGGACCTAGAGCAGACTTTAAGTGAAATTGCACGACTACGTATCACAGCGCCAACATCGATGAATTCTACCTCCTCTCGTGCACATCTGCTCACATATTTCCGCCACTGTGGCCTCGATGTTACCTTTTTGGATCTGTGTGAGTCGGAAACCCAGAATTTAGTGCCAACACGGGGGCTATTGATCACAATCTACCACAATGGCGAGAGATGGAGTGTGCGGCAGCAAAACTGAGCAAGCTTCGTGCTGCGGATGCCAAGTCAATAAACCAAGACTTATTCCACCTCTCGCGAATCATTCAACAATCTAAGTGCAAACATGCCAAACCAGATTGAGGAGTATGCACAGTTACGAAGCTTCTGAGGGATCGGCTTACCGCGGCGCCGACAGTAATTTATTCATGATCAACCCTGAAGACGAGCGCAGCACACGCAGCACATTAGATTTTGCCGGACACGCCGGTACTGCAGTGTTAACAAATAGACCCTAGTATGCGCCCTTTCTTAGGCGGACTCCCTATCCTGTCCCTGTGGACACCCCCGGGAAGGCGGCCATCACACCCGGGCCGTAGGGAGGGCGTGGCGGAGGAGGTTAGGGGAAGGGCCAGTAGAAGAGGGCGTGGAGGGGGAGGTTCGCTTGTCTGTACATATCTTGCGCAGGGGTGGTCAAATTAACCTGGCCCTCCTTGAATCCTCCCGGGCTTCCGGGAGGCTCACCATGGCCCCCGCTAGGGGCTGCATATGAGTACTGAGTATTTAAAAATAAAATAAAAATACAGTCCCATGCGATTCGCTCTTGGGCCACCCCCGGGAATCTAGAAGGTTATGCAGTAGCAATGATTTGATAAGGTAGTAGTGACATGATAAGCTCGGGTGCAATAAGCTCTGTACGGTTTTCTCTATCGTGATAACCTAGTGATGAAACTGTAGAAGAGAAGAAAGTCTATCGTGCTGAGGCCGAGCTTTATCCCGAGGCTCTATCCACTAGTCCCTAGCGTAGGTTTCCACATGTGGAAAGTGGAGCGTTACCACCCAAACCTTCCAGCAGCAGCTGACTTTAAGTCAGCACTGTTCACATATTTTTTTTAAAAAAAAAAACCCTGTACTCATATGCGGCCCTATAGGAGGGCCATGACGAGCCCCTCAGAAACTGAGAGGATTCCAAGTTAATCTGGGCACACCTGACATTATATATCCTTCCTCAATTGCTGTTGCTGTTCCCATCGCCATTTCCAACACATTTCCACAAACCTTAGAGGTTCCCTACGACTCATCGACTAATGATGGACAACCCAGTCCCCTGCGTCTATACTGACTGCAAATGCACAGCATATATCTTCTGCCAGTGCACTATACTGGCTGGCTCGTCCGCCACACAAATACTCGCTGTCCCATGTGCCACCTGTGGGCACCCATTTAGTGACCACAACAACCTACAAGCGGCTACAGCAAGAGCAATGTCATCCTCATCGACCATATCGATGCTCATAGCTCCTCCAAGCCCATCCTACAAGATGTGAGCGTACAGTATACCATCGGTGTCCAGGCAAACCAGGTACCCAGTGATCACGTTTTGCCCTAGCGGTTACACTCTCCAACAGGCTATGAGCCCGGTGCGCATGGAGCACAAGCTCGATTCCCTGAGAGAGCGCTGGGACAAAAGGAAGGGTATTATGGTTATTTACAGTAATATGAACCCCAGCTGCAGTTTGCTGTGAAAATTTATTACTAATTAGCCCTGAAGAGTTTACCAGGAGCAGTAATTGTTGATTTGATCCCTGTGTGCGGTTTGGGGGGAAGTGTGAGCGTACAGTACACCATCGGTGTCTAGGCAAACCTGGCACCCAATGATCACGTTTTGTCCTAGCGTTTACACTCTCCAACACAAGAAACCGCCCTTGGATCTCCAACAAAGCTCCCTGGTAGGTCGACACTACCCCCTTGTATGTAAGCTTTAATTTGACACTCTGACTCAGTGTACTGACAGCCGTCTCCTCCAGACTCTGTGGCCCGTCGAGATAATCTGGTCAGAGGAATATATTACACGCTCAGCTACTTTCGGCTCCTGCATTTCTGCTCACCCCCAGCATCGGGGAAATCCACTCTGCTAGCCCTCCTCGACAATTACATCCATGCACACAATCAAAACAGTGTCCCTAAGCTTCCATCAACTTTGAGGAAACGAGTAATTACGAGAACTCCACAACCACAAGGACCCCGACGTCGGCTTCTGCTTTATATTGCTCAGGGCGCTCTCACGAGCTCTTTGATCCAATCTAATTTTCTCTATCACCGAAACTACAGAATCCCCCAAGGGTAAAGTCTTCTGAACTTTCCCGCATAATAGGGGGCGATTCTCCTAGTTGCACTAGGCTCTTTTCATTTCCTGACCCGGTCACGAAATCCAAGTGAAGCCTAGCGCGCGTCTAGTTTCAACAAGTCCCTGCCCTGCACAGCAACCGTTGCTACGCAACGCAGATCCTTGCGTTAACCCTTGTTCTTAACAACCAATCACCAGCTCTCACTCTTGGAGAATTATTTTAATTTTTGGAGGGAGTCTCATTGGTTGACATCAACATGGCACCACACCCTCGAGGTGCTCTCTTCGGCCCAATCTAAGATTGGAGCCAGAGTAGCTCAAAACTACTCTTTGAATTTGATGGAGAAGGCGAGGCCAAGATTAGACGCCAGCTAATCTTGGAAAATGTTACTAACTGGCTCACGATTCCTAGGTTCCAGGAACTTGGAGGGGAGGTGGCACTTGGACTTGCAGTATCCAAGGCAACAAGGGAGAGGGAGCAGACAACAGGTGAGCATACATTCGAGGAGTTGGTCACCGTTATGGAGAGAGAGGGAAGAGCAGATGAAGAGAAGTTCGAAGTAGTGGATGACACTACAGCAGAACGAGGCATCGAGCTTTTACAGAGAGGTTTGGTGATTCAAGATGAGGCAGCGAATGGCAGCCTGGAGGGTCTCGATGTTCAACACCATGTCGAGGAGATAGGGAATGAGGTGTTGGACTGTATCACCGTAAGGCCGATAAACCCAGACGCAGAAGTGATGGAACATCTTGGTCACCAGACCCGATTCTCCACTCCCAAGCAAAGATTCCGGAAGTCGAAGGAGCCACCGGCGATGCAGTTGGCTAAAATCGAGGAATCTCGAGAAGGTCAGGAGGACGATGAGATGGTCTCGGACAATGAGACCATGAGGAAGCAGACAGGGAGGAAAGGGAAAGGGAAATTGACTGATGGGGCGGCCACCCTTGACCAGCTGAATGCGGACATGGATATCTTCGAGCAAGGATCCGAGAGGAGGAAATTTGAAGAGGTGAGAGGGAACTTGTTTGCCACTCACCCTCCAAGTTGGAAGTTGGAGGATAACCAAAAGGGATGGAGCCAGGAAGCGACACAGGAGTCTGTCAGGACTGCTGCAGAAGTCGTTATACCCGACTCTGACGATGATATGGACTCGGACGAGGGGTCAATCCCCGATGGTACCCTCTCAAGGGACAGGTTGATTAGGAGGTACAAGCAGATACCATTGGTAGGCAACTTTTCTCCCGCAAAGAACAACGGGCCCATGGCGACGGTGGAGGTGGCACCCGCGGTACCAGTTATTGTGCTGAAGGAGATAATGGACTCTGAGTATGGAGGACTCAATTTCAGTAAACACGCAGTGAAGACTCTGACATTAGATGAGGTGAAGAAGATGGCGAAGAAAATGAGGACAGGATGCGCAGGAGATGAAGAAGAAGAAGAAGTACAAGAGAACGAGAAGATGGGAATGGGAGAGGAGAGAGAAATCACTTGGGGATGCCCATCGGACATCCGGACCAAGAAGGAGCTAATCCTCTCCATCATCTTCAACGGCAAAGTGATGGAAGATATCAAGAAGCTGGATGTGAAGAAGAAGTGGTGGAAGTCGGCGCATGACTTCAAAGTGGCAAAACAGCAGGTGGTATTAGCAGGATGGCTACTCGAAGCGGGATGCTTCCACAATGGGGATAGAGAAGGAGGAGGATGGAAGAAGCTAAAGGAGAAGGTTAAGGCGGGGACAACGAAAATAGACCCAGTCGACGTAATGGAGGCATCAATGTTATTTATGGAGGCCTGCAAGACCAACACAGGGGATCTCGGAAGGATTGAGTCTCAACTTGAAAAGTTGATAAAGTAGGTAGCAATGTTGGCTTGTCTAAGTGGAGCAGAGTCAGCAGAGGATCAGGCACAGGCAAAGAGGCAAGCAAACCAGAAGAAGGCAGAAGCGGAGAAGGAGAAGAAGAAGCAGAGCGAGCTGAAGAAGGTGGATAAAATGAAGAAAGAGCAAGAAGAGGAAAAAAGGGAGCAGGAAAAGAGGCAAAAGGAGGTGGAGGAGCTGGCAGCACAGGGGGAACGATACCGAGTAGGGAAACAGGCCGCGTGGGACCAAACGGTGAGGTCTATCGAAGAGTTGACGAATCAAATCAAGGGGACAACAACACCAGAAGAAGCGATCGCAACTAGTGAGAAGCTGAAGGAGGCAGTGGAGATGAAGAAGAAGCTGGAAAAAGAAGGAATGGTAGTGAGTGAGAGCAAGGTGGGAGAAGAGATAATCGTGGTAGGAAATAAGGTGATGAGGGTTGCGAGAATTATTCTAGCCCATATGCAGAGTATTGATTCGAAGGGGAAGATGGAGGTACAAGAGGGAGTCAACAAAGCAAATGCGCTTCTACGTGAGAAGGCAATTACAGAAGGAAACACCCCATGGCACGTCACTGCAGAAGTAGGGAAGGGAGAGAGGGATGACGAGTCAAGGTGGATGGTGAATAAGATGGCAGATGGCATCACAAAACGGGAAGTTCTGAACTTGATGAGTGAGACCTTGACCGCGGTATTCGGAGCAAAAGGGGATATGCTGAACTGCTGGATGGAAGATGGACTGACGATCAGAATGTTAATGCCAGTAGCTCCATCGAAAGTAGCGAGAGGAAGAAAGGATATGGGCAAGAAGCTGAGGGAGGACAACAAGGATATGAAGGTTGGACATAGGTTCCCGAAACTCTGGGGAGGGGCCAGGACAACTGGATTGACATTCGACGCAGCCAATGTAGAAGAAGCTAAGAGACTGGTAGCAAGTGGAGTAGTGTGGGAAGGGGTGAAGAGACAGGTCCAGATCGTGGATACCAACAAAATGGGGGAATTCAAACATTCCCCAACGATAGGAAGGAAGACTGAGGCAGCAAGTGGGAAGAAGACTGGTGGCATAGGGAAGAAGCCCCAACAGCAACATCAACAACAACAGAAGACCCAACGAGGTAACCAGTTTTCAAGCATGCAGTGTTTCAACTGCAAAGGTTTCGGCCATAAGAAGGAAAGCTGCTCTTCTGCAAGCAGAGTGGCCTCTGCTAACATTATAGGGGTACAAAAGAGGAACTTGGAAGCAGTGGGAGCTAACCAGAACGGACAGCAGACCCAGAAGAAGAAGAAGGAAGAACCAAAGTTGGATAAGGATGGGTTCGAGATCGTGGACCGGAAGAAGGGATGGAATGTGTGGAACAAACCAAAAGGACAGACGAAACCGACTGCAGAATCTTCCAATACCAGAATCTCTGAAGTCCTCGATGATGATGTGGAGGACTCTACTCCCTGGCCAACCCAGAAGCCTCCACAGAGGTCCGACTGGTCTCAGGATCAACAACCGGGACTTGTGGCGCACCGCTTCTAAGGGCCTCCGCGTGGCTTACCAGAACGTAGCAGGGCAGTGCGAGTGCACACATACACTTCTGGAATGGTGCAAGAAGAGGAGGATCGATATTGTTTTTGTTGGGGAAGCGTGGGTAGATAAGAAAGGGACCGGGACGCAATCCCATCCCTCATATACGTTGGGATCGAAGGTTGTGAAGGGAAAGCGGACAATGGTATACTGGAGGAAAAAGATGGACGGGGTGGTTAAGGTTATTAGGAAAGACAAGAGACTAGCCTTGGTGGAGGTATGGGGCCACAAGCTAGGAGGAATCTACGTGGACGTAAAGCTTTCAGGGGGAAACTGGAGGGCGTAGCTGGAACATCTTAATGAAGCTGATTGCTTAGTTGGAGACTGGAATGCACACAACCAAGCCTGGGACCCCCTGAACGAGGATGATACAAGAGGGAAAGAGATGGAGGAGTGGATGGTAGAGAAAGGGTTCGAGATTGGTGGGGAATATGATGGACCAACCTGGGAAAGAACAGTTAATGGACGTAGACAACAAAGCCGGATTGACCTCTTCATCAGCAGAGGACCCAAGAACTGGCAAAAAGTCTAACGAGACAAGTTCCTCTCAAACCACTGGGCTATCACTGCGGAGATGGACTGGAGCGGGAAGCTGGAAGAGGTACTGAGAGAAAAGATAGACTGGGCTATTCTCGGAGTCAAGTTGGAAATGACGGAAGAGGACGAAAAGAATGGGGATTTCAGCTGGTATGACGAGTTGGAAGGCGAAACCCCATATGAAAAAATAAAGCTACTCCGACAAGCCTGTTGCACTACAATGAGGATTACTGAACGATCCAAAAAATGGTGGGACAAGGAGCTATCAGAACAGCTGAAGATCACGAGGAATGCAAGAAGAGGGAAAGGACAAGATCAGGGCCTAGACCAGGGCAGCAAGGGTTAAGAGATGGAAGGTGGAGAAGGATAAGATGAGGACGATGGTGAGGGAGAAAAAGAAGGAATGCTGGCAGGAGTTTTGTGAGGAGAATGGCGAAAAAGATCCATGGGAAATTGTTAAATGGGCGAAGGACCCGTGGCACCTCAAGGCCACAATGGGGGACCTCACTGACACAGCGAACATATCCTTAAAGACGGACAATGATAAGAAAAACGGGCTAATCCGAGACCACTTCGAGTGGAGGGATGATGGCAGGAAGGTGGAGGAGGGAGAGGAGATAGAACAAATGGGAAGATACTCAGGAGTGACAGGTATAACTATAGAAGAGATGAAGGAGCTAGTGAGGAAAGCCTTAGCTGGAACGTCGAACAAGTCCACACCAGGACCAGATGGCATTGGGTACAAATTGATTAAACGAGTACTCAACCTCAGGCTAGGTCAAGAACTCATAGGGGAGGTGGCGGAGAACTTGGTGCAAGGAAGAATACCAAAGGAATGGCAACACTCCAAGGTAGTCATGATCCCGAAACCAGGGAAGGACCACAGCAAAACCAAAGGCTGGCGACCTATTAACCTAATCAACTGCATAGGCAAGTTAGGCGAAAAGGTGGTAGCGGATAGACTGCAAGAGTCAGGTCTACTACACCGACACCAATTCGGATCGGTCAAAGGCAGGTCTGCTACGGAGGCCGCCCTAAGAGTCGTTACGAGAGCCCAGAGATGCATAGCGGCAGAGGGAGTAGTGGGCTGGAATTTTTGGGATGTTAAGGGAGGCTTTCAGAATGTAAGAGTGGAGGATGTTATCAAAGAGCTGGAGAAGTCGGAGGAAGGAAGGAAGTGGATACTGTGGGTAAAGGAATTCTTCCGAGCGAGGGAATTCGAGCTGGAGTGGGATGGGAAGGTTAGAGGAAAAGGGAAAACAAATATCGGAGCACCACAAGGATCACCACTGTCACCGGTGATCTTCCTCATCTGGATGGCTCCCATAATCACTAAAATGGAGGAAGCCTTGAACAACCAATGGCCAACATTCGACCTTGAACTCCCCTCATACGTAGATGATCTACACCTGGGAGTATCAATCTGGGATCGGATAGAGGCACGGGGGGTACCGATGGATGGGGTGTTGGAAAAGGCGGATGAGATTGTGCAAAGGATAACAGTCGAGAATCATCTACCTCTAGAGGATTCGAAGCATGAGAGGCTAGTCCTACGGAACAAGCGGAGGAGGAAAAATAAGGATGTGAAGTGTGTGAAGTGGTTGGGAATCATCATGGATGAGAGGGTGACGTTTAAGGAGCACTGGAAAGCCCGGATCCAGAAGGCGCGAGCCATGCTGGTGCAATTCAATGGGTTAGGAAATTCCCAGTGGGGGATCAGTGCCACTAGCTGGCGGCAGATCTATACTGGGATGATCCGAGCAGTAGCTTTGTGGGGGTCGGAGTTGGGATGGAGAGGACAAAGGGACTGGGAGAGGGAATTCGAACAACTGCAGTACCAAGCGCTTAAGAAGTGCGGCAATGCGACACATGGATCTAGGATCGAGCTAGTTACCCAAATTGCGGGGGTGGAGTCTCCGAGGATGGCGCTGGATGCAGCACAGGCCAGACTCATGGGAAAGATAATGCGGGACACCACCGCGATAGGAGATCTGTTGTTTGAGGATGGAAGGGGTAGGAGGGCTGAGACAGGGAGAGAATGGGATGAATTCGGTCAAGAACACACTGTCGGTCCGGACGGATTCACTTCCGTCCTGACAGCGATCAAAAGTAAGGCAGGGGTACTGAAAGAGGAGGGACATGAGAGGATAAGTTATGGAGGAAGAGTGGAGAAGGTGGAAGTACCGGAAGTCAAGCTCCAGGCGCAGGCAGATTCCAAGGCAGAGGTGTGGGTTGAAGCCATCAACCAGGCCAAGGAATACTGCGAGGCTACGGGGGTATATACGGATGGGAGCATGAACGAGGAAGGGATGGTGGGAGCAGGGTGGTATATGGAGGGTGGAAAGAGACAAGGGGGTGTGACACTAGGCAAGTTGGTGACAGTGTGGGATGGAGAGGTATGCGGGGTAAGAGGGGCACTTGAGGATGCACCAAGTGAAACCAACGTACTCATCCTGTCGGATTCACAGGCGGCAATTGCAGCGGTGAAAAACGTAGGACGAACTGGAAAAGCTAGGACCGCAGACCTGCGACAAGTGTTGATGAATATTAAAGAGTAGCAAGCCAGGCTGGGACCAGGTGCACTGTCTTTCGGATGGGTCAAGGCTCATAACGAATTACATGGCAACGAGGAAGCAGACCGACTGGCTAAAGAAGCCACGAATTTATATCCGGAGGACCCCCAGATCACGGAAGGGGGCTTGAAGCAGGCGTGGAAGAAGATGAGGAAGGAAGAGCGGAGGGTGAAGGGAGCGGGGATGGGGAGAGTGGTGAAGTGGAACCGGAAAGCAAGGGTCGCATACGTTCAGTGTCGTACCGGAAAAGGCAACTTACAAGCCTGGCGCCACAAGATCGGAAAAGTAGATAACCCTGAATGCCGAAAGTGCGGGAGATATGCGGAGACAGGCAAGCACGTAGCCTTGGTCTGTACACATGGAGAGGAGATAGGGCGGAGGTGGGGGACGTGGGAAGACATGGATGAGAGGGCGAGGTGGGCCAGGAAGGAGAAGGATGGAGAGGGTTTTTACACGGTGGATCTGGTGGAGACGTTTTTCTCCAAGATTGACCTGCGTTGATTCTCAGTCACATGACCAAATGATACCACGCTAGTGTGGTATCGTTTGGTCATGTGACCGTTAGGCCAAAAGAGGCCTGGTGGTGGGGACGCATATTCGTATTGGGAAGGGCCGGAAGGGGCGTGGAGGCGGAGGCATACTGTTATTAGGGGATGGACCGGTAGAGGGTGTGGCGGTGGAGGGGGGTATTTCCTTAGAGATTCCTTTGGCTTGGAAGGCAGGACATTTATGTAGCTCGTTTTCCCGTGGGTGTACCAAACCTTCAAAGGGGAGGGAACGGGGGCGCCGCATAGCCTTAGGCTGATCAGGCGTATAGACTCCAAAAAAAAAAAAAAAACAGTGTCCCTATTTACAAAGCCACGGGGTGGTGGAAGCAATCATGACATGGTTGCCCAATATGACACCCTGCACAAATCCTTCCTGAATCAGCATAAAGGAGTGCCTGAAAACCAACTACAGTGGAGTCGCATTATAAGAAACCCCTGATATAAGAAACCCCTCCATATAAGAAACCCTTGATATAAGAAAGTTTCTTAACCTCCTGCTTAGTAACACATATAGTTTCTTAGATCGCGACAGAAATTCAGCCGCAGACGGCCCTGCTCCAATGCCAGTTGAGAAAAACGATGTTGCAGGAATGGACTAGAAACTAGCAGAAGTTGCAGAGGAGATGTATGGTTGCATTTGAGTTGCACACCTTGGTTTCAGTAAGCTACCTCCCTGAGTTTATTAATTCTGTTGATAAAGTGGGTGCAAATTAGGCCTGGGCTCGAGACATCTCGAGACAGTTCGGTAACTTACTTGTGAAAATTTTTCATTGGTTGCGCCGTGCAGATATTTGTGTGAGACAGTGCGGCAACCGTTGAAAGAGTGTGACAGCCGGTGAGACAGTGTGGCTACCTGTATATAATTAAAGCTGAGATGCCTTTTCAGCGCTCATTTTCTACAAATTCCTAGTACCTGCATCATTTGATTGTGATTGCGGTTGCTCGATGCCCAAAAGTCTCGAGACCACAATCATAGAGTCTCGAGACGTCTCGTGCCCAGGCCTAGTGCAAATTCTGCAGAGCAGACGGAGCAACGCAGCTTAGATACCTATGAACCAACTCCGCTATATCAGTAGGATTCTGAGGTACATAACACCTCTAATGTCCCTGTTATACCTTATGAGGTTGCACTTGAAAGTGTTGGGGCCTTCTTCGTCTCCAAAATCCTCATGTTAATTTACACAACGATGAGCTGCTGGAGGATGTTCTATATAGAAAAGAGCGGGATATCGAGGGTCTACAAGGCATGGCTCGAAGGACTCAGTGGCAGACATCAATCACTAGTTTTTTTAGGCTGTGCTTCGAAATTTCCAAGTGTTGGTGTACATATTACGATATAAGAAGCCTCGCGTTATAAGAAACCCTCCCCCGGTCTCGAGGGGGTTTCTTATAACGCCACTCCACTGTAGTTCCACTGCACAAGCGTCATTCCACCAGCCGACGAACACCCCACAATGAAGTTCTTCCTTTTCACAGTCCTCGCAGCATGCATCGCTCTCTCCGCTGCGATACCTATCGATGATGGCGATTACGAGACCGCCAACGTGAGCACCGAAGGCCCGGGTGATATTATTACCCGGCCCTACTGCGGATCTGGACTTTATTGCGGGGACCCGGATACTCTTCATTGTTGCTTTAGCAGTCACCTCCTAGGCCACCCACCTCTTTGCTGTCCTCGCCTCGGTTGGAAGGCTTGTTACCTTAGGCTAAATGAGATGATTTGCCTTTACCAGACACAATGTTTGGTAAAGTTAACAGATCCTCCCTGGATATGTATACTAGTTCGCAGGTTGCCACTAAGTCTGAAACATGGTTATTAGGTGTTGTTACAAGTATCAGATAACTATGTAGTGCGATCACCGCAGAATATAGGGGGGTAGGCGCGAATTCTGAGGTGTACCGGGTTCTGATGGACATATGTCAGCAGCGGTATTTCTGAGAGTGAGGTTGCTTCGGAAGTGGGATATGTTATTCGATGCCTTGATTTAGGGTATGTGGTCACGGCAGGGTGGCGTGGTTGGCGAATGGGATCCGGTTGTCCTCCATTCATACATAGTAAGCATGCCAGTGCTTTACCCCAAGTGGATTCCTTACTGCCCTCTTATCGTGACGCTGGTGACTCGGTGGCTCTACATTATTTGATCTAGTGCTTGGAAAACTAGCCTGTGTCGATGAAATTAAACTTCTCAACATCCGAGAAAACTTGTGGGGGAGATTTAACGTCCAGTATAGTCTATATATCAAACTGTAGCCTTCTACCGCAAAAGTAGATATACTATTTAAAATCCTCCCGTGTTGAAATATTATCAATTTATAGGAAAAATTCGGTTTCTCGGTGGACTCCATACCGCGGAGGTAGGGTTTAATTTCCTTGTTGTCTAGATTATGGTGTTCCCCTTGGTGGGAGGTACTTCAGGGCTGAGTGACAGTTTTCCATTGAATCTTTAGAGAAATAACCTCAATAGCAGTATCGCAGCTGTGGCTCCAGTACTGTTGTCGAACTAGGGCACTTGAAATATTTAGTAAGCCACTAGTAATGGCCTTAGTAGTAGGTATGGAGCCCTACATAGAAATGATGCCAGCTTGTACATAAAATAGTGCACAACTTTTCATAGTTATCCCAAGAGGTTGAACTTCCGCATGCATTCCACAGCCCTCTGAGCCGGCAGCTAATGACAATTGAAGTTCAAGGTTGAGCAGGAGTGAGGCGGTATTGTAGTTAATCTGTGATCCGCTCATGGACTGGCAGAAATCTGAAACAAGTGTGACTAAGGGAGGGAGGGGCAGAACGAACTCTGGAGCATGTAAATGGGTAACTATTATACATATTTCTTCAAACCGGAGGCTATTTACAATTAGCTGTTTGGGTGTCTATACGAGTAAGAATAACGCAAAAGCTACAATACCCACCAACCACTGAGAGGGATGCTTTCGTGACAAGCTTCAGTGTAACTTCACCTCTTTCTTCCTGTAGTATATTATATATTTGTAGAGCATGTGCGGTAATATGTTTTATTATTGCGCGATTACAGAACGGGATTACCTCGCATAACCTTCCCTCGACGCCCTCTGTCAGTATCCCATTTAAAAACGAGGCATTACCTTCATAACCAAAACCCAAAACCCGATGCGCTATCATCCATGGCTAACAACCCCACTTATTCCCTCCCTCGTCTTTTATCCTATTCACTGTACGCCG
>Ga0307511_10000735_pt1 | contig 34988 bp, 29 predicted proteins | sample 13_EM_MG_FD_200266 | JGI IMG/M metagenome (GOLD analysis project Ga0307511, IMG submission 200266) | Populus trichocarpa ectomycorrhiza microbial communities from riparian zone in the Pacific Northwest, United States - 13_EM | ecosystem: Host-associated > Plants > Roots > Unclassified | place... | reverse complement strand
TTTACAGGAAATTTTTTTTTTTTTTTTTTTCATCACTTTGTACTTCTTTCAGTTGATAACCCCTTGAGTTTTGGCAAAATTTTCTTTTTGGGTCTTTAATGTTTTGTAGGAGAAGGCTCTTTCTTCATTCTTCAAAAATGAATTACAATAGAAGCATTCATGTGTAACTCGATATATTCTTTTCGTGGCATGTATCTTTACTTCACAATCATCAAGCTTCAAAAAACCTGCATTCTAAGATCCAGACTTGACAGTTTTGATTTATGTAATTGCTGCCGAAATCGCTATTATTACAGAAATTTTCTGTACTAAAAACAATTAATCAAATATTCACAGAAAGTTCAAATCTGATGGGTTTTTAAGGAAATATAGGAGGATAATGGGAATCATGAAGGTGTTCGTGCAATATTTAGCAATTGAAGCCTTGATGCATTGTTGGGATGTCGAGTACTGGCGATTTACTTTTAGAAATGTAAACATGTGTCCTACTTTGGAAGAATATGACTTATTGACTGAATTCCCCTTACTTACTGAATTCCCTTGAAATTTATACAAAATCTACTTCCATCAAAGACACGACAAAGTGCTAACTGAATTGGCTAAATTGATAAAGTTTTAGATCTCCATTAGATATTGAAGAAAAGTGGTATTGGCCTAAAGTGGAAGATGATTGAAGAGGTATTTGAAAAGAGGAAGAATGACTCTAGATTTTAAAGAAAATGGCAGAATACTTGCTTTAGAAATCTCCGGATTTGTGTTATTTCCAAATCTCACTGGAATAATCAGTTTAGAGGCGGCAGCAGCTTTTGTTTCATATGAAAACACTCATATAAATATCACTATGGTATTACTAGAAAAAACTATCTTAACACTCAACCATTGTAGAAGGGTTGACAAGGGATCAATAAGATGTTGTGAATAGTTGTTATACATATGACTGATTAGCCATATAGAAACCAAGAAGTCTGTATTTAACAACTTATGGTGGTTTAGTTAAAGATCATTGGAGATAGTTAAAGAAGATGAATGGAAGGACCTGAGCGAGGAAAAATAGAAAGTAAAATTGCAAGGAATCCCGCAAAGAGAATGAAGTGGAAAGCCTCATACATAAGAGCAACAAATTGCTTGATAAGTTATGGGCAAAAATGATGGGTGTCTCTGATGAGAGTGACCGGATATGTCAGTTATGCACCCACTTTGGTTGTGAGGAAACTTTAGGGCATAACATGTGCCAAGGATGGTCGGGTTATCCCAATTCTCTAGGTGATTCAAGGATCAATCTGCTTTGAAAGTTATGGAGAACATCAAACAAGACTGGAAGCTTCTAATATTGGTCAAGAAGGAATCAAATGGTTTGAGAGATCTAATTACTAGTGAAAAGTATCTAAAGTTGAGAAATCAATCACTAGTCACCATCATCATGACTCTTGGATTTAAAGCCGAGACTTCATAAGCTGTTGAACCGAATAAAACAAAAAGGATTAGCAACGAGGAGGAGTTGAGAGAACAACTAGAAAAGCTCCAAATGGAGGTGGGCACAAAGCCCCTAAGATATCCCTCAAGGAGCAACTCCTCAATAAAGAGAAATTGAGAAAGTTTATAGAGCAACAACTGGAGAAAAAGGATAAGAAAATCATGTTTTTAGAAAAGTAACTAGAAGAAGAAAAAGCAGTTAGAAACCGAGCTGAGAAGGAGCAAGAAGAATTTAGAACACATTGGATGCAAACCAGTACTGAGCTAGAGGCTTTAATAACCAATTTCAACGATTGTCAAGAAAGGGTTGATATGTCTTCAAAGACCCAAGCATAATTATAAAGTCGGGTTGAGCAGTATGAAAGGCTATACAAGAAGTATGTGATGCTGGAAAGTGAGCTGGCTGAAACAAAAGCCAAAGGAAAGGTTGTTGGGGTCTTCAAAACTGATTTAGATAAAATAAGAGATGCGATCAACCTGCTAGAGGAGAAGCTCAACAAAGAAAATGCCAAGGCAAAGCATTTTGAAGAAAAGAACAGACTGCTCGAGCGCCACGACCAGATGATTAACACCAATAACAATTAACTAAATATGAACAATATGTTCCTCTTGGAGAAGATAAGAAAAATGGATGAATAGATTGACCAAGCTTTTTTCTATGCCCAAAAAATTCGCTATAATTCCCAGCAAGTTGGAAAGGATGTCCACCGATATCAACAAAGTATGGTTGAGATTGATGTTTTTCTTAAGGACATAAAAAAAAAAAAGGCTTTGCCGTTCTCCTTGTAAATGATTATGATGAGCAAACTAGCTTTCAAATATAAAAGATTTCATCAAGTATTAATGAAAATGGCTTAGACCCAACCTTTAGAGCAATACCTCTTTATGATGAATGTATTCTTATTAACCACTGGCTCAGATTAAATTGTCTCAACAACTATGAAAGGATTGGAACCCTACCCGTTTATAAAGGAATGATGACCATATATCAGCTCGGAGTATAGCTAATTCATATCCAACATACATCATCATGCATAATCATACACCCATATGCATTTACATTTATGAATTATGGAATGTGCTTAACAGGTATTCAAAATATAGGTCCCCTTGTTAAAGTCTACAATACTACTTCGCAAACAAATAGAAAACAAAGAGATGGCTCACCTTAAGGCCTACTACCAAAAAGAGCTAGAAGACATTAAGAATAATATGGTTCAGATGGCTAGCTTACTCGAGCAACTCCTATGAGCGCAGTTTAGGAAAGGGACATCCAGTGAACAACCAATCATGTTACCACAGCCAAGAACTTTAGTTATCCTCAATTCACAAAACGTGGTAGAAAATCCGGCTACTAGACCATAAGGAACAACTAGCATTCCGATGACTTGCCTAGTTACACCTGCTCAAGTGCCGACCATAATAGATCTAACAATGAAAGGGTCCCACGGGGTTGAATCCTTTGATCCTCTCGAACAAGATAAATGAGCTGCTAGTGAGGAAAGATTAAGGGTTGTTAAGGGATTTGATGTCTATAACCCAGTTAGAGCAGTTGAGATATACCTTATGCTAGATGTGGTAGTGCCCAAAAAGTTTAGGGTGCTAGAATTCATCAAGTATACGTGACCAGAATGCCCTAAAACGCACTTGAGTTCTTACTACAATAAAATGGCAGAAGTCATATGTGATGAAAAGTTGCTCATCCATTTCTTCTAAAACAGTTTGACTGATTCTGCATTAAGTTGGTACATGACTTTAAATAACACAAGGGTCAAGAAATAGAGTGATATTACTGATGCTTTTTTAAAACAATACAAGTTTAATATTGATATCGCTCCGGATCAGACGAGCTTAATGGTGATAGAGAAAAGTAACAAGGAAACTGGCATGGAGTACGCTCATAGGTGGTGACTCTATTTGCTAATACTTTTAATTCCTTATATTATGAGCATCTTATGAGTAGTTACACCTGAAATTTTATGATGTTGTTGTTATTACTAAGAGAATAGAACAATGGATAAGGGCTAGTAGAATATCAAAACCTACCGAGAAAAAGGGGTTTACTAGAAGGAGAAAGGATGTTGAGGTGAGCAATATGGAAGGAGGGTATAAAAGTAAAAAGAATTATCAAACCCAAAGCTACTAGACCCCGTTTTCCTAAATATCCAGTATTCAATTTACTAAGCCTCTTCCGGTAAACCAACCCGCTAGAAAACCAAGTTGAAAATAATCCAAGGAGAACCTACCAAAGAAACCAAGAACAACTCTCACCTCTACCTATACCCTTAGAAGAAATATATACAAAATTGCTAAACTTAGATCATATGGCCCCTCTTTCATTTCCACCACTAAAGCCTCCCTTTCTAAATTGGTACAAATCAGATCTAACATATGAGTACCATGCTAGAAACTCGGCCATAATATTGATACTTTCTTGGCATTTAAGAGGAAGCTCTTGTAGTTAATCAAAGTAGGGTGGATAACCTTTAAAGATACCCCTAACATCAATTCCAACCTCCTATCTAATCATTCTTACAGCAGTGGAGGAGTAAATATAATGGAATTTGGAAGAAGAAGGGTTTAAAGGTAACAATGAATAAGTTGTATAACATATTGGTGTCAGTCGAGTGTTTGCCAACAAAAAATGAATCAGGTTCAAAGAAGAGTGATGGTTTTTATAAGTTCCACGAAGCAATGGGACATAACATCAATGTATGTGAAGAATTTCACCAGAAGATGATACAAATGATGAGTTATGGTCTGTTATAAATAGAGAATGAGGAAAAGGATGATGTTGTAGGCATGTTAAGTTTTCAAGAGAAGAAAGTAAAGATGAGTAGACTTCAACATACCAAAAGTGGTCCACTAAAACTCATTTTGATAAGGCCTGTAGTTACCTTCAATAGGAACTATAATACATTGCCTCATAATTATAAAAATTCTCCCAATGTTAAGGGTCTTGCTCCTGTGTTTCAAACCAAGATTGATGGATTAACTCAAAGTTGAAAGTGTTTTACGCTTGAAAAAATAGAAAGGCAACAAAAATTCGAGGGTAAAAAGGTTGTAGATGCCATCAAAGATATGGAAATAAACAAACCCATGAGTGAGGAAGAAGTTGGTGAATTCCTTAAGCTAATGAAGCATAGCGAATACAATGTGGTAGAGTAGTTGAAGAAAACCCCTACCAGGATATCCTTGATGTCCCATATCCTGAGTTCCGAGCCTCTACCGCAATACACTACAAAGAGTGTTGAACGAGGCATATGTGCCCCAAGACATGGCTAAAAAGACTATGGAGCATTTGGTTAGAAAAATTATGTGATAAATTACCTATACTTCATTGAAGATGAGCTCGATGTTAGGGGGATAAGTCATAATGAACCTCTATACATCATTGTAAGGTGCAAGGATTGCACCATTGACAAAGTATTGGTAGACAATGGATCAGCTTTAAATATACTCCCAAAACATGTGTTGAATAAAATGCCAATTGATTCAACACATATGTTGCCAAGCACCATGACGGTTAGGGCTTATGATGGTTCCCCAAAACAAGTGGTAGGGACATTGAAATAGAGTTGTTAATTGGGCTGTAAGTGTTTTTAATAACCTTGCAAGTGATAGGCATCCACTCGTCATACAACATATTATTAGGTAGGCCTTGGATACATGTCATTGGCGTCATGGCATCATCCTTGCATCAGTGTTTAAATTATATTGTGAATGGAACATTGGTGACAATTAAGGCTAAAGAGATCTTGGCAATGGTACAAAATATGACAGTTCCCTACATAGAATCCAAAGGGAATAAAGATGGAAGTCTTCATGCTTTTGAAATTGTTAATACATAATGGGTGCTAAAAAATACAGTATTGAGAAAACCAATAATTTTTTTAAGCCGCAAGAATGGCGGCCAAATATTTCTTAAAGTATAGACTTCCTTTCTAGTATGATCCCATCTCTGGAAATCATGAGAGGATAAGAGCGATAAGGATGAAGACTGTAAATTAAATATTCAGGCTCGGTTTTAAGCCTGGAAAGAAAGACTATAAAAGAGTTGTTGATATCAAACAAGAAAAAAGGTTAGCCAGGCTGAAAGGAAGGGAACCAGGAGAAGAACAAATTGCCATCCCCCTCTGATCCAACTATCATTCCCCAAGGTGTTTTAGGTAATGCACTCTAAAGATATGACATATGTCCCTACTTAAAGCTTAAGTATTATGGGCATCAACACGTTGAAACAAAACGATACAAAGGTCAAGAGCTGCAGTGAGAAATGAAAGGTTATAGAAGAAGAAGAGTTGTTACCACAACTAACTGTCCACATCGTGGAAGATACATCTGCAAAGAACTTCGTGCAAAAGCTAGCAAATGGCAAAAGGTTCCAGAATTGGGTGACCTAGTAGGCTCCTATAATCTTTAAAAAGTAAACGACAATATTGTTCTAGTGTGCTTTCTGTGTATTTTCTATGTGTTTGTCTTTTTTTTCATACCAAGTTAGAAATCTTGGCTCAAGATGTCAACAAATGGTTTTCATTATAGTTGAACCTTTCTTTTGATATCATGTATTTTTCACAAATTTTTTTGTCTCTTTATCTTTGCTAAATACACACTTACACTGAATTTATTGTGTGTGGTCCCGCACCAAGTAATGATGGGACCACCACATTAATTGGTAAGCGACAAAAAGGATGCCTTTTTGAATAAAAAAAATACATTTGCCACTGTAGCAATAGATTTTTAATTTGAACAAAAACAGAAGAGAGAGCATGGGAGAAAGAAAGGAAAAAGAGGTAACTGAACAATCAGTCTTCATTCTTCGATTTCCAACTCGTTAACTGTTGGATTGGGCTAAGATTTTGACAGCAGCTTCTAGACACATTACTCCTCATTCTGGATGGTTAGATCGAACATTAGTGGTGTGCAAGTTGGTTGTTTTGTTAGAAAACAAGACTGTCAGTGTTGTGAGTTTCTCTCAAACACTTCTCTCTTTAATCTTGTTGTATTCCAAGAATAGGTTATTCTTGATGATATGTATGTTGTAGCCCTTAGTTAAATATGAGGAAGAACACTTGTGAACCCATTATTTATTGATAATGGAAGTTTTTAGATGGACTACGGTCCTATGGTTTTTCCCGTATCGGGTTTTCCATGTAAAAATCTTGGTGTTGATTTGTGTGATTGATTGTATTATTTTGTTGATTGGTTTATCCAATTTTTTATTGCACAAAAAGGGAAAAGGATTAGAACTTGGCAATTGTGAATTGTGATTTGGCTAGATTAGTGTCCGGTTGTTTTTGTTTTCCCAACAAAGTGGTATCAGAGCTTTGGTTGTGTAGATTGAATTTCTTGTGTAGTTAAAATGGAAAAGGAAGATTCGGGCATGATAAAGCTCACTTCCTGCAATTATTTTCTATGGAAAACAATGATGAAAGGATCACTTATATTGCAATGATTTGGTTTTGCAACTTGAGTGTAAAGGAATAAAGCCTGATGAAATGGATGAGCCAAAATGGAATGGGCTTAAAAGAAAAGTGACCGCTAATGTTAGAAAATAGGTATCTTCTAAGTCCATTAATCATATTTCTCAAGAACATGACTGTTATACAAGTTGGAAGATGTTGGAAGAAACCTTTGCTAAGAAGAGTGCACGAAACAAGGTTTTTGTAATTAGAGACCTTGTGAATTTGAAGTACAAAGATGGTGAAGATGCTTCAGTACACATAATTGAATTCCAAGGGTCCCTGAATCAGCTATCATTAATGAATCTTGAGTTAGCTGATAAGATGTAAACACTAATCTTATTGAGTTCATTACTAGATAATTGGGAGACTTTTGTGGTGTCACTTAGCAATTCCACTCCAAATGGAAAGATCACTTTGAAGAAAGTGAAGGATAGCATTCTCAATGAAAAGAAGAGGAGGAAAAGAACAAGCACTTACGAGTCTCATACACTTGTTACAGAAAATCGAGGGAGAAGTCAAAACAGGTTTTCTCACAGTAAGCAAGATAGAGAATCCAGTAATAAAAAAGGCAAATGGAAGCTAAGAGGGAGATCTCAGTCAAGGAAGGGAATTAAGTGTTATTATTGTGACAAGCCTGAGCATATTCAAAAAGATTGTAGAAAGTATAAAAGAGATAAAAAGGGCAAAGACGAAGATAAGAATAAAGAGAATGGTACAGCTGTAGTTGTATTTGATGGTGATGTTGCCATTGTTTGTAATGATGGTTGTGTTAATCTTACATGTCAGGATACCACCTGGGTTACAGATTCAGCAGTTTTTTACCATGTTACACCCTGACGTGATTTTTACACATCCTACATTGTTGGTGACTTTAGTCAAGTTAGGATGGGAAATCAAGGGATGACTAGTGTTGTGGGCATTGGAGACATTTGGTTAGAAACCAACATTGGGTGCAAGTTGTTATTCAAAGATGTTAGATATGTGCCTGATATTTCGCCTATATTTGATCTCTACAGGTACTCTTGATGAAGAAGGCTATCACAATTACTTTGGAGATGGTAAATGGAAGCTATCCAAAAATTCTTTAATTGTTGCTAAAGGGAAGAAGATGGGTCTCTACATGTCACAAGTTAAGGTGATTAAAGGGTAGGTGAATGCAATTAAAGATTGCTCTACTAATTTATGGCACAAGTGGATTGGATATTTGAGTGAAAAAGACCTTGGCATCCTTGCCAAGAAGAACTACCTTCCATTAAAAGGTATGAACTTGACATGTACTCATTGTTTAGTTGGTAAATAACAGAAAGTTGCATTTCAAAGATCACCTTCACATAGAAAATCACATGTTCTTCATTTCGTTCACTGATGTTTGCTCTATGATTGATAAGTGTCTTAGAGGTGCATTGTACTTTGTTAGCTTTATTGATGATCACTCTAGGAAAATTTAGGCCACTTGTTTGAAATCCAAAGATCAGGTGTTTGATGTCTTTAAGGATTTTCATGCTAGAGTTGAAAAAGAAATTAGTAGAAAGCTGAAATGTATTCAGCTAACAATGGTGGTGAATACAAGGGTCCTTTGGGGAATTACTGTAGGGAACATGGTATCAAGTTGGAGAAGATAGTTCCTAAGACTCCACAGCAGAATGGGGTGGCTAAGAGAATGAACAAAACCATTGTTGAAAAAATTAGATGTATGCTCTTTTATGCAAAGTTACTTAAGTCCTTTTGGGGTGAGGCAATGAAGACTGCAGTTATCATGATTAACCTTTCTCCATTAGTTCCTCTTGAATTTGATGTTCGAGATAAAGTATGGAAAGGAAAGGATGTTTCTTATGCATACTAGAGAGTGTTTGGATGAAGAGTGTTTGTACATGTTCCCAAGGATGAAAGGTCTAAGCTTAACAGTAAGATAAAACAATGTCTTTTCTTGGGCTCTAAAGATGATGAGTTTGGCTATAGGTTGTGGGATCCAAAAGAGAAGAAAATTGTTATAAGCGGGGATGTTATTTTCTTTAAAGATCAAACCATTGAAGACTTTGAACAAAAGGAGAAAACAGAGTCTACTATTTTTATTCCATCTAATTTAAATCCAAGACCTACTCCACTGTTACCTTTGATGCCTGTTAATAATGAGGGAGATTTGCAAAATGATGATAATTGTGGTTTTCTTATTGAGCCATTAGTTGGTGATCCTGAGTCAGCTAATGATGATATTAATGCTATTGCTAAACAAGTTATTCAAGAAGCTCCAGATGAGCCACAATTAAGGAGGTCAACTAGATCTCGCTAACCTTCCACCAGATACTCTCTTCATGAGTATGTGTTGGTTACTAATGGGGGAGAGCCATAATGCTTTAATAAGGCTATGCCACATGAGAAGAAAAGTGAGTGGTTGAAAGCAATGCAAGAAGAGATGAAATCTTTGCATGAAAACCATACTTTTAAGTTACTGAAGCTTCTTAAAGGTAAGAGAGCACTCAAGAACAAATGAGTGTTTAGGTTGAAAATTGTTTAACATTGCTCACAACCAAGGTACAAAGCAAGATTGGTTGTGAAAGGTTTTGGTTGAAATAAGGGTATTGATTTTGAAAAAATGTTTTCACCAGTGGTCAAAATGTCTTCAGTCCGAGTTGTGCTTGGTTTAGCTACTAGTTTGAATCTTGAAGTTGAAAAACTTGATGTGAAATTTTTTTTTCTCCATGGTGATTTAGATGAGGAGATCTACATGGAGCAACCTGAAGAGTATAAAGCAAAAGGCAAAGAGTAATTAGTTTACAAGTTGAAAAGGAGTTTATATGGGTTAAAGCAAGCTCTAAGATAGTAATACAAGCAGTTTGATTCTTTCATGGTGGATCATGGTTATGATAAGACCACTTCTGATCATTGTGTATTTATGAAAAGGTTTCTAGATGGAAACTTGATTATTCTCTTGTTGTATATGGATGATATATTGATTGTTGTACCACTGTCTGAAAAGGTTTCCAGAAGGAAGAGTTAAGCAAGTCTTTTGCAATGAAAGACTTAGGACCGATAAAATAAATTCTTGGCATGAAGATTACACATGACAGGAAGAAGGAGAAACTTTGGCTATCTCGGGAGAGATATGTTCAAAAGGTACTGGAGAGATTCAACATGAACAACTCCAAATCTATTTGTTTCCACTTGCAAGCCACTTTAAACTAAGTTCTATGTAGTGTCCTTCAAGTGATGAAGAAAGAAATGAGATGAAAAAGGTTCCTTATGCGTCCACAATTGGTAGTTTGATGTATTTCATGGTTTGCACAAGGTCGAATATAGCTTATGCAATTGGTGTGGTTAGTCGGTTCCTTTCAAATCATGGTAAAAAACACTGGTTAGCAGTGAAATAGATACTCAGGTATCTCAAAGGTACTTCTAGTTTCATGTTATGTTTTGGCAATAAACATGTGTTGGATTGATACACAGATGCAAATATGGCTGGTGATATTAATTCTAGAAAGTCTACATCAGGATACTTTATGAAGTTTACAGGGGGAGCAGTCTCATGGCAATCAAGGCTGCAAAAATATGTTGCATTATCCACTACAAAGGCTGAATATATTGCTCTTACTAAAGAGAGCAAATAGCTGTTATGGATGAAGAAGTTCTTATATGAACTTGGCCTAGTTGAAGAAAACTTTGTGTTGCATTGTCACAATCAAAGTGCAATACATCTCAATAAGCATCTTACTTTTCACTCTCGATCAAAGTACATTGAGGTTAGATATCAATGGATTCGAGATGCTATGGAGATGAAGTCATTTGTTGTTAAGAAGATCCATACTGATAATAATACATCAGATATGATGACCAAGCCTCTACCGAGAGAGAAGTTTGAGTTTTGTAGAAGGGAAGTAGGCCTGGTAGAGCTTCTAAATTGAAGCTTACAAGCTAATCGCCAGTATGGCGAATTCCTCACATGGTGTGTAAGAGGGAGATTTGTTGCGTGTGGTCCCACATCATGTAATGATGGGACCACCGTATTAATTGGTAAGAGATAGCAAGGCTGCCTCTTTGAATTAAAAAAAAAATGCATCTACCACTTTAGCAACATATTTTGAATTTGAGCAAAAACAGAAGAGAGAGCATGGGAGAAAAAAAGGAAGAAGAGACAGCTGACTAGTCCATCTTCATTTTATGATTTCCAGCTCATTAATCGTTGGATTGGGCTGAGAGTTTGACAACAGCTTCTAAACATGTTACTCCTCATTCTGGACGGTTAGATCGAAGATTAATAGTGTGCAAGCTGGTCGTTTTGGTAGAAAATAGGGTTATCAGTGTTGTACGTTTCTCTCAAACACTTCTCTCTTTAATCTTGTTGGATTCCAAGAATATGTTATTCTTAATGATATGTATGTTATAGCCCTTAGTTAAATATGAGGAAGAGCACTTGTGAACCCATTATTTGTTGAGTGGAAGTTTTTAGATGGATTACGGTCCCGTGGTTTTTCCCGCATCGGGTTTTCCGCATAAAAATCTTGGTGTTGATTTGTGTGATTGATTGCATTATTTTATTGATTGGTTGATCCTAATTTTGATTACACAAAGAGGGAAAAGGATTAGGACTTGGCAATTGTGAATTGTGATTTGGTTAGATTAGTGTCCGATTGTTCTTTGTTTTCCTAACAAAGTACCTTTTGTTTTTAGAAAATTTGAAAGTGGATCATCCACAAAATCATAAGCACATTACACTAAGAATGAATGACCAACTTTTAATTGGAAAAAAATGAATGGGAAGAGGAAGATATAAAAGAATTCCCTAAACTAGTAGAACAATCAGAGAGAGCTTGGAAGCTGGTAAAAGAAGAGTTAGGGACAATTAATGTCAGTACAAGGTAGGATGAAAGAGAATTAAAAATAAGGACTCTAATCACTACTAGCGAAAGGGAAAATTTGATCTCGCTATTATGCGAGTACGTCGATGTGTTTGCTTGGTCCTACATAAATATGTTTGGTTTAGATACTAATATTGTAGAACATAAGGTGCCATTAAATGAATAAAGTATACCAGAGAAGCAGAAACTATGCAGAACTCATCTAAATATGGTGCTTAAAGTGAAAGCCAAGATAGAAAGGCAATGAAATGCTAGTTTTTTTTTTTTATGTTGTTAAATACCCACAATAAGTATCAAACATAGTAGTAGTTTTTAAGAAATGCGACAAAATCAAAGTATGTGTAGACTATAAGGATTTAAATAAACCAAGCGCGAAAGACAACTTTTTTTTGCCACATATCAATGTTCTAATTGATAATTTGGCACAAAGCTCAACGTACTCCTTCATAGATGGTTTCTCTGGTACAACCAAATTAAAATGGCCAACAAAGATAAAGAGAAGACAACCTTAATTATCTTGTGGGGGAACCTTTTGCTATAAGGTGATGTCATTTGGACTGAAAAACACTAAGGCCACTTATCGAAGGTGATGTGATCCAAACATCAAAGGATCCATTGGAGGTTCCGGTTGGTCCAGTTACAAGGCTTAGAGTTAAGAGGTTCAAAGAGACTTTCAATGGACTTCTTCAAGATATGTGGGCTAAGGTGGACTTCAATAGGATATTAAATAATGAGGAGCAAGCCGTGATTAATCTTATTCATTTTCAAGAGGGGCTTGTTGGTGGAACTAAAAAAACCATTACACAAGGATTGGGAGAAGAAGACTAGATTTGGACAGTTTAACCTTTCGCTACAAGTCTAATTTTAAGGTGATTCCAGTTAGAATGGAAACTAGACTTTCATACATTTCCAATGGTATATGGCACACATTCTAATTCTTTAAGACGAGAGAGAACCATCCGTTTGAAGTTGGGTTTTGCTGCTGCCAAACAGAATGCAAAAATAACCGAACTTGTCTGATTAAATTAGTTAGGCTATTAAACTTTTTTTTAATTTTGTGAGGAAACACTTGTTTAGGTTTCAAACTTGTTTATTTTATTTATTTTAATTAGTTTGGGCTAGTTTTAGTTTGGGTTCATTATTATTTAAATTGGGTTTATATGTGACCCATTAGGGAAACTAGGGTTTTTGGCTTGTGGTATAAATACTCTTTAGAATAATTTTCAGCACACTTTTTTGCCTAATAATATTCTGATTTTTGTCGACCTTTGGTTGTCAATCTAGGTTCTTGATTGAACTTTCAACTCTTCAAAGAATTGACCAATATTTATTGTGAATTTATACTCTTTTTGCTCGTCTCCAGGTGTAGGCGTTCTGATTGTGTTGGTTTATACTCTTGTTGTCTTGGAGCAAGTCTTTCAATGTGATAAGCTCATCCTATTTTTAGCAAACTTGGATTGGATAGATCTTGGGTTCGCAAATTCCATTAAATTCTACTAGGGTTCGCATCAAAAGGGCAATGGTAACTCTTTGTTTAAGGACATAATGCATAAAGAAATTAAAGTGTAAGTGGACGACATGATTGCAAAATCCAAATAGGGAAAAGACCATTTTCAAAATCTAAGATAGTTGTTTGAAAGGTTGAGAAAGTATCAGTTAAAGCTGAACCCCATAAAATGTTCATTTGAGGTAAAATCCAAAAAGCTACTAGGATTTGTGTGAGTAGCCAAGGTATTGAAGTCGACCCCAATAAAGTAAAAGCAATCCAGGCAATGTCAGCGTCTAAAACAAAAAAATAAGTAACTTGGGTTGTTTGAATTACATTGCTTAATTTATATCTCAAATGATAGCAACTTATGAGCCAATCTTTAAACTCCTTCGAAAGAAACATCCTGGGGTGTGGAATGAGGAATGCCAATAAACTTTCGAGAAAATCAAGCAGTATTTGCAAAATCCACATTTGTTAGTGCCTCTAGTACTTGGAAAATTGTTGATTCTATATCTGATAACAACTGAAAAAGCAATGGGATGTGAACTCGGGCAACTTGATGAGTCTGGTAGAAAAGAGAGAGCGGTCTACTATATGAGTAAGAAGTTCACATATTACAAGTTCAGATAAATAATGGTAGAGAAGCTTTGTTGTGCACTTGTATAGGCTACAAAATGACTTCGATGGTACATGTTCTATTACACTAGATAGCTAATTTCAAAATTGGATCCTCTCAGATATATATTTGAAAAGCCTTACTTATCAAGTAGAATAGCAAAATGGCAGGTGTTATTGGCTGAGTATGACATAGTGTATATGACAAGAAAAAGTAAAAGGAAGTGTTATCATTGATCATTTAGCAAATAATACAATTAAAGATTATGAGCTTTTGAATTTTAATTTCCTAAATAAAGATGTGCTGGTAGTAAAAAAAAAAAAAACTATACTAATAGACAATGTATTTTGACAGAGTAGTAAATGTATATGATAATGGGGTAAAAGCAGTGTTAATTTCTCCTAAGAGAAAGCAATGCCCTATTTTGATCAAACTGCAGTTTGAATGCACCAATAATATAACTGGATATGAAGCTTGAATCCTCGAATTATAAGTGCATTAGAGTTGAAGATAAAGAAACTTGATGTTTATGAAGACTTAATGCTGATAATCTCCCAAGTGAAAGGAGAATAGCAGACAAAAATAAGAAGATGAGGTCATATCAAGAATATTTTTCCGAACTAGCAAAAGAATTTAATGAGATAAAATTCACTCATATAGGAAGAGACAAAAATCAATTTGTTGATGCTCTGGCCACTTTAGCTTTCATGGTTAAACATAGTACAACCCATAAGTATTAAAGTTAGGAATTCTCTGGCCCACTGCTACTTAGTCGAAGGAGAAGTGGATGGGAATTCATGGTATTATGATATCAAATAGTTTATCCAACACTGAAAGTATCCCTCGGGGGCATCCAATACAGATATGAAAACCCTGCAAAGGTTAGCCATGGACTATTACCTCGATGCAGAAGTGTTAATAAGAGGTTGTCTGATGGAACATTGTTGAAATGTTTGGATGGGATAGAAGCAAAAAATGTGCTCCAAGAAGTTCACAAAGGGATTTGTGCAACTCATGCTAGTGGCATATGACAGCTAGAAAAATATAGAGGCCAGGGTATTTATGGAAGACCATGGAAAGGGATTGCATAGAATATGTCTGAAAATTTTGCAAATATCATATGTACAGTGATAAGATAAATACCTCTTCACCTCCTTTATTCAATTTGACATCTCCCTGGCCATTTACAATATGGGAAATCGATGTAATTGGGCCTATCAATCTAAAAGCAAACAACGAACATCGGTTTATCCTAGTGGCTATTGACTACTTTACAAAATAGGTAGAAGCCAATTCATATACTCATGTAACCCAGAAGGTAGTGAAGAGGTTCACTGAACGAGATTTAATATGTTGATATGGAGCACCTGAAAAGATAATGATTGATAATGCTCAGAACTTCAATGGAAGAATGATAATAGATCTTTGTACAGAATGGAAAATCAAGCACTCAAATTCATCTCCATACATGTCAAAGATGAACGGTGCTATAGAAGCTGCCAACAAGAATACCAAGTAGATTATGTAGAAAATGATAGTCATGTACAAAGACTGGTATGAAATGCTCCCATTTGCTCTGTATGAATATCGCACCGCAATAAAAATGTCTACATGAGCTACACCTTATTTCTTCATTTATAGGATGGAAGCAATAATATCACTAGAAGAAGAAATGTCATCTCTAAGGATATTGATGGAATCGAAACTTAAGGAAGATGATTGGGTCAATATGAGATACGAAGAGTTAAATCTGGTCAGTGAAAAGAGGTTAGTTGTAATATGTCATCACCAGTTGTATCAACAAATAATGGCTAAAGCATATGACAAGAAGATCAAATCCAGGGTATTTGAGAAGGAGATTTAGTATTGAGAAAGTTCTTACCTTCACCCGGCAAAAATCAAAACAAGATGGCATCAAACTATGAAGGTCCATACGTAGTGAATAAAGCATTCTCTAGGGGAGCTTTGTTATTGACAAGAATTGATGGAGACGACTTGCCTATGCCTATGAATTTTGATTCTATAAAGAAATAATATGCGTAGTGTACTCATCTTTTTTAAATCAGTAAAGTTTGGTTATTCATTCTCGTTACATTGTGTATTTTGCAAATAATTTTAAAGGGCTCAACAAAAAAAACCTTTTAAAAAAATCATTTTCTTTTAAATAAAGAATTTCAAGATTTGACTTTGGTTAACGATTCTAAGAAAAAATCAATGATGTGTCAAGAGCAATGATTCACCTAGCAACTCCCTAGGAGATGGTGAAAATACCTAGAAACCCAAATGGATGACTCAATCATCAAAGTCTGTTATGCAAAAAGTTACATGAAATAAAGACGATGAAGTTTTCATAAATCATGAACTCGTAAAACAATTCTATGCAAATCACTACGTTAATGAGGTCAAAATCTATCAATACTGACCAACCTTGCTTGAAATGAGAAAAACCATTTTTTTTTTATCAAAATGTAAGTATATATAAAAGATAAAAAAAAATATACACGGCTGGAGAACCAGCAAGTTCATATACAAGGATATACAAAAGGGAACAAGCTCCCTGACAAAACATTTACATCAAGCCCATCTAAAAAGAGCTAACAAATAAAAGAGAGGAGCTGACATTGGTTAAATGGGGAACCTAATCAGTGATAAGGTGCCCAACCTAACCAAAAAGCAAAAGGCAAGGCAAAATAACATTGTTGAGCAGCAGCCAAACACAAGACGCGTATAGTGGAAGGCCAGGACTGCTTCTGAGCAAGCAGTAAAAGGAACACAACATTCACCATACACAAAAAGAGAACAACAACAAAAACAAAGCGAGGAACATTTCCAGCACAGGCCAGCAACAATTACAACATAGCAAAGGATGGACCACCTAAAACATGAGCAACACAACAGAGGACAAACAGCCAGCAGAGAACAAACCAGCAGAAGGCACCCGTCTAAAAGGAACATTAGCAAAAGAAAAAACAAATTCTAGGAGAGCAAAGGGACAACAACAATAGCAGTAGCAGCATCAGCAAATAAAACCTCAAAGATCCAACTGAATACACACCTAACCACCAAAGCATAACCTCTCTTGAGCTCCTTGGCCAAATACATCAACAGCACCGCAAGAAGACACAGCAGCAAGACACAACATCAACCAACCGGGAGCAGAAAATGATTTGCTTCATGAAAATACAGGATCATATATAAGAGAACTTGAAATCTGCGAAAAATAGCATCAATAAGCTTGCATTTATCTTCAAAAACTCCATTATTTCTCTCCTCCCAAATCAAGTAGACAATAAGGCCAAGAGAGACTCGTCTCATTCTGGACACCAGATTCCTTCGCCGAGAAGCCAACCCTCGCACTACACTCCATATAGTGGACATATTCCTGCTTATTCTCAACCAAGATTTGACTTTGTAGAAAAAAAAACCATTTTTGATATCCCCTATAGATGAATATGTCCTTTATAGTCCCAATTTGAGCTGAAGTTGAGGGTTTTTTTCTTTGTAAGATAACCCTAGCTAAGATCACACCCTATACTAGGAGCTAGTATTAGAAAATGATGAGAATAAAGGTATTTGTGAACATCCACTAACAATGAGAAAGTGGTCAGAAAAACCAAAAAACAAATGTAGAATACTAGTAAACGAAATCCACGGGATCTTGATTTAGGCTGCAATCCCAACAAGCCAAAAAAAAGAAAAAAATGGGCTTTGCTAAATGACAAATCTTGAAAAGACACATAAGTAAAAGTTTCTCATGTAGTTTCGACAAACAAAGAAAAGGAAAATAGTTGAAGAGCTTACAAATGAAATATGAAAAGGGCATTAATATCTTGATTCTTATAGAAAGTTTGATATGAGTAGATAAAGAGATTTCGGGACTGAAAATCGATTAGGTGTTCGATCAAAGGTTTAGAGCGAAAAGAAAAACATGAAATGATCCATTGTCTCAACTTTTAAAAGCGAAGGTCTTTAATAGCTTAGCATATGCTGGAAGAATAGAAAAAAAAAAGGTTAAAGGACTATAAAGGAGTGAAAGTGATCCTAGATCCATAAAAACCCTCAAACACCATCCAAGCCTGTGAATTCCTTTTTTTTTGGTATCCATAAAACTCGCCCTTCATTATGTGCCTTGAAAAGTCCATTATAACCAAACAAGCAGGCAAAACTGATAAATAACGCTCTCAAAACATAAGGAAACATTTATGAGAGTCATGATGAAGTGATTAACTATTCATTTTTGTTCACGTTTAGAAAATCTGAACACAAGAATTCAAACAAGTATTGGATCCTTTTTAAACCCGATGCAAAATGGGTCATCTCCTAAACCAATCATCATTATACCTTTCTTCAAATACTAATACAAATCATGAGAGTTACATGAACTTTGTTATTTGACATGACATTGAAAAAATCTATCATTTTAAAAAAGACAAAGTAAATCTTGCGAAATCTTTGTTAGGGAAAACACCCTAAAATAAAAATCAAAGCACATGTCATGAGTATTTGAAAAAGCACACGAAAAACAACATTGTCATAAGACAAAGAGTTTTTAATTCATTTCTAATTAGGAAAAATATAATAGCATTTGTCATGGCCTAAATACTCATAAAAGAAAAGCGCTGTAAAGGCATCTCAACACTTAAGATGTAATATCCTCGTTATTTTATTCAGGCAATTTTTCAGTTAAATATGAAAATTTAGGGTAATTTTTTTTTCTAACATTGCTAATCATATGAACAAACATTATAGAATGCAATTACTTAATTTAGCACAAAGAAATTCTTAACTATGACATTCACATTAATTACATATAAAAATTTCATTCTACAACCAAAAGGATTCATTCAACATCATTTACATCATTCATTCATCCCATAATACATATTAATCAACATAAATATACAAAAATCATCTAATATTCAAATAGGATCTACTTTATTACTGCGAGGGTCCTAAAAATAAAATTGACATTTAAAACACAATCCATATTCCACTCATGGAATTTAAAGTACCATTCACTCTATTTTTTTATTCTTTTAATAATTACACATTTTTCAATCACCTATTAATCAATTAACATAACTAAAACGCAATTTGCTTGTCATTAATTTAACAACCCAATCACCACAAAAATTTCACCCTTGGCCGAAATTCTCATTACCAAGAGGAAGGAGGTTTGTTTCTTACTAACTAACCTAATTAATGACTAGCACAAGCATTTATCACATCAACAAACACATAATGAACATAAATCCATGCATTCAAACCACCACAACATCAAGAACCCACTTTCACATAATACTAATTCTACTCAATCCAAGAACAAACATAAAAAACAACATAACGAATCATCATGGAGAGGTTTCTTACCCATAAAGAATGAAGAATCAAAAGCCAAAACAAGTTGAATCAATTTCTCCTCCACACCTTTCTCTAATCTCAATTTTCCTTATCTAAAAGCACACTTTAACTCAGGCGATGATAATTCAAGACAACCAGGGTTAAATTTACTAAAACACGACCCGAAATATGAGACTGAAACAACCCGCATAAATGAAAGCGAAAAGAAATTATAAAGCTCAAGACTTAATAACCTAATGTCAAAGATTAAAAAAAAAAAAATAAAAAAAATATAATGTCAAAGAAGAAAACCTAAGTCAACTCTGGTTAACTTGATGGACCCACTACCTGCGATATGAGATCGGGATAAAAAAATAAAAATTTTAAAAGAAGGACCTAGTAAAAAAGAACAAAGTTTAATAAAAAAAACATATAAAAAAACCCAGCTAACCCGGATTAACTTTACTAGCCCACTCTCGAAATTACCAAACAAAAAGAAAGTGAAAAAATAACAAAGTTCAAGGGAAAATAATTTAATTCAGCCCGGGTTAACTCGACTAACCCGTCACTCGTTTGTATATGAGATCGAGATAATAAAATAGACTTCCAAAAGAAGGACCTATGAAAAAAAGACCAAAGTTAAATAAAAAAACATTGAGAAAGAAAATGCAAGGTAATTTGGGTTAACTTGACTAACTCGTCCCTAGAATAACCAACAGAAAGAAAAATGAAAAAAAAAACTAAAAAAAACTAAAGGAAAAATAATTTAATGCAAAATGATGAAATTGAAAAAAGTCATAAAAAAATTGGAGAAACAAAATCTGAGTCAACACAGGTTAACTCGACTAACCTGCCACTTGCGACATGAAATTAGGATAAAAAAAATTAGACTTCCAAAATAAGGACATAACAAAAAAGACGAAAGTTAAATTAAAAAAACATTGAGAAAGTAAATGCAAGCTAACTCGAGCTAACTTGACTAACCCGCATTCAGGATAACCTAACAGAAATAAAAGTGAAAAAATTAGATAGCTCAATAATCAATAATTTAATGCCAAATGATGAAATTGTAAAAAGAATTTCATAAAAAAAACCTTGAGAAAATAAAATTTGAGTCAACCATGGTTAACTTGACTAATCTGTTACCTGAAATATAAAATTGAGATAGCTCAAGAAAAAAAAAATGGAACAAACGATGAAGCTAATGGCCTAATAACTAAATATCAAATGATGACTTTGAAAAAAAATCAATTTTTAATAAAGGATCCTAAAACAAAGGCTGAACTTAAATCAGGCCCGGTTATGAGATTAAGATTGCCTTGTTGGAAGGCAATCACAAAAAAAATAACAAAGTAAAATATTCAATCGTAAAACAGTTTAAAATCCAAACAATGCAGACTACATATGGTATAAAAAAAAATGAAAAAAAATAATTAGGGGTTAAATTGAAAAAAAAATAAACTACGAAAAGGATAAAAACAATTATCGAGAGAATGAGGACCAAAATTAGACAAAACATCAAATGAAATTAAATGTTGAAGGAAAAAGTAAAAAAAAAAAAGAAGATGAGTTAAGAAAAAGATAAGAATATAGTAATCAAAAGAACGATGACCAAAATTGGATTAAAAAATGAATGCAATAAAATGTTAAGGGACAAAATTGCAAAACTATAATAATTAAGAAAAGTATAAAACACAAAAATAGAGCAATCAAAAGTAGAGGAACCAAATTAGATAAAAATATCAAATGGAATAAAATGCTCAAGGATGAATTTGAAAAAAAAAAAACTAAACTTAAAAAAGCATCGAAAGAAAAATAAAAACCGGATGACACAATTGTTTTTTGAAAGGGTTGGCATGAATTTCAAGGAAATGAGAAAGAAAAGAGAGAGCAAAAAAAAACTTCACCGCAGCCTAACCGAACCTCATCTGGAAAGAGGACTACTTGCCGCTTCCAACGTAACCAGATAGCTCAGCACGTGCCACCAAAATAACGTAGGATCGTCACGCATGAACATTTTTTTTATACTATTTAATTACTAAACATTATCAAACAACCCCTAACCAAATCTAAAAACAACAAAATAGAATAGAATAAAAAGACTAAAACACCCTTGAAATCAACCTTATTTTTTCGAATTCTAAAGGTAATTTCATCATTTAACTGTTAAAAAATAGAAAAGATGAAAAGGCCCCTTTATGCATGTTCATTGTTTTTACTCCTACGGGTATGATCGTAACTTAAAAGTGTAATTTTTTTTAAAAGAGTAAAGTGTCCCTCACCAAAAGCTTAAAATGCTTTTGCTTTAAAGAGTAAAATAGTCATTTTACTATAATAAAAAAGGTGTCCCGATCAATTTGTCCCCAATATTTTTGCAATGAGCAATGTATCCTCTAGAAAAGACAATTCTACCCCTAATTGCAAGCTTCATCAGTTTTTTTGTCAAGGGTAAAATCATAATTTTATTTTTCCATTGAACAACGAGATGTGTCTAAGGCTTTACTGATGCCTTTTATTTTTTTATAATTATTCGCAAAACAATTTGGGTTATGGTGGCCCTGTATTATTGTAGATTGTTATAATGAATTAACAATTTATCCCTGCACTAAAAAACCATTAGCCTTGGTTCTAGGATAAAGTTGTCTTTTTACAAGGATATATTGATCATTGTTGATTTGAGTGGGTCAAATTAGTCTTTTCGCACAAAATATTAATTGTGAAAATACTATAATATCCTTAAAAGAAAAAAAAAACCTTTCATAAAAAGGCTTTTTTGTCATTTCATTTTTCATTGCACAATGCAATTACTTCCATACCCTTATAACCAACAAATTTTAAACTACCATCTAAGGGCTTTTGGACCTTTTACCCTTGTTTTTTCATTATATACAATGTAAATAAAGGTTAGTTTGGCCCTTTTGGGATATATATAAAAAATGAGTTGCAGTTATCTGAAGAACACATGCCTATACATAAGGAGGGCCATCGTATTAAAGTAGCACGTGCTTTCTTCTTCGACATCCAAAATTGTATGATCGTTGTGTCATCAGCACTATCACGTGGTGGTGCTTCTATTAAGGTGGCTCATGTATTGTTTTTCTTGACGGTTCGACAACGACCGAGTTTCCCCCATCTTTTCTCTCTAATGGACTTGGAAAGCGCGCTGGCCAAGCAAAAATTGATATGTGTCCTCCCATTTTATTTTTCTTTCAGTTGTAGTTCTCATTATTTTAACTAATCTTTGATTGTGTTAAATTTTTTTTTTATTTTTCTTTTCAATTTCATCCCTTGAAATTAAATTTAATTTGATTTTTATCTCATATTTGGTCCTTGTTTTTTTAATTGTTAATTTTTTCTTTTCAATTTCATTCCTTGAAATTTAACTTGATTTGATTTTTATATCAGATTTGGTTCTTATTTTTTCAATTACTATTTTTTTCTTTTCAATTTCATCCCTTGAAACTTAATTTAATTTGATTTTATATATTAATTTTGATCCTTATTCTTTTAATTGCTATTTTTTATATCATTTTTTTTTACTTTTATTTTTTAATTTCATCCCACGTCATTTAATTTTTTTTATGTTAAATTTGGTCCTCATTCTTTTAATTATTATTTTTTTCCATCCTTATTTTAATTAATTTTTTTTTTAATTTCATCTTTCAATATTTCAGTAGTTTGTAGTTTGAATTGTAATTTTTTCCAGCGCAATGATTCCAGTCTCATGACTCAAGTCATAAGTATGAGATGTTAACCTGAATTGACATCAATTTTTCTTTTCTAAAACTAATTTTCTTTTTTAATTTCATCATTCAACAATATTAACTTTATTAAAGATTGAGCTCTTTTATTTTTTTTTTCAATTTGCTTTTTGTGAAGATAGCTCAACCTCACAGTCCGAGTTGCGAGTTTACTATGCTGACTCAAATTGGCCAAGCCAACGTAATTGTGCCTCCTTTTTTTGGTCCATTTATTTTTTGTATCCTTTCTATTTTTTCTTTCCAATTCCATCATTCAATTTGTTTTATTGAATATTTTTGTTAGCTTTGTTTATAGTGTTTTTATATTCGTATTTGTTTTTTGTTTTTTGTTTTTTGTTTTCTTAATTTGATGCTTTTTCATCCCCTTAAAAATTAAAAAATCAATTAATTATGTCATCGTATTTTTGTTTTTTAAACTTTTTTTTTAATTTGGCAAAAAACCCTCTCTTTTTTATCATAATTTCAAAAAACAAATAAAGCTTTTGTTTTGTTTAAGGACCTTGAATCACCTCAATTTTTTTTTCCAAATAAGTAAATTGATGTTTGGTATAAAAAAAATTCATGCATCTAGTTGTCATGTGCTTAGATGAAAATCGATTTTTTTTATATAAAAACAATTGTTATATAAAATGGAATTCAAAACCTTGATCACTAATTTGATTGGTTAACTCCGATTAACTTAAGACTTATTTTTTATTTTCAGTTTTACCCATCAATTTTTTTGTGTTTGCTATAAAAGAAACATAAGCCTACAAATTCATTTTTATTTTCTAAAATTACAAATACCAAGCCATTATATTATTTTTTCCCTGAAAAAATTATTTTCCTATCCATAGGTCAAATAACTAGTCACCTAAAAAACTAAATGGCATGAATGTTTTACTGTAGCCCAATTCACTGTAAAATGTGTTGGACTATAGTAAATTTATCTTTGTGCCCTTTAGTCCAAAAAAATTAAGCCTCTTTAGGTAGGGGTGTTGATATCATTTTCAAATTTTTTTTACACAGTAAAAATACTTTTTCGTCCCCAAAGTCAACAAAATATAGAATTGTTGACCAAAAGCTTTCTTGACTTTGTATAAGCTTTTTAACAGTAAAAATATGTATTTTCCCTAGAATCAAAAAATTATTGTGCTACTAGATAATGTATAGTGCAATTACATCTTTAGTATTGTAAGAGACAAAACATAAAGTTAGCATTTGGGAGTATTTTTGTACTTTCATATGAATATTTTGTGTAATTGTCGTGGTTGTCACACCCGGACATCGTGGCGACCAATTAAAAATGATCTCTCGATTGAAAAAAAAAAACAGATATCTAGCATCTTGTTCTTTTAGGGAAAAAAGGTCTCGTTCAATGAGTCGTCACCTAGTATTATGGTCACTAGGAACCCTAAACTGGTCAACAGAGATTCTATGGTACGGGACTGGTTACGCAAAAGGGAAGATGCTATCATCCTTTAAGCGTCCTACCTAAGGCAGACTGCATGGCTGGTTTTTGTCTAAAATTGCTAAGAAGTTGTTCTCTTTTTTCTTTTTTATCATTCCTTTCATGTTCCTGACTCTGGTGTCAGTGAACAATTCCTACGAATATTTCCAACTCTAGCGTTGGTAAATATTACGCAAATCCAAAAAAATGCGATACTCCTCACTCCAACGTCAGTGAATATTTTTGCAAAAAATGAATTTGAAGAAGAAATTTTCTATGCCATTTTTCTTATTTATCCTTTATTTTTATTAACCCTTTTCAGATGGAAATAAAAAAAACCTTGCACGACATATTTGCATTCAATAGTAATGGTCCATAGATTGAGCACATAACTAAAAAAAAAAATACAAGCACAAAGAAAAAAAATAAAATAAAGTACGAGGGGTCTACAAATAAATCAACGAAGACCCCCAAATATTTTTAGAATTTTCTGATATCGAAAAGGGGCTTATTTGACCAAACATTAAATTAGAATGAGCATAAAAATTATGGTCAAGGCATAAGTGTGTGTTTTGTCAAACACACCCTTAGCAAATACACTTTGAACCGACTAGGCCTAAAGCCCAGACCCGGCCCACTTCTTTTTTTGGGCTGAGTCTAGCCTAGCCCGCATGAGTTGGGTTAGACTCAGCCGGCCCAGCCTGGTCACTGGCCCAAGCCACTGACCAGGCTGGGCAGCAGGCACGCGTGGTTTAAACCACGCGTGCGCTGCACAGGTAATTAAATTACCTTCGCCTAGTTTTCTTCTTTAGCAACAAGAGATGCAGAAACAAAGGGAAAAGAAAGGCCTTACCTGGCGATGACGAAGGCGAAGGCGGAGACGAAGATGAAAGTGATGGTCTTCCGGAGAATGTTCTTCTTTCCCTTGCTCTTGTGTTTTTCTTTGTTATGGGTTCTCCTTTTCTTTGGTTTTTTTTTTTTGGTTTTTTGTTCCCCTCTTTTCTGCTCTTTTTTTCTCGGTCCCTCATCCCCTCTGAATTACCTAAGCTTTTATAGGCGCCTTTCTTGCTCCTTATCTTCCCCTGATAAGGATGAAGTTTTCAGGAGTTTGTGTTTTGAGCAAATGGGAACACCAACAGTCCTGCCATAGCTAGACTGTTGGTGATGGTTTCCTTGACGTTGTTGGCATGTCGTGGCGGCGACGGACACAGAAATTGACTGAGAAGTTGGTAATGGAAGTCATGGGCACTTCAAAGCGCCGGGTCGTTTGATCGCCATTGTTTTCCTCGTTGCAGGTAGCTTCCTCTGTTTTCAGAGGAAGAAGACGAAGCAGGAGAGTGACAAAACGGCGCTGGATACATGGGTGGCCAGTTTCTCAAATTCGGTCCCTGAAGTTTTGAACTTTTGCATTCAAGCCCCTAATCTTTTAAATTTCAAGATTTACCCTCCTTAAAATTAAATTAAAAATAAGTAGGTTAAAATTGGGTTACAACAGTGATCGGGAGCTATTTTGGCATTTGCACATTTTTACTGAATCTTTTTAATGCTTAAACTGCTAAAGCATGCTCGACACATCCCAGCGCATGGATGGCGTCCATGCTATTCAGGCGGTGCATATGGCATCACTTGATGGATGTAACTGGATTTCCGCCGTTTCTCTAGATGTGTCGTCTTGTCCTCTTTTATTTGGAGTGGCGCGTTGCAACTAACGGTAGTCGAATTGTTATCAGTGGTCGTTTGATTTTTTTTTCTTCTTTTCTCTTTCATAACAGGTAATGTACACCACTGTCATCTTTTTTTCTTACTTTTCAATTTCAGCCCCCATTCTAGTACTTATTTTTATTTTGTTCCTTTTTTTATTTATAGAAGTTTTTTCTTTTAATTTCACCATTCAATCAAATTTTTTTATTGTTTTAATTTTTTCAATTTGACCCTCATTCTTTCAATTTTTTTTCTTTTATTAAAGCTATTTTTCAATTGAATTAAACCCTCTAATTGAAATTTTTCATCCCTCTAATTAATGTTTTTTCTCACCTTTATTTTTTGGATCTTTTTGTATAATTCATGTTTTTTTCTAGTTTCATCTTTCGATATTTAATTTGTTGGGAATTCAGTTTTGTACAATCTTATTGTTCTGCATTAATTTTTTTTTAATATTGGTTTTGTGATTATCTTCAAATTTTTTCTATAAGTTTATTACGGTCTCATAACGTAAATCATAATTTTTGCATGTTTTTTTTAAATATAAGTTTTTTTAGTTATTTTGTTTCTATTTTATTTTTTAATGTATTATTTTAATTCATCTATATATTTTTTTTATACAAATAAAGTTTATTTTTTAAGATAAAAATATTTATTTTTAAATTATATTGCTGATGTGTTCAACCTTGCATAATATTATGTTTATTCAATCAATTTCGTTATGAGTTTTTTAGGGTATAAATTTATTTTTTATTTATTTAAATAAATAAATTTAGTAAACATAATCAGATAGAGTATTTTATTTTTTATTTTTTTTATTTGTTCTTTAAATTTTTTATATATTAAAGCATTCTGCATACCTCATAATCTTCTTTTTTTTAATATATTAAATGACTAGTTTTATCGATACAATATATTGAAATATATTAAGTCTTTAGTCTGTGGTGAAGGGTTAGTCATGAGTGGGATAGTGTTTCAGCAGCAGCAGTTGGTGTTTCTTTCCCATCAGAAATGTTGTTCAGTTCCAAGAATTATGGGCCAAAGAGTGAGCTTTCCTAATTTGCAACATGGGTATGCTGCTTCTTGTCCAAAATTTGTCAAGTTATCTCCACATGCTACAGTCAGTGGCTCTGGTGGTGCCCAGTATTCTGGTAACCAGTTCTAACACCATGTAATTTCTGTTTCTTACTTTTGTAGACATCATCACTTCACTCTTGTTTTTGAGATCTTGTTCTGCTAGTTTGTGACTTGTGAGGGTTTTATTAATTTTTATTTTTTTTGGTTTTCGATCTCCAGAGCAGTGGCTGGATGCTAGAACAAAGCAGAAAAGAGAGAAAATTGCTGGTATAGATCAAGATGAATTATTAGACCCTTCACTTTTAGCTGATCCAGATAGTTGTTTTTGTGAGTTTAGAGGCGTACAGATACACCATAAGGTATATGATGCAGAATCACAGGCAAATAATTCATCTCAAAGCCACACTCTTTCTCAAGTTGCTCATAATAATTCTTGGAAGCTTGGTCTTCCTATGATCTTGTTACATGGTTTTGGAGCTTCTGTATACTCATGGAGTCGAGCTATGAAGCCTTTGGCTGAGCTCACTGGTTCCAAAGTTCTTGCCTTTGACAGACCAGCTTTTGGATTGACATCCAGGGTGGATGCTTCCACGCATTTATCAACTGGTACCAACGATGCAAAACCATTGAATCCATACTCCTTGTCATTTTCAGTGCTTGCTACCTTGTACTTCATTGATTTCCTGGCAGCTGAGAAGATAGTTCTTGTGGGGTATGCTCATTTCTCATGTTATATTGGTGTGTTCACTGCAGGCTTTTTCATGATTCAATGATTTTGTTGTCACATTTAATTTCTGGGCTTGTGAGGATTGGAGAGGATAGCGATCTTCTGGTCTCATGACAAACACATGCATCAGAGACATTTTGCCAAATGATGATTAGAGAGCATTAATGATACTAATTGTGTGTGTGTGTGGCCAGCATCTACTATTGTTATGTGAATTATTGCTTCGATAATCCTGTTTGTGTGCTCAAGGAGAAATTATATCGTTCATTCTTATGGCTTTGATAATCCTTTTAATTAGTTTTGTATATCTATTCGCCAGAACTTTGTTTAATGTTTGCCAGTAAATGGGGTAGGATAAGTGGTACTAGGACTAGAAAATAGGGGCATAGGTGCACCATAGAAAAATAGACTAAACTATTCTTGTGGAAATTCTCTTGTTTTTGGTTTTCAGTTTTGGATAAATCAGAAAAAATGGTCTATACTTTTACCCTCATCATTAATATCTTGCTGCAAATTGCCTTCTCTTCTCCCATGTCATTTTTGTGAAATCTTGCGCCTCTCTGAACTAGTTTAAAAATTTTATATACTAGGCACTCAGCTGGTTCTCTTGTAGCAATTGATTCATATTTCGAGGCTCCAGAATGCATTGCAGCTCTGATTCTCATTGCCCCAGCAATACTTGCTCCACGTGCAGTTCAAAAGCTTGCGGAACAAGATAAAGTTGGAAGAGAAAATCAGACTGAAGGGGACATATCAAATTCAAATATGTTAGCAAAGCCATTTATCAAGATTTTTAAGATTTTATTGAAGTTTATTACAGTCATTACTCAAGCAATAGTGCAGATGGCAAAGGGGATGACAGATATGCTTAACTCAATATATAAGAAAGCATTGTCAGCTATTTTGCGCTCTGCCTTTGGTGTAATGCTGGTATTTTTCTTTGTGGATGGTCTCAATATTTTCTTTGCAATATTTCTAGATCTTGCTGATTCAATTGATTGTTGAGAACTGTTAAAACTAAAATATTAAAGACTACTCGTATGCAGAAATATTTCTGGTGTTATCATACCAATTTCAGTAGACACCAGCAGAGTAAATTGTTTTAGATGTGTAGCAATTATAACAAAAAAACTGATTTCCCTAGAAATAGCGTTCTCCTCACACATGCCCAATGCTTGTTTTTATGAACAGTATATAGCCAACATTTTTTATTACAAAGGAGATTTTCGAACCCAAGACCTCTTGGGGAAGAGGAACATGGGTGCTAATTGAGCTGCAAACTCATTTACATGACATAGCCCATATTATTAATGCAGATTTTAGAAAGTCCCTTTTCTTCTCTCTTTGTTCTTTTTTTTGGGGGGTGTGTGTGTGTGTTTGGCGGGGGTAGGGGGGAGGGAGGCGTGTTTAACAATGAGCTCTATCTGCAATATGTAAGTGCCATAACAATGATTTCACTACTTGATTCTCAGATAAGGATGATAATCGATAAGTTTGGTAGAGGAGCAGTGAGGATTGCTTGGCATGATCCAAATCAAGTGACTGAACATGTTCTAAATGGCTATACGAAGGTAACGTAGCTCTGTCCTTGTGTCTATTAGCTTTGAAAATATTAGAATGAAATATTTGATGTTATTCATTTTTTGTTAACTGCGTATATCTTACCTTGAAGTTATTTATAAATGCAGCCTTTAAGGGCCAAGGGTTGGGACAAGGCTCTTGCAGAGTTCACTGCAGCAACACTCACAAATGCTGAGTCTGAATCAAAGCCATCAATGTCAAAAAGACTTAATGAAATCTCATGTCCTGGTACTTGCACTAACTTTACGTCCAGCCTTCCAAAGCTGTTTAACTCTGGAAAACTGCTTATCTTGAAAAATATCTATTAGGAAGTAAAGATTGAGAAATGAAGACAGTGAGATGAAAAGCATTTGGGTGGATTGGTGCTATTTTTTGGTTCATAGTAATTGTAATAGTCAAACTAATGTGGCACCCCGTCTCTAATCTGAATTTTTTAGGACTAGTGGGATGAGGAGGGGGCATGAAGGTTTAATATATGGTTCAACGAAGGACCTTTTCTCTATGAGAATTTCTCTACATAAAAATTCTTGGTTTAGCATCATTCTTTCGAGTCATGAAAATACCATCTGCTATGCCACCTTAATTATTGTAATTAACTGGTTAAATGAAATGCTGATTCTTGTGTTTTTGTTGATGGATAATGGACTACCAGTTTTGATCATCACGGGTGACAATGATAAAATTGTTCCATCTTGGAATGCCAAGGGACTTTCACAAGCTATACCTGGTTCTTGTCTGGAGGTAATTAAGAACTGTGGCCATTTGCCACACGAAGAAAAAGTTGAAGAATTTGTTTCAATTGTTTATAAGTTTCTGCACGGAGCTTTTGGTGATCAGAAGGAACTATCTTTGCAAGCAGGAGCAGTAGTTTAAATTATGACCCCCGACTTGCATCCTTCTCTTAACTTGTATGTATTTGAAAGCTGTTAGTAGATCAGATGAGAACACCTTGTGAATTGTGTAAGAGTAGCTTTCTGATATGTCTGAACTATGATTTTCTGTTGATTTGATGAAATATTATTCGACTTGAAAAAAGTATTCAATTGCTCAACTCAGAGAAACAATGACGAGTGGTGATATTCTTACTACTACATGGTGATTCCTTGCTTTTATTCTTTCGCCCCTTCTCCCTCCCGGTGGCTTGAAATTCTTTCACATATTAGTTGTAATACTGCTGGGTTTCGTTTCAATGATATTCAGATGTATGTTGTTTATAAAAGGACAGCTGCTGTTATTGTCTCTTGAGGCACATCTAATCAAGTGGGGGTTTATCAGAAGCTTCTGGTTATGTGCATGACTACAGCAGGCTATCATCGTTAGTTCTAGAATTGAATGAAAACTTTCTTGTTTTCTTTTCCAGGATCAAATTCTTATAGCATTGCACACACGATTACAGGAAACTGGAGCCCTTCTATTAGAAAGAAGGATGGATTTGTTGATATATGCATCTCAAGTTGATCCTTTCCTTTTATTTTAATGTATACAAAGTTGATCCTTTAAATTCATTCTTTTTATATTAAATGAATTCCAAATTGATTATTTTATTTTCATGGTTTTTAAGTAGATCTTTTTATTTTCATAAAATAGATTTCAAGTTAATCCTTTCATTTTCATTTGTGGATCTCAAGTTAATCTTTTTATTTTTATTTGTGTGGATCACATGTTGATTCTTTCATTTGCATGGATCTTGCCATAAGATAATTTTTAAGCCATTCATTTCAAAAATATATTTCAAGAAAAGAAAAATATATATTTTGAAGCTTTTCAAAATTTCTCAGTTTTAAATTGGTCAAGACAAATTTTTAAAATTATTTGAGTAGTCTAAAGGCTGCAATTAAAGAAATATTTGTTATAATTAAAAAAATTAAAGGATCAAGGATTGAAGTGTCAAATTGGCATGTCTTTGGAGGTCCTATTAATTCAATCAAGGGCCTAATTGAATAAATTTTTAATTTTATAACTAATTTTAATTATAATTGAAGAGACTTGAAGATTGAGGGACCATATTAAAAAACAAAGAACTTAAGGGGCCAATTTAATTTTGACTAAGGACCCAATTGATAGAATTTATTGGCTTGTTCTTAATTTTATCTCTAATTGCATAATTGAAAATTCAAGAGGATTAACAATGAAAAGGCACTGAAATTTGAGAATGATTATGAATTTTAACCTCACTAAATATTGTTGTTTTAAGCCCATTCGCACCACCTTTCATTATTTTTTTTTATTTGGGTATCATTCAATCCAAGTGAGGTGTTAATTTAACAAATTTTAGGGTCATTTAGAATTTGGTTATGTTTTTTAGGTTATGATAAGCTAACAACATTCACACTACACTCGCCCTTAACAATTTTTTTAGTATATATCTTGTAAGATTTTGTTTATGCTCTTTATACAACATCATCTATTGTCCTTTGTTAATCTTCAATCTTAGATGATGGAGATTTTTTTTATAAATCCTAGGGCATGTAGTTCCCAAGTTGTCTAGTCTAGATTATCCCTTCTCACCTGTAAATAATAGGTTAGTTAGGGTTTGAGGGACATACATGCATAGAGAGGGAAAATGTGAAAAGTTACTATGAGAAACAATAACTAGAGTAAGAGAAAAACCATAAGTTTAAAAAGAAAGTTAGGGTTTCTATTTTTTAATTCAGGATAATAAAAAAGAGTAAAAGAAAAATAAGACTTTGAGAGAATAATAGTTAGAGGAAACAATATTGACACCACTAAAAGTCCAATCTTATAGCCCTGTCCAATAGAATCTTTACCTTAACCATCTAGGTATACCTTCCCATGTTATAATTCTATTCACATTATATTCAAGAATATATCTTTTATTTGATGTATATAAAGTGGCTTTATCAGTATGCTTGAGTTGTTTATGTTTATGCGTGCAATCCATATGTTTCTTACCTTATTGGTTTATGATTTTACTTTTCCGTGCAGATTTTCTAGGTAAACTCTTTGTTATGTGTTTGTGAAATCATGTTTATGGGAATTTGTTAGCATCCCACACCTATATGCCTATATTGTGATTGGAAAATTTATGTCTACTTATTTTCATGAGTTTGAGATTGGTTTGGTTCTAGTGTTCACTACTTATTTTCATCTAAAATTTGTAACTTTACCCTTTTTGGTGTTAAATTTTTTGTTTGAATAATTTGGCTTCTTCCATTTGATGCAATTTAAGTATAGTATGAAAGTCTGTGCATTGTTTAGCTTAATCTTGTCTTTAGAGATTTACTGTAACTTTAAAAATCATAATTTCAGCCCTAAAATACCTATAGGTAATTAGATATTAGTTGCATGGGTAGAATCATAATTCTACCCTTCAAAAAACCCTAAAAAGGTTGCAGGGATAAAATCATAAATTATGCCCCTTCTTTTTTTTTTTTTCCTGCTGCACCAGGTCGAGCACAACATCGCAAGGTTGTTGGCACTATGTTTGGTGGTAAGCTGCTGCCTCTCATGCCAGCAGTGAGTGCCAGCAAATTTGGTGTCGTTGTTAGTGGCGCAGCAACACCCCAAGTGTTACACCTGGTGAGGTAGCAGTCATGGGTGCTAGGTGCTGCCTCTTACACAGCAACATGCCCTAGCAGATCTGGTGCCGTAGCCACCTTTTTTTGTGAATTTCCATCCAAATCTAGAAACATTCTGGCCAAATTTTACCCAAATAACAGCCAAGCTCTTTTGAGAAAATAATTTTGCACATAAAATTTATTCAAAATTAACACCAATAACAATTAAAACATGCAATCAACAACTCTAATTGTTTAATGATAGCTCTGATACCACTATTGGATTTCTTGAATATCATACACACAGTCGAAACTATGAAACAAAATTATTCGGGAGTTCCTATGATCCTGTTAGATAGATCTAGTGTTGTTTAGGGATTTATGATCTGAAGATCTGATCTTTTTCAACTTTGAATAATTCCTTAAATGCTGGGTTATCGCAAACCACATGTCGTCCACTTGTCCGACCTCCAACGATAATCTATACGAACCACTCATGAGAAATCTTCTAAATTCCTATTTATGAGAGAAGGATTGTTATGCCTAAAGTGTTAACTCTAATTTTGTGTTTACATAGTTTTTCTAATTAACATACAACTACTCCTCTTTTTTTCACTTACAAAATAATAGGCTTAGCTTTATACTAGTTGGATGCCCGCACTACGCGGCGAGCACACTTTTTATTTTCATAAAAAATACTATAAAAATTTATAATACAAAAACTAATATTTTTTAAATATTAATAATATTGTTTTTCAAATATATTAATTATTTTATTAATAATATTAATTATAATAAAACTAATAATATTTATAACATAAATAATACTATTTTTTATATGAATATTTAGAATTATAATAAAAATAATAATATTTATCACATAAATAATTATATTAAGAATTCCAAGGTGATTATATCACAAATAATAAAATATTTTTGATATCAATACTTTGAGTTATAATAAAAATAATAATATTTATAACACAAATAATAATATTTTTGATATGAATACTTTGAATTATAAGAGAAATAATAATATTTATAACACACATTATTATATCAAGAAAACCGACGCAGGGTTGGGCGTGGACGCGTCCAGGTCCAACATGGAGTTAGGCGCGAACGCGTTAAGGCCAACATGGGGTTGGTCGTGGTCGCGTCCAGGTCCAACAAGGGGTTGGCCACAGTCGCGTCCAGCCAAACGTAGGGTTAGGCGGGGACGCGACCAGGTCCAACGTGGGGTTGGGTGTGGACATGCTCATGTCCAATATGAGGTTTGGTGCGGACGCGTCCAACCCAACGTGGGGTTGCGCATTGATTAGAACTTAAAAGTGCATTTTTATCAAGGTTTTATATCATCATTTTGTACTTGAAGTATCAATAACTCTTTAACTAAAGCATGTTTTATAATAACAAGTCTGATACTATAAGATACCTTAAATTTATGTTGAATATTCATCTTAAATGCAAGCCTATCACACAAATCAAAGGATTGATTGATGAGTTTAACCACTGAAATTGAGAAGACAAAGAGAGGGTTAAGCTTAGAAAAGAGATGCTGGTTCAGTCCAAACTGGAACACTGTTCACTCATTGGGTCATATCTGGAGCTGTAGATCTTGGATTTCAATTTGGTTTATATGTCTACAAAGTTAAGACATAGGCCTAAAACATTTATAGGAATGCAAGACTCAATTCTGCTGTTTGGAAGTCCAAATCTTAGCAACAACGGAGAAGTCGGAATCTGTCCTGCAGCCTAGACATTATTCAGTGTTCAGCCCATATCTCGAGTTCTAGAAGTCCAAATGCACCAATTCTTTTTTTGTTGGAAAGCTGAGACAATTTCCTAGAACTTTCATGAAAAATCTATTCAAATTCTAACGTTATCAATGACGTTTTGTTCAGACAAGAAGATAAGGATTGTCACCAAGTCAAGATGTGGCCACCCACTCAACAATT
>Ga0307511_10000734_pt1 | contig 34994 bp, 25 predicted proteins | sample 13_EM_MG_FD_200266 | JGI IMG/M metagenome (GOLD analysis project Ga0307511, IMG submission 200266) | Populus trichocarpa ectomycorrhiza microbial communities from riparian zone in the Pacific Northwest, United States - 13_EM | ecosystem: Host-associated > Plants > Roots > Unclassified | place... | reverse complement strand
GCAAGAGCCGTAGTGAACAATCCCAAACTGATCCTGGCCGATGAGCCTACCGGTAACCTGGATTCTTCCAACGGAAATGAAGTCATGCAATTACTGACAGACCTGAACGAACAAGGTACCACCATCATCATGGTAACACACTCCGAACACGACTCCCGCTACAGCCATCGCATTATCCGGATGCTGGACGGACAGACCGTTACGGAAAACATATTGGTATAATCCTGTCGTCCATGGATAGAACGCCCCGCTGGGACCCAGGAACAGGCGGCCCTTAATGCACGGTCTTCACAGACCCAAACCATACGCTATGTTCAAAAATTATTGTAAAATAGCTATTCGCAACTTATGGAAGCATAAGACTTTCACTGTCACCAACATTGTTGGCCTGGCCGTTGCATTCGGAGCTACCCTCCTTTTATCCCTGACCGCCTTTCATGAACTATCCTTCGACCAGTTTCATGAACAAAAAAATGCCCTGCACCAATTATACCGGGAAATACATCGCCCCCAGGGAAAAACGGACAACAATACCAGCTTCCCGATCCCCTTTACCCCGGCCCTTAAAGCGGAAATCCCAGACCTGGTGCACGCTACCCGCTTCGGAGATTACGGCAACAGCATCCTGCGCTATAAAGACCATGAATTTCAATACGACATCGAAGCCGTAGACCCTGATTTCCTGGAAATGTTCTCTTTCCCCCTGGAACAAGGCGATCAAAAAAGGGCGCTGAGCGATCTGGCCGGCATCGTACTCACCCAAAAAGCAAAGAACAATATCTTCGGCCAGGAAGAAGCCATCGGCCATACCGTGGAAATAAAGACCGACTCAGCCTGGCGACCTTTCATTGTTACCGGAGTGGCAAAAGATGTCCCCGAGAACTCCAGCCTGACATTTTCCGGCCTCGTACGCTTCGAGAACTTCCCCGGCTACCAGTCAGGCAAAGGCACCTGGGATAACAACACACATGAGGTATACGTACAAGTATCCCCAAAGACCACCCTGGCTTCCTTTGAACAAAAACTAAAGGCATTCACCCATAAATATTATGCAGAAGAAATAAAAAAACTCCAGCGGGATGGAGGCCTTCCCGATAAAGAAGGGGAATACCTGAGGATGAAAGGTATCCCGGTCACAGAAGTACATTTTAACCCCATCAGCAGTTCAGGCGGCGTAAATAAATTCTACCCCTACCTGCTGCTGCTGATAGCCGCCTTCATCCTCTTCATCGCTTCCATTAATTTCGTCAACCTGTCCCTGGGCAGAGCCTTCACCCGTGCCAGGGAAATCGGCATGCGCAAAGTGCTGGGAGCAAGACGCAGACAGATCCTCTCCCAGTTCTGGGGAGAAGCCCTGGTCATTTGCGGGACCTCCCTGATACTGGGAATCCTATTAGCTTACACCTTATTACCGGGATATAAGACCCTTTTCAACCAGGTCCTTTCCCCGGCCATACTGCGCTCACCCTGGTTCATCGGCTCCGTTCTATCCGGATTTGCCGCCGTCAGCCTGTTGGCCGGAGGCTACCCCGCCTGGGTCCTGTCAGCCCTCAACACCTCCCAAACCGTCAAAGGAAAGATTACCATATCGAAGAATCACCGGCTCCGCAACGGACTCATGGTGATCCAGTTTGTATTGTCAGGCCTGCTCATCATCTGTACCAGCATCGTCTGGCAACAGTTGAACTATATGCGAACAGCCCCCCTGGGATACAATAAACAGCAAGTCCTCAGCATTCCCATAGGCGCCCATATCGATGGCCAGAAAGCATTGGACCTTATGCGCTCCCGGCTGGCGACACTGCCGGGTGTGATCAGTGTCACCGGGGCCGATATCAACATGGGAAGAGGAAGAGACAACAGCTCTTCCAATTCCGCCATCACCTTCGACTATAAAGGAAGACAGGTCGTCACCAATCTGCTGAGAATAGACTATGATTATATTAAAACCCTCGATCTGCAACTGGTGAAAGGCAGGGATTTTTCCCGCGACTATTCCCTGGACTCCGGCGTCGTACTCATCAATGAAAAAATGGCCGCAGCGCTGGGAGGAAAAGATCCGCTGAATGCAGTCCTGGACTGGGATCCTATGAAACTACGGGTAGCCGGCATCGTAAAAGATTTTCATTTCAAATCCCTGCGTCAGGAAATAGCCCCCCTTTCCATGCTCATCCGCCGGGAATGGCCCCTCGCTTATATTTTTGTAAAAGTATCCCCTGCCAATCTGCCCGGCTCCCTGAGCGCCGTGGAATCAGCATGGAAAAGCATCAATCCAAAGGCAGAGAGCGAGATCTCCTTCCTGGACGAGAATACCGATAAACAATACCAGAAAGAAGCAAGACTCTCCAGGATCTTTGTCAGCGGAGCCATACTGGCAATCCTTATCTCCTGCATGGGCCTCTTCGCCATCGTCGTCCTGGTCATGGGACAACGCACCAAAGAGATCGGTATCCGCAAAGTTCTGGGCGCCTCCGTCTCCAATATCTTCACCCTCGTGGCCCGGGAATTCTTACAACTGGTGCTGGTAGCCCTCATCATCGCCTCCCCGATCGCCTGGTGGGCAATGAACAACTGGTTGCAGGACTTCGCCTATCGGATCCATATCAGCATATGGGTATTTCTCTTCGCTGCAGCCATTGCCCTTCTGATCGCCCTTTTCACCGTAAGCTTCCAGGCGCTGAAAACAGCCTGGCTCAATCCCGTAGACAACCTGAAATCGGAGTGATATTATTTTGAATATTGAATTTTAAAATGAACTTCAAAAAAAATAATTCAAAATGCAAAAGTTAAAATAACTATTTATGCTTCGGAACTATTGGAAGATCGCCTTCCGCAACATAGCGAAATACAAATTCATTTCCTTTATCAACCTGTTCGGGCTGACGATCGGAATGACCTGCTGCCTGCTCATACTTACCTATATCCTCCATGAAGTAAGCTATGATAAATACAATAGCAACGCAGACCGCATCTACCGGGTCACCCGGAGCTTTAATAACAAAGAAGGTATCGTATCCCTCCACCTGGGTGCCGTAGCTCCCCCATTCGGGCCTCTCCTGCAGAACGAGTTCCCGGATATTGAAAAAGTTACCCGGCTCCTGCTGGCCGGAACCAGCCCCATGCGTTATGAAGACAAGATCTTCAATGAAAAAGACATATTTTTTGCCGATAACAACCTGTTTACTGTATTCGACGTTCCCCTCCTGAAAGGCAACCCCGGCAACGCACTTTCCGATCCCTTCTCCGTGCTGCTCACCGAAGAAGTAGCGAAAAAATATTTCGGTGCAGAAGACCCGATGAACAAGGTCGTCCGCATGAGCAACCAGTTCAATCTTAAAGTGACAGGCATTTTCAAGCCCTTTCCCTCCACCGCCCATCTCCATCCGGAGATCCTGCTCTCCTTTAATACCCTTAAAGACAGCGCTGTTTACGGCGAAAATAACCTGCGCACCAACTGGGGGAATAATGCCTTTTATACCTACCTGCTCCTCCCTAAGGATTACCCCGTCAAAAATATACAGGCACAGTTTCCCCGCTTCCTGGATAAATACATGAGACAACCGGGAGACGCTGCCGATTACAAAGCCTCCAAATACACACAGCTCTTTTTACAAAAGCTTACCGATATACACCTCACCTCGCACCTCGATGAGGAAATTGAAGAGAACGGAGATCGCGCCCGCGTATACATTTTCGGCGCCATCGCCCTGTTCATCCTGCTCATCGCCTGCATCAACTACATGAACCTGTCCACCGCCCGCTCAGCCCTGCGCGCCAAAGAGATCGGCATCCGCAAAGTAGCGGGCGCCCAGCGGGGGGAGATCATCACACAATTTCTCAGCGAGTCGGTGATGATCACCTATATAGCGATCCTTCTCGCCATCCTATTGACGTATTTCACCCTGCCCCTGCTCAATACGATCACCGGCCAGACACTCTTTATCGACAGCATCATCAAATGGCAGGTGATCCTGCCCTTACTGCTGACACCTTTCGTCATAGGCATCCTCTCAGGCCTCTATCCGGCCTTATTCATGTCCTCTTTCCAGCCCGCCAAAGTTTTAAAAGGGCTGTTCAAGGCCCAAGGCAGCAGCATCTCCTTTCGTAAGGTGCTGGTAGTAACACAATTCTCCATCTCCATTATCCTCATCATCAGCACAGCCATCGTATTCCAGCAATTGCACTACATGCAGGAAAAATCGCTGGGCTTTAGCAAAGACCACGTAGTTACGCTGGGATATGATAATGGCCTTAACAAGACCTATGAGGCATTCCGCAATGAATTACGCCTGAACTCCTTTATAAAGGATGCCACCCGCTCCTCCCGCATTCCCGGCGGCAGACTGCTGGACGAACAGAGCGCCGCTACGGAAAGCGGAGACTCCCTTCGCCCCGTATCTTCAGACATAAAATACCTGGCCGCCGATCATGACTTCGTGACCACCTATGGTATCCCCATAGCAGCCGGCAGGAATTTCTCCCGGGAATATGCCACCGACACCACCTCGTTCCTGCTGAATGTGGCAGCTACACAGGCCCTGGGTATGCACAGCCCACAGGAAGCAATAGGAAAGAATTTCAAATACGGAGACCAAAAAGGCAAAGTGATCGGTGTCATCGCCGACTTTCATTTTGAATCCCTCCATCAGAACATCGTGCCCCTGATCCTTTGCATGCCCGCAGCCAGCCAGGCCGGAAATTTCTTTAGCAGGATATCCGTCAAGATCGCCGGCAACAATGTAACAGCAGCACTCTCCTACCTGGAAAAGACCTGGAAAAAATACCTTCCCGAGACGCCTTTTGAATATACTTTTCTGGACGAGAACTTTGACAAACTATACCGGTCAGAACAAAGACAGGGCATCCTCTTTACCACCTTCGCGTGTATCGCCATCTTTATAGCCTGCCTGGGACTCCTGGGCCTGTCCGCCTTCGCGATCACACAACGTATCAAAGAGATCGGTATCCGGAAAGTACTCGGCGCCAGCGTCGGCGGCATCGTGGGACTGCTGTCCAAAGACTTCCTGAAGCTGGTAGCCATTGCCGCCATTATCGCCTTCCCCGTCGCCTGGTATGTTATGCATAACTGGCTCCGGGACTTTGCCTACCGCATATCCATGCAATGGTGGGTCTTTCTGGTAGCAGGCGTCCTGGCGTCGGCAGTAGCCCTGATCACGATCAGCTTCCAGGCCATTAAGGCCGCCGTGGCCAACCCGGTGAAAAGTTTGCGCTCAGAATAATTCAAAATTTAAAATGCATAATTCATCATAATTCCAGACTATGCTCAAAAACTATTTCAGGATCGGCTGGCGCAATCTCCGCCGTCATAGGGCCTATACCTTTATCAATATCATAGGCCTGTCCCTGGGCATCGCCTGCGCTATTCTCATTTTCACCCTGATCAGCTTTCATAGCAGCTTCGACAATTTTCACCAGCATAGCAAGAGGATCTACCGGATCGTAACGGAATTTCACGACGAAAAAATAGACTATGAAGCAGCCGTGCCCCAGCCCCTGGGCAAAGCGTTCCGTAACGACTACACCTTCGCCGAAAAGACGGCCCGGGTGGTGTCTTACCACAATGCCTTCATCTCCCTTCCCGGTGAAAAAGAAATAAAAAAATTCCAGGAAGATGATAAGATGGCCTTTGTGGAACCGGCATTCTTCGAAATATTCAATTTTCCCCTGGTAGAAGGCGACCCGCATACAGCCCTTCTCAACCCCCATTCCGCTATTGTAACGGAGACTATCGCTCAAAAATATTTCGGCAAGGCCTCTGCTATCGGCAAGACCATCCGCCTGGATAACAAGACGGATTTTACCATCACCGGGATCCTGAAAGACCTGCCCGCCAATACCGACCGCAAACAGGAGATCTATTTCTCCTATGATAATTTAAAAGATCGCAACGCCTGGATCGCCAGCGATAGCAGTTGGGAAGGGATCAACAGCGGCAGCATGTGCTTTATCCGGTTAAAACCATCCATCACTTCCGAACAGGTAAATAAGGCATTTCCCGGGTTCAGCGCCAAATATTACAAGGGCAGGGATGCAAAGGTCTGGCAATTCCGGCTCCAGCCCCTTTCCGATATCCATTTCAACGCGGATTTCGACGGCTATGCAGATAGAAAATACCTATGGGCACTTGGTTTCATAGGCCTGTTCCTCATCGTAACGGCCTGCGTGAATTTTGTCAACCTGGCCACCGCCCAGGCGCTCAACCGCTCCAAAGAGATCGGCATCCGCAAAGTGCTGGGCAGCCTCCGCCCCCAGCTCTTCTGGCAATTCATAACAGAGACGACCATCATCACGGTCTTTGCCCTCATCGTAGCTTACGGTCTCGCCCTGTTGTCCCTGCCCCTTCTCAACCATCTCTTCAAATCAAAAATGGAGCTCCATCTTTTCAGCGACTGGCCCCTGCCAGTATTCCTGCTCTTCCTTAGTATCCTGGTCATCTTTCTCTCCGGCTCCTATCCGGGGCTGGTACTAGCCCGGTTCCAGCCGGTGCTGGCCCTCAAGAGCAAATTATCCCAGGCCCATATCGGGGGATTCTCTCTGCGTCGTATCCTGGTCGTCACACAATTCACCATCTGCCAGGTCCTCATCATCGGAACGATCGTCATCGCCAGCCAGATGCACTACTCAAAAAATATCGACCTGGGATTTAATAAAGACGCCATTGTCACCCTGCCCATTCCCATACACGATAAAACCAAAATGAATACCCTGCGCGACCGGCTGACGGCCATCGCCGGAGTGGAAAAGATCACCCTCTGCCACCAGCCCCCCGCTTCCGGTTCCAATAATACTACCGAGGTACATTATGACAACCGGTCAGAAGAAGAGCATTGGTCCATCAACCTGAAAAGTGGAGATGATCACTACCTCTCCACCTTCGGGCTAAAGCTGGTAGCCGGCAGGAATTTTTATCCTTCGGATACGACCCGGGAATTCGTCGTCAACGAGACCTTCGTGAAAAAATTAAACCTCCCCTCCCCACAAGATGTACTCGGGAAAAAGATGAAAGTCAACGGTGGCACCATGACTGGCCCCATCGTCGGCGTCGTAAAAGATTTCCATAATTATTCCCTCCATACGGAGATTGCTGCTGTCTGCATCATGCCGGACTACAATAGTTATGAAAGCTGCAGCATAAAGATGAATCTCGCTAATACCCGGTCCGCTCTGACCACCTTTGAAAAGACCTGGAATGAGATCTATCCTGAATACCTCTATACCTATCATTTCCTGGACGACCGGATCGCAGAATTTTACGAAATGGACAATATCATGCTCACCCTGGTAGAAGCCTTCGCCGGCATAGCTATTTTCATCGGCTGCCTGGGCCTCTACGGACTGGTCTCCTTCATGGCCCTGCGCAGGACAAAGGAGATCGGCGTAAGAAAAGTACTGGGCGCAGGTACCGGGAATATCCTATGGCTGTTCGGCAAAGAATTCAGCCGCCTTCTGCTGATAGCCTTTGTCATAGCCGCTCCCATTGCCGGGTATGCCATGTATAAATACCTGCTTAATTTTAAGTACCGGATAGAAATAGGCGCAGGCATCTTCGTGCTCGCCATTTTGTTTACCTTCCTGATCGCTGCATTGACAGTCGGCTATCGTTCAGTACGATCCGCACTCGCCAATCCGGTGCACAGCTTACATTCAGAATAAGTACACCTCCTGTAAAATAAATACGATGGTCTTAAATTTCTTTACCATAGCCCTGAGGAATCTTTCCAAACACAAGATCTTCTCCTTCATCAATATATTCGGACTGGCCATCGGCATCGCCGCCAGCCTGCTGATCGTTCAGTACGCCCGCTTCGAGCTCAGCTATGACCGTTACCAGTCCAATGCAGACCGTATCTACCGCCTGCAACTGGACAGGTACAACGATGGCAAGCTCAGCACCCAATGGGCAGCAGGCGCCACCGGTATCGGCCCCGCCGTGAAGGACGCCTTACCCGAAGTAGAGACCTTCGCCCGGCTGGCAGGCAACCAGGCCATCATATCCTATAAAGACCAGGAATTCAGAGAAAAGAAAATATTTTTTACCAACGACGCCTTCCTTCCCATGTTCTCCATTAAAGCGTTGGAAGGCACCGTCAACGGCGCCCTGAAAGACGTTTTCACGGCTGTCATCACGGCTTCCACAGCACGTAAATATTTTGGCTCCGCCGATCCGCTGGGCAAGATGATCAGTCTGAATAAAAAGAATAATTTCAAGGTCACCGCCGTCGTACCCGATCCTCCGGCCAATACCCATTTAAAATTCGACATCCTGCTCTCCTGGGCCACTTTGGTCAAATGGAGCGGCCCCAATATCGAGACCCGCTGGGACTGGGATGGATTTTATACCTATATACTCGTTCACCCCGGCACGGATCCCCGGCAACTCGAAAAGAAAATAGCCGGTCTCGTTCAGACAAAATGGGGGGATGAAATGAAAAAGTCCAAAGAGGGAATGATCTTCAACCTCCAGGCCCTGCCCGATATCCACCTCACTTCCCATTATATGTTCGAGGCGGAAGTCAATGGAGACGGGAAAGCCGTTTATTTCCTCCTGATCATCGCCGTCTTCATCGTCGTCATCGCCTGGATCAATTATATCAACCTCGCTACCGCCCGCTCCATCGACCGGGCCAAAGAGGTCGGCGTTCGCAAAGTCCTGGGCAGCCTCCGCCGGCAGCTGATCGGCCAGTTCCTCTTCGAATCCCTGCTGATCAACGCAGTGGCCGTCGTCCTGGCCTTCGGGCTGATAGCAGCCTGCCTGCCGCTGTTCAATTCCATCACCGGTAAAGGGTTGCAATTCTCCCTGTTAATAGATCCCGGATTCTGGGGGATGCTGGGCGCTCTCTTCGTGACCGGCACTTTTCTATCCGGTCTCTACCCGGCATTCGTGCTCTCGTCCTTCAAGCCCATCGCCGTATTAAAAGGCAAACTATCAAAGACGGGACATGGCGCTTTCCTGCGGCAATCCCTGGTGATCATTCAATTCGCCGCCTCTGTCATCCTGATGGTGGGCACTTTCGCCGTCTACCGCCAACTGCACTTTATGCAGCACCAGGACCTGGGCGTACAGATCAACCAGACCCTGGTACTCAAAGGTCCCAACGTCTTCGACTCCACTTATGATAAGAAGCTGACGGCTTTTAAGACAGAGGCCCTGCGACTCCCCGGAGTCCGGCAAATGACTGTCTCTACAGAAGTCCCCGGCAGTAAGGTTAACTGGAATGCCGGCGGCATCCGTCTCGTAGGCAGCGACATCACCACGGCCAATCAATACAGGATCATTGGTATCGACTATGATTTCCTGGACACCTACGGACTGAAACTGCTGAAAGGCAGAAATTTCTCGCGGTCGCTCGCCGATTCCCAGGCAGTTCTGTTCAACGAGGCCGCTATCACCCAACTCGGCTTCAGCAAGCCGGAAGACGTCCTCAACAAAAAGATCGAATTCTGGGGTAAACAATATACCATCATAGGAGTCGTATCCAACCACCACCAGGAATCCCTCCGGCAGTCCTACGATGCCCACATCTTCCGGTTCATCCCCGATGCCAATAGCTATTATTCGCTGAAACTGGCCGGCAACCCAAATAACTGGCCCACGGTCATCAACTCGGTCCAACAACAATGGAAAAGCTTTTTCCCGGGCAATCCCTTTGACTACTTTTTCCTCGACGATCACTTCGCCGAACAGTATAAAGCAGACAGGCAATTTGGAAAAACATTTGGCCTGTTTGCTGCCCTGGCGATCTTTGTCTCCTGCCTGGGTCTGTTAGGACTGGCATCTTTCGTCACCACACAACGCACCAAGGAGATCGGAATCCGAAAAATAGTCGGAGCAGGTATTCCCAATATCCTGCTGCTGCTGACAAAGGATTTCATCAGGCCGGTGATCATTTCTTTTCTGGTCGCGATACCGCTTACTTACTGGCTTTTGCAGAAATGGCTGGACAACTATGCCTTCAGGGTCTCCATCAATCCATGGATGTTCATATTGCCCGCCCTGCTTATCCTGGTGATTGCACTCCTGACGATCAGCACACAAACATTAAAAGCAGCTTCCGCCAACCCGGCCAAAAGCCTGCGAACGGAATAACCCATAGCGCCATTCAAAATAAAAAAATTTAAAATTCAACATAGCCCACCCCCATGTTCAAGACGCATCTTCGACTGGCCCTGAGAAATCTCCGCAAGTACCCGGTCTTTTCTCTTATCAATCTCGGCGGCCTCTCCGTGGGAATAGCCGCCTCTTTTATCCTGCTGATCTATTCGCAACGGGAACTGAGCTGCGACAATCATTTTCAGGATGCGGATAAGATCTACCGCATAGGCACCGATTTCTTTAATATGGGAGGCTTTGCCAAAAGCCAGCCCATGCTCCGCGACCTTCTTCAGACTTCCTGTAAAGACGTGTTATATGCCACTTCCCTGGATCGGCCCTACGAAGACATACCAGTACGGGTAAGCATGCAGGACAGAGCATTCACAGGTATCTCTCCCTATTTTATAGACTCCGGCTTTTTTAAAGTGTTCTCTTACCAGGTGATGGCCGGCGCCATCCCTCAAAAAGGCTTGGCTCCCAATGAAGCGATCCTCTCGGCAGCGAATGCCCGAAAACTCTTCCAGAGAGAAGATCCCATCGGCAAAACCATCCTGGTAGGAAAAGGGAATGCCCCTTATAAGGTCATTGCCATACTAAAAGAAGATTTCGAAAAATCCCACCTGGACCCACAGTTATTACTACCGCAAGCCTGGGATAAAACGGACCCGGCCCCTGTCAGCTGGAACAACGCATCCCTGTACAATTATGTAAAATTAAAAGAGGGAGGATCGCAGGCCGGCTTAGACCACTGGCTGGAACGCCTTTTACAAAAAGTCGTCTACCCTGCCAGCGGCGCCTTAACCTCTTTCGCACAATGGAAGGCAACAGATGCTGCTGTAAAATTCATCTCCCAACCGCTGAAAACAATTTACTTCCACTCCAATCTGAAATTCGAGCTCTCCCCCGGAGGCAATCTCACCCAGGTGAAATTACTCAGCGCCATCAGCATTTTTCTTATTTTACTGGCGATCATTAATTATGTCAACCTGGTAACAGCCCGCTCTTCCATCCGCTCCAAAGAAATAGGAGTAAAAAAGACATTCGGCGCCTCCCGGAGCCACCTGGCAGGACAGATACTATTGGAATCCTTATTGTTCAGCATTTTAGCCATGTTCCTCGCCTGCGGACTCATCCAGGTAATCCTATTCGGATACCAATCCTCCACCGGCGCCTCGCTGACAGGCCCCATCCCCCTCATCACCAGTCATTACGCCGGACTGCTGCTCTTCTCCCTGATCGTAGGAATAATTGCAGGAGCTTATCCCGCTTTTTACCTGACAGCCTTCAGGCCCCTCCTGACCATCCATCCGGGAAAGGGCCAGCCGGAAAGGAACCATCCCGGACTTCGGAACGCCCTGGTACTGGTGCAATTTGTAATAGCCGCCGCACTAATATTTGCGTCCTTTGTCATCTACGGACAGCTTCAATACATGAAGAATAAAGACAAAGGTTTCCGGGTAGAAGGCGTAATACTCGTAGAAAATGCAGGTGATTTACAAAACCAGGTAGGCGCCTTCCAACATCTCGTAGAGCAGCAGTCTCAAGTCATCAGTACCAGTTTCTGCAACCGGACACCCGCCGGAACCAGCATCTGGATGTATACCTATCGTACCCCTGCTATGAAGAATGACCTGCCCCTGCAGACTTTTCCCGTAGACGACCAATACATCTCCACCCTGGAAATACACCTCACCAACGGCAGAAATTTCCAAAAGAACCTCCTGACAGACACCAATTCCCTCATACTAAATGAATCGGCTGTAGCCGCCCTGGGACTCTTCGACCCCGTCGGCGCCACCATCAACGGCAATCAGAAAGTCATCGGCGTAATAAAGGACTTCAATTATGCGTCCCTCCGGGAAAAGATCGGCCCTGTCATATTAAGATATACCCCGCAGGGTAACGAATTGGCCATAAAGATCAGAGGCGGACACACCGCTGCATTCCTGGATTGGCTGAAGAGTACGGGAAAGAAAATTATACCGGGGACAGAGCTTACCATCAGCTTCCTGGACGATAATTTCCGGCAACTGGCTGCCAAAGAGCAGCTATTGGGCAATGCCATCACCTTTTTTACCGTCCTGGCCATCTTGCTGGCTACCCTGGGGCTCATCGGCCTCACCTTATTTACCATAGAACGACGCACCAAAGAGATCGGGATCCGGAAAGTATTAGGAGCTACGCTCAGTGACATCCTCCGCCTCCTGTCCAAAGACTTCGTCCGGCTGGCCATCCTCGCCTCGCTCATCGCCTTCCCCCTGAGCTGGTGGTTGGTGCACCGCTGGCTGGACAACTTTGCTTACCGCATTTCTATAAATGCCGGGATGTTCTTTATCACCCTATCCATTATCGTCCTGATCGCATTTTCTGTAATAAGCCTGCTGACCCTTCGGACCGCAGGCGCCAATCCCGTAAAAAGCCTGCGGACAGAATAACGGCTATTTCAGGACGAGACTACCTGTATAGCTATTTTAAGGCAACACAACATATGCTATATTGCGACGGCAGGTGTATCAAAACCGGACAGTCCTTGTATCGAAAGCGGGCTATCGGCTATGTGATTGATAGATAGTATCTTGCGTATCAGCTAGTTACTAGTCTGGCATGTGATTGAAAGAGTATTAACCAACTGTAAAACTCTAATTAAGCAAGTATGATAGATCTTAAGCGCATCTCTAAATGGGTTTCGGTCGGCGGCAAGCCTAATTTTATTTTGAAGGATATCAACCTGAATATTCAGGAAGGAGAATTTGTTTCCATCATGGGGCCTTCCGGCTCCGGTAAATCCAGCCTGCTGAATATTATAGGCATGCTGGACGACGCCTCCGAAGGGGAATATTATTTCCTGGACAAAGGCGTGCACACCCTGAAGGAAAAACAACGCTCGCAGTTGTACAAACAATATATCGGCTTCGTCTTCCAGGCCTACCACCTGATCGATGAACTGACCGTCTATGAGAATATAGAGACCCCCCTCATCTATCAGAATGTCAAATCCTCTGAACGGCAGGCCATGGTAGCCGATATCCTCGACCGTTTCCAGATCGTTGGGAAAAAAGGGCTCTTTCCAACCCAATTGTCCGGTGGTCAGCAACAATTGGTAGGCATCGCCCGCGCCCTGATCGGGAAGCCAAAATTATTGCTGGCCGATGAACCCACCGGTAACCTCAACTCCCGTCAGGGCGAAGAGATCATGGATTTATTCAAACAGCTGAACAGCGAAGGAGTCACCATTATACAGGTCACCCATTCGGAAAAGAACGCGGCCTATGGATCGAGGATCATCAATCTCCTGGACGGAAGAGTTGATAATACCACTTACTAAGACCGGGAATGAACCACTTAATTAGCGCAAACATGAAAAAACAGCATCTCTTCTATATACTTGTAGCCGCTTTATTGTCCTTTACAAAGGTATCAGCACAAGGTACACAGAACCCGACAGGCAGCACCGGCGCCACAGCAACGGGCAGCACCGGTAATATAGATATAGGGAGCTCCCTGGGGCTCAAACAGGCCGTCGAGATCGCCATTAAAAACAACCTGCTCGTCAACCAGGCCGATATACAAATGCAGACCAATAAGGTGTTGCTCAACCAGGCCTGGGGTAACCTCCTGCCTTATGTCGCCGCTTCAGCCAGCCAGGGCATCGGCTTCGGTCGCAGTCTCATCACCTCTTCCTATACCTATACCGACCAGCAGACCGCATCCGGCAACTACTCGCTCAATGCCAATCTCACCTTGTTCAGCGGGTTGCAATTACAGAACACCATCAGGCAGAATAACTATGCTTATAGTGCCAGCAAACTGGACCTGCAGCAGCAAAAAGACAACATAAGCCTGAGTGTATTGCTGGCCTACCTGCAGGTATTAAGCAGCCAGGACCTGTTGAACATTGCCCATGAGCAGGCCGATATCGATGCCAAACAAGTGGAAAGGCTAAACGCACAAAATAAGGAAGGAGCGCTGTTACTGCTATCCAACCTGACGGATCTCCAGGGACAATACGCAGGGGATCAGGCTAATATCGCCCTGGCAGCCAACAACCTTGAAACAGCCAAGATCAACCTCTTTCAAATACTCAATGTCCCTTATAAAAGAGATGTGGAATATGACCGGAACGCTTTTTCCCTGCAGATCAACGATTACCAGGAGAATCCGGATAGCATCTTCCAGACAGCCCTGAAGACCCAGCCCGGCATCCAATCGACGGATCTCAGGATCAAATCCTGGCAGAAAGGAGTCCAGGCAGCAAGAGGAGCCTATTACCCCACCCTTTCTTTTTACACCAACGTCAACTCCTATTATTCCAATGCAGCCGCTCCTAACCAAACAGGTACCGGCACTTTTGTGGATGCACAGACGCCTTATTCTGTCACTGTTGGCGGGCAGCCTTATGCTGTCACACAAAAACAGGAGATCGTCAACCAGACAACCGCCACCTGGGGAGACCAGTTCAAGAACAACCGGCAGACCTCCCTCGGCCTCCAGCTCAATATTCCCATTTTAAATTATCTAAAGGCCAGGAACAATGTTAAGCAGGCAAAGGTCAATCTTAAAAATGCGGAGATCAATTCAAATTCCACGCGCCTGTTACTCCAGCAGAGCGTCGAACAAGCCTACCAGAATATGATCGCCGCCTATAAACAATACAAGTCCTATATAGACCAGTCGGCGGCTTATTCCGAATCCTTCCGGACAACGGAGATCCGCTTTGACGAAGGCGTAGTTAATTCAGACGTATATGTCTTGGCAAAAAATAATATGGACAAGGCCAATACGAGCCTTTCCCAGGCAAAATATACCTATATATTCCGGACCAAAGTGCTGGACTATTACCAGGCAAGATTGACCTGGTAAGGCAGGAAAATCTAAGATAGCCACTCATGCAAGTGAGAGGCTATCTTCCCTCCCTCCACCATAAAACCATCATGGCCATAAACGGAGTCGATCTCTATAAGGGTAGCATCCGGCATGTTCAGGGCCATGTGACGCTGCTCCTCCAGCGGGCAGAGAATATCGCTCCCGATCCCCATGATCAGCGTTTTTTGCGTGATCGTGCGTAACACCCCATCCAGCCCTCCTGCACGCCCCCGGGCCAGTTGATGACTGTCCATGGCCTTGGTTAACAGCCAGTAACAATAGGCATTGAACCGGCTTACCAGCTTGTCGCCCTGGTAATTTATATAAGAGCTGGCCTTGAAATGCTCCAGCTTTTCCGTATCAGGATCTGTCTGTTTGCTCACCATGATACCATAATTCCGATAGGTAAGGATGCCGATAGCCCTTGCAGCCTTCAGCCCTTTCCGGCCAGCTTCCGGAGAGGCATCCTGCCAGCTCCCATCGGCCTCAATAGCCAGTCGCTGCGCCGTATGGACAGCGATGCCCCAGGCGCTCTCGGAGGGAGAGGTGGCGATCAGGAACAGCTTTTCAATGCAGCCCCTTTCCATTACAGCCCATTCCAAAGCCTGGTAGCCCCCCATGCTGCCCCCCATCAGAAGGTGGATCTTATCAATACCCAGGTGCTTCCGGAGTAAGATATGGGCCTGTACCATGTCCCGGATAGTGATCATGGGAAAATGACTGTAATAAGGCTGCCCCGTTCCGGGATCCACACTCAGAGGCCCCGTACTGCCATAGCAGGAGCCTAAAATATTAGCACAGACAATGAAATAGTTGTCAGGATCGATCCCCCCCGGCGTTCCGATCACACCCGGCCACCAATGCGCGGCATCGGAATTGGCCGTAAGGGCATGACAGACCCATACCGTGTTGCTCCGGTCTGCATTTAGCCGGCCATAAGTATGGTAAGCGATCGTAATACCAGGCAGCGATTGCCCGTTTTCCAGGTCAAAAGGGTGTTCGTAATTAAAATACTTCATCCGCAAATGTTTGTCCGGGGGCCGCCCGGTTCTCTATTTCGATGCAAAATAAGGGCTTAGATGAATTACATTTCAAAAATCTTTATGAACTACATTTGCAAAAATCTTTTTTATGATACAAATTGAGGTTAACAGGGTCAGCGGGGATTTTGGGTTTGAGGCAAAAGACGCTACCGGTCATACGGCCCGTATGGATAGCAGCCCCGAGACCGGGGGACTTAATTTCGGTATCCGCCCGATGCAAATGCTGCTGATGGGCCTGGGAGGCTGTAGCGGCATCGATATCGTATCCATCCTGAAAAAGCAACGGCAGACCGTGGAAGGATTCCGCATGCTCATCGAAGGCGAAAGAGAACCCGGCAAAGAACCCTCCCTCTGGCAGACCATCAACATAGTATTCGAACTGAAAGGAACCATTGACCCCGACAAAGCCCAGAAAGCCTGCGAACTGTCCATGGATAAATATTGTTCCGTAGCTGCTACCCTGCGCGAAGCCCGCTGCAACATCACCTGGGAAGTACGGCTTGTCTCGTAAAAAGCTGCAAGCTTCAAGCTATCAGCTTATAGCCAGAAAACTTAAAAGCTCTTACAACATTTATAAACAGCAACTTGTAGCTTGAAGCTAACAGCTTGAAGCTAACAAATCAACTTGATTTTATGTCACAGCACCGCATCACAAAAGCCATCCGCATCCGCACCGACCGCACGGACGAAAGAGAACATTCCTCTCCCCTCTTCCTTACCAGCAGCTTCACTTTTGACGACTCGGAGCAAATGCGGGCCGCTTTCGCAGACGAGACAGAGGATAATATATACAGCCGTTTCAGCAATCCCTCCGTACAGGAATTCGTAGACCGCATGGTCGCCCTGGAAGGAGCAGAAGATGGCTTTGCCACCGCCTCCGGTATGAGCGCTATTGTCGCCTCCTTCCTGAGCTTTCTGAAAAAAGGCGACCACCTGCTCTCCTGCAATGCCGTCTTCGGCAGTACCCATACCATCATTACCAAATACCTCCCGAAATTCGGCATAGAATATACCTACGTCAATGCCGGCAACCCGCAGGAATGGGAAGCCGCCATTCGCCCCAATACCAAAATGATCTACCTGGAGACGCCTACCAATCCGGGATTGGAGATCATTGATCTGGAAGCCGCCGGCCAACTGGCCCGCAAGCATAACCTCATCCTGAACGTTGACAACTGTTTCGCCACCCCCATCGGCCAAACCCCCATCCAATACGGAGCCGACCTCGTCGTTCACTCCGCCACTAAATGGATCGACGGGCAAGGCCGCGTACTGGGCGGCGTCATCGTAGGCAAAAAAGAGCTGATCCATGAGATCTACCTGTTCTGCCGCAGTACAGGCCCCTCCCTATCCCCCTTTAATGCCTGGGTCCTGAGCCGCAGCCTGGAAACACTGGACGTACGCATGGAAAGACATTCGGCCAATGCCCTCCATATCGCCGGGGCCCTGGAACAACATCCCAAAATTTCCTGGCTGAGATATCCCTTCCTTCCCAGCCATCCGCAACATGCTATCGCCCGGCAACAAATGAGCAATGGCGGCGGTATTATCTGCTTCGAGCTGAAAGGCGGACTAGACAGCGGAAAAAAATTCCTGGATAACCTGCAGATGCTTTCCAAAACAGCTAACCTGGGAGATACCCGCAGCATAGCTTCTCATCCTGCCAGCACCACTCATGCCAAGCTCACCCCGGAAGAAAGGCAATTGGTCAACATCACACCAGGGCTTATCAGGATTTCCGTCGGGCTGGAACACCGGGACGATATCCTGCAGGATATTTTACTTACCCTGGATAAATGTTAGGAAGGAATTTTTAAAAACACACTATTTTATTCCAATCTGCGTTAGTAGCTAACAATCAAGGCCATGAGCCTACGCAGACTAATACGATCCATATTATACATTGGAGTGCAACGCAGCTTTCCGTTTGAAGAAACGAGAAAGATCAAGGCCCTTAACTTCGGCGTTTTGCTGGCCTTCCCATTACAGACAATTTTTTGTGCCCTGAATATATTTCAGGGCTATTATTCTCTCGCCCTGCTAAACGGGTTGATGGTACTGGGCAATATCCTGGCCGCCACCCTTCAATACTTCGGACATTTTAAAACAGCCAGGGGACTCTACATCACCGGCGTCATGCTATTCTTTACCTATGCCCCGATCCATTTTCACAACAGCTCGGAGTATATACTGATCCTGAATATTGCAGCCATCCTGCTTTTCTTCGATCAGACACGCACATACTGCCTGCTGATCCTGCTGGATATGGCCTGCTTCATCTTTGTAAAAATCAGCCTGGGCTTCGTCACGCCGGTCGCTGAACTTTCCGCTCATCGGAATATCCTTAGTCTCGCTACTTTCTTTTTAGGCCTGACGCTTATCCTGATCTACCACCGGCGCCAGCAAATGCTCTACCAGCATACCCTGGAAAGAATGAATGCGGCACTGAATAAAAGATCCGAAAGCCTGGAAAACCTGAACAAGTCCAAAGAAAAAATATTTTCCATCCTTTCTCACGACCTGAGGCAGCCGCTGATCTCCGTAAAATCGCTCCTGTACCTCATGAACCAGAATGCCGTATCATCGTCGACACTGCTGGAAATGTCCGGTAAGATCAACAGCAGCCTGGATCATCTGCTCCTGAGCCTGGACAACACATTGAATTGGTCCATCAGCCAGTTGAACGGCCTCCACACCAGCCCCGAGAGCCTCGATCTGTATGAAATAGCAGGAAATGTGCACGAGTTTCTGGAGGAGAACATCCAGGGTAAAAACCTTGTCTATATCGACAATATCCAGGTCAACGCCAGGGTATTAGCAGATAAGGAACAGTTAACGATCATTTTACGCAACCTGCTTTCCAATGCCATCAAATTCACCCGCACCGGGGGCCTGATCCACCTGTTTGCAAAAGAACACTCTTCACACTGGGAGATCAATATTGAAGATAATGGGATAGGCATGGATAATGAAATGATCGGAAAACTATTTAATGCAGACGAGCATTTCACCCGCCGGGGTACCGCAAATGAAAAAGGTACCGGACTGGGCCTGAGATTGATCAAGGAATTGATACAAATGAACGAAGGAAATATCTCGGTGGCCAGCACACCAGGAAAAGGAACCATATTCTCCGTAATGCTTAAAAAAGCTGTATAAAATCAAACAGCCCGGCAAAAGCCATTATTCACCCCAGATCTCTTCCTTACCTCCCAGCCATAATTTAACTAATTCGGTAGTGACTGATTTTGGTCTTTCCAGGGGGAAACCCAGTGCCCTGTCCCAGCACAGACTGGCCAGTACGCCCAGAGCGCGGCTTACGCCGAACAGGACTGTATAGAACTCATATTCTACCATACCGTAATGCACCAGCAGCGCACCGCTATGGGCATCTACGTTCGGCCACGGATTTTTGATCTTCCCCAGGGATTTAAGAATGGGGGGGACCGTCTCATATATATTCCATACCGTCTGCACGATCGTATCATCCTTTATATGCTTCTTGCCGAATTCCATCTGGGCGGTAAACCGGGGATCCGTCTTGCGCAATACGGCATGCCCGTAACCCGGCACTACTTTTCCCTCATTCAGGGTCTTGCGGACATAAGCATCGATCTGTTCCTTGCTGGGCAGTTCGACGCCCAGCTCTTTGCGCATATCAAGTATCCATTTGATTACTTCCTGATTGGCCAACCCATGCAAAGGACCTGCCAGTCCATTCATCCCGGCCGCAAAGCTTAAATAAGGATCACTGAGGGCCGATCCTACCAGGTGGGTAGTATGAGCACTTACATTTCCTCCCTCATGATCGGCATGGATCGTCATATACAGGCGCATCAGCTCCCGGAAGGTCTCATCCTCGTAGCCCAGCATATGGGCAAAATTACCCGCCCAGTCGAGCAGGCCATTGGGATGAATATGATCCTCATCTTTATATTTTCTGCGATAGATATAGGCTGCGACACGGGGCAACCGCGCGATCAGGTCCATTGCATCATCAAATACCGCCTCCCAATAGTCCTTTTTATTCATCCCCGCCGCATACTTTTCGGCAAATTTACTTTCCGTCTGCAGGGCCATGATAGCAATAACAAACTGAGTCATAGGATGTGTGGCGATCGGCAAAGCCTCGATCGCGGCAAATACATGGTTGGGCACATGGCTGCGGCGCTGCCAGTTGGCCGTGATCTCATGCACATCTTCCTCCGTAGGCAACTCTCCCAATAACATTAAGTGGAACAATCCCTCGGGTAAAGGCTCCGTACCCCCCTGCGCTTTGGGCAGCCTTTGCTGCAATTCCGGGATGGAATACCCCCGGAAGCGGATCCCTTCCTGTGCATCCAGTAAAGAAGTCTCACTCACCAGGCCGGTAATGCCCCGCATGCCCTGGTAGATCTGTGACAGTGTCACCTCCCCTATTTTCTTATTCCCATGCTCTTTTAATAAATCCTTTATTTCGGCAGCCACTATATCGGCTTTAGATTTGAACCTGTCTTTTATAATTGCCATGTCTGAGCTGTTTTTAAAATCCGATAGACCAACTGATTTTGCCCGATAAAGTTAGTATACGAAATGTTGTAGAACAAATGATTTGCCGGGTTTTACATTATTTTAATCCCTATGATTAATCCGCAGGTCCATCTTAGCGTTAACGCTATTTAGGAGTCTTTAGGTATAGAACAACCGCTATCCCGCTGAAAATAATATTAGGCAGCCACGCAGCCAGGATCGGGGGAAATTCGCCCTTGGTGGAAAAAGTAACGGAGAATTTATCCATTACAACAAAAGTGGCAGCCATAACAATACCCACCGCTAATTGAACACCACTCCCACCCCGGATCTTACGGGTGGAGATGATGGCCCCGATCAAGGTCATAATGATAACGGAAAAAGGCGTGGCATCGCGGTGAAAACGTTCCACTTTAAAAGTGTTCAGCCCTTCCGAGCCTCTTATCTCCTCCATATGGATAAATTGCTTCAACTCCGGCGTAGTCAGCTTGTCTTTCAGATAATCATCCCTTCGTAGTTCCTTGGGAACAACGTTCAGGTTCACATGCATGGTATCGATCTTTTTCACCGACTCCTTCAGCCCGTCTATCCTGCGCTCGATAAGGTTCGTCAGCTTCCAGTCCTTCTTACCGGCATCCCACCGTATCACTTCCGCCCGTAAATTGTAATACACTTCATTATTCCGGATCTTTTGCATGAAGAAATTACTGGCCGTTTTATTAACCGTATCATAATAGCGGAAACCTACAAAAGTGGTTGGATCTACCCGCAGATAATAATTATTGGTCCGGTAAGGATCGGAATTATAAGAACTGTTGCCGTCTACATACACCGCCTGAAAATCCGTACGGATCTCATTGGCCCTGGGCACCCAATACTGGCTGGCCAGCCAGAAAAGGAGCGCGAGGAACACAGAGCCGATCAGGTAAGGCCGCAACATCCGGTTATAACGGACACCACCGGCCAGAATAGCAATGAATTCAGACCGGCCTGCCATTTTAGAGCTGAAATAAATGACGGCGATAAATGTTATCAGGGGAAAGATCATCGACATGATAAAGGGAATGAACCCGATATAGTAGTGCGTGACCAGATCCCAGGCGCCAAGTTTGGACTTGACAAAATCGTCGGCCTTCTCACTGGTATCGATCACCACGGCGATCGTGGTGATCACGAGCAGGGTGAAAAAGAAGGTTCCGAGGAATTTTTTGAGTATATACCTGTCAAGTAATTTAAACATCCGGGGCAAAAATAAGCTACAAGCGGTTAGCTGCAAGCTGCCAGCCAGCCTTAATTAATGTCTTTTAACAATTTATACATATATAAACAAATAACAATATCCAGCTTGAAGCTAATCGCTTGAGGCTTGCAGCGGCTCTCCGGCTCGAAGCTTGCAGCTAACCGCTTGTAGCTGTTCTCACAGCCTCGTTTGCAGCAATTCCACCTGTTCCCGTTTCCAGCTCATAAAATCGCCCTTGAGAATATGCGCCCGGGCCTCTCTGACCAGTTGGAGATAAAAGGCCAGGTTATGTACGCTGGCGATCGTCAGCCCCAATACCTCCTTCGACTTCACCAAATGCCGCAGGTAAGCCTTGCTGTAGTAATGGCTCCAGACACAATCAATCCCGTCATCAATGGGAGAAAAATCTTTCTCCCATTTCTTATTATCGATATTGATCACTCCTTTCGAGGTGAACAGCATGGCATTCCGCCCGTTCCGGGTGGGCATCACACAATCGAACATATCTACCCCCCGGCCTATACATTCCAGGATATTCCAGGGAGTGCCGACCCCCATGAGGTACCGGGGCTTCTGCACAGGCAGATCCGTACAGCAGGCCTCGCAGATATCGTATAACTGCTGTTCCGGCTCGCCGACGCTCAGGCCGCCGATGGCATTGCCCACCGCATCTTTTCCCGATATGTACGCACAACTGGCCTTCCGGAGATCGGAATAGACGCTGCCCTGGACTATCGGGAAAAGATTTTGCGTATACCCATATTTGTCATCCGTACTGTTAAAATGGCTAAAACAACGATCCAGCCAGCGATGCGTCAGGTGCATGGACTTCTCCGCATACCCATACTCACTGGGATAAGGCGGACATTCGTCAAACGCCATGATAATATCCCCCCCGATGACCCGCTGGATATCCATTACTTTTTCAGGGCTGAATAAATGCCTGGAACCATCAATATGGGATTGGAATACTACGCCTTCTTCCTGTATCTTGCGGGTCCCCGACAGGGAAAAGACCTGGTATCCCCCACTATCCGTCAATATGGGATGGTCCCAACCCATAAAGCGGTGCAACCCACCCGCCCCCTCCAGTATCTCCAGACCGGGACGCAGATATAAATGGTAGGTATTCCCTAAAATGATACGAGCCTCCACTTCTTCTTTTAACACTTGCTGGGGAACAGTCTTCACACTGCCAGCAGTACCAACGGGCATAAAGATGGGGGTCAGTATCTCCCCATGATCGGTAATCATCTTTCCTGCCCGGGCCCCTGAATCCAGAGCCTCTAGTTCAAATCGTAATGCAGCCATAATAAGGGCGCAAAACTACGGAATTACCGCCGTCCCACCTCCTTACTCACCCACTCCCGGACTTCCCCCCTCCAAACCGCCCCAAGCCGGACTCCCAACCTCGCCTCCCCTGAGTGCAATCCCTTAGTTTCGTTAATTGTCCCCCCTCCCCTCCGAAATTTTAAACGGAATACAGCCCAAAATCAGCGCTTATATGTATTTTCGTTGGTAGGTCAGGCAGGATAAGCCCGGACCAATCGTAGAAAGCTTATGACTAAACTGAACTTGAGTTTACCCTGGCGTGAAATATTGTTTGTCGCTTTTTGTTTGATCACCCTGATACAATTATTTTATTACGGCTGGTTTTTCAGGCGTCTGGCATTCTTTTTACCCCCCTCTAAAGATCAGTCACAACAACACCCCGTAAGCGTTATTATCTGCGCCCGGGACGAAGCTGCCAAACTGGTCACCCATCTTCCCGGAGCCCTGGTACAGACCTATCCCAGCACACATGAAGTGATTGTAGTAAATCATAATAGCCAGGACGATACCCGTTTCCTGCTTGACGAACTCAAAAAAACCTTCAAAGGACTCCACATAGTCAATCTCGAACAGGAAGCCATCGGCATCCCCGGCAAGAAATATCCGTTGAGCATGGGCATCAAAGAGGCGAAATATGAGATCGTCCTGCTGACAGACGCCGATTGCGTTCCGGCTACTGAGTTCTGGATGCAGAAGATGCAGGACGGGTATTCCAATGGTATCGAGGTGGTGCTGGGCTACGGCCCCTATAAAAAAAGCCCTGGATTTCTGAACAAGATCATCCGGTTTGACACTTTTCACACGGCCCTGCAATACTTCTCTTATGCCCTGGCCGGCCTCCCTTACATGGGAGTAGGCAGAAATCTGTCCTATAAAAAAGACGTTTTTCTCCGGAATAAAGGTTTTTCCGCCATCAATCATTTGCCGGGAGGCGATGACGACCTGTTCATCAACAAGGTAGCCACCAGGCTCAATACCGCTATTGTGGTTGACCCTGACACCTTCACCCTGTCGGAACCTAAGAAGTCATTCGGTGAATGGTTCAGACAGAAGACCCGCCACTACAGCACCGCCAAATATTACAAGCCCTTACATAAATTCCTGCTGGGCTCCTATTCCATTACACATACCCTTTTCTACCCTTTGTTCATAGCCGGACTCCTGTTCAATTGGCGCCTGGCCCTGCCTATATTCGGTATCCGCCTCGTGGTACAGGGCTATATCTATTATAGGGCTATGCAAAAATTACAGGAAGAAGATCTTTTTGCCTGGTGGTGGCTCCTGGATATCTGGATGTTCGCTTATTATCTGATCTTTGTCCCCACATTATGGAAAAAGCCACGGCCCACCTGGAATTAGTAACGCGTTACTTTACGGATTTTTCTCCGGTACAACTGCAGCAGCTTACCGCCCTCGAAGAATTGTACAAGGACTGGAACTCAAAGATCAATGTGATTTCCCGTAAAGACATCGACAGCCTGTATGAGAAGCATGTATTGCACTCTCTCAGCATTGCCGCGGCCTTTGAATTTACGAAGGGCATGGAAGTGATCGATATCGGCACAGGAGGCGGCTTTCCGGGCATTCCCCTCGCCATTTTTTTCCCGGAAGTGCAATTCCACCTGGTGGATAGCATCGGAAAAAAATTGAAAGTGGTAGAGGCCGTCAGAGAAGCGACAGGCCTGCTCAATATCACTACACAACATGGACGGGCAGAAGAAATAAAGAACAGGAAATTCGATACAGCCGTTTCAAGGGCCGTAGCCCCTTTAAAGGATTTGTGGACCTGGGCCCGGCCCCTTCTGCGCAGATCACCGCCCCCCCGCCCCCGGCAATTGCAGCCCGCTCCACCGGACCCGGACGGCGAAACGCCACTCCCCATTCCCAATGGCCTGATCTGTCTGAAAGGGGGTGAATTGGCCCCCGAAATCGCAGAAAGCGCCTGCAGACCGAGAATAATGGAGATCCACGAGATCTTCCAGGAAGAATATTTCCTTCAGAAATACCTGCTCTACGTTCCCCTCCCCTAAAAACTACCACAAAATGGTATTTTTTTCTCGCCAAATGATCTGACCTTTGTGTCATGACTATCTCTGTTTGTATTGTCGATGATAATAAAGACATCCGCTCCGCACTGGAGCAGATCGTGCTGATGGCCGAAGGCTATACATTAGCAGGCAGCTTCTCCGATGCGGAAGAAGCTCTACTGAAAATTCCCCTCGTTAAACCTAACGTGGTCCTGATGGATATTAATCTCGGGGATGGAGAGAGCGGGATCGATTGTGTACGACAGTTGAAGCCCCAAAACCCCGAGATCCTTTTTATGATGTGCACGATCTACGAAGAAGATGAAAAAATATTCGAGGCGCTCACAGCAGGCGCCAACGGCTATATCCTTAAGAAGACGGCGCCCGCCAAGCTGCTCGATGCACTCCGGGAACTATACGAAGGAGGAGCGCCTATGAGCAGCCAGATCGCCCGTAAGGTAGTAAATGCTTTTCAGGTCAGGTCCGCAGCGGCTGATCCTGTAGAGACCAGCTCCCAGGGCAAATCCATTAATATCCTGTCCAACAGGGAAAATGAGATACTGGAACTATTAGCTAAAGGCATGCTTTACAAGGAGATCGCCGGCCGCCTGTTCATCAGCCAGGAGACAGTGCGAAAGCATGTTTATCATATTTACGAAAAATTACATGTTAACAACCGGGTAGAAGCTATCAATAAATTTTACCGGCGCTGATTCAATTTATAAAAACTACCACAAAGTGGTATTGTTTTACCTCCTGGGGCTATCTACATTTGCCCTTGGGGCTGCCCTCAGGATCAAGTACTGCATTAGTCATTTTACCTTATCTATGGTAGACCACAGGTCTACCGCCCGAAGGGCCATCATAAGATACGGCATAAAAAATGCCGGCATTTTTTATGCCGCTCAAAGAGCCAGGCCAGAGGCCTGGCTCTTATGTATATAGCTTATTCCATTTTAACACCCGACAAATCCAGCTTATTCTTCTTCCGGTCGACATCCGCCATCCGCTGCGAAGGGTCTATTTCAATAACACTCAGATCGGTCAACCGGTGATTTAAGGCAAAAGTATAGGTTGGATGCGTCCACTTCCAGGGCTCAAACACCGTCCGGGGAATAGAAGGGTCCTCCGCCGGCTTTTCACCGAACATCAGGTACTGGGGAATATAGGCCATCTCCTTACTCCCGTCCCTATACTTCACCAGCACCTCAATCGGCATCGGCATCTTACCGTCCATCTTCAGCCGTATTTTGACTTTGCCATTCGTTTCCCACAAACTGTCAATGCTATAATCAATGGTTTTCGTCGTATTCACCCAATATTCCTTATACCAGTCCAGCTGCAATCCGCTCACCTTTTCCGCCACCCTTACAAAATCACTGGCATTGGGATGTTTGAACCGCCACAGATGATAATATTCGGCTAAAATCTTATCCAGGGTCTCAGCCCCGACAATATATCCCAATTGCTCCAGGAATAGCTCTCCCTTTGAATAAGAGGCGATACTATAGGCAAAATTCGTATAGAAATGGTCCGCATGAGTGGTAAGAGGCTCTTCCAACCCGCTTCTTACCAGCGCAAAATAGGATTCATACGCATCTGAATGATTCAGCGGCAATTCCGTCCTTTGCTTTTCCACCAATTGCTTCAGCGCCGCATTGCCGGGGTCATGCTGCAGCCTCGTCTCATAATAATAATTTTGTACCCGGGCTGCGGCATAACTGGTAAACCCTTCATCCATCCACGCATACAGCGACTCATTCGTCCCCAACATTCCCTGATACCAGCTATGCATCCATTCGTGAAAGGCGGTTCCCACGCTGGGACCATTGATCAGCGTACTCATAGGGTATTCCATCCCCCCGTCTCCCCCATGTATAAAAGAATATTGCTTATACGGGTATTTGCCAAAGGTCTTCTCAATATAAGGCAACACGGTCACAGCAGCATCCGCCAGTATATTCCAGAGCGTATCCTGCCTCGCTTCATTGTTCTTGTTCTGATAGATCACATGAAGAACAGGACCATTGGTTACCGTACGGATCAGGTGTTTGTACTGCGGATCGGCAGCCCACATAAAATCATGCACATTCTGTGCGATAAAATGCCAGAGAAGCTTATCACCAGCCGGCAGCGCCGCCTTCACCCCGGGGCTTTCATATCCATGATCCATCTGGTCCGGATTCTGAAGATACCCCGTACCGCCCACCAAATAGCGCTTGTCCAGGCTGATCTTCACATCGTAATCCCCCCATACCCCGTAAAATTCCCGGGCCACATAGGGCGTTGGATGCCATCCTTCATAATCATATTCACACATTTTCGGATACCACTGGCTCATGGAATACCGGACGCCGGTATTGGGATTGTCCCTTCCGCTCCGGCGAACCTGTAAAGGCACCTGGGCTTCGAATTGCATATCAAAGACCACCGTAGACCTCGGCAGAATAGGCTTGCTAAGTTTCACCTCCAGGATCGTCTCGTCTACCTGGAAAGATTGGGGAACCCCATTCATACTGAGCGTCAGTACTTTCTGATAGCCGATCTCATCCGGCTTCAGATTCAGGATACGATCCTTTACCCGCGTATCCCAGTCCAGTTGCTCCTGGCCGCCTCTGCTGCCGTAGGAGATCTTCCCCAACTCCCGGCTATGGGCATCCATCATACTGCCCGGCTGGAATGCATTCCAGTACAAATGGTAAAACACTTTGTACAAAGTGTCCGGGGAATTATTCGTATAAGCCAGCGTTTGTTTGCCGGTAAACCGGTTACTGGTCACATCCATATTAATATCCATCGTATACTTCACCCGCTGTTGCCATCTGTCAGGCTGTGCAAACAAAGACAGCCCTGACACCAGGGCTGTTATCAATAGAGGAACAATTCTTTTAAAAGTATTCATGTGCAATGTGCCGTTAATTTTTAAAACCAGAGGGTGTAATTGTCTTTCAGCAACTGTCCGTCCCTGCTGAAAAGAAGGTTTTTCTTGTTCAGGCCTTTTTTATACACACCGATCGCATATTCCTCCTTATCACCGGGCAGATAATGGGTAACCACGGTCTTCACTTCCCAATCCGCATACTTACTCTTGGCCAGACCGTCTTTGACGGCCGAAGGAAGTTTATCCTCCCCGATCTTTTTTTGCGAACCCAGCCACTCTCCCTTACTGCTATATCTGGCCGTAAAGTTCTCTCCATCCTGGACAAAACTGGCCTGGAAAGCAGATACTTTGTCCTCCCAGCTCACCGTCTTTGCGTTGGGATATTTTTCTTTAAAGGAATCCGTCACGATGCCGGGTAATTTCCGGAACTGCGCATGAGCAGCAGTAGTCATAAAAAAAGTCCCGCTGATCAGCATCAAATAGAATAGCTTCTTCATAAAGTGAAAATTTTAAGTTGGAACTTATAACACCAATGATCGGCAAAAGTAAAATATAAACTTACCGGATCTCCTAAATAAGTGTTAATTCCCCACCCCCCCCACCGTAAGGACGATCTCCCCCTTCACGCCTTTCTCACGGAAATAATTACATACTTCGCGCAGGCTGCCCCGCTTGTTCTCCTCATATAACTTAGTTAGCTCACGGCTAACACAACAGGGGCGATCTTCCCCAAAATACAGGATAAAATCTTCCAATGTCTTTACCAACCGTACGGGAGACTCATAAAATACCAGCGTCCGTTCCTCCAAAGCCAGTTGTTTCAATAAGGTCTGCCTCCCTTTTTTCAGAGGCAGGAAGCCCTCAAAGCAAAACCGGTTCATCGGCAACCCGCTATTCACCAGGGCAGGCACAAAAGCAGTGGCGCCCGGCAGGCATTCCACTTTCACACCCGCTTTGTTACATTCTCTCACCAGTAAATAGGCAGGATCGGAGACGCCCGGTGTACCGGCATCCGTGATTAAAGCCATGGTTTTCCCCTGCAATAACTGGTCAACCAGATGATGGAGGATCTTATGCTCATTATGCTGATGATACGGTGAAAGAGGCTTGATAATCTGGTAATGATTCAACAACCGGGAAGAATTCCGGGTGTCTTCTGCAAGGATCAGGTCCACCTTCTTTAGCACTTCCAGTGCCCGTAACGTGATATCCTGCAGATTGCCAATGGGGGAAGGAACAATATAAAGCAATGTCCTTATTAATATTAATTTACAGAGATCTCGAAGTACTCCATGACGGGATTGGCCAATAATTTCCTGCCCGCTTCTTCTGCAATTTTCCTGGCCTCGTCGGCGGTACCCGCTTCTACCTGCAGGGTAATACTTTTACCGATACGCACATCGCTGACAGTATTTAATCCCAGGCTCTGCAAGCCACTCATCACCGCCTTTCCCTGCGGGTCTAATAATTCCTTAAGCGGCATAACTTTTACCTGAACAGAAAAGGTCATGTTGTTTTGTTTTTGAACGCCAAAACTACGCTAAAAAGACCACTGAGCCCCCCTATGCGACATTTTTTTTTGCCGTCAGTAATGATACGACAATGTATAAAATGAACACCACCGGCACCGCCAGCCATCTTAAAACGATCGCAGATAGAATGGCCAACCCCAATAAAACAAACTTTGGCAGATTATTTTTGACAGAATAGTCCTTGAATTTTAAGGCCATTAATGGCAGGTTACTCACCATCAGCCAGGCCACCAGCAGAATGATACCATATAAGGCCCATTTATTCTGCAAAAAGGACACGGCCGACTCGCTATTGGGATACCAGTAGATCAGGGGCATAGAGGCGATCAGCAGACCTGCTGCCGGTATAGGAACTCCTTTGAAGCCATATTGCTGAGAATCGTCGATATTAAACCTGGCCAGCCGGTACGCCCCGGCACAAGGGATCAGAAAGGCCGGCAGGAACCATAATGTGGAGACATCGAGCCCGTCCTCCTGCCGCATAAAGCTCATCCGCAGGAATTGATAAAGGATCATGCCGGGCGCTACGCCGAAGCTTACGACATCCGCCAGTGAATCCAACTGCTTACCCATAGGCGACGTGGCCTTGAAGAGCCGGGCTACCAACCCGTCCAGGAAGTCCACCAGGGCGGCAAGCCCTATGAAAAGAGAAGCTACCCCGATCCTTTCCGGTATACCGATATATTGAGCCCCTTCCGGATTATACATAATAGCAATGCCATTCTGCAAGATCAGGACCAGCGCGATACAACCAAATATCAGGTTCAGCAAAGTAAACAGGTTCGGTATATTTTTCATTCGTAAATTTATGTCTTTTTTATTGGCCGAATGCAGTTCGCCTTCGGCTCGTGTCATGTCCGAAAATTAGGATTTTATTTTTGCATGCTCTATTTCTTCATCAGCGATTCGATCTCCTCCGTAGTAATGGGGATCTTCTCCATAAGATCCTTATTGCCATTACGGGTGATCCACACATCATTCTCGATGCGGACGCCCATTTGCTCTTCTTCTATATAAATTCCTGGCTCAACGGTAAGCACCATCCCTTCCTGAATTTCTCCCGAACGTGCCCCCAGGTCATGAACATCGATGCCCAGGTGGTGCGATACTCCATGATACATATATTTCCAGTAAGCCGGACTTTCCGGCGTTTGATTTTTGACGTCAGCCTTCGTGAGCAATCCTATCTTCACAAAGACCTTATTTGCTTCCTCTCCCATTTTTTTGTGATAGCTGGCAAAAGAAAGACCGGGCTTTAAAACGCTTTTGGCGTAACGATGCAAATGGAGACAGGCATCATACACTTCCTTCTGCCGTTTGCTGAATGTACCATTCACCGGCACCGTCCTTGTCAGATCAGCGCAATACCCGCCGTATTCCGCTCCAAAATCCATCAACACCAGCTCTCCATCGCGGCACTGCTCGTTATTGGTAATATAATGCAAGGTCCTTGCCCTGTCCCCGCTGGCGACAATACTGCTGTAGGCCGGACCAGGCGAACGCTGGGATAGAAAAGAATGATAGATTTCCGCCTCGATCTCATATTCCATTACACCCGGCTTAATAAACTTCAATAACCGGGAAAAAGTTTTATGGGTAATATCCATCGCCCCCTGCATCACCTCCATTTCCACGGGAGTTTTAATAGCGCGTAATTCCTTCAGGATCCTGGCGGACCGGTGATAGGAATGTAAGGGATAACGCTGCTTCATTTCCTGTATAAACCGGTATTCTCCGGTCTGCACGGGTCCGCCTTTCCGGTCATTTTCATTCGAATTAAGATAGATATTCTCCGCCAGATGTACCCACTGCTGTAATAAAGAATCGACAGCATCCCGCCATACGACGGTCCGGATGCCTGATATTCCCCTGGCTTCTTCCGCTTTTAGCCTTTTCCCATCCCATTTTTCCTTTAATTCATTGGGACGCACCAATACCAGGACTTCCCGGTACCGCGGATCCGGATGGTCCGGGAAAAGGATCACCAGGCTGTCTTCCTGGCCTATACCGGATAACCAGAACAGGTCGCTGCTCTGCCGGAAGGGATAATGTGCATCGCCATTGGAAGGCATTTCATCATTACTGACAAAAATGGCGATCGAGCCGGGCAGCAAGGCCTCCCTAAATCGCGCCCTGTTCAGCGTAAAAAGCTCCGGCCGCAGCGGGAAATACTTCATATTCAATAATTATTTTTATCTGGCTCCGTATTTATTCGACCCAGCCCGGCAAATTTATTGAATGATTATCAATTACACCCATTCACCGAATACTCTCCAAGCTAACACTCGTTAGTTAGTGGTATTTCAACCAACTCCCGCTATTATTTGATTTTATCAAATTTTGACGACTTTTTTGGCCCCTTATTAGATAAAATTAATTTTAAATTTACCGCCTAAACAAACGATAGCTGCCATGTCAGTGCCTACTATTACAATTCCGACAGACAAATTAGTTCAATTGGGTTTACGAATTTCTGATTCTATCCATTATCAATGCTCACCGGATGACCTGGTCCGGGATAGCCTTCGGAGAAAGGAAGGGGAGCTAAGTGATACCGGCGCCCTGGTGATCCGTACGGGTGAATTCACGGGCCGCAGCCCTAAAGACCGGTTTATCGTAAAAGACGAGATCACGGCAAATACCATCCACTGGAATGATTTCAATCAGCCACTGGAAGAAAAATATTTCGACATCATTTTCTCAAAATTGACCGGGTATCTGAACAAACTGCCTGAATTATGGATTCGCGACTGTTATGTATGTGCTGACCCGCGCCACCGGCTGAATATCCGTGTTATCAATGAAAGGGCGTCGATGAACCTGTTTGCCTATAACATGTTCCTGCGTCCGACGGAAGATGAGCTGGAAAACTTCCGGCCCGACTGGCAGATCCTTTCCGCCCCGGGATTGAAACTCGATCCGGCTCAGTGCGGTACCCGCCAGCAGAATGCTGTTGTTGTCTCCTTCAGGCATAAAATGATCCTGCTTGCAGGTACGGGGTATACCGGGGAGATCAAAAAAGCCGTATTTACTGTTTTGAACTACCTGCTCCCGCTGGAGAAAAATGTATTGAGCATGCATTGCTCGGCCAATATGGGCGTGAATGGAGACACCGCTATCTTTTTCGGTCTCAGTGGTACCGGTAAGACTACCCTGAGCGCCGATCCCGAAAGAAAGCTCATCGGGGATGACGAGCATGGCTGGACTGCAGACAATATTTTCAATTTTGAGGGGGGTTGTTATGCCAAGTGCATTAATTTGAAAGAAGAAAGAGAACCGGAGATCTTCCATGCCATTCGTCCAGGCGCCCTGGTAGAAAATGTAAATTTTTATCCGGACACGGATCAGATCAATTTTGAAGACGGGTCCATTACGGAGAATACGAGAGTATCCTATCCGCTCTCTTATATCAGTAATGCACTGGAACCTTCGCTGGGCAATATTCCTAAGAATATTTTCTTCCTCACCTGTGATGCGTATGGCGTATTACCTCCCGTGTCAAAGCTTACACCCGGACAGGCCATGTACCAGTTCATTTCCGGCTATACAGCTAAAGTCGCCGGCACCGAGACAGGTATCACGGAGCCCAAACCCACCTTCAGCGCCTGTTTTGGAGCGCCATTCCTGCCGCTGCACCCGGCCAGGTATGCCGGTATCCTGGGCAGGAAAATGAAAGAGCAGGGAGTGAAAGTCTGGCTGATCAATACCGGCTGGTCCGGAGGTCCTTATCTGAAAGGCAGCAGGATCTCCCTGTCTTATACAAGAGCGATGATCACTGCCGCATTGGAGGGCAAGCTGGATGACATGGAATATGAGCCCCACCCCGTATTTGGGATGTCCATCCCCAAAACCTGTCCCGGAGTGCCTTCTGCACTCCTTCATCCCCGGGATACCTGGGCCGATAAAAAGGCGTATGATGAAATGGCAGCCCAGTTAGCCGGCTGGTTTATCAGCAATTTCGAGAAATATGCCGGAGACTCATCAGCCGAGATTTTAGCGGCCTCTCCAAAAAGGCGTTCCTGAGAAAGATTCCCTGAAATGTGTCTTTCCCAGGAACACCCAATAATGTCGGTGAACAAGTTCACAACCCGGCTCCGCCAGGTTTTTTAAAAAAAAATGTTAAAAAAAGCTTGGAATTAAAAATAAAATGCTGAACTTGGCGGATCAAATTCCATTAACAATCTGATCTACGATTGTTTGCCAAAACTAACTCCATCAACTTCCTTGATGGGGTTTTTGTTTTTATACCCATCCACCAATCTAAAAAAGCCCATACAGCTGCGAGTCGATCCTCGTAATGATCTCCCCAAGATGCTCTTCATTCTCCGGGAATTTATTCTTATCAATATCGACGATCAGTAAGGGACCTTCTTTGTATCCATCGATCCATTTATTGTAGAAATCATTCAGGCGTTTAAGATAGTCCAGGCGTATATTTTCTTCGTATTCTCTTCCCCGTTTCTGAATCTGCGCCACCAGCGTGGGCACGGAAGCCTGAAGATAAATAAGGAGGTCGGGAGGCTCCACCATTCTTTTCAGTGTCTGGAAGAACTGAAAATAGTTATTATAGTCCCTTTTACTCATCAGCCCCATCTCATGCAGGTTAGGCGCAAAAATATGAGCATCTTCATAGATAGTCCGATCCTGGATCACTGTTTCTGTACCCGCGTGGATCTCCAGCAACTGATTGAGACGGCTGTTCAAAAAGAAGATCTGCAAATTGAAGCTCCATCGGGGCATGTCCTCATAAAAGTCGTTCAGATAGGGATTATGGTCAACATCTTCAAATTGGGGGATCCAACGATAATGTTTGCTCAGCATCTCTGTCAAAGTAGTCTTACCCGCACCGATATTTCCAGCTACCGCGATATGCTTGGGCTTCTTGTTTTTTGCCATGATTTTAAATTCTGCTTTCGGGACCCCAAAAAAATTTTAAGGTATTAATTCTTTTTTGATTTTAGTTTTTAGCCGGGATATTTTTTAAAAATAGTTCAGCCCGATGGCCTCTTTGGCTAATTGCAGGGTTATTGCCGCGCTTGCTCTTGCCTTGGCTGCGCCCTGCTCCATCACTTTCCGGAGATAGGGCTCATCGTTACGGATAGCTTCCGCCTTTTCGCGGATCGGGGCAATGAAGGTCACCATTCCTTCCGCCAGTTCTTTTTTCATATCACCATAACGAATAGTGCCTGCCTGGTAATCCGCTTCGAATTTTTGTAAGACATCTCCCGGACTGACCAGCTTCAACAACTGGAACAAATTGGCTACAGAGTCCGGCATCGGCGCTCCCGGCTCCCCGGTGCTGCTATCGGTCTTGGCTTTCGAGATCTTCTTCCGGATTACTTCGTCATCATCGGCCAGGTAGAGCGTGGCCATTTGATTTTCGCTCTTGCTCATTTTTCCCGCCCCGTCCAGGCTGGGTACTTTCGCCAGTTCCTCGCCAAAATTAAAAGCAT
>Ga0307511_10000733_pt1 | contig 34999 bp, 31 predicted proteins | sample 13_EM_MG_FD_200266 | JGI IMG/M metagenome (GOLD analysis project Ga0307511, IMG submission 200266) | Populus trichocarpa ectomycorrhiza microbial communities from riparian zone in the Pacific Northwest, United States - 13_EM | ecosystem: Host-associated > Plants > Roots > Unclassified | place... | reverse complement strand
AGATCATCCTGCTGGGTCGCCACCTGGGGATGCATTCCCTTGTCATACCCTAGATATTATGTATGCGAGTAATGAGTTGATAAAAACTAAAAATAAAATGATGCCACTTTTACACATACATATTCGTCTCTTTCCTTTTATGTTGTATGTAGTCATTGGGGTTCGGTTGCACAATTTATCTATAGATTTATGCTGCATGCGTCACTTATTGCATGCATTTATTGATGGTTCGGTCAACCGAACTGTAAATAGCGCCCGGTTGGCCAATCGGTCAGAACACATACACAGTATGATAATTCAACCTCGGCCATGCAACAATAACCGCGCTCAAAAACACACAGCTGAGGTCCAAAGTTGGTTTCGATATCTGTGCCGGTTTTCTCCAAGAATCCAAGCAGCTCCAACAATAATACAAATTCAGTTCCATAGGTTGGGCACAGCAATCACCTACCATTGCCTCTGCGCATGTGAGCTGTCCAACTCGATAAACGGCGATGCTTATCTTATCATGGATCAGTTTGGGGGACACTTCTTGTCTCTGTAGACAAGGAATCCTAGAAATCACCTATAGACCGGGTTGATTGGAAACTATTAGATAATCTTCTGAGCATAAAATATGTGTGAAGCATGCCCAATTGCAAAACCAATTAATCTTGATATTAATATGTTCCCAGCAGTACTAGATAACTGAATTAAGATTCATTGTATGCACCAGATAGCTTTATCCTTATAGGCTGCTATTGTATTGGGACTTCTCTTCAGTCGACTTACACCAGTTGCACAATATTGGTGTTGCCATATATAGCATCCTTGCTACGCCGCCGCGGTTGGGTCCTGATCGGTGCTTGGCGTTTTCCTGCGCGCTTAAGCAATCGAGCGACACTTGCAAGAAGAACACATTCTGCGGAACAATTTAGAGATTCTAGAAGCTTGCTAAAGAAAAAGTGCAAATGCCGGCGACTATATTAAAGAGCGTGATTGATTGTTTTTGAAACATTGCAATTCAATTTCGTACTCATGATTAACGGACCGTTCAAAGGATTCCCACCACCTAGTAAGTAGATAGCTATAACTAGTAGTTCACAGCACACAGTACCTAGTTGCGCTGACCATAATTATTGATACTACAAGATCTCTGTGCTTGTAGAGGCAGGATTAATATATTGCATTAGCATTCAGGAGTTCATTCACCCGCCTATGTGCTCTCATGCAATCTTTATCAGCAATAAGCCTTAAGTATACGAAATTTGTCAGGCTATCCTCGATCTAAACCAGTTTCACACTGTTTGTCTCAACCCCATGCGCCGCCCCGCATTGATGTCAGTTCTATTCTTGACACCTTCTAGAACATCGGTTAGCCTGCAAGTACTCACATCCATGCTGAGCATCGGTGCTACCCCACGTCAAAATAGAGCCAACCAGCGGCCTTCAAAATAATTGCTTAAGCTTCCGAACATGAGACTGGTAGACCCAGTGGTTTAAAATTACCATGCCTCGCGGAGTTTTCTTTCACATAGCTCCCACAGGGCACAGGGTCTTTTACGCAGTCTCTTCCCCCCGGACCCTGGTAATGTAGCTACTCTATAGCCTATACTTGCGATACTTGATACATATGATAGCTAGTGCTCACGGCAGATTTCCCGCCGCAAACATGACAGTATCGCCGCATCCAATTACCGCCATCCTAAGCTCCACCATCGATGTCGATGTGAAAATCAATTGATATATAGCTATGCAAGATATCCCCGCTCCCCTCCTTCTTCTCCCCTCTTCCTTTTCCGCGCGCAACACTTCTCTTCCTCGTTTCAAGCAAAAGCCGAAGTCGTGTTCTCTCCCACGGGTTAGCTCACCTTCTTCTTTCCTCTTTTCCGGATTTCTTCTTTCGCTTCTTTCATTCAAGTACAGGTTTAAGGCGCGGGCTTAGGTACCCCTTACCTGGTTTCGATTTTATTTGGTTGCAAGCAGCAGCGACGTTGTGCAAGTCACACGAGCACCACAATCGTTCAATTTGATTCCAGCAGAGCGTGATATATTTTAGTGATCTTTTTTGGGATACTGGATTATACCCCCCCTGTTTGAGCTGTGCGCGTGCCAAATTTCAAGAGTTTAGCGGATTAAGATATAGAGCGTTGATCCGCCTCCTTCACTATCGATATCCCAATTCGATCGTTTCTTTTCGGTATCTAGGAGGCGAGTCGGGTAATTTCCTCTTTTTCTCTTGAGATTTAATCTCCCTATAATTCGTCGAGGCGGTCTTGACTGATCGATTCCGAATTCTTTCCTGTGTGATATTCGATATATCCCCTGCTTTGTCTTTACGTTGAACGCTTTTGATAATTTTCGATTCACGGAGCGGTTCCACTAGGAATTTAAAAGAGGAAGATACCAGAGGGGCAATATACTAGAAGAAAGAAACAAGAGAAACTTCATATACGACAGTTGACTTGGAGGAGAGCGATAAAACACCCCATACAGACAATCAAGATGTCAGCCACGAACACCACCTCAGTTGCCTCGGAAAACGAAACCCCTAAAGCCAGTAAACACAATTCGACTAACCACTCCCGCCCCTATACATTCGAGTCTCGGCGTGGGCCACACTACTACCCACACAGAGCATCCTCACCTCACCCGACTACAACTGCTAGCACTACCCCTACAGCCACAACCACTCCTACCAGTACCACCAATGGAGCCCAACCCTCCCCTGCCTCTCGATCAACCACATCCTCAACCCGCACCCGCTCACCCCCACTCCACCCAGATGAGATTTTCCAGCCGCCTTCTCTTGGGGAGAAATCAAAACACATGTACAACTCTTCTGCTGCTCCAGAAGCAGATATTGCCGATCTCCCAAACGCATACGCAAATCCTTATATGTACAATTACAATCCCGCCGTGGAGCAGCAGCCGTTCGGGTGGAATGATGAGGGGGGGCTAGTGGATTATAGTCAGCCGGAGTTCATGGATCTCGTTGAGCACCGGCAAAGGGTGATTCTATCTCGCTCAAGGCTAGTTCTGAGAGTCATTGCTACTATATGTGCAATTGCGATTGTTGCAGGCTTGGGGAGTGCGATAGCAACGTATTTCGATACGAAGGACCTGGAGCTGAGCTGGGAAGGAAACCCAATATGGCATCCGAACATCGACGAGAAACCCTCAACGATCTTACTTGCTGCTGGGGGGGCGCTGGCATTGATTAGCTTCACTATGCTATCGCTCTCTGCGTGGCAAAAGATTCGACATGTCTCGTTTCTATCCAATATGGTCAACATTATAATCTCCCTAGTCAACATCTCACTGTCGATATTTGGAGCGGCATTTTTCGTTTACAATAAAGGTACGACTGACAAGCCTGCCTTCTGGAATTGGGTTTGTGACCATGGGGTGAAGGATCCGCAAGTGCAGTTTGGGATGTTGTGTGGTGAAGCAACGTTTAGTTATGCGATGGCATATGTGGTAGCAGTATTGGAGATTTTGGTGGTGGTGAATATTGCTGTAGGGTGGGTGATGTTGGGGAAAAATGGGGGTCGGAGTAGAGGGGTTGGGAGGGCGGTGGTGGTGCAGGTGAAGAAGGCGGAGAAGAAGCAGGGGCAGTGGAAGGCGAGTTATTAGCCTGGGTTTAACTCTGGCTGAGCTCGTGCTTCACTATTTCATCCACTTTGATATATCCATTAATATTTCATTTTTCAGAGAGGTCGCGCTTCTTGTTGCCCGGCTTTTTGGGATACATTCGGATAGACATCGCATGGCATACATTTGTATAAAAGTAGAGATTAGATCTAGACTTCTCAGGGGCGTTGATATTTTCCTTTTTTGTTTCTTTTTCATGCTTCCCTCCTTCACAGAGATCCTGCATCACTACTAGATTCATAATTATTTGTAATAGTTTCTTTTGGCAGTTTGGACGGCAGAAAACGACACTGGTAGGCAGAGCTAAGAGAGAGGGGGGTACTTTGGGCATGACTGGTTCGAGTAGTACTTCAGTAAAAGTAGTTTTAAATCTAGCGTGTTGCAAAAGTGCGATATGTTTATTAGGTAGGCTCGTTTCCAATATAATACCTCACCGGCAACTAATAAAGCGAATGGGGATGACGTAAAACTTACGTCAACACTATGGAAACAGTTCAAGTCTAACGGCGTGCCCAACCATCAAATGACATTGGCAATATTTATCTATATCGATAAAAAAACTACAACAAATTATCTAAATTATCTAGACAGCGCATAATCTTCCAAAACTACACACATAGCCTTAAACAAGACCTTTGCCCCTCAAAACTCGTTCTCAACATCAAAATATATAGTCCTCTTCAGGCCCGCACCTCCTGCGCGGCCCCAACCTCTTCCTCCCTGCACACCCACATATTGTTTCGTTGCCTATCGTCAAGACCTTCACTTCCTGTGCCTTCCTCAACCCTTTAACTTTACCCACCCGCATAACCATATAATGGCTCACGCAATGGTACCCCTGCCTACCAGCTTCCGATTCCTCCCCATCCTCGTCCATCGTCATCACACTCAGAATTTCCTCATCCTGCCCTGAAATAGCAGCCCACTCTCGCAACCTCGCAGTCACATATAAATGTCCCACCCCACATGCACGGCATAAGTCGTTCCCCTGGGACTTAAGTGCTTCTGCGCGAAGTTTTCGGAGCTGAAGTCCCATGCTGTCCGCGGCAATCATGCTTCGTGGGATTGAGGCGTAACGGGCGGAGATGCAGGTTCGATTTCGGGGTCGGGACGGGGGGCTACGGTGTGGAAGAGGGAGGGCCAGGTAGATCGGAGCGAGGAGTTGCCAGTAGGCGTGCATGAGGGGTGGCTGGAAGTTGGGGGAGGAGGAGGAGATGGAAAGGGTTGTGGGGAGGTATTACTGGCCATAGAGTTTTCGGGTGTCCCGGCGGCGCAGGCGGTGGGGCTGATGGAGCTCCAGGGAGAGAAAGGACGCCTGGAAGTTTTATAGTGTGCGGGGGTTGTGAGGGACTGTTGGGTTTGAGGGATCATCGTGGGGTTTGATGGGAAGCTTGCAGGTGGGTGGAATAGGGAAGCAGCTCATTTATAGGAATTGTGCGACGGGATGGGTCGTCTTCAATTATTATGTTCTTCATTGTGATATTGGTATTACGGGGTCAAGCCATGTGGAATGGTGGACCATTGTCGCGTCGCCATAAAGCCCACCTCATAAGTGTAGCCTGGGGGCACTCGACTACCGGTACTCGACTACTACTCGCAGGTTACCTAGTTAAGCACCAGTAGGCTAGCGCTAGCAGCAAGTACAGAGTCTGGTGGTGCCAAGAACTACCACCATTGGCTCAAGAAGTCTCCACAGGTGACTTACATGAGGTGAAATATATTGCAAACCCATCCGGTGTGCCTTGCTTAGAATTCTCACTTTCTAGTCTATATACCGTACATATGTATATGGGTAACTGCAGAGATGGAACTTACTGTATATATAAAACTTTTGGGTAATCATTTAATCTAGGTTGGAATCAAACTTGATACAATTCCCCAATGGCATCTGGGGCCCTTTCCTGCCACAAACTCCCAAGCGGTGAGTTCTCAATTAAAGTAAACAAGCGTGTTACCGTACGGTATCGGTACAGGTAGCTAGATACAAGCTACTGACGGTCTAGTGCTAATGTATACTGGAGGTATAAGTAGTATTATATAACAGCAAATCGATTAAATCCCATCTCAGATGAACCTAGGTATAGCTCAATGCTAAATCTAACAAAGGGCAGAAGCACTAATACTCGGGAAGTACATTAAAAGATAATGCAGATGCTCAGTCAGGGATTCGAACCCCAGTCTACACCGGTTTCCCTTGAGAAGAGGATCTCCCACCCCTTCTTAAGAGAAACCGAGTCGTCGTCACCACTAGACCAACTGTGCTATGTGAAAATGTGTTTGTTTTTGAGAAACAAGTAGTAAGCATCTTATCGTCATTCATATTTATATGAAAAAAGTCCGCGGTTGGCTACAAATTTGTAGGCGCGCTTGCTTTCATAGTCTACAAATTCCAGCCGCAAGGGCCTTCGACTTCAATATCTAGTTTTCGAGTTTATTCACCGCTGGGGGAATCGGATATTTCACAGTGTCGGGATTGATAGTGTAAATCCATCATGTTTAGTTTATCACGTGAACCCTCATGGTAGGGACATGTAATGTACATATCTAGTAAGCAGGGAATACAGTTTCCAAAAGCAGAGCCTCACGCTGGTGGCCTTAAGTTATAAAGCCTTTACTTTATGTGCCGCTAAAATTACTATAGCTGTGACGGGCGAGAATGATGATAGATAGTTGTGTTTGGATTGATCTACTGCTGGTTGTTCGTTAAACTATGCACTATACATACATACATATGTATACAGTGCTCTTTCAGTCCTATAGTTCTAGGCCATCCTTGTACGCAAAACTCAGCCCTTTTTAATAAAAGTTGGATCTGCTGTGCTCGCTACTTAAAATCATCAGAGTGAACTAAAGCTAGCAACATCATTCACATATTGTTCTAAAGATGTATCTATAGAATCTCCAAATACTACAGCATAGAATACCTACTCAATGCGGTGGGAGGTACATGGCCATCCAATGCAAATTTATATCTAAAATGTACATTACAACCATATCTCCAACTTTACAGAGCTCTACAATACGCAAAATCCAGGTTCTGGCCTTGAGACAACAAGATGTCAGAGAACTAGCCTCCCTGGACTTCTTATGCAATTTCTTGTGAATTGGTTGTATGGTTGATTTCTGGCAATTTTCGAAAAATGGGCGGTCTTCGGTGGAAAGTTACTGCGATTCCCAGGGACTCATTAGTAATTTTGAGGTCAATGTTAATCCAACTATATTAATAATGTGGATAATCATGAAGTCAGTGCTCAACCTGCACTACAAATACACGCTCTAGACCTAGAGAAAAAATAATGATAAGAGCGGCTGGCAGGATTCGAACCTGCGTCTCTCGCTCACAGCTTCGTAATAGAGTTTCCAATGGTTTACCTTGAACTTATTCAGCTCAACAACAATCACATCGTACACTGAACCAAAAGTTAGATCGAGCATCGTTACCACTAGACCACAACAGCTAATTCACTGAAAATATGTTTTGTAGCATCTGGACATACAGATGGCCAACTACACAAAACCCCCACCCTCGAAGCCCCACAACGCAACCAATAGGTTAGCCCCTAAAAAAAGATTAAAACACTGGAACCATCTAAATAAGAGAAATGATTGTCTTGGGTTAGTTTGGCTCTTGTAGAGTCTTGAGTGTTTCTACGCCAGACTAGGGGAAACACTTGGCACATGACCTGATAGGTAATTTGTATGGGTATGGCACATTTCAAGCCCGAATTTACAATGCCACTTTGGTGTAAAGTCGAAAGCTGTCTAGGAACCCCTGACTCGTAATACCTGAGTCTGGGCTGTCCATAAATAATATGTAGAGTAATGTCCATATACTAGGAAATAGAACTGAACATTTGAAGGTATGTAATCTGGTTGGTAGGATATCGAGCTTTGAATTGAGGTACTGTTACCCACGGGTTATATCTATACCAGTAATCCTCACACTGTCAGACCCTCCGTGGTCTTAATAAAAATTCATCAGCAGTTACGATGCACTTTCGCAGAATATGTGCTTAGATGGGATGCAGTAAGACAGGTTCGACAGTATATAAGGGAAAATTCTCATTATCTTCCTTCTTCTGATCTTGCTTCTTGCGCTTCTATCTGCTCATTATGATCACCGACCAGACTGGAGCAGGTGGTATAATAGCAGGTGCCTCTATCTATGTATGCCCAACCAAGGAGCACGGAACCTGTCTAGGACTCTAGGTGACCTCGCCTCGGTGCTTAGCAGATGGCGATAGACAGGGATTGTTTGACGCCCTACGAATGAATTACAATCACAAATGCTACTATGTACTCGTTATAGTACAGATATGATGGCCGTCAAACACACCTTCAACCTTGGCACGGGGAAGCCCCCACGCTCAGGCATTGAGACACAAACCCACGAGTAGCTCAAGGAGCAAGGCCAGGCAGTAACATGGGTCAGAGCTAGAACCTAGAAGCCACATTGGTATTTCAGGCAATGGGATCGATATTCGAGAAAGCTGATAGAGCAGCCGCCATATCCACCGGCTATGTTGGGAGACAAGTACACAGCTACCACGAGGCCATCCGCATCATGAGCAGGGCAATCCGGAGGGCCCGCTTCGGGGAAGGCCACGCCATATGGATAGCTCAATGGAAAAGACGCTCCCTCTCAGCTACACCTTGACACGGACAGACTGAAGCCCCTAGCGCAGTTGGATGTATCATATAGGCAAAGCGGAATCGCCCGCCTGATCTCACTGTAGCTGAGAACGGATATATCTTCACCATGATGTAATAGGCTAGAGAGAAGCGAGAGTCACGAGACTGAACGGTGAGTTACCCTGAACAGCGAGAGCTGAGTCACCAGTCCAAATCCAGGCGCTGTCCAATCATCCTGAAACTTAACGTCTATGGCACCTGTAACTTTCTTCCGGAAAAGCTAAAGGCTTAATATGCCTTAGAACCTTGGGTAGGTCAATGTCGTCGAGGCCTACGTTATTGCATAAACAGCAGGAACGCCCTACAAGATTTATTAATGAGTACAAGTGCTTAAGAAGGCACACTAGGTATGCAATGGCCCTATGGGAAGTACCATATTTCTTACAGATACATGTAACTATCCAGTGAGTTTCTGGATTTGGGGGACATTTTGGCTTGAATTTAGACTCTGTGGGGCACCTCCCTAGATTTTTGGCCTTTTGGATAAATGCCTTTGGCTGTAAGAACGAACTTAGGTTGTGCATTCCCATGTCGACGTCCAGGACATCCTTTAGTCCAGATAATTCCAATAGACTTTGAGCATTTGAAATTGCCTTTAAACTACCCTGTGATAGGACAGTTACAGAGGGCACAAGCTGTAGGTAAGAACCCGAAGAACCAAATCACTTTATTTAGCATTCAAGACTAGCATTCATAGTCTTTGGAGGAGGCGGTGTTAGCCAGACTAAGCACTCAAAACAATACTTTCCCCCAAGTTTAATCTACACGCAACCCAGAGTTAGAGGGTTATATGGACATGATAGACGGACATACAATATTGGGTTTGCGCTCAGAGCTCCACTCCCGGGTTCCTATGGTATACGTATAAGGATTTACATAGCTGATGAGTGGTCATCAGGCTCATCAATTTACTGAAAAAACTAGCATAGATTAGTCGATCAAGCCTCAACTGCGAATGCAACATGCCTGGGGTAAGCCTGCTAAGACACAGGTACCTGTACCGGTACTACGATAATCCACAACTCCTTCCGGCTGGTTATACTCGGTCTCAGGCTCAGGCCATAGCACACCCCTGCAATGCTTCACCCTTATGCACATTTCCCTCGCATTCTCCCTCTTTCCCGCCCTATTTGCTCCAGACACCCACACATCCTCATCTTTGTCATCTCGCAGCTTATTGTGCTTGCTATAAGAATAAGCGGCTGTCTTTATGCCGGGGGTCTTGCAGGCCGAGCCACAAGGTAAGATGGTGCCGGCTTTATAATACTCGCATATGCTATGCATATACAGAATTCTTGTTCGCACATAATGAAGGTAAAAGAAGAAGATGGTTCTGGTTTTGGATCGAAGAAAGCGTAGAGTGGACTTCAGAGTCTGTTTGGTAGCTAAAAGAATAAAGGGCGATGGGGCCCCTATAGATTCGACGAGATAGTAGATGCTCGGCACAGGACTTCACTCAAGGGCACAGCTATTGAGTTGTCATTTAAAATATCCATTACTAATTAAAATAAGATTACCATATGCTATATATCCAGTGTATAAATGATTACTATCAATATATTTAGTTATCTCCACTCAAAAGCTCTTCCATTCCTGAACCCAGTCACGCTCCTATCAATGAAAAGATAGCTATAAGAGCCAAGTAAACAGACCCAATTCCTAGTCTCGAGCCCAGATATTTCCAACAACGGTCAGCTACATAATAGAATGGAAAAGTTATTAAATGTTAACACGCGAGGCTCCCCTGAGGAGGGTTGCAAAACCAGACTACTTAACTTGAAGTTACTGGCCTATCTTAAGCTTATCGCTGGGAATACAGACCATTAAGCACCCCAGACTACATATCAGCTCAAGGGTTGATTGCGAGTATGCATATAACTGGCGTTACTAGGAGCCAATGTACCGTCATGGTAATTCCCTTATGTGCCCGCAGAGGGGTGATGGGTTTTTTGTTTATTTATATATTGAGCGACCTCAAAGGGATTCCGGATAAATCGATCTGAGCGAGGCTTATGGTGCCCTAGTAAATTATAAATGGATTCAAATTTAAAAGTTCTAGATCAGGGCCAAGAACACTACCTATGGTACGTACGGTTTGGTAAGAGATTACACCCACTATGTAGCACTCTGCCTCTTTTGCTGAATCCAGTGGTGTTAGTACCGGTATAGTTATGTATTATATATGATATCCTCTGACCCCGCCCCGTCAGTCGTTATAAATCTTCTCTCTCCTTATACTATCCAGTCTCGTGATATCCTGCTATCACACTCTCCCAGCTATATAGCCCGACTATCTCTTAGTAGTTATACCGTATATCTACCCTGCTTTCGCGACTGTAGATCTGTAAAGGCTTGCCCTTCCCACTGAAAGTCCCAATAGTCTGAGTGCCTAGCAAGATTACCCTACCGACCGTGAGGGCATCCTATGAACTAGGTAGTTACAATGGATCGTCCCCAAGGTCCGTCTGCTAGCGCTAGAGGCACCATCGGTATCAATAGTGCTGCATACTGTAAGTGGCCGACACCGATCGGCCAATCGGGCGCTATTTACAGTTCGGTCGACCTCACCACCAATTGTGCACAGACCACGTTAGACCGCCCGATTCACCAATCTTTTGCTAGATCGTTCAACCGATTAACCAATATATGTGCTGTTAGTAGGACACTATATGAACTGACGAATCCGAACCCCCCATGATAGTATTTCTTGTGCTGCTTATGCTGGTGCTGCTTATGTTGATGATTCTCAGCTTCCATTTCTCAGATTCTACTGCCCAGCGTATGCCACTGGTGCCCCTCTGCTCGTGCACGTCACGTGACACTACGGGCGCGTTTGTAGAGTAACTACCGGTACCGGTACTGGCCGTGCTAGGGATGTTAATACTAGATATACCTAGCTAGCAGTGCTGCTTGCTGTAGATTTGTAAACGGTGGTAGCGAGATCGGTAAACTAGCAGGGGGATTGTGTATGGAGACGACTCATATCTAGAGATGTTCTACAGTCGAACCTCTCTAAATGCATAATTCGGTCAGGACACTTTTAATACATTTAAGCAGTTTTATACGGTAAGACCGGCCCTAACAAAAACTCGTCAGCTGGCTGTGATGCGTTTTAACAGGATATGCGCTTAGAGGGGATGCATTTAGACAGGTTCATCTGTAATATGAAGAGATGTTCCCCTCCCATTCAGGGCTGTATGAGACTATATCAAGCAGAGAAAGTGCACGTCACGTGGCTTCGTGGGTGCGAAATCAGCACATTTGATGTTTGGGCAAAGCTGCACTCACAATATAAAATCATCATATCAATCTCTATGATCACTCATAGGTATTAACTGCGCATCATTATCATACAAAAAATGCAATATAAGCTAGTAGTCTCGGCACGATAAGCTAGCTAAATCCGAAGTACCTATCGTCAATCCTCTAACCAGACTATCAATCCTCCTAGATCTTCCCTCATTATCCGAAGTACCTATCTCTAACCAGACTTTCAATCCTCCCAAACCAACTAGATCCTCCCTCATACGCTTGTTAATAATAGTTCAATGCAACAAATGACTTCCTACTTCTCTACCCCAAGCAAATCCTGGCCACAAATACACAACGGTTGCACAATGTCAACCAAGAGGGGTATATACCGTAGCTCGAGAAAAAAATAAGAACTCCAGAAGCTCTAGTATCAGGCTGATAATCAAGACTCAAGCAAACTATCCTAGACTAAGCAGGAGCTGTACGTCTTGCGAAATACTTTTGGTTTGAAGATGTGAGGGGCAACCCCGGAAGCATGCTAGGCAAAGATTCGGTCGGGGACAGATCGACTATTGCTGGAAATAGTGGTGGTGAATTAGGTTTCCTGTATGTCGGTATGGGCATATAATTAATGACTCATTAAATGTTATAGTAGACAAGAGTGTTGAAGGCAATGGTCGGGTAGTAGCCTGGAAATTAATTGCCCCAAAGCAGGTTCATAATATAACGGGCAAGAAAGTTAAGGTTATGTCGCTGGTCTATCCCTCGTTACGGCCGGTTCCGGGGGTGTGGGAAAATCTCGCACGGGGCCCGTCTGCCCCTGTACTCCAGCAGCGACGTGAGGGGTATTCCCCCTGACAGTATCTGCACCACTCCCGTGACTCCCCTCTGCTGCCTCCCCAGGCGTGGCCGCTACCTCCGTACCCCCCTCTTCCAGGACCTTATCATACCCCGGCGGCGGCTCCTCATATCGAGGCAATCCTTCTCCTTCCTCGATACCCACATCCTCCTGCACGCCCCTCCTTCCCCCCTGTACCCTCATCGCCCCGGGTGCGCTGGCTGTACTGGCAACCACGATCGCTCCAGGGGGGGGCACAAGAACCGCAGCCCCACTTCTTAGCCCACCCCTGGCACCCCTCCGACCTAGGTCAATGCCCCATACCGAGGGAGTGTCATCCCCCCAGCTCCTGTGTGGATCGGAATTTTGGTTTGTGTGAGTACGGCTGAGGAGATTCCGGCCATTCCAGAACTGCACACCGGTAGGAATATTTACAACGACGTCGCCCTGGCCTTGGGGAGAAGGCGTAAAGCGAAGACTATTGCCGGTAGAGGAAGGAGCGAACGTCCCTGGGATACGATGCCACCCATGTGGGATAGTGCTAGTGGGGACAGCATTGTGAGTCGAATGTGGTGAAGAGGGTCGAAGTGAGTTCTCGTGGAGTTGTAGATTCCGTAGTCGGGTTCGACGGTTGTAGATACGGTTTGACAAGAGGAGGAAAAAGAGGAGAACGAGGAGGAGTATTAGGCTGCAGTTTATCAGTTTAGAAAGTCACCAAATTTATGCATATAGTGGGGATGAGAGTGGCATACGAGATAACGATGTGCTTGGACATGTGGTCCATTGTGAATATTGATATCCAGAGCTATTGCTCTAGGCTCATAATTATAAGAAAATACTGAGCTCCAAAATTGTTCAAAAGCCGCAGGTCCCTTGTTCCCCCGACCCTCAAAAATATCTCCACTCTGATTAAGCTTCACACAATTTTCAAACCAAGTTATTACCAGGGACTGTCGATGATGTCGATGACAGATGTTTGAACAAGGGATTCCTGGGTTGGATTTCTACAGCTTAATAGATTAGAGCCTTATCTTCAACCCCCACCAAACAGATGCAGCTAGCCGAGCAGGTATGACAGGTATGTATTTTGCAACAAGGAAAGATACTTAGCAGATAAAGTTGCCACCAGGTTCTTTACTATGAAAATGGATCCTGTGATTCCCGGGTAATACGGATTCTTTTTCCACACCCACCTTTATATGTACCTGGTCACGGGTTGTACACAGCTCCAGCCGCGTATTTCTGCGTTCCATTCCCCATCCAGGCACAAAGGCGGAAAAAGCACCTGATCCCTGCATTAGCGTATATATTAAAGAAGCAACCTTTTGTTTCCCCAGACTCAACATCACATGCGTCTATGCCAAGGTGTCACTCAATTCGATATATTTGCCAAACAAAGAAAGCTAGTTGCAGTGGGGAAATACAGTACACGCGCAGACGGTGAGACAAGAGCTCTTACCTTGAAGAATTCGGAGCAAAAATTTATCATGATATCCAATCCATGAGGTGAGATTGGATGGATTCACTCTTGATGTTATAGTGCAGTAACTTGATACATAAAACTCGTTATCGATAGTCTAACGCTTGCAATTGACCCAAAATTGCGATAGATCTGTTGGTACTCCGAGTCGCTTGCATATTGTTTCGATGCATATGTACTCAGGGCAGGGATGAAAGACTCGGAATGCATATTTGCCAATTGATGTGACCGCCAGGGATATTTCTCATACTGTACATACGGAGTACTCCGCACAAGTAATAGCAAAGTAAATGCTGATCGCTTTGCTGTTCAGGACCTACGACCTACTTAGGTAGCCATTCCGATTCTGGCCCGAGTACATACTGTATATAGCTCACGATCGGCATACTGACCAGCAGGGCATTATCTGTTCTGGGCCAACCGCGTATTTGCAAATTGCCCACCCGAGTCGCGAATGGCGTGGATTCATAAAGCAGATGGCTTAGGCTATTTGGGAATGATGAAAACTTGTTACCATCCCGGGGATTGACGCTTCATAGAGATCGAGGTCATATCACTGAAACACTGAATGTCCTGCTTCGATCCCCTCATATCCCCTACCTATCATCATGGCTACCGGCTACCAGTATGCAAGGAGTTCGGCTGGAGTAATAGAATTCGGACATCCTGTTTCTTCCTCATTACAATATGAGTGAAGGATTCTGTTCTATAGTGATACACTCCGTGTGTACGTTGGTAGAGGGGAGTGGTCATACCCAGACTACACAATTCTCTATGTCATAATTCGCAAATCACGAATACTCTCGATTCATAAATGGTCCCCCTAGCAGTAGTCCCGCCTAGTTTTATTTTATTTTAAGACCTGCACTCGCATTCGGCCAAAGCCATGGCTATACATTCGGGACAACAGATCACACATTGTTCCAGCCTTCCGAGCCCAGTAGATTGCTTCAACACAAAAGGAATGGTAGGTTAGGGGACCGTTAGGGGACCGTTAGGGGCAACCTCGATCGCACTTTTAGGGTCCCACACTTCACTATCCCATGGGCTGGTGAGACAACGACCGAACATGCATACATAGAAAAAATGGGTGGCTTTCATACTAAAACTCGGTGAAAATCCCCTGTATTACGCTACTGTATGTCCGCTCGTTGTTTCACCAACCCGTGTGACACATAACGCTCTCCGCAACCACTCAGACTTCAATGTTGAAGCACGGCCTGTGTAACGCTCTCTTGTATCTCTATGCATAGTGTCTTAGAGTTGCCACGTTTAAATTCTTCCATCACCGGATAGTCACTAGATCTCTGGGACACTTTCTGTCCCAGGTTCCAATACTCCAATATTCGTATCCGTATATTGGAACCCCCAGTTACTATTTCGTCATGCCAGAGAAGTCAGCTGGATATCCTAGGCCTCGCTACTATAGGTACGTATCCCACCATGCATTAAGAAATATTCAACCGATCCAGGGGGCCAAACTCTATCCCTGGATGTATAGAGTATCGTTCTCCGTAGCTCGCTGTAACTTTAGATACTGTACTAGGCAATATCCGTTTTGACTATGATTCAAACAACTTATCCAGGATGTCCCAGCAAAGACCTGTTTGCCATGCCTAGTTTAATGATGGAGTGATGGCAGATGAGAAGTAGCATCTCCGGATATATTCGCATAAATATTGGTGGTTCTGGAGGCGTGTACCGGAGTCGGGCCACTTTACAAGCGTGCTGGCATGGGGTTTCTTATAACGCGAGGTTTCTTATAATGAGATATATTCACAAAAACTTAGGAAAGGTCCGAAGAAACCTGTGATGGTTATTTGATGCTGCCTCCGGCAAGCCATGCCCTGTAGCCTCTCAATATCCTGTTTTTCTCAATATGGAAACGCCTCTAGTTGCTCCCTTTTCTGTGAATAAGGATTAGGATTTCCAAGGCGAGCTGATCTGAGATTTATGGTGCCAACCAGACTAGATTTACTGGTAGTCTTAGGTGTATGCCAACCACTATTTGGTATCCTGGTACTTATATTCACAAAATGAGCGAATGTCATCCCGATCTTTTCATGACGAGTTGGAACCTGCTTAGATAACATAATTAGACTTTGGAAGGATGTATAAATACTAGCATAAGTAAATAATAACATTAATTATCTGAAGAGAGCCGTCCCCAGATGCGCAGAATGAGATCTTATTGAGAATCAATTCGTAGTTACATCTGCGGCACCCACAACTTCGACATAGGAGTTACTAAGCAAAAACCTGCCTATAACGAGAGTCTCTTATTATCCCAAGCAGATTCTAGTCTTATATCGAGAGGACGAGGTTCACTATATGTACATAAGTATGTCTCTTATACTTTCGACTCAAAATCCGAGAACAATCAAACAATTGTTAACAATATGAAGCATATGAGTCAACTAAGCATCTGCATAGCCTATAGTGATACGAATTACTACCTAGATACATGTTATATCTCCTATTTTTGTAAGGCCACCAGGAAATAAGAGTATACCGGGAAGGGAGCTGGAAAATCTGAACAATTTCAATAATAAGGCGATGATTGTATAGTCTGGTCTCATGGGATTTAGGTGAAGCTGAGTTTCAGCATTTATGCACCTTTAGTGAGTTCACCACCAGACTAGACTAGTAGGAAAGTGTCAGACTTCAAGGGTAGACTGTGGTGACGTAAGCTATAAACTAGACGGAGAACGAAAAGATTGAACGAGTGGAAGAATAAAGTAACACGGTCAGTTGTAACTATCTACTCGCCTTTTTGATACCAAGTCAATACCATCCCAACCACAGACTATCGTATCCCCATATATTTTATCTTCGTACATCTTTTTCAACCACATATACCTCCATCAGCATTCCCCTGTTCCGTAAAAGAAAAACGATGCCAATCAAATCTACCGAGCAAGAACTTTCAAAACAACTAAATATAGGAAGAAAATAGAATAAGTAAAGAAAACAAATGTAAAGCATACCTATAGTCGAACGAAAATGAAAATGAGTCACTTTAGGAAGCATAAATCGGTGACTTAGTCTTCACAGACGGCGACGGTAGTGGTTTTAGGTTTGGGAGTGTTAGTAGTGTCAATGAAAATACAGCCTGACCTGAGGTGAGCCCGCAGTAGGCCCTCAGTCACCCACCTGAGCCTAAACGCCTCATCTGACCGAAGCACCCCAACCTTCTGGTATACAGATGACCCGCTCTCATCAGCTTTGAGCACAAGCCATGCACTGCAACTATTGTGTGCTTCAAGCTTGCAGGTGGCATTGGTCTGAGCGGGCAGGTGTTCGGCGGCCGGTCGCCTGGCGGAGCCATATGTTGAGTGCGCATACAATCGTGGCAGCCTCGGGGTGAACAAAATATATGCTACTTTAGGACGATCCTTTGCGCTTTCTGATGGTTTTATCCCGCTGAAACGCAGCCAGCTGCCCCCAAGGCCATCATGACTCACGAAAAAGTTCAGGCATTTAGTTCTTGAATTTGTCCCAGATGTATACACCTGAACGTAGTAGTCATTCCCTTGGGCACAAGCTATTGATAGGACTTCTAGGTACCATCCCCGGATGCCAACCTCACGGTCACGTCTTGGGCGACCCTTCTGACCAGGTCGTCTAATACCGCGGACGAAACCTACATATGCAAAGTTCTCGTCATCCTCGTGCCCAGAACTGTGTTCCCTTATATCGCCTGCCGACTACATTGGGCCTGAAGTTCCAGTGCTACTATCAGAAAGGAGGTGGATGCTTGCATCCTCAATAAGCTCTCTCCGCCGCTTTTGGATTGGGCATTCTGATGAACCAATATCCAAATCCTCAAGTTGATCAGTGATACTCTCTCGTTCATCGAGCGCAAATGGATATCCTGGGCAGCCTGGGATATCTTTGAGTGAACTATATCTCATACTCAAAGTATGATACATCTCGTTCAAGAGGCTTCTGGGATAACCTAGTTCCATGCATAAGGCAAAGAACCTGCGGCGAGTATCTCCACCTCTAGCAAGCTGTGATTGAAAACCAGAGTAGGGTACAAACGTTGGAGGCAAATTGGAGAGATCATGCCAGCTGGGGGTCCACCAAGGCGTATTCATCACAGGGCAGTTAAACAATAGTTCTAATAGAAACACCTTTGGCATCTCCCATAAGGATCGTACCTGGATCCCCCATGTGTTCTTCGTAGATTGGAAGATGTTTCATTTGCAGTAGGTAGCTCAGTCCGGTGATTTTGTCAACGTCATTGGTGGCATATCGCCGTCCCATCTCCTGCGCAAGGCCTATGATGCTTGCATCTTTCCCAGCCATGTTCTCAATCTCCATGATGAAATCACGGTACTTCTTTCTGGACCCGCCCATATGACCTTCTAGATTGAGATAATTACCATCCCAGTCTCTTACACCACCATCTACTGAACCTAGAACAGTTTCTTGTAATGTCCATGCTCGATTGAACCAGTGGTTTGGGTTGTCCCAGCCAGTCGGGGAAAAGCGCCTCCCGAGGCCGTTATAGTACCTGAAGACTCCTTTTGCTAGCTTGTAAACATTGCCGATTGTTGGAACATCGATATGATGTTCAACTCTGCGCAAGTTGTCGCTAGTAGAGTGGCAGTCTCGTTTCAGACAAAGCGCTTCGAGGAGCAATTGTTGCGCAGCAGGCATAGCATTGAAGATCGCAGTTAGTTCAGAAGGATGGGACACCGAGCCGTATTTGAAATTAGCATGTGGGATTCCAGGCCTATAATTTAGCAGAGGACTAGTCTCAGTAGACCACACTCGACCCCGCGGCTGGATACAGGACTTTGCTTGCTGCCGTAAGCATAGAACGTCGAGCCAGCAATATCTCAACCCAGGGAAGGCATTTGAAACTTCTGTGCGGATGGCTTGCAAGCCAGTACCGCTAGGTAGAGGTACTGGCCAGGCATAGCAATTAACTGGAGTCTCAACAAACACGAGGTCCTTTTCATCTACCCAGCTGTGTGAGATGGCGATAAACGGAGGAGGGGCTTTGGCATCGGGATTGTCAACAAGGTACCAGGGGACAACGCGGTTCATTTTTAAATCCCATAGTCGGCGGGGAGGGACATCATATGGATGCGTGATAGTCTTGGTTCTGGTCAATGCCCTCGCACGGCGACCCAATGCCTTCTCCGCACGACTTTTTAGGCCTGCGATGGTGAGAGCCTGGATGGGGATCATGCCACCCATTAGGCTTGGTGCGCGCAGGGGATCATACCACCCGGTTATTAAGGCGCCACTGAGGCCGAGGTCTAGATATTTGAAAATTGAAGCTTCGATAAATGTTTTCGATGCTAACCGCTCAGGTGCAGATAGCGCAGATACTTCTTTGGGATTTGAGTTCGTGATGACTGAACCACCACCTCTTTGGTGTGGCTTGAGTGAAGTATGAAAAAGAAACCGAGAGAGGGTAAGCCAGACTTTATGCTGGCTCGGGAGAGGCTGCAGATCTGGATCTTTTGGCGGGGGGCACTGACAGGTCCAATCTGGGGTGTTACCCTTAGTCTGGTAGTAGCCTTGATAAGCAGCGGCTTTGGCCCTCTCGTGAAGACAGTACAAATGACCGTATTGAGGGGGGATTAATTTGAACGTGCTCGGCTCGATGACGTGGCGGGGATTGTATATCTCCCAGCCTGCCTCATACTTCGCTTGCCCATAACTGTCCACCGAAGGGCCTCCAGCGATACAGGTATAAGGTCCAGTACCATGATCGATGACAGCGCCACCACTGCATGCAGCAAGAAGGTCATAGACATTCAGAAGCTGATCCTCGACGCAGAGGGCCTGCCGGGAAAGCTGGCCGAAGTCTTTGCATGGATGTAAACGCCATATCGCTAGAAATTGGGGACAGATTCAGTTAGTTCCTAATTGTGATGCTGGAGTCGCCACTTAAGCTTCGTTTATTTGCACTTACAGGATTTGGAAATGCCCTGTGGCCAACATTTCATCCAGCTATTGTAATGAGTTTCGTCAAATGGCCATTTTTCGATATCCCCAACCCCAAACTCCCAATTGTATAGTGTTATTCGGCCGTGATCTTTGCTAACCTTCCAGTATGGTATTTCAATGACAGGTACTTCGCAAGAATCGAGGTCGGATTCCATATACCCTAAAAGAGGACCCCCATCGGGGATATCGATACAATCGGGCTCGTACCCGGCTTCTTCTAAGCACGCAGGTCTAGGAGTAGTCAACGCTGAGCTGGCCACTGGTGTCTGAAGGTCATCGTGCTGCAGTAGCTGAAAGTTTGCCACTGGATCACTGGCTTCTTCTAGGCACGCAGGTCTAGGAAACGCCGGTGGTGTCTGAAGGTCATCGTGCTGCAGTAACTGAAAGTTTGTCACTAGATCACTGGCTCCTTCTAGGCACGCAGGTCTAGGAAACGCCGGTACGCCTGGGCACGAGCCGACCGAGCTCGAGCCCGACTGGGGAAAAGCTCGAGCCTGCCTTGAAAACTGACGAGCCGGCTCGTGCCCAGGCCTAAACGCCGGAGGTGTCTGAAGGTCTTTTTTTTTTTTTTGGAGTCCATACGCCTGAACCTAAGGCTATGCGGCGCAGGTGTCTGAAGGTCATGGTGCTGAAAGTTTGCCTCTTGAACACTGTTTCTCCCGAGCTTGTGAACGTTAATTTAGGGAACCTGTTTCACGAAAGGGGTCCTACTCTTCTTTTACGCGAGCTCGATCGCGGCCGCTCTACTCGTCGGCCCGATTGCAGGCTCGGTCCTGGTTCTTTTTGTTTTGACCGGTACCGTGTATCATTGTCCGAAGTATCAGGACCACTGTAGCTACTTGCAGAGCTCCACCCCATTTCCCTTAAATTTCATCCACTGTCGCTTGTAGGGTCTGGAGAAATGTCACCAGCTTTGTGTAAGGAATGCGAGAGAAATATATATAGTAATAAAACCAATGGGATAGATATATTAAGGTATTCTAAAAGCCGTGAGGTACTAGTTATATTTCTTTGGCTGTCGCTATTTGCAAACAAGGCTTGAAGGTCCGCAATGTGAGTGGCAGTGTACATAGATGCACGTCCACCCCATAACCTTAGGCTGCGTATAGACTTTAAAAAAACAAAAAAAAACATAGATACACATGCTGCTTGGCAAAATCTACAGTAGCACATATGTATGTGTCCACATACGAGTCGAGGCGAATTGTAGAGAACCCGAACTGCAATATACATAATGTATGTAAAAATAAAAATAAAAATAAAGAGCCTACTTATTACGAGTTGACTACTCAAACCCACACTCGATATTAACAACCATAAATTCTCAGATCGACACCCACAATGGGAATATACATAGATACTGTATCATCTCAAAGTAAGTTTTCGAGCCTGAGATATCGATATGGATTATATGAAACCCAAAACGTAGTCAACATAGGTTCTTCCTTTGTCACAAATGTATCCCCCCCCAATCTGCATTCAGGAGCTGAGGAAGAATATCATCTTGGGGATCCTTTTTTTTTGGATTGAGGCTGAGTTAACGAATACCAAATGTCATGTTGTAGCCACCCATGGTAAGCATCTTTTTTTTTTTTTGGAAGTCTATGCCTAAGCTTATGACTATGAGGCGGATGGTAAGAACCTAATCTGGCGCTACCAATGAATCTACTATACTCGGCCTCGAGAGCGAGCGGGACTCGTTATAACCCCGGACCCGAACAGATAGAAACCTTGGTACGATCTACTCTAGGCTTGCTGGTTTGTAAGCTTGTACCTTCGGTACTGTATTTACAGATTCCTCAACTGTAGCCCAGCAACCTAGCTCTCTTCTATCACTGAACAGTTAATTATCCCTTAGGCCGCTGAGACATCGACAAACCATGCATAAATGCTATTATTCAATTGTTCAACCCCTGTTACTTACTGCATTTATCTTAACAATAGCCAGCTATTCATACACGATATGTCGGTGTCGCAGCAACCCAAAGGATAATGTTATTACCAAGTATAGCTACATCCGCCGACAATATTCCAACAATACATATTGTAAGACCCCTGACTGCGACGGCTTTCTTCATCACCAAAATCAATTCGTCCCATTACATACATTTCTCCAACTGTCCTGGATCACCCACCACTAGGAATCCCTCTAGATTCAACCCCCGATCTCTCTTCGTACAACCATTACCCTCAACATATAACGCACGTCGTTAACAGATATCTAGTACACTCAATACCCAACCCCAATAAACCCTTGTTGGTCCAACGCCAGTAAGGCTCCGTCATTACACTCTCACATCGGACTTCCGCATTGTAAGAGAGGCAAAACAACACCACCATCATGCATAACAATGAAATGCCAATATTAAATAAACCGCAAGATCTAGCATCTAGTAGAAGAAAGACGTTGCTATAAATAAATATATACCACAAAAGAAATAAAAATAGAGAAAAACAGGAGGTATATTAGGGTACTGCGGAATGTATGCGGAGCTGTTGGTGGTAGTAGTAGTAGTAGTAGTGGTGGTGGTGGTGGTGGTGGTGGTGGTGGTGGTGGTGGTGGTGGTGGTAGTGGTGGTGGTAGTGGTGGTGGTAGTGGTGGTAATTGGAGTGTTGCTGGCACGTTATATCTCGCCTCGACGCAAAAGTAATGTTATCGTCGGTTATTGTCCTGTCCAGGTCCACTTGATATGTATCCAGATCCTCAGTTCTGTGACCAAAAAAATATAAACCACAAGGCCGTAAAGATCGTAAGAATCATCATCGAATATATCGTATCATTATCGCCCTCAGAATTGGGGAAGTCCTCGCTCGCTCCGCTCCTACTGACTCCGTTTACTGGGATCCCTTTGCAGCTTCTTCCTCCCCTGCCCCACGGATATGACACTTGGAGTACCCACCGCGCCCCTCGTCATTGCTACCCCCGGCTCCATCGGTAATGTCACCACACTATCTCTGCACCCCTCTGCTGCAGTCCGTTCCCTATCCTTTTCCTTCATCTCCTTAGTCAACTTCCCACTCTTTGTACTCTTTGTGCTCCTAGTGCTCCTCGTGCTCTTCATACTCCTCACACTTTTGCTACTCGGGAGAGGCATTGTCCCTTGACTATCACTCGTACTGGCGGGACTGATTTGCGGCTTTTCTCCTAGCCCCATTGATGTTGAAGACCGCCGAAGTTGACCCCTGTTGAGCCCACCACCACCTTCAACGAGGGTTCTCACATCCAATACCTCATCTCTATTTCCTTCATCGTCCGGGTAAGGATGCGAACCAGCGTTGCTGCGCAAGGACCTAGACCCAAGCGGCGTTGTTGTTTCTCCTCCTCCACCGAAAAACCTCTCATTGGCATTATCCTTCCTGCGATCAGCTCGGCTTTTGAAGTGCTCCCGCACAACCCCAGCTACTACCCTCACAGAAGTGATGATACCGATTGCCATAGGAATTAGCTGCCCTGTTGCTCCAAGTGCATTCACTCCGGTAATTTGATTCCATATAATTCCCAGCTCCACGCTCAGCGCACATATCGCACACACGACGATCACAATGAGAAACTGTGTCTTCGTTGGTCTTGCACGGATTGCAAGCGCCGTAGCGCTACGAGACAATCGGGGACGGTCGTAGAGCGGATGCCGCCGTTCATGGGGGAGTTCTTCGGATTTTTTGCGGTAGGCAACAAGTACTCCAACAGCGAGGGAAAATAGCCCCACTAGGGACATGATTGTAGCGATTTTCATGAAGTACCTGAACCAAGGAGCCCAAATATCAATCTTGACAATGAAAAAGGTATACCGAGCACAGTGGTTATAGTGCATGGTACTCATTCCGAAAAAGCTATACCAAGTCCAGTAAGTGAGTAAGGGTAGTGAAAGTGCACCTGTCCCACAAAGATGCACCAGCCGCGCACGCAAGCTCTTCAAACTCTTTGGGTTATGAACATTCTTGGGGTCGAGGAGACCCACGATCGCCCCACCGATGGAGAAGCCGAGGACCATAACTGGCTCGACAACAAACATGTCACCCCGCCTCATAGTGGAGTACACTAAGCCGGCCAACATCCCGATGTTGAAGATAGCGTTGGCTTCGAACGCCGAGGAAACGATTTTGGGAGTGTAATAGGCGCCTACGACGGTAGCTACCCATTGAACGTAATAACCTATCCGGATCCCGAGTCCATACATATCCTGATCACCATCAAAGCCACATTGTGTCCAATAAGTGTCACTGGTGTTCGTTGGGGGTATGCCCTCATTTTGCCGTGGTAGGAGTACTGGTTCGGAACCGGCTTGTTCACCAATTGTGGCTAGTACTGGAGCCGAATAAACCACAGGAATGAGCCCCAATATCAATGCCACAATGGGGAATAAAAACCCAATATCAAGAGATCGTTGCCGGCATCGACACTGAAGCTGTGACGCCATGTATTTCGGGGGGAGCTGCTGGCAGCTACTGTCTTCTCCTTCGCGGTGCTGGCAATGCAATTGCTCTTCTTGAGAAGTGCAAATACTGAAGTACCTCCGGAGGCACGGGTGGTACGTACGCAGTACGCTTCCTGTCCCAAAATCAAAGCCGAAACCGACAAAAAAAAACGAGTCGTCACGTATACTGCTACTGCTGTGCACGCACGCGACCGAAACGTCCCGAGTATAAATGAAAACAGACAGAGACAAACCAAACTTCCCTGCAAAAATGTCTCGCCCATGCTCACAAGCGAAGCTAAGATACAACCCCACAGAACTTCAACCTTAGCCACGTCAAGAATCTAGCAAGTAGGAACTGCATGCCTAAAAATACGCCTTGTGTCGCTGAATGACCAGGGTGAGAAGCTTAGCAGGCGAGCTGGAGCTGAGGCGAGAGCAAACCAGGGCAAGGTGGCGGCACAAGAGTGGTGCCCCCTTCTGAGTTGCACACATCGGATAAGTCTAATGTATCGTGCATCGTATTGTTCATGCGATGGGAGATGCCAGCGAACAGACTAGCGATGTTTCTGAGGATCGATCTCTGGAACCTCTTTTGCAAGGCATTTTTCCTACAAATGCTTGTGTGCACATGCCCAGCCCCCAGACGGGAACTACTGCCGTCATAGGGTATGAATCTCAACCCATCTATGGACTCTTGAAGTTAACTTGGAGATGCACCTCGTCTGCTCCCTTCCGTTCGGGTCGGGTCCTCCTTTTACCGGGAAGCCAGCTAGGAAGGTGGTCCACAGTACCGATGATGCGCGATTAATGGTCATGGACCAGTGAAAGTCCCATGCCTATCAATCATCAACCTCACAGCCAATGCTATTTGGTCTCACATTCTTTAGCTTTTGCTTAGACACACAGCATTTCCTGCTATGGACTAGCAAACCTCGTATTGAAACAACGGTCTAGTCCTTGTAAAAAAACAACGCAACCATGTGACATATCGAGAGTGTTAACGTTCAAGCATATGTACAGCTTCATCCTAGTAAGGAAAGTGCTTTTCACGATGTGTTTTCATGTCACGTTTTCATGCTGTGGAACCAGACTAATGCTGTGGCAGCCGAGCAACATCCCAGGTAAGAAATTGGTTTAAGTTAAGGCTAGGATACCGGTAATGGGGAACAAGCTTTTCACAGGTCACCGAGAAATTGACATACAAAACATTATGCCGAGCAAGGGTAACCAATTCAAACAGTTAGTTAGGTACCTATCGGTACATATGTACATGGCTCGAGACGTTACACAGAATTTCTAGTTTCGAGAGGTATTTTACTCACGAACCAAGAATTGGTAATTGATCCACGTTTCATAGCCCTCAACCTGCATGCACAGTAGGTGCACCTGCATACCGGTAAGGAACAGAAAGATCGAATGTTTCACCCTCTCACAACTGACTTCATCTCCAGATCTTGTAGGCGCTGCTCGTACAGACCCTACACCAACATCACTTGGTCAACCGTCCCAATCTCTGACGCTCACCCACATCATATGATTGCGGAGCATGCGCAGCTACAGTCCCCTGTTATTTTGTAAGCCTACTCAGTACCATTGAAAACACCTATCGCCTGGTCGGAAATACTCTCACGCGCACGTGGGCGGGAACCACGTGAGCATTGCCTGTTAAGGCGTGAAGATGAGAATATAAGCAAGCCCAAAGGAGCCAAAGGTATTGACGGACAAAGGATATAAACAGTGGAATTCCCGGTGTATTATTATTAGAGTTCGTTCTTTAGAGCATTCTTACCGTATTACCTTAATAATAAGCATCTCTTCCATATATCTCTCATTCCGAATACACCTTTCCACGCAGGGATATTAGCGATGCTGTAATAAGACTCTATTTCAGTAGAATGTATACAGTACATATGAACCCAGCACACGGTATGTATACGTATACCAGTTTCGACATTGGATCACAAACTACAGTCTCGCACCATAAGAGAACAATCGTGTGCATAGTGGCAGGATGGTGGGAGCTTTGTTAGATCTCGTGGCGAGACCTACTCCAGGGGGAGTTGAGAGGTGGTAGAAAAGCTTACATAGCATCGGCTCCTAAACTGGTCTGCCCAACTATACTAGTACATAGTCTGGTTCTAGTATAATCCTTTATTGCACGTGAGTGGTGCTACTTCCGGACTAACTAAAGTAACGACTTCCGTATCTAGACTAAATATAGGCGTGCTCGGAGAAATGCAGTCTAGAACACCAACTAACGGCAAATATCAGAGGATATTGTAGTCGTCACTTATGATTTCGAGAAATATCTCGCTACGCGGAGAATTTTTTCACTATTGCTAGGGAGAGTGAGACCTTATATACGAGATTTAATAATAACTCAGGCCCTCCTTAGATAACTAAATTACAAAGATTCGACCAGTGCATTCCCCTTAAGAAATTCAATAAACCCGTGACCGGCATATACATTCCTTACTGCTAGGAGCAATGCCTAACTGCCACCCATCAGGCATTAAATGTCGGTCTTGCTCACCACCTCATGCCATTCATCCACGGACTTCAATGTCTCCATCAAACCCTGCTTTATCCAAAACCCCGCATCACTTCCCAATGGAATCCTCGCCGTCCCCAAACTACCTGCCTTACATCCACTCTTAGCCCACTTCCCCACCACTTCCTTCACTAGTACTTCACTCCCCTTCTCCGGATCCCCACTCTGATTCCCATTCGCATTCTTCAGTAGCTCCCGATTCACACTGGCATCATAATCCACAATGCGAGCCTTCTCCTCACCCAGCTGTGCGAGAAGTGATGTACGGAAATACCCCGGCTCGATGGTCACGACTTCAATGTTCAGCGGGGCAAGTTCGAATCGTTGGCCAAGAGAGAGCATCGAGATCGCAGCTTTCGTAGAGGAATACGCCGCCCCACCAGCGATTGTATTGTGTGCTCCGCTAGAGGAGATATGCATAATGAGGCCAGAGCGGCGAGCACGCATGGAAGGGAGAAGAGCGTTAGTGATGTATAAGGGGCCAAAAACGTTCACACGGTAGATAGCTTCCAAATCTGTGGTTCTGAAATATATTCAGCTATGATATCAATATTAATTCTCACGGATATAGGTTCCTTACGGGATTTCCTCAAGAGCACCTTGTATCAAATACCCAGCGTTATTGACTAGAATGTCAACCCGGCCATATGCAGGAATTGCATTCTTGGTAATAATTTCGTTGAGTACTTCGGGAGAAGCATTGGGATCTAGCTTGAGGAGAATGGCACCAAGGGACTTGAGCTCCTGCATCGGCGAAGATGTAATCGAGCGGGAGGCAGCCAGGACATGATAGCCATGCACAAGGAACGATTTGCTAAGATGAAATCCGAAGCCACTGGAAGCTCCGGTGATGAGGACGACGAGTTTCTCGGAAGTGGACATTATATTTCTGGAAAGAGATTCAATATAGGGGAAATGAATCGTTGGGTGGGGAAGGCTGTCTGTGAGGGGGCTGAAGATCGACTAGATCAATACAAGAAAACCAGCTAGAATGCTACGCTTGTCTCGAGGCTTTGAGAGAGAAGTCGGCGGCACTTACTAGATACGATATACGGCTCAATATAACTACAATTCCCAGCAGGCCCTTCCTTTGATATTTGGAATCTAGACTATCTAAACCGTTGCCCCTCCATTAGCAATCTCCAAGCCCGTAGCCCTTCCGAATGTATGCTCTTTCTGACTGTGATATCTCCTTCCTGACTGTGGCGCCCCATTCCTGACCTTGACATCTCCTTCATGACTGTGGCATCTCCTTCCTGACTGTGACGTCCCATTCCTGACCTTGACATCTCCTTCCTAACTGTGGTCTCCTTCCTGGCTGTGTCAACTCTTTGCTGACTGTGCTAAGTGCCTTCCTGACTGTGTATAGTGCTAGGATATTAGCCTACGTCTATTGTCAAAACCATCACTAATGGAAAATCTATTCAGAATCAGAGGAATGAAATAAGAAGCTCTAGCTGTGAAATTCTTCTCACAGTACCTATTTTTGACTTGGTGGGGAATGCCGGAGGGGTTCAGAATGTGGGTCGAGTGGTTGCCTTGCTTTATATAATTTTGTATGGCAACGGCTTGTGCCCATATTTTACCTGATTTCCATTCTAGTGTTGCTGTGCGTTGAATACAAAAGTAGAAAGAATTTTAGATATGGTACATATAATGCGTGGGGTAAAGTTATGGCGCACCAAGTTACAGAATATGCAGCGCTAGCCCAAGTGTCCCCTATTTCTGGTGAGACATACAGCAGTGTGAGTGATGCATAAAAAGGGGTGCGCCATAACTTTCCCCCACGCACTGTAAATCCGGGTATTACTTTCATGATTCCAAGAGTACCAGACCAAGTTATTTAGAGTATTAGGAAATTTATGGTGTTGATGACCTGAAATGAATTTTCCAAATTTGGTGGCCTTGCTAGTGTAAAACGGACGACGACGTGGACTAATGACATGCAACCATGATTTACACCAGTTGCACTTCCCTCTCCCTAGGTAAAGTACCTATGAGTGCTCCTCACTAGAAAATCACAGGCCCAGGTCGGGTCTAATGTAATTGTTTACCTTCCATACTGATTTCGGGAATTTTTCGAATGCGTCCGGGGCAGCTGTAGCAATATCGAGGGTGCTGTTTTAGACGTCTTGATTATTAGTGATACGAAGCTATGAGTGATTAGGAATGATATTGTGTAATTAATGCTGTAACTTATATTGCATAATTTAAGGGGACGACACTGATATATATAGGGGCTCATGGTGCCCTAGCAATGTCACCTCCCTAGTTATATTCAGGCACCTATCATCTGTATATACATACAATTTTTATCAACTAGTCTACTCTCGGAGTTCAACCGTTCCATACTGTATACACGATACCGCCGATCCCTTTACTTAAACAGCTATCGATCTTGTATGGATGTGTCACGTGGTGCCTCGCACTACTCCCGAAAGAACATTAATTCGCTGCCAGACTCAACTATTTCGGTCTATCGGTTGTATGTGTCCGCTTAAAATACACCTAGCTTGAAAAATCATATAAATCAAACATCACGAATTAACTTACTTATAGTCTTCAAAATAAGGTACTTATCAATCTCATGGGGTTTATGTGGTTTACTTGTATTCCCACCTTGCCTGGTAAACGTGAGAAATTCTTTTCAAAGTGGTTGCTAAGCACCTTGTGCATACAAATTTGTATGGCAACGCTATGTACCGTACCCCCTTCTTCGCATTCCATGCTCTCTAGGACGTACCAGTGAACCCAATATCATTAAAATCTGATGGTAGCTAGCTATTCCTGAACTTGTGAAAGCTAGGGTGTGTGGGCCAATGCTCATTTTTGAATTTCTTCAAAAACTGGCAGTGTTGGTGTAAATACGGCTAACCTAAAACTAGATATAAGTCGGGACAAATATACTTAACTTCAATTGAATCTGCTTGGGCTCGGAGACCTTTGGGGGCCTGGAGCGAGTCCGTTGGGAGCCCCTTGCGGTCAGTCCGAGTCCTCTGGCGTCATAGTTTGTTAAAAGCAGATCGCAAAACCTACATGAGCGAGGCACAAGACTGAGCGAGGTCTCAGTTGACGTTGACATTAAGATTAGCAACAACCAATATCGATCTTGGGGGGGGTTCGGGCTCGGATTCGCACTCGCTGCGAATCGGGCTACAGCCCAATATGGCAAGCTTCTAGAACCATTTGCTCACTGAGACAAGGGCATGGGGTACGGTATGGTCGGGCCGACACAATTCTGAAACTACACTTTTATCGGTAATGGTTCTTGATCGGTCTCGGTTCTCTACATACAGGGGATCTGGGAACAGGGCCCCCCTGTGTGTAGACATTCTTATATATGACGTACCGCAAAGATACATTGGCATCAAATATTCCGGTCGCAGTGGCTCTTCGTCAGAACTTAGAAGGGTTTATATGCATGTGACACAAATCTATTACAGTACCATTCCATGCTTTGTATATTGAGCATTGATTGGTACTCAAAGCTCCAGAGCTGCCCACTACCCGGTTATTCCCCTCGGCTACACCTAAATAGTGTGTATAAAAATCCTGTCGACAAGGTTGCTTTGCTTGATTGGAAGTTAATATATTCGATCAACACCCGGTTTCAGTCTAGATAATGCATCTTAATATCCGATATATTGAGCAGATGGGCTGCAAAATCTCCTGACATGAGAAGCCAGGTGCCCTAATAGAAGGATCGAATTTTGAGATCCTCGAATTGTTCGAGGCAAACTAGCTATAAAGATGTGCGGCGGCTCAGGTGCCCGGATAATTAACTTATAGTGGTAGGGTAAGGTGTAAAATTATATCTCTAAGATATTTTAGGCATAAAGCAACAGGAGCATGTGATTTGATGCATGTATCAGAGGTTGTGGGAGGGCTGCTGAAGTGGGTGTATATTCAAGATCGCAATTTCTTCGCAATTCACGCTGGTTACGAGGTCAGTGATACTGAGATTTAAGGCTGCATCCTATAGCTTATATATATATCCTGTTGTTTTCTGCCTTCTTCAGATATTACTTCGCTCAACCTCATCTCACCTTACATACCCCCGAGACTACCGATCTTCCCTACACATTGCGAAGACAATAGACCCATCACAACACCCTCCACGTTTCTCTCATTAACGGTTTGCCACCCAAGGGTATAACTAGATACTACTCTTCATGGGCCTTGGAATCCGCGAACCCAGTGGGAGCAGTCACGTTCCCGGGACTGTGACACTATATGAGAGCGGTCCTGCCGGGTCAGAAGCTGCACTAGAAGAGAGCGGAGAATTTCCCTTCGCGCGGAAATCCAAGAAGAGAGGGGATGGGGAGATTACGCTGGTTCCGCAGCCGTCAGACTCACCAAATGATCCATTGGTAAGTTAATTTAATTACTGAGGGCCAAAGCCATAGATCTAATGAATGTATTAGAATTGGCCATTATGGAAAAAGGACCTGACACTTCTTACAATATGCTTTGCTACGGCAGTCGGTACGTCAGTTGTCATGTTATGATCCTCAGGCGAGGTACTGACCACTTTAGGTTGCACTCTTGGGCCGGCGCTTGCTCCCGTCAGCGAAATTCTCACGGTAGAGTTTCACACAAGTTACACAATGGTAGCAAATTTCAGCGGATACCAATTTCTCGCCTCTGGTATGGCAGGGCTGCTCTGCGAGGTAATGGCAAGGTTCTGGGGAAGGAGGCCAATATATCTTCTTAGTACCACTTTTATGTTTGTCGGAGCCTTATGGAATGCAATGGTTAGGTCGGGTGATGTTGGTGGGTTTCTGGGAGCAAGAGTACTGCAGGTAAGTGAGCCTTCTTGAAAGATAGGAATCTTGGTATATAAGTATATACATCAAGTTTACTGATCCAGGTATTTAGGGTGTTGGTTTAGGTGCATTTGAGACGTTGGTCATCACTAGTATTGGTGATATGTATTTTGTGAGTAAACCTACCCGCTCGTACCTATGCACCGAAGTAATAATGGTTACCCCATTGTGAATTATAGGTTCACGAGAGAGGAAAGAGAATTGCTTTCTATAACCTACTCTTTCTGGGGACGAGCTACTTCACTCCAATCCTTGCTGGCTATATCACAGCCAAACACGGATGGCGGATGCAATTCAAAGTCATGGCTGGGTTCTTTATTCCCGTCCTTGCTATGGTGTTCTTTCTATGCCCGGAACATGCATTTATTCGGGACAGGAAATTTGAGACGGATCTCGTCAGTGAAGGTAGCAGTACTGAAAGTGTCAATATCGGCGAAGGAAAACAGGAAATCGGAGCAACAGCAGCATCTATGGAATCTAAAAAGACGTTTTTTCAAGAGCTCAGGGTGTACAATGGGCGATTCTCGACTGATGGATTCTGGAAGCTGTTGGTGGCACCATTTCCTGCTATGCTCTACCCTGCTGCGATTTGGGTATTCCTTCTTCAGGGAACTTTTGTGACTTGGGTAAGCACACCTTATTCCATCAAAATTAGCTGTCCTTCTCTATTCGACTCGACTCGCTGACGCTACTCCCAAAATCTCCAGGGTATCGGGGTCTCCGTGGTCCTCGCACAAATATTTTCCGCAGCACCCTATAACTTCAACCCCACACAAATGGGATACATATACGCCTCCCCTACAGTTGGTGCTCTCCTCGCCTACATTCTTTGCATTCTCACCTACGACCGCCTCTGCCTCTACCTCACCAAGCGGAACAACTTCACCTACGAACCTGAATTCCGAATCATCCTCGTCATCCCCGCCCTACTGACAGGAATCCCGGGACTAGTTGCTTACGGCTACGCCACGACTACCCCAGGGCTGCACTGGATTGTCCCTAGCCTCTTATATGGGATGTTGACGTTCGCTGTAGTTGTAGCCTGTATTGCGACATATAGTTATATCCTGGATGCACATAGGGAGCTGAGTGTGGAATTGATGGTGGCAGTATTGTTACTAAAAAACCTTTTTGCATGGGGAAGCACGTTTTATCTCTCGGATTGGCTGGTTAAGTGGGGTGCGAGAAAGGTGTTTCTGACCATGGGGTTGCTTCAGGCGGTGATTTGTGTGGGGAGTGTAGTAATTTATGTGTATGGGAAGGTGTGGAGGGCGATGATGGCAAGGGTAAGGTTGTTGGAGAGGTTGGGGTTGAGGCCGGGGATGATGAGGAAGTAAACTTGGGAGGGTATTTCATATTCTATTGGATTGTTATAGACTTGCTTTCTGATGTCTTGATGCATTCGCTATCATTGGCTCCTATTCTCTTACGAATACTATGTAATGTTCAATGTCTCGGTGAAATAAATTCATATTAACTTGTGTGGCGAGTAGAGCATTGGGGTACGAATGATAGAGTGCTGATGACAACCAGTAAATCCTCACATGAAAGCCTCTATCATTCCACATGTATTAATATTATATTGCTAGAGAAGAAAAATACCGTATGCCCCAAATGATGGGAGATTAGTTTAGGCAGTTTATCGGTCTCCAGTAGGGGCAACATCTCCGCCCCAGATATTCATTCTGATATAAACTTTAACATGATATATACATCCATAGAAGAGCTCTATCTAGAGCATCCTATTTTTGGTGGTTTGGAAAGGGTACGTCGAGGTACTATAGGTTGGGATTCTATCAAGCGTTAAAGTAAACGCTACTTTGCTTTGAGTACGATTAAAATTGGTGATAACAGCAGTTAACAACAGAGGTTTTTACAAGTGGGGTGCCTCTTTTGAGAAATATATCTCGCATGTCATGTCACCGATTGTACAAGCAACCAGTAGTCAATGACATTTAGATTTCTTGTGTAGAAAAACTATGCCAGCACCGACCGAACATTCCCCACCCCACGAATCAACTGTAGTTGTACCCCATATGTCCTTTGGTATGTAGGTCAGGCCGGCTGGGCTATAAGGGGATCGCTCACGTCTACAGTGCCCTATTTAGGTACCGGTAGTACTTAAGCAAGCGAGCGGAAGCCGGCACGGAACGCTATGTGAACCCCATCCTCAATATCTCTACAGAAGTGATATGTATACCGGTTCCAGATGCCTAGTCAAAAATGAAACCTTGATGGTGGGATACCGTAAATACTGGGACCTTGTCATACAAGGTGAACTAATACTAATCGGCATGCGGGATTTCAAACTCCGGTGTATCTTCCTCCTCGAATTTTGAGCTTGTGGTCTTGACTACCATCAGTGGGTAGAGATATGCCGGTTTACTCAAAAGACATAATTATACTTGCACTTTTCTCTTGATATTGCACTGAAGATACACTGGCATTTGACTTAGTTCACCTTACACATAGCAACATTGTTCTTGTTTCCGTTAGTTACCTTCAGTCTAGAGGAGGCAGACCACTGGGTAGCCCCCTCATCTACCCAAAACCGAAGGACAAATCGGCAGGCAAACCCCGGCCTCTCAAACACAATAAACACCCGAAGGCGGTCAGTGAGGAGTATACCGACACAAGGGCTTTCGTGGTGCATGGAGTACCCTGCCAACGACCCATGGCAGAAATCACAGGGGATGTTAGGAAAACAGGTATGAAGGGGGTTATAGGAGCACGTTGGCTTCTGGGGACTCAGAGGAGGACAGGAAAGGCCGCCAGTTCAGTGGTCGGCAGAACAGTTTCTTTTCATGTACAGGATGGCCAGTTACAGATGAAGATTCGGGGGCGCCGGCATCCAGTTGGAGTATATGACTTTGACAGAGGACGGAGCCGACCGGAGGTGTCGGATTGGTGATTGGGTCTTTCACAGGTTCTTTTCTTTATGTTGGCGGGCACACAGATGTGCGCAGTTTTCTTGGGGCGCCGAACCGTCAAAGGGGAGGCAACAGGGCCGCCGCATAATATGATGTTGAACTGGCGTACAGACTAAAAAAAAACAAAAAAACTTCAGCCTCATAAGGGTCTTATTTCCCGATTTTTGCGGTAAGCCAAAGCCTAAGAGCAGGTCGTCAAGCTATCCATAAGTAGATAACGCACCTGAGATTTTTTTTTTTTTTTTGGAGTCTATACGCCTGATCAGCCTAAGGCTATGCGGCGTCCCCGTTCCCTCCCCTTAAAAGGTTTGGTACACCCACGGGAAAACGGGCTACATAAACGTCCTGCCTTCCAAGCCAAAGGAATATCTAAGGAAATACCCCCTTCCGCCGCCACACCCACTACCGG
>Ga0307511_10000732_pt1 | contig 35011 bp, 29 predicted proteins | sample 13_EM_MG_FD_200266 | JGI IMG/M metagenome (GOLD analysis project Ga0307511, IMG submission 200266) | Populus trichocarpa ectomycorrhiza microbial communities from riparian zone in the Pacific Northwest, United States - 13_EM | ecosystem: Host-associated > Plants > Roots > Unclassified | place... | reverse complement strand
GTCCGCCACGCCGGTCCCTCCTCCCGTTGCCCCGGCGATGGCGCCGCCTCCCACGGCACCGGCCTCTCCTCCCCAGTCCGGCGCCGCGCCCAGGCCCGGCGCCGCCGTGGCACTGAGCGAGCAGGAAGAGTTGCTGCCCTTCAACCAGGAAGACTATCTCCTGGCTTTCGACATCTTCACCGGCGCCGGTGACCTGAAGCGCGCCTTCCAGGTGGCGGAGAAGGCGGTGGCCAGCGTCCCCGACGACAGGGAGTGGCGCCTGAAGCTGGCGCGGGTGGCGGAGTGGACCCAGCACCCGCTGGTTGCCTGGGCGCAGCGCGAAACCCTGTTCCGCAACGGCGACCGCGGCGATGAGACCCTGACCGCTCTCCTGCGCCTGAGCCCGGTCGCGCCCAATCTGGATACGGTGCTGGCGGTGTGGGAATACAAGGCCGACCGCGGGCCGCTCACCGCGGCACAATGGAACGATCTGCAGGCACTGTTCGACGCCGCCTCCAGACCGCGCCAGGGCTCACAGTATTTCGAAGCCCAGTACCGCAGGCGCCGCGACCCGGAACTGCTGTCGCGCGCCGCGCTGCTGGCCGACAACGCCGGCGACGACGAGCGTGCCTACAAGCTGTATGCCGAACGCCTCGCCTTGAAGCCGTTCCGCGTCGACCTGGCGCTGCGCGCGGTGGTCTACCTGCTGCGCAAGGATCGCGGCCGCGAGGCCTACGCGCTGATGCAGGCGCATCGCGACGAAGTGCCACAGGACGCCACCGAATACTGGCGCATCCTCGGCAATACCGCCTGGGAACTTTCCGAGTACGCCGGCGCCGAGCAGGCCTACCGCAATTTCCTCACCAGCAAGCAGGCCACGGCGGCGGACTGGTCTCGGCTGATCTCGCTGGTGCGCCAGCGCCACCCCGCCGAGGCGGCGCAGCTGGCGCTGGAGGTCTACCGGCGCTACAACAATCCGGATTACCTGATCCTCGCGCTGAACATCCGCACCGAGACGGGCGACCTCGCCGCGCGGGCGCGCATCTTCGCCAGCCTGACCGAGGAGGAGCGCCGCGCCGCCGAGCAGGACACGCGCTTCCTGGTGCTGCGCGCGCAGTACCACCAGGCGGCCGGACAGGGTGAGCTGGCCTGGGCCGACTATCGCGCCGCGCTCGGTCGCGGGCGCGCCGATACCGAAGTGGCGGTACCGGCGCTCTGGTTCCTGATCGACAGCCAGCGCCCCGCCGAGCTGCAGGCCATGCTGGAGCGCTTCGCCCCGCAAGCACGCGAGGATTCGGCCTACTGGCCGGCCTACGCCGCCGCCTATCATTCGCTGGATCGCTACCGCGAGGCGATCACCTGGTATCGCAAGGAGATCGAGCGCAAACCGGACGATGCGCTGACCCTGCTCAACTACGCCGATTGCCTGGAGCGCTACCAGCTTGCCGGCATGGCCGCGCGGGTGCGCCAGCACGTCTGGCTGCGCTTGCGCGAGCAGCCCCCGCAGGAAGCCGGCGGCGAACCGGCGGTGCCGCTGGACCGCGATCCCGAACTGCTGGCGTTCACCCGCCTGGCGCTGCTCAACCGCCCCGGCGACCCGGCGCTGGCGATCGTGCGCGACGTCGCCGCCAAGCTGCGCGGCCTGCCGACCTTGCGCGGCGACGACCGCGAGACCCGCACCTTGATCCTCTCCTGGGCGACGGCCACCGGGCAGTTCCGCAACGCGCGCAGCTGGATGTGGCTGCGCTACGCGCGCTCGGCCGCGGCACGGGTGGCGGCCGAAGGCGAGTTCGATGCGCGCGGCACCGCGCCGCTGTGGGGCCAGGCGCAGGTGGCGCTGCAACTGAACGACACGCAGGCCATGGACCGCCTGCTGATGCGCCACGCCAACGGCCTGCCGATCTACAACCGCTACGACACCGCCTATGCGCTGGAGCACTGGCAGCAGGCACTCGACCTGGCCTTCCGCGGCATGGAGAAGAACCCGGGCGATGAAGACCTGCACGACCGCTTTCGCCAGCATGCGCCGCTGCACACCAGCTACCTGCAGGCGCGCATCTCGCGCGATTCGTACGGCGACCTGGAGAGCCACAGCCAGCAGGTGGAGGCGGCGTGGTGGATGTTCCGCAAGCTGCAGGTACGCGCGGGCTTCACGCGCATCCAGCAGTCCAGCGCAAGCGACGATTTCTCTTCCCTGGTGCCGTCGACGGATCGGCTCACCAGCCTGGGCCTGCGCTGGCTGCGCAACAACGAGTCCCTCACCGGCCTGGACGTGTTCCGCCGCAGCGAGGCCGCGACGCAAACCGGCTGGCGCCTGAACCAGACCCTGCGCCTGAGTTCACGCCTGGCGCTGGACGGCACGATCGAGCGGCGCGGCACCGCCACCGAGAGCATTCCCTTGCGCGTGGCCGGCTATACCGACAACATCGGCATGGGCCTGACCTACACCCTGAGCAAGCGCGAATACGTGCGCGTGGCCGGGCGCCTGGACCGCTTCCATACCCAGTTCGACGACTACCTGGGGCGCGCCTCGCGCGTCGATGTGGAGATGGGCTACCGGATCCGCACCGAGTACCCGGACTGGCGCGTACGCGCTTTCCTGTCGCGTCAGCTGGTAACGCGCGACGGCTCGGTGAGCGCTGCCACGGTGGCGCGCCTGCCCGCCTCGATCCAGGGCCAGATCGGTAGCGGAGATATCGACGCGGTGAGCTACTTCCTGCCCCAGGGCAGTACCACCACCGGTGTATGTTTTGGTGCGGGCGAGAATCTGGCCGGCACCAATCTGCAGGAGGTTTACACGCGCGCCTGGCGGCCGTTCTATGAAGCCTGCCGGCAGCACAACTCCATCAACGGCTCGGGCTACATCGGGCTGATCGGCATCGCCGGCTCGGTGATCGGGCCGGATCATTTGTCCTTGCGGCTGGAAACCAGCCGCGGCGGCAGTGGCGCCGGGGCACTCGCGCGCACGCTGGCGCTGCGTTACCGCTATTATTTTTGAAAAGGGAGGTCACCATGCGCACCTATACCAGATTGTTGTTGCTGGCTTTGACCGCCGCCTGCGCGGCCTGTACCACCACCGCGCCGACGGTGGCGACCACCGCGCTGGACCCCGGCGCCAAGTGGGTCCTGCTGCCGATGGCCAACCATACGGACACGCCGCAGGCCGGCATGTCGGCCGAGGCGATCACCGAGCACCTGCTGCGCGCGCGCGGCATCAGCAAGCTGGAACATTATCCACCGACCCTGTCGCGCGATACCCTGTTCGAGCCTTCCGAGCGCAAGGTGATCGAGGAGGCGCAGAAGTGGGCGCGCGAGCGCGGCGCCCGCTACGGCGTCACCGGGATGGTCGAGGAGTGGCGCTACAAGGTCGGCATCGACGGTGAACCGGCGGTCGGCGTGACCTTGCAGGTGATCAACCTGGAAGACGGCCAGGTGCTGTTCTCCGCTTCCGGCGCCAAGAGCGGCTGGAGCCGCGAAGCGCTCTCCGCGGTGGCCCACAAGCTGCTGGAAAGCCTGGTGGCGCGCATGCCGGCTTCGGCAACCGCTGCCAAGTAGTTCACACATCGCAAGCCGCCGACCGCGACGCGCACAGGACCATGGCCGAATCGACCCGCAGCAAGATCTGGAAGCAGCTGTTCTCCTCCGAGACGCTGGCGCCCGAAGACGGCGGCTCGCGCCTGCGCTGGCTGGAGGTGCTGCTGCTTCCCCTTACGCTGATCGCGCTGGCCTGGCTGTTCCGGCCGAACGATCCGCTGCTGCTGGGCGCGGCCTTTCCCTGGCTGTGGTTCGGGCCGGTGCTGATCGCGCTGCGCTACGGCGTGTTCTCGGGGCTGGTGGCCGGCCTGCTGGTGCTGATCGACTGGGCCGTCGTCGACGCGATGGGCATCGGCGCGCAGGAATTCCCGCGCGACTTCTTCATCGGCGGCAGCCTGCTGGTCCTGCTGTGCGGCGAGTTCTCCGACGTCTGGCGCGACCGCAACCTGCGCATGGACGAGACCAACCTTTACGTCACCGAGCGTCTTTCCAGGCTGACGAAGCGCCACCTGCTGCTCAATCTCTCGCACGACCGCCTCGAGCAGGAAATGCTGGCCCGCCCCGGCTCGCTGCGCGATGCGCTGGCGCGCCTGCGCGACCTGGTGATCGGCAGCAACAAGCAGACCGAAATGCTGCCCGGGTCGCGGAGCCTGCTGCAGTTGCTGGCGCAGTACGTGAACATCGAATCGGCCGCGATCTATCTGGCCAGCGAATCCGGCGGCCGCCTCGCCCTGGGAGAAGTCGCCGCCTCGCTGGGCGACCCGCAGCCCCTCAAGCCGGGCGACGAGTTGCTCGATCTGGCGCTGGAAAAGCGCGGCCTCGCCCACATCTCCGGCGACGAGGCCTCGCTGCAGCGCAGCTCCAACCAGCTCCTGGTGGCGCCGCTCGTTGCCAGCGACGATACGCTGGTGGGCGTGCTGGCCGTCACCAAGCTGCCGTTCTTCTCCCTGAACGTGGAGAACCTGCAGATGCTGTCGGTGATCGTCTCCTACTACGCCGACAACCTGCTGGCCGCGCCCGAGGTCGATGCGATCCGCAAGCGCCTGCCCGGCATCCCGGCGATGTACGCCGAGGAACTGGCGCGCATGTTGCGCATGCAGCGCAAGATCGGCCTGTCCAGCCACGTCGTGGTGATGACCTTCGGCGGCGAGCGCAAGGAGGAGATCCCCGCCCAGTTCCTGCAGATCAAGCGCGGCCTGGACCTGTACTGGCAGACCTTCGTGGGCAACAACCCGGTGATCGCCGTGCTGATGCCCTTCGCCTCGCCCGCCGCCAAGGAAGGCTTCATGCAGCGCATCGACGGCTGGATCCGCTCGCGCTTCAACGACAGCCCGGAAAACCTGCGCATCGGCATCCGCGCCATCGACTTCTCGGTCGAGGAACCGGTCGGCGTGCTCGAACAGCTGATGCGCGAGAAGGCGGCGGCGTGAAGACCCTGTACTGGGCCTGGGCCGCGGTCGCCGCAGACCTGGCGATCTTCGCCGGCACGCTGCCGATGTCGCACTCGCTGGCCGCCTTCATCGAGGTATGCGCGATGCACGCCTGCGCCTGCGCGGTGCTCGCCACCGTGTGCTGGCTGATGCTGCCGCTGCGCTACCGCAGCCGGCCCGTCTTCGCCTGGATCCTGATGTTCGACTTCTCCTTCATCGCTCCGGTGATCGGCGCCATCGTCCTGCTGGCCACCCTGCACCTGACCCTGCGCCGAGGCGAAGGCGCGGGCATCCAGGCGCAGCTGCGCTCGGTCGAACTGCCGGCCTACGAGATCCAGTCCAAGTCGACCAACCGCGCCGGCCAGGGCGCGGTGCGCGCGCGCCTGAGCAGCAAGGTGCCGGACCACATCCGCCTGCAATCCCTGATCTCGCTGCAGTCGGTCTCCAGGCGCGTCGCCAACCCGATCCTCGAAGACCTGCTGGGCGACGCCGCCGACGACGTGCGCCTGGTCGCCTTCGGCATGCTCGACGCGGAGGAAAAGCGCATCTCCACCCACATCAGCCGCGAGCGCCAGAACCTGCAGCGCGACCTGAACTTCCCGCAGTACTACACCACGCTGCGCCACCTCGCCGAGCTGCACTGGGAGCTGATCTACGCCTCATTGGCGCAGGGTGAACTGCGCAAGCACATCCTCGGCGAAGCGCGCCGCTATGCCGACGCCGCCTTCGAGCTGGACATCGAGCACGACTCCGGCGTGCTGCTGCTGCGCGGGCGCATCCTGCTTGAGCAGGGCGAACTGGGCGAAGCGGAGGAATGCTTTCGCGAATCCCTGGCGCGCGGCCAGGCCGAATCCTCCGCCCTGCCCTACCTGGCCGAGGTCGCCTACCGCCGCCGCCAATTCGATGTGGTGGGCCAGATGATGCGGCGCCTGTCGCGCCAGCACCTGTCGGCCAACATGAAGTCCATTGTCGAACTGTGGACCAACGAAAGCAAAGTGGACAGCCTCCGTGACCGCCGCATCCTCCCCCACATCTGAGTCCGCGCCACGCGCCGACACCTTCCCGAAGGCGGAGGAGGTCGACGTATTGCTGCTGCTCGAAGGCACCTTCCCCTATGTCGCCGGTGGTGTATCGAGCTGGGTCGACCAGATGATCAGCGGCCTGCCGCACATCCGCTTCGGCGCCATTTTCATCGGCAGCCGCCGCGGCGACTACGGGCAGATGCGCTACGCCCTGCCGAAAAACCTGGTGCACCTGGACCCCATCTACCTGTTCGAAGACGGCACGCTGCCGCCGGTGCGCCCGATCAAGACCAGGAGCGGCGCCATGCCACGGGTCGAGCAGGTGCACGACCTGCTGCACCATGACATCAAGAACCCGGACTGCCTGCGCATGTTCTCCGAGCTGATGGACCAGGCCGGACCCGACAGCCCGCTGTCGCACGAGATGTTCCTGCACAGCGAGGAAGCCTGGAACTATGTCAAGGAAGGCTATCGCCGCTACAGCACCGACCCGTCGTTCGTCGACTACTTCTGGACCATCCGCAACATCCACACCCCGTTCTGGCGCCTGCGCGAAGTCGCGCTGCGCGCGCCGAAGGCGCGCATCTACCACTCGATCTCCACCGGCTACGCCGGCATTCTCGGCGTGCTGCTCAAGCACCGCCACCCGCGCCCCTTGATCCTTTCCGAACACGGCATCTACGTCAAGGAACGCAAGATCGACCTGTTCCAGGCCACCTGGATCTCCGACAACCGCAACGCCTTCGAGCGCGACTCCTCGCAGGTCGGCTACTACCGCCAGTTGTGGATCCGCTTTTTCGAGCACCTGGGCTACCTCACGTATCAGGCCGCCGACGATATCGTCGCCCTCTACGAGGCGAACCGCCAGCGCCAGCTCATCGACGGGGCCCCGCCCGAACGCACGCAGAACATTCCCAACGGCGTGAACGTCGCGCGCCTGGCGCCCCTGCGCGCGCGACGCCCCGCCAAACCGCCGCCCATCCTGTGCCTGATCGGCCGGGTGGTGCCGATCAAGGACATCAAGACCTTCATCCGCTCCATGCGTACCGTGGTCGCGCGCATGCCGGACGCCCAGGCCTGGATCGCCGGGCCCGAGGAGGAAGACCCGGTGTACGCCGAGGAGTGCCGCGACCTGGTCTCGCAGCTCGGCCTGGTGCAGCACGTCAGCTTCCTGGGCTTCCAGAAGCTGCCCGAGCTGCTGCCCAAGATCGGGCTCGTCGTGCTCAGTTCCATCAGCGAAGCCCTGCCGCTGGTGATCCTGGAAGGCTACGCGGTCGGCGTGCCCACCGTGTGCACCGACGTCGGCTCGTGCCGCCAGCTGGTCGACGGCCTGCCCGGCGAGGACGCCGCGCTCGGCAACTCCGGCCGCGTGGTGCGCATCGCCGACCCCGAAGCCCTGGCGCAAGCCGCGCTCGCCCTGCTCGGCGATGAGGCCGAGTGGCAACGCGCCAGCGCTTGCGCCATCCGCCGCGTCGAGACCTACTACACCGAGCCGATGATGTTCGAGCGCTATCAGCATCTGTACACCAAGGGCTTTGACAACAGCGCCGGTGACGGCACCGCCGGCAGCGCCACGGACGGCTGCCCCGTGGACCACGGCAACACCAAGGGGGCCGCGTGGCAGGCATAGGCTTCGAGCTGCGCAAGCTGCTGGTCAAGCGCTCCTACACCGGGCTCTTGCAGGCCTACACCTACGCCGGCGTCATCAGCTCCGGCCCCTGGGTGCTGTCGATCATCGGCATCCTGCTGATCGGCCTGCTCAGCTTCGCGGTAGTCGTACCGAACGTGCTGATCGCGCAGTTCCAGGTCACCGTCACCTACCTGTTTCTCGCGTCCCTGGTCATCACCGGCCTGGTGCAGCTCTCCTTTACGCGTTTCGTCGCCGACCGCATTTTCGCCAAGGACGAAGCTTCCATCCTGCCCAATTTCAACGGCCTGCTGTTCCTGGCCCTGAACGTCAGCGCACTGCTTGCCTTTCCGGTCGCGATGTTCCTGTTCCCCGAGCAGACCGTGCTGTACCGCCTCCTGTTCGTGATCGGCCTGGCGATCATGTCGGCGATCTGGATCGCCACCGTGTTCCTCACCGGCATGAAGCACTACAAGGCGATCGTGCTGATCTTCTTTCTCGGCTACGGCGCCACGCTGATTCTGGCCCTGCTGTTCCGCTACCTCTACAACATGGAAGGCCTGCTGCTCGGCTTCGTGCTCGGCCACTTCCTGCTGCTGGCGGGCATGATCTGGCTGATCTACCGCAACTACCACTCCGACCGCCTGATCGCCTTCGACATCTGGAACAAGGGCCAGATGTATCGCAGCCTGATGGTGACCGGCTTCTTTTTCAACCTCGGCGTGTGGATCGACAAGATCATGTTCTGGTACTACCCGCTGACCAGCCAGGAGGTGATCGGCCCGCTGCGCGCCTCGGTGATCTACGACATCCCGATCTTTCTCTCCTACCTTACCGTGATCCCCGGCATGGCGGTGTTCCTGGTGCGCATCGAGACCGATTTCGTCGAGTACTACATGAAGTTCTACGACGCGGTACGCGAGGGCGCGACGCTCGAATACATCGAGCGCATGCGCAACCACATGGTCTACTACGTGCAGCGCGGCCTGTTCGACATCGCCAAGATCCAGTCGATCACCGTGCTGGTGGTGTTCCTGCTCGGCGAGCCGGTGCTCAAGCTGCTGGGCATCTCCACGCTCTACCTGCCGCTGCTGTTCATCGATGTGGTCGGCGCCGGCTTGCAGGTGGTGCTGCTCGGCATCCTCAACGTGCTGTTCTATCTCGATCAACGCCGCTCGGTGGTTCTGCTCACCGGCACCCTGCTGGTCACCAACGTCGTCTTTACCGCCATCTCCCTGCAACTGGGACCGACCTGGTTCGGCTACGGCTTCGCCCTGGCCATGCTGGTGTGCGTACTGGCCGGCACCTGGCTGCTTTCCCGAAAGCTGGAAAGCCTGGAGTTCGACACCTTCATGCTGCGCTAGAGGCGGCATCCCGGCCTCTCCCGGGACAGCCGCGCCTACGCTGCCCGGGTGGCCGCTTCCGCACTGGATTGCGCGCAACACCCCGTTGTGGTGCGCGATTTCACCATCCCGCCCCGCTTTGGGGGCCGTCCCCGCGCGGCGGCTGCCGCGCGATCCGCCGAGGTGCGCGCCGCGTCCGGTTTCTCTGCCGCTCCCGTCCCGGCCAACCCGCGCCGCGCCGAAATGGCATGGCGATTGCTGAATGAAAGCCTGTTTCTTGCATCCCAGATCGCATGCCTCTTCCGCGGCACTTTCCCTGACTTTCCCATGATCATCCACGGCCTGTTCCACGTCGCCATCAAGACCAACGATCTTGAAGCGACGCGCTATTTCTACTGCACCCTCCTGGGCCTGAAAGAAGTGCACCGCCCCGACTTCGGCTACCCCGGTGCGTGGATCGCCTGCCCGCAGCCCGGCGGCGCCGCCATCATCCACATCTACGCCGGCGGCCCCGCGCTGGGCGCCGACGGCACCACCCCGGTGGGCTCGGCGGCGATCGACCACCTTTCGCTCTCCTGCAGCGGCTTTCACGAGTTTCGCGAGATGGTCGCAGCCCAGGGGCTGGACTACCGCGAGTTCCTCGTCCCCGGCACCAGCCTCTGGCAACTGTTCGTCTACGACCCCTCCGGCGTGCAGCTCGAACTCACCTTCGAAGGCAGCGTCGAGCCCGGCCGCGCCCCCGACATGTCGCCCGGCCGCAGCTATGTCGCCGGCTCCAGCTTTTTCAATCCTGATCAATACCGCAACCTCGGCAAAGGAGTTTCCGCATGAACCGTCAGGCCAAAGCCATCGCCCGCTCTTCCGTCGCAGCTTCCACGCAGCCCGACGCGCGGCGCCGCACTCTCCTCTCGGCCATGGCCCTCAGCGGCCTGGGCGTCGCCGCCGGCACCTTCGGCGTGGTGCGCTCGGCGCGCGCCGCCGACAAGCTCAAGATCGGCGTGTTCCCCTCCGCCTCCTCGCTGCCGATCTACGTCGGTATCGAGCGCGGCTACTTCAAGGAAGTGGACATCGAGATCGAAGCGGTGCCGATGAACACCCACCCGCTGCAGATCCAGGCCCTGGTCGCCGGCGACATCGACGGCTCCTCGAACCTGGTGACCCTGGAAGGCGCCAACATCAACGGCCGCCGCCCCAATACCGTGGTCTACATCTCGCTGAACGGCCAGAACGCGCAATACGTCACCGAGCAGTTCGTGGTCAAGCCCGGCAGCACCGCCAAGACCCTGAAGGACCTGAAGGGCGCGCGCATTTTCTGCGCCCCTGGCCCCGCGAATCTCGGCGCCGCCAAGGCCATCCTCAAGACCGTCGGCCTGGAAGAGGGCAAGGACTACACGATGAGCGAACAGGGCATGGGCGTGCACATCGGCGCGATCACCGGCGCCAGTTTCGACGCCGGCTATACCCTGGAGCCGCTGGGCACCATGATGATCAAGCAGGGCGTCGCCAAGCGCCTCGAAGGCGGCGTAATCGCCACCCACCTGCTGGGCCGCGTCGAAGCGCAAGCCTATGCCGCCGGGGGCCTGTTGGCCGGCAAGCTGATCACCGAAAAGCCCGACGTCGCCGCCCGCTACGCCCGCGCCTTCGCCAAGGCGGTCAAGGACGCCGGCAGCGACCCGAAGGCGCGCGAGTACCTGACCAAGTTCAACGTGCCGGCCGACATCATTGCTTCCGTGCCGCTGGCCAAGTTCACCATGGTCAAGGACCTGGCGCCCGCCGATATCGCCGACTTCCAGAAGTTCGTCAGCCTGGGCGTCGACATGGGCGTGGTCAAGGAAAAGATCGACGTCAAGACCATGCTGAAGGCCTACTGATTTGCCTTTCGTTTCACCCACCATGACCTCCTCGCCCATCGATTTGAAAAATGCCCTGGAAGGTCCCGCCGCGAGCGGGCCCAGCGACCATCGCTGGTACCCGCCCGGCACCCACATCACGGTGCGGGGCCTGTCGAAACGTTTTGGCGCCACCACCCTGTACGACAACTTCGACCTCGACATCCCGCGCGGCCAGCTGATCTCGGTGTTCGGCCCGAACGGCTGCGGCAAGAGCACCCTGATCAACATGATGTCGGGCATCCTGCCCTTTGATGCCGGCCAGGTGCTGTTCGACGGCAAGGACCTGAAGGACACGCGGATCGGCTACGTGTTCCAGAACTACCGCGAAGCCATGTTCCCCTGGCTGCGCGCGATCGACAACCTGCGCTACCCCCTCAAGTTCCTCAAGCTTTCCAAGGGCGAGATGGACGCGCGGGTCGATCGCATCATTGCCCGTTTTGACGTGAAGATCGACCTGAACCGCTACCCCTACGAGCTCTCCGGCGGGCAGCAGCAGAGCGTCTCCATCATGCGCGCCCTGATCGTCGAACCCGAGGTGCTGTTCATGGACGAGCCCTTCTCCGCGCTGGACTACGAGATGACGCTGTTCATGCGCGAGCAGCTGCAGAAGGTGTTCATGGAGACCCGCACCACCACGCTGCTGGTCTCGCACGATCTCGAGGAAGCCGTGCACCTGGCCGACAAGATCCTCCTGCTCACCCGCAAGCCGACGCGCGTCGCCGACTACGTCCCTTTTGATGCCCCGCGCCCGCGCGACACCGAAACCCTCTCTTCGCCGGACTTCGTGCGCGTCAAGGCGCATAGTCTCGAAGTGTTCCAGCGCGAGGTGCGCAAGTCATGAACCCGACCTTCAGCGAACGACTCGCCGCGCTCATCCCACGGCTCGCGCCGCTGTGGGGCGCCCTCGGCTTCCTGTTCATCTGGTGGCTCGTCGTCACCATGAAGGTGATCGACCCGGTGCTGCTGCCCTCCCCCGCCGACTCCTTCAAGGCGCTGTGGAAAGGCATGTTCGGCGGCACCCTGCTCCACGATTTCCTGCGTACCGTGACACGCACGATCTTCTCCTTCGTCATCGCCGTGGCGATCGCGGTGCCGCTGGGCATCGTCCTGGGCTCCTCGGACAAGATCTACCGCGGCATCGAGTTCATCATCGACTTCTTCCGCTCCACGCCCGCCTCGGCGATGTTCCCGCTGTTCCTGGTGCTGTTCGGCGTCGGCGAGAAGACCAAGATCGCGGTGGCCGCTTTCGGCGCGGCCCTGGTCATCCTGTTCAACGTCGCCTACGGCGTGATGAATGCCCGCAAGCTGCGGCAACTCGCCGCCAAGGTGATGGGGGCATCGAAGACCCGCGTGCTGCTCGACGTGACGTTCTGGGAATCGATGCCGCAGACTTTTGTGGGCATGCGCTCCGGCGTCTCTCTCGCGCTGGTCATCGTCATCGTCGCCGAGATGTTCATCGGCTCCACCGACGGCCTGGGCCAGCGCGTCATCAACTCGCAGATGATCTTCGACATGCCCGAGATGTATGCCTCCATCTTCGCCGCCGGCGCGCTCGGCTACGGCCTGAACCTGCTGTTCCTGGTGATCGAGCGCAAGTTCGTGCACTGGGGCGGGAAGTAGGCCGGCGTTGGTTGGCCCGGCGCCCCCCGCGCCTGGCCGCCCGGCTCAGGCCGGCCGCAGGTGCACCCACAAGTGCCAGCCCAGCAGCCGCTCCAGCGGCAGGGATTGCACCGGCAGCGGCGGCGCGTGCATGAAGCGCTTGTAGGCGCGCGTCACCGTGAAGCCGGGAAAATCCTCCTCCACCGCTGACAGGTCATACACCTTCGCATAGGGGTTGAGCGGCCCGTCGGTATTGCGGTGGATGAAATTCTCCATCTTCAGGTAGCGCCACAGCCCCATCTCGCGCGCGTTCGCCAGGTGCTGCCCGAAGATGCCGCCCGGGTCGCGCCCCGCCGCGTAGAGCGCCAGCAGCCCGAGGCGCCGCGCGATGCAGATCGACACCAGGTAGTTGAGCGAGAAGCGCGCATACAGCATCACCACCAGCTCCCCGCCCGGCTTGAGCACGCGGCGGATTTCGCGCTGCGCCGCGCGGATGTCCGGTACGTGATGCAGCACGCCGTGGCTAAACACCATGTCGAAGCTGGCGTCCTCATACGGGATGTACAGCACGCTGCCCTGCTTGACCTCCTGGTGCGGCAGGTCGCGCAGCCCCAGGCGCATGCGCACCCGCGCCACCGACTCCGGCGTCAGGTCCAGCCCGGACCAGCGCGCGCCGCGCTTGATCAGCTGCTCCGAATCCGCCCCCTGCCCCAGGCCGATCTCCAGCACGCTCTTGCCCTGGAAATCGATCCCGTCCAGGCAGCGCAGGATGTGCCCTTCCTTCTCGTAGCGGAACTGGTCATAGTCGCGAAAAAACGCCTCGTAATCCCCGCGCCGCTGCTGCAGGCCGCCCACCTGCAGTTCGCCGCAGGGAAAGGCATTCCAGAAATTTTGAATGTCCGACTCGTTCATGAGATTTGTTCCCGCCCGGCACCCCTGGCGCCACTGCGCAAATCTTAGCCACCCAATGTGACACTCCGGCGCCGCCCCTTAGGCCGGATGGCGCAGCGGGCGCGGCAGGTGCAGCCTCGGGGCGCCACCATTCAAGCCTCGCCATCCCTGTAATGGTCAAAGATTCCCTCCCCCGCCCCGATCGCGTAACGCGGTCTCTCCCGACGTAGCCACGGCGGGTTGTACCCCGGGTCCGCATTCGCCGGCCTGACTTCCCCTGGCGCGAGCTTCTGCACATTCTTGCGCGCCTCGGCGAGGAATTCCCCTTGCTTCACCCGCAGCAGATGCTCGATCAGCGAAGGCTTCATCTCCGGTTCCGGCGTCGGCTTCGGCGTCCCGCCCCAGATCAGATTCGGGTCGCGCTTCGGCTTCTTCTCTTCTTTCTTCTCCTTCGCCAGCCACCCCTTCAGCTTGCCGAGCAGCGGCGCCTTGCGGCCCCTGGACCCTAACAAAACCTCACTTTTTTCAAGAATTTCGATCTCCACCGGCGCCACCTGGGCCGCCTGCCGCCTGGCTTGGGCAGCGGCTCGGGCCTGTTTGGCGGCTTCGGCCTGGGTTGCGGCTGCTTGCGCGGCTGCTTGCGCAGCTTCTTGCGCCGCATCCTTCACACCATCCTTTGCTTCGTTCCCCGCATCCGATTGCGGCTCCGCGAGCTCTTCGATTGCCGCTACTGCCGCCGGAGCTTGCTGCGCGCTCTTCCGAACCGGCTCTGTCGCAGCCTCCTCAATCTCCCCGGGCACCGCCTGTGCCTCCTTCCGCGCCTCGCGCATCCGCATCCTCTCCAGATCCAGCACCGGCGGCACAAACGGCTTGGGCACCGCGGGTTCGCCTTCCTCTTCCCCGACTTCGCCCCATCCCTCCCTCTCGTCCCGCTCCAGCTTCTCGTAGTACGCCTCCGACAGCTTCTCCAATTTCTCGTGCACCCGCTCTAGCGCCGAGAGCGCCTTCTCCCGGTTCGGCTGCCGCATGCGTACCTCCGGCCCGCCCTTCTTCTTGACGATGGAGACGAACAGCGCATCGCGCGTGTCCGCGTCCATCTCTTCCATCTCCAGCACCCGGCCACCGGGGCCGAACAGCTTGTGGGCGCGGAAGAACGCGGCGCGCATGCGCTCCTTCATCAGTTCCAGGGCGTTGCAGCGCAAGTCCGCCAGCAGGCTGGATAACTCGATGCGGATGCGCTCGCGCACGGCGGGCTTGCGCATCAGGTCGCTGGCCTGCTCCTTGGCGCTGTTGGCGGAATAGCCGGCGCGCCTGGCGGCTGCGGTGGCGTTCAGGTCGATCAGGTATTCGTAGACGAACCGCTCCTGGCGGTCGGTGAGGGTTTGCATGGGAGGCCTCGCAAGGGAAGGGGTGAAGCGGGTGGGAAGGGAGAGAACAGCGTGCGCGAGCGCGCGGGCAGCGCGAATGGCTGCGGACAGACGTGAACTGCAAAATGCCGATACCTAATGCATTAAAACACAAGTGATTATATTTGTCAAGTTTCCCTCATTTGAAGGGCCGCAATTCGGCCCTGGCGCGGCATTCCGAAGCTACGTTGCGCCCTGGCGGCCTGACTTTATACTGCGTGGTACAGGTTCAAATCGGGTCACCGCAATCAAATAACTCCAATGAAACCTCGCAATCACTCTTTTGCTATTGCAATTACCGGCTTGTATTTGATTTTCGGGGCCGGGTATCAACTATTGGAAGACAAGTGGTTTCCGTTCTTCCCAATTCAAATTGACGGATTCGGCTTATTTGGCCGCGAAGTAGGATCGTTGTTGTTTGGCTTGCTCGGACTTGCTTTGGTCGTTCTTGCGGTCTGCGGAGCCTTTTCGAGTGAAAGCTGATGCAGCCGAATCTTTCTACAATGACCAGATCGGGACAACGCAGCCAAACAATCTATGGATAGCGATTCGGTACAGCAGCAGGAGTGGCGCGACCTGTATATCGATCTGCAGGCTATGCTGGCTTCCCATGGCATTGAAGATCCTTTTGGCGACGCAGACTATTGGTTGGTGGATGATAACTACGGCTCGCCGCAGCATAAGGTTTGCGTGACGCGCGTATCGTTTATCACTCGTCCATTGTGCCGCGAGGCGCAACGCCTCATTCGGCGCTATTCGCTATCTTGGGAAATCCTATTCTCATTGGAAAACCGCGTTAACGAGGACGATCTTGGCGTGACCGTGACTCAGTCCCGGATTGATGAACATTGGAGCGCGAGAAGGATGGCCGATCAATACGGCACGGATTTTCGCTGGAACCTGTCGTCGTCGCCAAGTTAACGTAGCTGAATCTTTCTACAATTAAGGTATCGGGTCACCGCAACCAAAGATGGAAAATTGGCAAACTCGCGTTATCGAGGTGTTTCCTGAGTTTGGAGATGCGATATCTACATGGTCACTCATAGACCTCGCGGTAAATCTGGGAATGCTTCTTGAACGCGCAGTTTCGTCAGAGGACAGCGACACTTGCGAGAGAACAATCACGTTCTTGCTGTGGGCTGAGCGTCAAGGGAGCACCGATGAGCAATTCACACACCTATGCATTGATGTGATTCGGCTCACGTTTCAGCGCCAGAAAGCGCGCTCGGTACTCGCCAGGCATTTTAATAATAGAAGGCTCGCGCAGTTGCGTGGAATTATTGAGTACGTTACTTCACGCGACATGTTCACGCAGTTTGCCGACGAAGTTCGGTTTGCTAAACAAAAGTCGAAGCGCGCGCGTTAGCAGAGCTGAAACTCTCTCCAATTAGAAAATCGGTTCACTTATGTGGACGGGCTGTTCTAGGCGAACGCCGCGCCTGCGCCTTCCGCGAAAGAGCGATATCCGCCATGGCAATCTTCGCTTCCCCCTTCGACCCCGCCACCGAAACCGCCCTGGTCACCGGCGCCGGCAACGGCATCGGCCGCGCCATCGCCTTGGCCCTGGTCGGCGAAGGCGTGCGCACCGTGTTCGCCGATATCAAGGCGGAGACGGTAAGCGCGGCAGTGGCGGCCACCGGCCGCCCGGACCTCGCCACCCCCTGGGTCGGTGACCTTGCCTCGCGCGCCGAATGCGAGCGCCTGCTGCAAGAGGCCCAGGCCGCGCTGGGTACCATCACCCACTTCGTGCACAGCGCCGCCCCGCCGCGCCGCGAGGCCGACCACGCGCTCGCGGTGCTGGACGACACCTGGGAGCGCATGCGCGCCGTCAACGTCGACGCCGGCTTCATCCTGGGCCGCGAACTCTCCAAAGCCCTGATCGCCGCAAAGAAACCCGGCTCGATGCTCTACCTCACCTCGCTGCACGCCCTCACCCCGCGCAACCTGCCGCACTACAGCACCTCGAAGGCCGCGCTGGCCATGCTGGTCAAGGAATTCGCCAAGACCCTCGGCCGCTACAACATCCGCGTCAACGCGCTGGTGCCGGGCGCGATCGCGGCGGGCGGCTTCGTAGCCGATCCGGCGCTGGCGCGGCATATTCCGCTCGGTCGGCTGGGGCAGGCGGATGATCTGGCCCCGCTGGCGCTGGCGGTATTGTCGAACCGGATTTCGGGTTACGTGACGGGAGCGGCGATCACGATTGATGGCGGCTTGTCGCTAACGAACTGGTTTGATGCGCCGGTGCTGGAGTAGTGCCGGCCTCGCGCCAGGCGTCGATCGACTCATGCCGATTAATTGACTCTGACCCCAATTTCGCTGACCCCAATTTCGCAATTTCGCGGACCGCAATTTCGATGGGACGAAGCCGAAACTTTGCGGCGCGCGCAGGTTCAAAACAGCATCGATATCAGGAGACGAATCATGCCCAAGCGCGTTCTTGCCCTGGGCCTGGACCCCGCGTTCGCGGACTTCACGCAGCTTCCCGGGCTTACGCCGGCTCTCATCGAGTCGTACATCGACGCGCAATTGGAACGCTTGCGCGGCCTGGGGTATGAGGTGGAAAGTTGCCTGGTCGATCTGGGAGAGACGGCCGAAGAGGTGGCCGCGCGGCACTTGGCCGCGGGGCCTTTCGACTGCGTGGTGATGGGCGCCGGGCTGCGCGCGCCGGAGCAGTTGCTGCTGTTCGAGAGATTGCTCAACCTCGTGCATGCGCGGGCGCCACGGGCGAATATCTGCTTCAACACCACGCCCGCCGATACGGCGGAGGCGGTGCAGCGCTGGCTGGCTCCCTGAGGCTGTTGCGGGAAGGTCAGGCGGCCTTGGCCACCAGCGCGATCATCCCGCCCCCCGGCGGCCCCTGGTGTTCGGCGCCGCCGGACACGAAGATGCGCGTATCGGCGATCACCCCCGCCACCAGCCCGCCGACGGCGCCGCGGATGTGGCGCTGGGCGTTGATGTCGCCATCCTGCCACATGGTGTGGCGCTGGCCGCGCACGTAGCCGGAGGCGTCGGGTTCGCACTTGACCATGGCGCAGGCGATGCGGCCCAGGGCCGGGGCGGTGTTGTCGCCCAACGCGTGGATGCCCAAGTCTTGCAGCACGGCGTAGATGGCGTTGACGTCCAGCGCATCGACCATGGGGCGGTGGGCGATGACGTAGTCGGAGTTCCAGGCAGCGGAGTTGCCCAGGACCATTACTTCGTTGACGGCGACTTCCACGCCTGAGGAGATGCTGGCGCGTTCGGAGAACCAGTCGAGGCGGCTGAAGAAGGCGTCTTCGCGGATTTTTTCCGGAGGGAGTTCGCCCAGGGCTGCCGCGACGCCGAAGGCGCCGGCGACGCGGGTGTAGGCCATCGACTTGTTGGGGTCGGCGGTGATGAGCTGGGCGCCGCGGGCGCGGGCTTCGGCCGCGCGTTCGGTGGTGACGCAGGGGCCCTTGACCTGCACGAAGTGGACGTCGCCCGCATCGGCGATTCTGGCCTGGGCCATGGCGGCGCGCACGGCGTCGGCGATGCTGTTCACATGCGCCATGCGGCCCAGGTCTTCGGGCTTGAGGACAGGGGTGAAGGCGGTGCCCACCGCGAGGGTTTTCTTGCCGGTCGATACGTGCTCGCCGGGGGCTACGCTGAAGACGACGTAGTGCGGCGTGAGCACGCCTTCGGTGCCGCCGGAGAAGACGAAAATGACTTTCTCGCCGATCGCCTCCATCGTCGCGCCGAGCGTTTCGGCGAGCAGCAGCTTGAGCGACTGCGTCAGGTAGCCGCGGGTGAAGTCGTTGACCAGGCCGTTGCCCTCGGTCTTGCCGAGCACGGCGACGATATGAAAGGGGTTGACCTTGCCGGCGTTGATGGCGGCGGCCAGCTCCGACACGTCGCCGGGGTCGCGCATGGTGAAGCGGTGGACGGAGGCGCGCATATTGTTATTGGGGGCTGGTTGGTGTTGGCTGATCGGTGTCGCCTGGCGGGTCGCGGCCGGCTGGTGCAGGCTCAAGGATAGACCGAGATGTCGCGGTACAGGCGGGTGAGCTTGCCGAGGAAGGCGGGCTCGACCTTTTTCTTCGAGCCGGCGACTACATCAATGCCGGGCAGCATGGTGTCGGTGGCGTCCAGCGAAAACTCCATCACGAACTTGATGCGCTCGCGGCGGCGCTGTTCGGCTTCCTCGACCCAGGCGGGCACTTGCGCGGGGCCTTCGCCGGCGTTCAGCTTGGCGGCCAGCAGGTCGGCGACCATGCAGGCGCCTTCGATCGCCTGCGTGGCGCCCTGACCAAGGGTGGGCACCATGCCGTTGGCGGAGTCGCCGATGAACATGACGCGCCCGCCGGGGTCGCGGAACAGCGCGGGGGACTCCTGCAGGCGCGACCAGTGGATGATCGGACCGTTGTTGTAGAGGGTGTCGATCAGCCACCGGCATTGGGCGCTTGCCGATTTGCCGGCGGGGGTGAAGTGGCGGCGCAGCGCCTCGGCGGTCTTGTCTTCCTCGGGGATCTGCTCGCCGAGCTTGATGGGGAAGGCGCCGGAGAGGTAGTACTGGTCTTCCGGCACGCGGAAGCCAAGCAGGCGGCTGTTGCCGTTGAACCATTGCTCGTAGTCGTCGACCAGGCCGCCGGAGGTGTCGGGTACCAGCACGCGCAGGATGGCAACGCCGATCTGCTTCATCGCGGGAGCGCCGCACAGGGTCTGGCGGGTGAGGGAGTAGCGGCCGTCGGCGGAGACCAGCAGGTCGATGCCCTCGATGCGGTGGGTGGTGCCGGCCTGGCTGTATTCGACGAAGGTGTGCGCGGGATCGGTGTAGCCGACTTTCGTCACTTCGCAGCCGAAGCGCACCGCCGCGCCGGCCTGCTGGCGCAGCACGCGGTACAGTTCGGACCAGCGGATCCGCAACCCTGGATTGTCGGCGACGCTTTCGATCGGCAGGTCGAACAGCACGGTGCCATCGGTCAGCGAGGTGCGCCAGGTGTGCCAGAGGTAGCTGGAGTCGAGCACGGCGGCGGCCAGCTCGGGGGAATGGCGCTTCAGGGCCTTCAGGCCGTTGGCGCCGATGTTCAAGCCGGTGCCGGACTCGGAATGGTCATCGGCCACCACCTGCTCCAGGCAGATCACTTCGACGCCGGAGACCTTGGACAAGGCCCGCGCCACGATGCATCCGGCCACGCCGGCGCCTGCTACGACGACTTTCATTTGTTGCGACTCCTGTTGCGAATATCAGGCAAAAAAGCAGCAAGAAGCATACCTTTGGCGAGCCCGACGGGTGCACTTGGGGCAGACCTTTGATCCAGCGCAAGGCGAGGCGATTTCAGCTTGCGCGGCGGCTTCGGTTGTATTGGGACGAACAGCGGAGCCGGGCCGCATGCCCAGGAAGCCGGGCCAAGACCTGGCGGACCAGCGATGCCGGCGGCGCACGGCGCAAGCGGCGGGCCGACGCACTTGCCGGAGGCGCATGACGACTGCATGCCCTCGCGCCATGCCGGCCGGCGCCATCCCATCCCGGCCCCGTGATGAGGCGCGAACCTTACTGGTGCTGCACCCGCGCCGTGTGCAGCATGTGCAGGGTGATCTTGCGCACTTCGGCCTTGCTGGCTTCGATGTGGCTTTTCAGCAGCATCTGCGCCTCGTCGGCCTTGCGCAAGAGGATGGCCTTGAGGATGCGGGCGTGTTCGTTGTAGGTGGCGTCGACGCGCGCGTCCTGGGTAAAGTCGAGGCGGCGGATGATGCGGATGCGTTCGGTGAGGTCGTGGTGGATGCGCGACATTTCCTTGTTGCCGGTGGCGTAGACCAGGGCGGCGTGGAACTGTTCGTCGAGGGCCGCGACGCCGCGCCCGTCGGTGAGGCGTTCGGTCTTGGCGACCATCCAGGCGGCCTTCAGCTCGTCGAGGGCGCTGCGCTCTTCCATCTCGCACAGGCGCTTGACGGCGGCGGTCTCGAGGATCACGCGGATGTCGTAGAGGTCCTCGAACTGCTGGAAGTCGAAGGGGCGCACGCGCCAGCCGCTGCGGAACATCACCTCGAGATAGCCTTCGCGCTCCAGCAGGTAGAGGGCCTCGCGCACCGGCGTCCGGCTCACCTCCATGCGCGCGGCGATCTCGGCTTCGGTGAAACGGTCGCCGGGGAGCAACACGAAGTCGAAGATCTCCTGCTTGACGCGATCGAACACGCGCGCGGCGAGGTTGGCGTCCTTGGCGCGGGGTTCGGGTTTGGCTTTGGTTGCAGCAGCGGCGGCGGCGGTCGGGCGTTTAAGAGTTGTAGTCGTCATTTCCCGTTTTTTGTCTATTGAATAATTATTTACGCGAGGTGACAGGCAGCGGCGCTGCCCTCTCCGAGATCACGCAACAGCGGCATCTCCTGCGCGCAGCGGGCGATGCCGCTGGGACAGCGCCCGTAGAAGCGGCACACCGTGGGCGAAGGGTTGACCGGGCTGCGCACTTCGCCGCTCAGGCGGATTCTCTCACCTTGCGCCTCGTCCATGCCCTTGGGGATGGCCGAGACCAGGGCGCGGGTGTAGGGGTGGCGGGGGTGCTTGAACACCTGCCCGGCCGGGCCGGATTCGACCACCTTGCCCAGGTACATCACGATCACGCGGTCGCACAGCAGGCGCACGACGTTGAGATCATGCGAGACGAACAGGTAGGCCAGGCCGCGCTCGCGGCGCAGGCGCGCGAGCAGTTGCAGGATGATGGCCTGCACGGACACATCGAGGGCGGAAGTCGGCTCATCGAGGATCAGCAATTGCGGCTCGACCGCGAGCGCGCGCGCGATGCCGACGCGCGCCTTCTGGCCGCCGGAAAGCTGGTGCGGAAAGCGCTGCAGCAGCTCGGGCGGCAGGCCGACGTCTTCGGCGATGCGGGCCACGCGCCCCGCGAGATCATCGGCGCCGCCGGGGCTGAGCAGGCGCATCGGCTCGGCGATGGTGTCAAAAGCGGTATAGCGCGGGTTCAGGCTGTCGGTCGGGTCCTGGAACACCATCTGGATTTTCGCGCGCTCGGGGCGGCGCGCGAAACCGGCCGAGGGCAGGCCGCCGATGTCGCGGTCGCTGAAGACGATGGCCCCGTCGGTGGGGTCGATCAGCCGCGAGATCAGGCGTACGAGGGTGGACTTGCCGCAGCCGGACTCGCCGACCAGGCCGACCGATTCGCCGGCGTGGATGCGCAGGCTGACGTCGTCCACCGCGTACAGCAGGGACGCCTTGGCGCCGCGCAGCTTGCCGACCGGGAAGCGCTTGTTCAGGCGCACGGTTTCGAGCAGCACCGGCGGCGCGGCGGGCTCGGGCGCGGCGCCGGGAAATACGCCGGGGGCGGGGTTGATCACGGTGGTGGAGTTCAGCAGGCCGGGGGATGGAGCGGTCGCCACGGATTCGGTGCTCATGTTCATGCGGCCACCGCGCTTTCATTCTCGGTCAGGGCCGGCGCCGCTTGATCCAGCGGGTGCCAGCAGGCCACGCTGGCCGTGGCTTCCAATCCGATCGGCGGCAGCGGCTTCTCGCGGCACACGGGGGTGGCGCGGGTGCAGCGGTCGACAAAGCGGCACGGCGGCAGGTCGCCACGGCGCAGGTCGGGCAGGTTGCCGGGGATGGAACTTAAGGTCTCCAGCACCGAGTCGCGCGCGGGAGTGGCGGCGATCAGCTGCGCGGTGTAGGGGTGGCGCGGGCGCTCGAACAGGGTGCGGGTGGGCGCGGATTCGACGATGTGGCCGGCGTGCATCACCACGATGCGGTCGCAGTAGTCGGCGGCCAGGCCCAGGTCGTGGGTGATGAACAGGGTCGCCATGTCGCGCTCGCTGGCGAGCTCCTTGATCAGGTCCATGATGCCGGCCTGGGTGGTGACATCCAGCCCCGTGGTCGGTTCGTCGGCCACCAGCAGCGCGGGCTTGCAGGCGAGAGCCAGCGCGATCATCACGCGCTGGCACATGCCGCCGGAAAGCTCGAAGGGGTAGGCGTGGTAGCGCCGCTCCGGGTCGGGAATGTTGACCTGGCGCAGCGACTCGACGGCGCGGGCGCGCAGGTCTTCGCTCCGCACGGCGGCGTGGCGGCGCAGCACGTCCTCGATCTGCTTGCCGATTTTACGGATCGGGTTGAGCGCGGTGCGCGGGTTCTGGAAGATCATCGAGATCTCGCGGCCGCGGATGTCGGCCAGGGTCTTCTCGTCCGCCCCTATCATGTTCAGGCTGCCGAACAGGGCGCTGCCCGCGGTGATGCGCGCGGCGCGGTCCGAGATGCCGAGGATGGCGTAGGAGAGCACCGATTTGCCGGAGCCGCTCTCGCCCACCAGGCCCACTGTCTCGCCCTTGTGGATGGCGAGGTTGATATGCTCGAGTGCATGCACGGTGCCGGAGCGGGTGCGGAACTCCAGGCCGAAGTCCTCGACCTTGAGCAGGGGCACCGGATCGGCGGTGGTCATACTCATGTGCGTCTCCTCGGATCGATGATGTCGCGCAAGCCGTCGCCCAGCAGGTTGAAGCAGAACACCGCCAGCATCAGCACCAGCCCGGGGAACAAGGCCACCCACCACTCGCCCGAGACGATGTAGGTCGCCCCGTCCGCGACCATGATGCCCCACTCCGGGGTCGGCGGCCGCACTCCCAGGCCGATGAAGGAGAGCCCCGCCGCGTTGAGGATCGCCCAGCCCATGTTGAGCGAGACCTGCACCATCGCCGGCGGCAGGATGTTGGGGAAGATGTGCATGGCGAGGATGCGCCAGTCGCGGTTGCCGGTGAGCCGCGCGGCCTCCACGAAGCCCGCGCCGCGCCGCACGTTCGCTTCGGCGCGCGCCATGCGGATGTAGAATGGCAGGTTGATGATCGCCGTGGCATAGACGATGTTGGCCACCGTGTTGCCCAGTGCGGCGACGATGCCCATCGCCAGCACGAACAGCGGAAAGGCCATGATGGTGTCGGCCAGGCGGTTGATGATGCGGTCCCACCAGCCGCCGAAAAATCCCGCCGCGAGACCCAGGGCCGTGCCGATGATGAAGGAGAGCATCACGGCGGAGACCGCGATGCCGAAGTCCAGGCGCGCGGCGACGACCACGCGCGAGAGGATGTCGCGGCCCAGCGAGTCGGTGCCGAACCAGTGCCCCCAGGAGGGCGGCTTGAGGGCCTCGGGGGTGTTGCTGGCCATCGGGTCATACGGCACGATGTAGGGGCCGAACAGGGCGAGCAGCACGAAGGCGGCGAACAGCGCGGCGGCGAACAGGGTCACCGGATTTTCCGAGAGCACATAGCGGATGTGCCCCCAGGTGCCGCCGGATTTGGCGGCGGGGGAGGCGGGAGAAGCGGCAATGACGGCGGGAGTGGCGGACATGGGGGCTCAGGCCTCGATGCCGACGCGCGGGTCGATCATGCCGTAGAGCAGGTCGATCACGAGATTGAGCAGCACGTAGAGCACCCCCATGGTGAGCACGAAGCCCTGGATGGGCGCGTAATCGGATGCGGTCAGCGACTCGATAGCGTAGGAGCCGATGCCGGGCCAGGCGAACACCTTTTCCACCAGCACGTTGGAGCCGAGGAGAAAAGAGAACACCATGCCCAGCGTGGTGACCACCGGCAGCATGGCGTTGCGGAAGGCGTAGGTGTAGAGGATCGTCGAGCCCGAAAGGCCGCTGGCGCGCGCGGTGCGGATGAAGTCGCTCGACAATATGCCGAGCATCGAGGCGCGCGTCATGCGCGCCAGCGGCGCGAGCACGAACAGGCCCATGGTGACGGCGGGCAGGATGATCTGCTTGAAGGAGGCCCAGAACAGCCCGCCCTCCCCCGCGACCAGCGCATCGATCAGGTACATGCCGGTGATGTTCGGCGGCGGCGAGAACACCGGGTCGAGCCGCCCCAGCGGGGACGGCGCGATGCCGAGCAAAAAGTAGAACACGTAGGCGAGCAGCAGGCCGGTGAAAAAGGTCGGCAGCGACACGCCGGCGGTCGTCACCACCCGGCACAGATGGTCGATCCACGAACCCGGCCGCGTCGCCGCCAGCACCCCGAGCGGCAGCGCGACGATCACCGCGAACAGCAGCCCGCAGAAGGTGAGTTCAAGGGAGGCCGGCAGGCGCTGCCGCAACTCGGTGAGCACCGGTTGCCCGGTGGAGAGCGACTGGCCGAAATCGCCCTTCGCCAAGTCGCGCACGTACAGGCCGAACTGCTCGGGCATCGGCTTGTCCAGGCCCAGCTTGACGCGGATCTGCTGCACCGCCTCGGGCGTGGCCGCCTGCCCGGCGAAATACGCCGCCGGGTCGCCGGGCAGCGCGCGGGTGAGCAGAAAGGTCACCACCACCACGCCGATCAGGTTGGGGATCGCCCCGACCAGCCGCAGGAGTATCACGCGCCACAAGCCCATGTCAGTCTCCCTAAAGTTTAGCCACCGGCGCACTGGCCACGCCGGCCAATTCCAGTTCCTGCGCGATCCGCAAGGCATCGGCCTCGCGCCAGGGCCGCGCGATCACCTGCACGCCGATCGGCATCGTCCCCAGGCCATGCAGGGGAACGGTGACGATCGGCAGGCCGATGAAGGACAGCGGCTGGGTAAGCAGGCCCATCGAGGGCCGCGCCGGCACCTGCGCGCCGTTCAGCTCGAAGGTCTCCACGCCGATCCCGGTCGCCGGCACCGGCGTGGCCGGCGCGAGGATGATGTCGGTGTCCTCGAACAGTTTCATCACCGCCTGGTAATACCAGAGGCGGAAGCGCTGCGCCTGCACGTACCAGGCTGCGGGCGTGAGCGCATTGGCGAGAAAGCGGTCGCGGATCATCGGGTCGAAATCGTCCGGGCGGGCGCGCAGGTCCGGCAGGTGCAGGTTGCTGCCTTCGGCGGCGGTGATCACGAAGGCGGCGGCGCGGGCGCGCTGCGCTTCCGGAATCACGACTTCGCGCTCCACGTTCAGCGCGCGCGCCACCGCATCGAGCGCGGCCAGGGCCTGCGGCCCGGCATTCTGCTTGAAGTAGCCGCCGGCCACCGCGACACGCAAGTCGCCCTTGCCCTGCCTGAGCAGGCCCATGGTGGGCTCGATCGCCCGGCGCGCCTGCGCGTGATCGCCGCTGTCCGGCCCCTGCAGGGCATCGTAAGTCGCCGCCAGGTCGGCGCTGCTGCGCGCGAACGGGCCGACGTGGTCCAGGCTGGCGGCGAACAGGTAGGCGCCACGCCGCGACAGCCGGCCATAGGTCGGCTTGATGCCGAAGATGCCGCACAGCGAAGAAGGCACGCGGATCGAGCCGTTGGTGTCGGTGCCCAGGGTGATCGGCACCATGCCCGCCGCCACCGCCGCCGCCGAACCGCCGGAAGAGCCGCCGGCGACGCGCGACAGGTCGTGCGGATTGCGCGCGGTGCCGTAGTGCGTGTTCTCGGTGGTGAAGCCGAAGGCGTACTCGTCCATGTTGAGCGCGCCCAGCAGCACCGCGCCGGCGCCGCGCATGCGCGCCACCAGGGCGGAGTCTTCGATGGCGGGAGCACGGTCCCGGTTGATCTTCGAGCCCGCCAGGGTCTTGAGCCCGGCGATGTCGAACAGGTTCTTCGCCGCGTAAGGCACGCCGGCCAGCGGCGGCAGCTCGCGCCCGGCGGCGCGGGCCATGTCGATCGCCTTCGCTTCCGCCAGCGCGCGTTCGCGGGTGACTTCGGTGAAGGCATGGATATTCGCGTCGTGCGTATCGATTACCGCGAGCGCCGCCTGCGCCGCTTCCACGGCCGACAGGCGCCCTTCGCGGATCGCCGCCGCAATCTCCAAACCGGTTTCCAATCCGTTCATGGCCGTCATGCGCCGGGCTTCCCGTTTGGAGACGCGGCTGGAGACCCGCCGGGAGACCACAGCGGCGCCGGCTCATCTTCCGGCGTGAGCGGGAAGGCGTTCACCACGGCGGCCAGTTGCGCCAGGCGGGCGAAGTTCTCCAGCACGCCGGGGCGATGCCCGGGCTTGAGGTTGAGCTCGAGCGCCGCGCTGGCGGCGTCGACATAATTTGCTATCTGCTCCGGGGTCATGGTCGTGCGTGGGTCTCTGGTTAATATCTCTGGTTAAGGTCTCTGGTCAAGCCTTGTAGATCTGGCGATAGTCGGGTTCGAGGTGGAACCAGTACATATAGCCCATCACGTCCTTTTGCATCGCCACGTCCTGGAGGGGCTGGAACAGCGGGATGCGCGGCACTTCCTCGTAGACCAGCTTGATCATGGCCTTGACTTCGCCGTCGTAGATCGGTTTGCTCTCGGCGAACTTGGCGTTCATGATCATCTTGTCGAGCGCCGGGTTCTGGTAGCTCATGGTGTTGAACACCGCGTTCTGCCCGTGGTAGCACCAGAAGAAGAAGTACTCCGGATAATTCAGCCAGCCGCCGAAGCGGTTGATGATCATCGGCATGTCCTTCTTCAGCAAGGCGGCGCGCCAGTTGGCGCCCGGCACCTTGTTGATGGTGGTCTTGATGCCGATCTGCGCGAGCGACTCCTGCAGCAGGATGGCCATCGGCTCGGACACGGTGCCGCTGCCCAGGTCGAAGGAGATGGTGGTCTCGAAGCCGTTTTCCATGCCGGCCTCCTTCATCAGCGCCTTCGCCTTGGCGATGTCGCTCTTGTAGCCGGTGGGCTGCGGCCAGGCGGTGGTCTTGACGTCGTTGCCCGGGCCGCCGTACAGCTTGACGCCGCGGCCATACAGCGCGGTGTCGTACAGCTTGTCGTAGGGGACGGCATAGGCGACAGCCTGACGGACCTTGGGGTTGTTGAAGGGCGGCTTGTTCGACAGCATGCCGAGGTAGAACATCGCGTTCTCGACCGGCAGGGAATTGACCTTGATGTTGCCGCCCGCCTTGGCAACCTCGGAGAAGTCCTTCGGCGGCAGGGTGTAGGTGATGTCGATGTCGCCCTTGACCAGCAGCGCGCGGCGGTTGCCGGCGTTGGGAATCTCGCGCTGGATGATGCGCTTCAATTTCGGCAGCGGGCCGCTGACCCAGGCGTCGTGGCGGGTGTAGATGATCTCCTGCCCCGGCTTCCAGGATTCGACCTTGAAGGCGCCGCCGCCGGCGATGTTGCTCTTGGTCCACGCCAGGCCCCAGGGGTCTTCCGGGGTGACGTGCTTTTTCACCAGTTCGGAGTTGAAGATGGAAGGCACCGGCACCGCCAGGTCGTTCATGCTCATCTTGTCGCGGCGGACGAAATCGACGCGGAAGGTGGAATCGTCGACCACCACGAACTGCTTGGGGTCCTCGAGCGAGCCGGCCTTCATCTGGAAGGTGGGAAAGCCGCCGACGGTCACGGCGCGGTCGAACGACCACTTCACGTCCTTGGCGGTGACCGGGGTGCCGTCGTGGAACTTGGCGTTCTTCCTCAGCTTGAAGGTCACCGAGTTGCCGTCCGGCGCGACTTTCCAGGATTCGGCCAGTTCGGGCTCCAGCTTGGTGTAGTCGTACATCACCTGGCCGTCGGGCAGGGTCTTCTTGCCGAAGGTCATCAGGCGGTCGTAGCACATCCACGAGACCGAGTAGCTGGGACGATTCGCGCCGACGGTGTGGATGTCCAGCGAGTTCGGGCCGAACTCGTTGGCCACCACCAGCACATCCTTGGGCCGCGATTGCGCAAGGGCCGGCAGGGGCAGCGTGGCGGCGCCGGCCGCGGCCAGGGAAGTTTGAATAAATTCACGGCGCTTCATGTAAATCCTCCGGGTTCAAGGTCGATTTCAGGATTGGAATTATTCAAGGCTTGCCATCATTTGAGGCTGGACAAATAGGCACGCCAGCCACCGAACGGGGAGATGTCGGTCGCCCCTTGCGTGGCCACCGCTTCGCACACAAAGCCTTTCACCCACGAGCCGTCGGCCAGTTGCACCGAGCCGATGCCCAGCGGCGCCGGAATCTCGGCGACGAAAGCGCCGAAGCGTTCCAGCGGCAGGTCCCACAATTCGAGCGCCAGCGCGCTGCCGGCATCAGCCACGCGCAACATGCCGGGCTTGGGCGGCACCGTGCCGGGCAGCGCGTACAGGCGATAGGCCGGCGCGCTTTGCGCCTCGGCGACGAAACGCGCATTGCGGGTGGTGAGCTGGTGATTGAGCGGCAGGCCGCGCAGGTGCGCGCCCACCACGGCGACGCGCACGTGTCCGGCGGTCACTGCCGGCACCGCCACCGGGTCGGCCGGCGGCAAGGCCACCCCGGTCGCGCCCAGGGGCAAGCCGGTATCGCCCTGCCAGCGCGTGGCGAAATCGATCAGCGCCTCGTCGCACCAGGCCGGCGCGATCAGCGTGACGCCGGCGGGCAGGCCGTCGCCGCGCATCGCGGCGGGCACCGCGAGGGCGCACAGGTCGAGCAGGTTGACGAAGTTGGTATAGGTGCCGAGGTGGCTGTTCTTCACCACCGGGTCGGCGTTCACCTGGGCTATGGTGTAGATGGTCGGCGCGCTGGGCACCAGCAGCGCGTCCACGCCTTCCCAGACGCTGGAAGTGGCGCGGCGCAATTCCTCGCGCTTGTACTGGGCCTTGAAGGCGTCGGCGGCGCTGTAGCGCGTGGCGCTGGCGATCACCCCGCGCACCACCGGATGGACGATCTCGGGGCGCTCCCGCATCACCGCCTCGATGGCGGCGTAACGCTCGGCGACCCAGGGACCGTCGTAGAGCAGTTCGGCGGTCCGCAGGAAGGGCGTGAGGTCGACCGGCTTGATCACCGCGCCCAGGCGCCTGGCGCGCTCGACCGCTTGCTCGAACATGCACTGCTGCTCGGTGTCGCCGAAAAACTCCGGCGCCACAGGCACGCCGAAACGCGGCGCCGCGCCGAACGTGGCGGCCCCGCCCTCCGGCACGCGCGAGTAGGCGTCGCGCGCATCGAAACCGGAGGCAACCGAGAGCACCTGCGCGCCGTCCTGCGCGGTGAGGGCGAAGATCGAAATGCAGTCCAGCGAACGGCAGGCCGGCAGCATGCCGAAGCCCGACAGTCGCCCCACCGTGGGCTTGATGCCGACGATATTGTTGAACCCGGCGGGAATGCGCCCGGAACCGGCCGTGTCGGTGCCCAGGGCAAAGCTCACCAGCCCGCGCGCCACCACCGAGGCCGAGCCGGAGCTGGAGCCGCCGGAGATGTATTCGGGGCGGAAACTGTTTTTCACCGCGCCGTAGGGTGAGCGCGTGCCGACCAGGCCGGTGGCGAACTGGTCCAGGTTGGTCTTGCCGATCAAAATCGCCCCGGCGGCGATCAGGCGGTCCACCGCGGTGGCGCTCTCCTCCGGAACGAAAGCGAATTCCTTGCAGGCCGCAGTGGTGGGCATGCCGGCGTAGTCGATGTTGTCCTTGATGGCGAAGGGCACGCCGTACAGGGGCAGGCCGGCCAGCGAGCCGCCGGCCTTGGCGTGGCGCGCCTCCAGCGCTTCGAGCTGGGCGGCCAGGCCGGCCGCCGAGACCCGCGCGATCCAGGCGTTGTCATCCCCTTGGGCGTCGCAGCGCGCCACCACGTCACGCAGCATCTGCGCCGGGGTCAAGGCCCCCGACCGGTATCGCGTACGCAGGGTTGAAATCAGGAGGCTCACAAAAATAAACCTTTATGTATACAAGATTGTTCTTGCAAACCCTATGCCAACCGGCGGCAGCGGGCTCCCCTGCGCCCCTGATTGGAGGCGTCTCACCTTGATTTGCAAGAAGAAAGCCACTTGTAGCACTCAAGCGTGCCGCCGCTCTGGGGCGGCCGGCGACGCGGTACCGGCCGGAAGCACCAGGCCGCCGCTACCGCACCATGCACGCCCCGCCGCACCAACATGGGGCGACGGGCGCCATACCTCCCGTCCTACGTCCGGCGCCCTGCATCTAGGATTCTAGATAGAATCCCAGTAAGGCCGATTGGCATTGTTGTTGCTCCATGAAAAGCGCGCGCCGCGCAACCGCCCGGCGGCGGCCCGCCCCCTACCCATGGAGATGCCTTGATGAAACCCCTGCTCCGATTGCTCGTCTGCCTGCTGGTCGCCGCCGGCGCCAGCGCGGCCCATGCGCAAAGCGCCCCGACCAAGATCAAGTTCGTGCTCGACTGGAAATTCCAGGGCCTGCACGCCTGGTTCATCCAGGCCGCCGAGAAAGGCTACTTCGCGCAGGAAGGGCTGGACGTGACCATCGACTCCGGCGACGGCTCGGCCGCCTCGGTGACCAAGGTGGCGACCGGTGCCTATGACGCGGGCTTTGGCGATATGAGCGCGATCATCCAGCTGGCGGCAACCTCACCGAATACGGCGCCGGTAGGGGTCTTCATGCTCTACAACCGCTCACCCTTCGTGATCGTCACCAAGAAGAGCAGCGGCATCAGCAAGCCGAAGGACCTGGAAGGCAAGACCCTGGGCAGCCCGGTGAACGGCGCCGCCTACAAGCTGTTCCCCGCCTTTGCCAAGGCCTCGGGCATCGACGCTTCCAAGGTGAAGATGACCAACATGGCGGCCAACCTGCAGGAGACCATGCTGGTGAAGGGCGAGGTCGATTTCCTCGCCGCTTTTGTGAACACCATCTGGTTCTCGATCAAGCCGCTCAAGGTGGACCCGGAGAAGGACCTGAACATCATCTACTACGCCGACTACGGCATCGACCTGTACAGCAACGGCGTGCTGGTCTCGCAAAACCTGATCAAGAACAACCCGAACGCGGTCAAGGGGTTGGTCAAGGCGATCAACCGCGCCATGGCCGACGTGCTGGCCAACCCGGACGCCGCGGTGGAAGCGGTGGCCAAGCGCGACCCGCTGATCGACAAGACCCTGGAGAAGGAGCGTCTCCTGATGACCTACAAGCTGCTGATCGCCACGCCCGAAGCGCGCGAGATCGGCATCGGCGACGTGAAGGACGACCACCTGGAGCGCTCGATCAAGACCGTCTCCGAGGTATATGGCCTGGCCACGCCGCCGGCGGCCTCCGCGGTGTTCTCGCGCGCCTTCCTGCCGCCCAAAGCCGAGCGGCCGGTGCGCTGATGGGCGCCGCGACGGGAAATGCGGCGGGAAACATGACGGGAAGCGCGATGACAGGCGTGACGGGAAGCACGGCGGCGGGCAGCCTGCTGATAAAGGGGGCGCTGGGCGCCCTCACCGGCGCCGCCACTCCGGCCGCGCGTTTGCCGGCGGTGGATCTGCGCATCCAGGGCGGGCTGATCGAGGAGATCGCGCCGGCCCTTGCGGCGCGCAGCGGCGAAACCGTGCTCGATGCGAGCAATTGCGTGCTCTACCCTGGCCTGGTGAACACGCACCACCACATGTTCCAGAGCCTGCTCAAGGGTGTGCCTGCCGGCATCAACGAGGGGTTGGGCGAGTGGCTGCGCGGGGTGCACCTGCCGCGCCTGCCGCGCTACGACGAAGACATGGTGCGCACCGGGGTGACCCTGGCGCTCGCGCAGATGGCGCTCTCCGGCGCCACCACGGTGGCGGACCATCACTATCTGCATAACGCCGGCTCCTCGGGCGTGCTATTCGAGGTGGCCGAACAACTGGGCATGCGCCTGGTGCTGTGCCGCGGCGCGGTGACGGTGAAGAGCACCAACCCGGACTACCCGGACATCGTGCCGACGGTCAGCTTCGATGCGATGCTGCGCGACATGGACGAGCTAGCCGCGCGCCACCACGACGGTGCGGCCGACTCGATGCGCCGCGTGGTGGTGGCGCCGCTGACGCCGACCTATTCGGTCATGCCAGACGAATTGAAGGAACTGGCGCGCTTCGCCCGCGCGCGTGGGCTGCGCATGCACACGCACCTCTCCGAGACCCTCGATTACGTGACGTATACGCGGGAAAAATACAACTGCCTGCCGGTGCAGTTCATGGCCGAGCATGAGTGGCTGGGGCGCGACGTCTGGCTGGCGCATATGGTGCACCTGAGCCCGGAAGAGGTCGCGATGGTCGCCGCAACCGGCACCGGCATCGCGCACTGCCCGAACAGCAACGCGCGCCTGGGCAGTGGCATCGCGCCACTGCCGGCGTATGCGCAAGCGGGCGTGTCGGTCTCGATCGGCGTGGACGGGCCCTCGTGCAACGAGGCCAGCCACATGCTGGGCGAGGCGCGCATGGCCTGGCTGCTGCATCGCGCGACGGGTGGGCCGAAGAGCACGACGGTCGAAGGCATCGTGCACGCGGCCACGCGCGCCGGGGCGGTGAACCTGGGTTACGAGAATCTCGGGCTGCTGGCGCCCGGCATGGCGGCGGACCTGGTGGCCTTCGAGATCGACGGGCCGGCGTACTGGGGCCAGCATGATGCGCTGGCGGCGCCGCTGATCACCGGGCATGCGAAGGTGCGGCATTCGCTGGTGGGAGGCAGGTGCGTGGTGCAAGATGGCCTGCTTCCTGCAATAGACCTGGAGAAATTGCGTCACGATGCCGCGCGCGCCGTGGCGAAACTGCATTGAAGGGTTAGAATTCATCTCCATGCCCGCCGCTACCGTCCGCACGCCACGCCCCCGCAACAGCACCGCTGCCGGCGCCGGCCGGCGCTCCCTGGCCGATGCCATCTATGAGCAGCTCAAGTCGGAAGTGTTCGACTTCCGCCTGCTGCCCGGGGACCGCTTCTCCGAATCCGAACTGGCCGACCGCCTGCATGTGAGCCGCACGCCGGTGCGCGAGGCGCTCTACCGGATGGAGCGCGAAGGCTACATGGAGGTGCACTTCAAGAGCGGCTGGAGCGTCGCGCAGATCGACTTCAAGCAATTCGAGAATCTTTACGACCTGCGCCTGGTGCTGGAGTCCGAAGCGGTGCGGCGCATCTGCGCCAAGGCCGAGAGCGCCGAGATGGACAAGCTGGCCGCGCTCTGGCTGGTGGCGCCGGAAGAGCGGGTGCACGACAGCGCGCGCATCTCGAAAATGGACGAGAGTTTTCATTCCTCGCTGCTGGAGATCGCCGATAACCCGGAGATGTCGCGGGTGCATCACGAGATCACCGAGAAGGTGCGCATCATCCGCCGCCTGGGCTTTTCCGGGCCGGAGCGGGTCGGCAAGAGCTACGAAGAGCATGGCGCCATCATCAAGCAGATCCTGCGGCACCGTGCCGACCAGGCGGTGATGCTGCTCAAGAGCCACATCGAACTTTCCAAGGCGCAGGCGCGCGAGATCACCTTGCACCACCTCTCCGAGGCGCGCCAGCGCCTGCGGCCGCGCAAGCTGAAGGTGGTTTGACCTTCCGGGCTTTCGGCCCCTCTGATTTGCCAAGGAACAGGACTCACGCCTGACGCCTCAAGGCCGGTATGACCGGGCTTGCCGGGCGTGCCACAGGCCGCTGCGTGAGCACCACGCCGGCAATGCAGATCAACATCCCGACAACCAGCCTGGCGGTCAGCGGCTCGCCAAGCAGGACCACGCCGGAAGCCACCGCGAAGACGGTCTGCAGCAAGGCATAAGGAGCGACCTTGCTCATCGAGGAGGTCGCGATCAGCCAGAACCAGAGGCCGAACCCCAGGATTCCACCGAGCAGGATCGTATAGAGCAGCGCCAGCCACGCGATTGCGGGTGCCGCGTGGAGGGAGGCCATCTGCCCATGCTCGAACATGGCCGAGGCCGCCAACACCTGGGGGACGGTAAAGAGGGACATCCATGCCAGCAGCTTCATCGGCTCAAAGGGACCATGGCGCTTCACCAGGATGCTGCCGACAGCCAGCGAGAAGGCCGAGCCGGTGATGAGCAAGGTGGGCAGCCACTTGAGGGACGCGCTGCTTCCACCGGAGGTGAGCACGACACCACCAAAGGCGATGGCCACGCCGATGAGGATGCGCATCGATGGCCGCTCACCGAGCAAGGGCCAGGCGAGCAGGATGGCAAATGGCGTGTACAGCTGCATGACCACGCCGGCGACACTGGCCGAACCATGCGCCAGGCCGAGAAACGCGAATGAGAAATTGAGGCCGCCCATGAAGATCGATACCAGCATCACCGGCCACAGCATCGCCCGGCTTGGGAGGCCGGCAAACGGCAACAGGAGGGCGGCGATCAACGCGAATCGCAAGGCCAGGAGAAATAGCGGAGGAAAGGCGGCAACGGCCAGCTTGATGACGACGAACTGCAATCCCCAGAGAAACGGCACCAGGATCGCGCAGGCAATTTTCAGCGGCGACATCAACATTCCTTTATAAACCGAACGGTCCATAAATTGGCGAGCCATGAGACAGCAGCCTCAGGCCGCACTACTTCGATAAACGCTCGAGAAAGTCGTTGAAGGCGGCCTTCCAGACTCGCTCGTCAGCGCCGGTCTTGGCGATGACACGCAGGCCTTCCACCATGCTCAACATGATGCGGGCCGTCAGGGCCGGCTCCACCGAAGCGGCCAGGCTTCCGTCGGTTTTTCCTCTCTGAATCGCTTCCTTCAGCCGCGTTTCTACGGTGCGAAAAAAGCCGCCAAGGCGCTTCTCGACTT
>Ga0307511_10000731_pt1 | contig 35024 bp, 40 predicted proteins | sample 13_EM_MG_FD_200266 | JGI IMG/M metagenome (GOLD analysis project Ga0307511, IMG submission 200266) | Populus trichocarpa ectomycorrhiza microbial communities from riparian zone in the Pacific Northwest, United States - 13_EM | ecosystem: Host-associated > Plants > Roots > Unclassified | place... | reverse complement strand
GCTCGACGCCCCCAGCGGAGGAGCAAGGACCCGACACGCAGTCGGGCATCGGCAGGCCAAAGACGAGGAGGTATGTATGGGCGAACTCAACTACTACGGCGGTGCGGTGCCATCCCTGCTCACGCCTGGTGGTCGGGCGCTCGCCCGCGACCTGGCCGCAGTCCGGCGAGCGACCAGCGTCGGCCTCGCCAAGGACGAGGCCCAGACGGCCTTCGCTGAGCAGGCCATGAGCAACCTGACCGCGCTTGACCGTCACCGCCGCCTGTTGGCGCGCGGTGACGAGACCCTCAACAACCTCCTGATGGAGGTCGAGATCGGTCACGTCATGTGCGCCCTCAACGAGCAGCGCAACATCTTCCGGCGGTACTGAATGGCTGACATCGACCCCGAGTTCCTCGACGAGCAGGTGGCGGCGCTGGACGACAAGCTCAGCGGCTTGCTGGCGGAGATCGAAGCCACCTGCATGACGTGGGCGGTTGATCTGGCTGATCGCACTGACCGCTTCCCGAGATCCGAGGAGCGGTAATGGCGATCATCGTGTGGCTGCTCATCGGGACGGTCATTCTCGCCTACATCTGCGCGTTCTTGGAGCGCTACGGGCACTTCTTACTGGTGCTGGCGGCCGAGGTTCTGCTTGGAGCTCTCGCCATCGCCGTTCTCGCGTTCATCGCCTACACCATTTGGTCGTGGTTCTGCCACTGGTGGGACTTGCGGCAAGTTCGTGCTCAGGCCGCTCGCGCCATCCAGCGCACCAACACGCACTACGACCACTCGCGAGCTGAGATGGAACAGATCGCCCGCCTCTATCACCTCCGAAAGGGGATCAACTAATGACGACCACCGACTACTACACCTTGTTCACGCTCGCGCTGGTGACGCTGGCGCTCCTGATCGTGCCGCCAATCAAGAAGCTGTTCCAGCTCATCGCCGAAGGCGAGCGCGACGTCGAAGCCGCAAAGCAACGCATCGCCGCACGGCAGAGTCAAGCCGCCAGCCCGCCCGCTGTTGTCGACAGCGCGCCCGATCCACAGGAGAGAACATGAGCAACCAGATCACCCCTGAGCAGATCAACGACCTCCTCACGCTCAGCGCGATGGTCCTTACCTTGGTCGTCCTGCGCTTGACCGGCCTCGCCGTGTGGCGCAAGTGGTTCGCCAACGCCACCACCACCGACGACGGTCTGACGCAAGAGGAACGCGACGAGCGCCAGGTCACGCGGAGGCGGCGCAGATGAGTCGCCATCAGCCATACAGAGGTGCCCAGCGGCGCCGCTACCAGGTCGTCATGAAGTCCTGGCGACGTCTGCGACAGAACGACACGGACGGCCCAGTCCGAATCCGATTTCAGCGCAGGCACCTTCTCGAAGAACTGCGCGTGCTCGATCTCGAATCGGCCGAGTAAGCAGCGTCGGGAGGGATTATGCCGGCGCTATGGACTCGGGTCGCCGTTGGCATCGTCATCGTCGTCACGGTAGTCGTCGTCGTTGAGCTCATACTGGATCTGTTCAAGGCGATTCTCCCTGCGCCGGTAGCCAGCTTGGTCGGCCAGGGAGCGGGACTGATCTACACGATGGTCGCGCCAGCACTGCCGCCTGCGATGGCGCTGTTGCTCATATGGGGTGGTTACTGGTTGTTCAGCAGGTCGCGCGGGCGGTGATCGAGGCGCGGGCGGGCAACTCCCCGCCCGCGCCCTTACCGCACCAGGAAATCGGCCGCTTGCTGTGGAATCAACAGCCTTCTCTCTGGCGGCGCGGCGGCTGTAATTTTGACGGCTCGACCGCGCCGCCCATCAGCTCCATAACAACAAGAAGGGAGTGCATCCGTGTTTTCGCAAGCTCGGCTGCTTCTTGCAGCCCTAAACAACGGAAAGGCTCCCTATGGACAAACCTCGAAAGAAAATTCATGTCGTTGGCGAACGTCGTCCCCAGCTCGACATCAAGCGCTTCGCTGACGCGCTCATCGCCTTCGCCCTCCATCGGCTGAGCGCCGCCGAACGGCCCGACTCTTTGACCGTCGAACCTCACCAGGAGCGGCCGTCATGATGCTGGCCGTCCTCCTCGCCTTCGGCGGCTTCACGATCCTGGGCCTCATCCTCTGCGCGCGTTGGCTCGACGCCCTGACGTGGCGTCGCCGGCTAATCGCCTACGAACTCCGACTTCCAAGCGGCCTCACTGCTGAGCAGGTCAGCGGCTGGCTGGCCTCCGTCGTCGCCGACTCCCAGCACTGGCCGGTCGGGATCGAGATCGAAGCCACGCGCCAGGGCATCGACTTCTACTTGCTCGTGTCGCGGTCGCACGAGACGAGCACTCTGGCCCGGCTCCGCTCGGCACTCCCCGGTGTACGAGCCGACCTTGCGCCTGATCACCTCGCGGCGCGGCCGGCGGTGCGTGCAGCACACGAGTTCAAGCTGACGAGCCAGCAGCGCCCGCTGGCGGTCGACCGCGCTGAGTCTGCCGTAACTTCCTTGCTCTCAGGCCTACATCCCTTCGCACATGGCGAAGCGGTGCGAGTCCAGTGGTTATTGTCCGGCGGTCGCGTCTTCCTGCCAAGCAAGGAGGACACGGGCGACCTGGCTCGTGCAGTCCGCGCCAAGAACGCGGCACCGATCTTCAACGCCGTGGCTCGCGTGGCCGTGAGCGCACCTTCACGGGCTCGGGCCGTAAACCTGTTGGCGCGCGTCAGCAACGCCTTCAAGATGCTGGATGCTCCGGGCGTCTCGGTCCTCCCGCGGTTGCTGCCGCTGTCCACTGTGACCGAGCGTCTCTACAAGCGGGCGGTGCCGCTGACCGTCTGGCCGATGCGCCTCAACACCCACGAGGTGGCGGGCCTGCTTGGCTTCCCGCTCGGCAACCTGCACCTCCCAGGGCTGGAACTCGGCCGTGCCCGCCAGCTGCCACCGCCGAACGACATGGCGCGCTCCGGGCTGGTGCTCGCGGCCAGCAACTTCCCCGGCGCCCACGACCGGCCCTTGGCTCTACGCACTGACGACCGGCTGCGTCATCTGCACCTGATCGGGCCGACCGGCGTCGGCAAGTCCACGCTCATCGCCAACGCAGCACTCCAGGACATCGAGCGCGGTGACGGCCTGGTGCTCATGGACCCCAAGAGTGACCTCGTGGCTGACGTCCTGGCCCGCGTACCCGACGCTCGGACGAAGGACGTGATCGTCCTCGATCCGTCCGCCACCGACTTCCCGATCGGCTTCAACGTCCTGCAGGTGGGTCGCAGCGAGCAGGAGCGGGAGTTGGTTGTCGATCATGTCGTGCATGTCTTCTCGGAACTCTGGCGGTCGTCGTGGGGACCGAGGACGAGTGACGTACTCCGTACTTGCCTGCTGACGCTCACCCATACCAGCGCCGCGGACGGTTCCGCCTTCGCGCTCACCGAGGTGCCCGAGCTGCTGCTTAATCCGACCTTCCGCAAGTTTGTCACTGCGCAAGCTGGCGTCCCCGACTCGGTGCGCTCTTTCTGGGCGGCCTACGAGCGCATGAGCGAAGGCGAACGCGCGCAGGTCATTGGGCCCAGCCTCAACAAGCTGCGCAGCCTGACCACCCGCACGTCGCTCCGCCTGATGCTCGGCCAAAGCACCGGCATCGACCTGGCCGACATGTTCACGAAGCGTCGCGTCGTGCTGGTCGCCCTCAGCAAGGGCACGGTCGGCACCGAAACCGCCCACCTGCTCGGCTCCTTGCTCATGGCCGCGCTGTGGCAGACCACTCTGGCCCGCGCCGCCGTCCCGGCTGAAAAGCGCCAGCCGGCGTGGGCCTACCTGGACGAGTTCCAAGACGTGCTCCGACTCGGCACGGAAAGCGACCTAGCGGACATGCTGTCGCAGTCAAGGGCGCTCGGGCTGGGCCTCATCCTCGCCCACCAATACCTTGATCAACTTCCGAGGCAGGTACAAGCTGCTGTCCTTGGCACGGCCCGCTCACAAGTCGTCTTCCAGCTTGACCACGACGACGCCCGCGCCTTGGAGAAGCGCTTCGCCCCGGCACTGACCGCTGCCGACATCACCGGCCTGCCCACGTACGAAATCGCCATCCGACCCAGCATCAACGGCCAGACCCGTCCGCCAACGACGGGCCTCACCTACCCGCTCAGCGAGCCAATCCACGATCCGGTCGCGCTCGCCGAACGGAGCCGCCGGCGCTTCGGCGTGGCTCGGGCTGACGTCGAAGACGCTCTCCGCTCTCGTATCGAGACTCCGGCAGCGGGCAAGATCGGCCGCACGCGGCGCGGGGGTGCGTCGTGATGGCGCGGGGTGTCGGGAACTCGCGTTGTGGGGTTACGGAAGCGCGCAGCGGCGTTGGTATCGCTGTTGGCTTCGCCTCCCACCTCATTTTCCTTCTCTCCCTGACAGAGCCACGTTTTCGTGCTCCAGCGCCAGCGAAACACCTCGTCCCCATGGGAGACGAGGTATGACTACTCCTCCCCTGCCTCACGACCGGCGGCTTGGCGCGACCCGTGTCATGGCCTTGGCCGAGACGCTGACCGACCGCGAGTGGTCGATCCTCACGACGATCAACCGGCTCCGGCTGGCGACTGGCCTCCAGCTCGAACGACTGCACTTCGCGGAACTGACTGGCAAGAGCCGATCCGTCGTTCGCTGGCGGGTGCTCAAGCGGCTGGTCGACGCCCAAGCGCTCATGCCTCTTGCGCGTCGCGTCGGCGGGAGTCTCCGCGGTTCGGCACAGCTCACCTACGCCCTGGACGTCGCCGGTGAACGCCTGCTCCGGCTGCGCCGCAACCTGTCGCAGACTACGGAGCGCATCCGGCGACCAGGACCGATCGGGGACCGCTTCGTGGCGCACACGCTGGCGACGAGCGAGCTGTACGTGCAGTTGGTCGAGCGCTCCCAAGCCGAGAGCTTCGCGCTCGACGCCTTCCAGGCCGAGCCCGCTGCGTGGTGGCCGAACGGGGCCGGCGGATGGATGAAGCCGGATGCTTACCTGTCGATCTCCGCCGACGAGTTCACCGACCACTGGTGGATAGAGGTCGATCTCGCTACTGAGGCCGTTCCCACCTTGCGCGGGAAGTTCTTGGCCTACATCGACTTCGTTGCCCTGGGACAGCTCGGCCCTGGCGATGTCGTGCCGCGCGTGCTCGTCACCGTGCCGACCCTCACACGGCGAGACGTGATTGCCAGTGTCGTCGCCAAACTGCCCGCCCCCGCCGATGAGCTGTTCGCCGTGGTGCTGCACGACGAGGCCGTGGGCTGGCTCACCGCGGAACTTAGCGAGGCCGCCCATGAGTAGGCCACGTCCCCGCGACTGGTGGGTGATCGCGGGCATGAGCGTCACCGCCTGCGCGGCTGCGGTCAGCAGCTTCTCGGGCCTCCACTCGCTGGCGGCAGCAACCGGCTGGCCGGAAGCGCTGGCATCGCTGTTGCCGTTCACGATCGACGCCTACGCCATGACCGCTACCCGCGTATGGCTATCCAAAGCGACCGGCTCGGCGGCAGCTCGGAGGTTCGCCCGCTGGAACGCGATCGGGGCCATCGGACTGTCGCTGATCGGCAACGCCGCATGGCACCTGATCGCCGCGAAGGTGCTCACCGTGACATGGCCGATCGTCGTGCTCGTCGGGGCCGTCCCGCCCGCCGTCCTCGGCCTGCTCTCGCACCTGGCCGTCCTGCGTGTTCAGGACGATGAGGACGAAGTTGCGCCGTCCGATACGAAGCTGCCAGAGCACCAGGACGGCGCCGACGCCAGCGAGGACGACCTTCTTGAGACCGCTCGTGCCGCTGACAACGCCTACCGTGCCGAACACGGCAAGCCGATCACACGGGACGCACTGCGGAAGGCGCTGCATGTGGGCAGCGGCCGAGCAAGTGAGTTGTTGCAAAAAATACGCACTCCACCCCAGAACGAAACCAACAAGGGCTGAGTGTTGTCAATTCCACTGTGCCGATTTCGGCACACTTGGATTATAGTATCCCTCATAGGGGGAGAAAGAAATGGAGATCGAAAAAGAATCACTTAGCCCTTCGCTCGGTCAGTATGTAGAAAAAGGACGCCAACATGCCGGGCTAAGCCTGCGACAATTGGCGACAGCGAGCGAAGTGCCGGTTAGAACCATAAGGCGGATTCTCGCCGACGAAGTGGAAAGTCCAGCGGCGGAAGACCTTCAAAGCATTGCCAACGTCCTAGAACTGGACTTGGCAGACGTGCTCGGCTTCATCGGCGTCACTCCACCCAAAGGACTTCCGGACATCACGCCATATCTCAGAGCTAAGCATAAACTCAGAGGCGAGACCTTAAATAAGGCCGCCAAAGAGATACAGAACATCATCAATAAGTACGACGGCGTTCCGCCGGACGAATAAGAGAGGGAGAAACAATGAAAGCACAGTCAACATCAATCATCCGACAGCTTCGAGCGCTGGTCCCGGCGCGACCGCTTACAGAACGGGAAGCGAAAAGTCTCGCAGAGCGCCAAGCAATCATCCTGCTTGAACTATTAGGGCAGCGCAGGCCCGCTGTGAACGTCGGTCTTCTGGCCGAGTTGCCGCGCATTGAAGTGCGCGTCGAGCCTAACCTACATAAAGGTGGCATCTCCGGCTTCTCGCAATGGAGTCAGGGGCGCTGGCTCATCGTGGTCAACCGGAGCGACAGCCCGACACGCCGCCGCTTTACACTCAGTCACGAACTCAAGCACATACTCGATCACCCTTTCGCAAAAGTCCTTTACAGCAAGCTCAGTGACGTAGAGGCTGAACGCGAAAGAACTATCGAGCGCATCTGCGACTACTTCGCTGGCTGCCTCCTGGTACCCCGTAATTGGCTCAAGCAGGCTTGGTCGAACGGCATCCAGAATCGGGCGGCGCTTGCGGCACTATTCAACGTCTCCGAGGCTGCCATCTCTGTGCGACTCCAACAAACAGGGATTGGTGAACCGCGATCAGTCCACCATCGGGAGCCAAGTCAACCTATTAGCAGCTACTTCAGAACAGGACCTTCACAGTCAAATCTCATCAGCTGCCCAACGGCAGCGTAAGGAGGAATATTCATGATCAGAAGCTATCTATCAACCTACTTCCGCACCGCAGCCGAAAGTTCCGACCAACTGCTCACCGTTGCGGAGGCTTGCGCCGAACTGCGAGTCAGCAAGTGGACTCTCTATCAGTACATCCACTCGCGCCAACTCGCCAGCATCAAGTTGCGCAGTCGTCGCCTGATCCCGCGCAGTGCCATCCACGCCCTAGTCGAGAAGCTAACGATCGAGACTGTTGCGTAATGGCACGGCGAAACGCGAACGGCGAAGGGAGCATCTATAAGCGCAAGGACGGACGCTGGGAGGGTGCAAAATACCTCCAGACGGTTAGCGGACGGTCGAAGCGTGTGCGCGTGTATGGTGACACAAAGACGGAGGTCCGCGAGAAATTGACCGCAGCCGTCGCGCGAGCCCTACATGGTACGCCGATTCCCGACAAGGTTTGAAAGGTTGGAGACTACCTCGATTATTGGCTTGAAAACGTCGTCCGCGCTAACCAGCGGCTAACGACCTACTGTCGCTACGAAGTCGCGGTAAGACTTCACCTCAAGCCTGGGTTGAGCAACTACCCGCTCGACCGCCTGTCAGTTCCCGTTGCGCAATCCTTCTTCAATCACCAATTGGAGAATGGAGCCTCGGTGCGGAATATACACATCATGCGGGAGGTTCTTAGCGCCGCCCTGACAAACGCACAGCGCGAGGAGCTGGTGAGCCGCAACGTCGCGCGGCTGGTCACGTTGCCTACATACGAGCCTGACGAAGTTCGCCCCTGGTCAGCAGATGAGGCCTCCAGATTTCTCGAAGCCACAAGGGCCACTCCATACCATCTGGCGTTCGCCCTACTCATGCTCTACGGACTACGCAGAGGCGAAGTACTGGGGCTCCGCTGGGAAGACATCAACTTGGTAACCGGCGAGGTTTACATACGGCAGCAGATTCAACACGTTAAAGGCGTGCTGTACGAAGCGCCTCTCAAAACAAAGGCCGGAAAGAGGAATCTTCCACTTCTCTCTGTCGTCCGCGATTTGCTTGAGACCCGACGTCCACAGAGCGGCGACAGAACAGGGCTCGTGTTTACCGCACAGGACGGCACGCCTTTCCGTCCACAAACCCTTAGCCGCGCTTTCGTACGGCTCAGCCGAGAAAACAAGCTTCGCGCCATTAGACTGCATGACCTTCGCCACACAGCCAATACGCTCCTAAAGAAGCTCGGAGTTTCTGCTCGCGATCGACAGTTGATCCTCGGTCACGCCGACATCTCGACTACACAGGGCATCTACGAACACGACGACATGGAGTCTCGCCGCGAGAATTTGGAGCGAATCGAAAGGCTCCTACTCGGCGAGCAGGAGCCTTCCAAAGGTGGCATCTATTGCCGTCAAATTAGCCGTCAGCCAGCGTTTTACGCACGCCAACTAACCTCGTATACATCTGGCAGGGGCGGAGGGATTCGAACCCCCGGCCCTTGGTTTTGGAGGCCCATCCACGCCACTTTACGCGAACAGCTCACCTCTATAGATCAGGCCATGCAAGCCCGCACTCGTGCATGGAAGCTCGGTTGCGTTGCCGTCAATTTTGCCGTCAACCCACAGGCTGAAAATGCAGAGCGGAGGGCGGCATGAACAGCCACTCTCCACGCCCTGAACGCGGCCCTCCAGCTCATCGGATGCGCTCCCTCCCTACTTCAACAACCAGAAAGGAGCCGGTCTTGAACCCGCTCCCTGTCCGACCATCGACCACCGAGAGGCAGCGCTATGCGCATACTCACCGAATCCCTGCAAGGGCTCGACCTTGCCAACATCCCGGACGGCATGAAGCTCGCCGTCAGCTACCTTCGAGTGTCCACGTCGGCCCAAGCCGATACGGACTTCAACACGGAAGGCTTCTCCATCCCCGCACAGCGAGAGGCCAACCAGCGCACCGCTGACCGGCTCGGCGCTGTCATCGCAGCGGAGTTCATCGACAAGGGCGAATCGGCCAAGACCGCCGACCGCCCGGACCTCCAAGCCATGCTCCAGTTCGTTCGCGAGCTGGGCAGCATCAGCTACGTCATCGTGCACAAGGTGGACCGACTGGCCCGCTCTCGTGAAGACGACGTGGCCATCAACATCGCCATCCGCGCCGCCGGGGCACAGCTCGTGTCGTCTACCGAGAACATCGACGAGACGCCTTCGGGCAAGCTCCTGCACGGGATCATGGCGACCATCGCCGAGTTCTACTCCTCCAACCTCGCAATGGAGGCGAAGAAAGGTATGCGCCAGAAGGCCAAGTCCGGTGGAACGCCCGGACTCGCCCCACTCGGCTACCGCAACGTCCGCTCCAAAGTAGACGGTCGCGAGATCCGCACCGTTGAGATCGACCCGGACCGCGCCCCGCTCATCCAGTGGATGTTCAGCGCCTACGCAACCGGCGACTGGACGCTGCACCAGCTGTGCGACGAGCTAGACCGTCGAGGGCTGCGCATCCCCGTCACCCGCAAGCGACCGACGCGACCAGTCAGCTTCCAGCACATCGACAAGATGCTCGTCAACCGCTACTACCTCGGCTTCGTGAAGTTCGAGGGAGTCTGGTACGAGGGGCGCCACCCGGCGCTCATCGACACCGACATCTTCGAGCAGGTACAAGCCGTCCGCACAGCCCGCAACGAAGCCCGCGAGAAGACCCAGAAGCACCCGCACTACCTCAAGGGCTCGATCTTCTGCGGTCAGTGCGGCGGGCGACTCGGCGTCACCAACGCCCGCAACCGTTGGGGCACCATCTATCCGTACTTCTACTGCATCAACCGGGCGAAGACACACAAGTGCATCCAGCCCTCGGTGCTTATCGCGGACGTCGAGGCATCCGTTGCCGACTACTGGATGCGTGTCCAGCTCACCGAGACCCGCATCGCGGCCATCCGCGAAGAGGTCATGCGTGAACTGGTCCAGCGGCAGCAGAGCAACCGCACCGAACTCGAACGGCAGGAGAAGCGTAAGAAGGACCTCCAGAACGAACAGCTGAAGCTGATCGAGATGCGTTACGCCGACGCCATCCCGATCGAACTGCTCAAGTCCGAACAGGAGCGCATCGCGCATGACCTGGCCGGAGCGCAGCAGATCATCGACCGATGTTCCACCGAGATCGACGCCGTTCTCAAGGTGGTCGAGGAAGCGCTTCTGTTGTGCGCCAACGCACACCGGCTCTACCTCAGCGCTACCCCAGACGTCCGCCGCCAGCTTAACCAAGCCGTCTTCGTCCGCTTCTGGATTATTGACGACCAGGTTCAGGGCGCGGACCTGACCGAGACGTTCGCGCATCTCCTCACGCCCGGCCACACCGAGCACGAGGCCTCGAACACTCCAGCCGAATCCAACACCGCCAAGGATTCGGCTCCCGTGCGCGCCCGCCAGGGCCGCCGACGCGTCCCCAAGGCGCATGATCTCCGCATAGAACCAGCGCGGCCACACGACGCCATCCAGCGCCCGCATGGCCCGCTTCCCGCCGAAACGACGAACCCCGGTCCCAATGACCGGGACCGGGGTTCGAACGTTCTTACTCTGGTGGAGCTGAGGGGAATCGAACCCCTGACCTTCTCGATGCGAACGAGACGCGCTACCAACTGTGCTACAGCCCCGTCGTACTTCCGCTGTCGCGTCCGTACGGGAAGAACTATAGCAGGGTCATCGGGGTGGGTTTGCCCACCCCCCTTGGTCATCCGGCGGCGCGGTGGTAGCCGCGGCGCAGCGGCCGGTCGAGGTCCTCGAAGGCGGGGTCCTCGTCGTCGATGTCGACGACGGTGGTGCCGCCCGGGGCGAGCTGGGGCCGGTAGGGGTCGCGGGCGGGGGTGGAGCGGGGGGCGTCCTCGTATTCGGAGAGTTCGGGTTGGACCGGTTCGGGCTGGACGGGCTGCACTTCGGCGGGCGCGTGCTCGTCGTAGTCCTCGTGGTCGTATTCGGTCTCCACGAATTCGGCTTCGTCGGCGACGCGGCCGCGGATGCGGGCCTGCCGGCGTTCGCGCACGTCGGCTTCGATGCGGACCTGGCGGCGCAGGTAGCCGAGGTAGCCGACGAGCAGGAGGTCGACGCCGCCGTGGCCCCACCAGGCGATGGGCATCACGAGGGCCGCGAACAGGGCGCTGAGCACGGCGAGCACCAGCAGCGCCAGGACGGCGCGCTGCCGGAAGGCGTACTTGGCGCGGGCGGAGGCGGCGGCGGCCTCTGGGTCGTAGCCGCCGCGCCCGGGCCGGTAGAGCCGGGGCTCCTCGTCGTAGTCGCGGTAGTCGTCGTCGGTGATCGCTGTCTCGGACTCGTCGACGGGCATGTCGAGTTCCTCCTCAACGTCCTCGGGACCGCCGTGGACCACTCGTGCGGCCATCGCGGTGTCGGAGGTCCTGGCCACTTCCTGCCGCTTGCGCGCGATCATCGGGACCAGGACGACGAGCCATGCCACTACCAGGGCGACGATGATCAATGAGCTGGGCACGTTCGTCACCTCCCCCGTCAGTTCGATGGGCGTGCGCTGACCGCAGACGCCACGTTAGTCACAACAGTCACACGTGTCTCCGAGGCGCGCCGGGGATACACGGTTCCGCAAGTGTGGCAAAAAGCGCACTATCGGGTGAACTCGATTACGCGTGACGGGCGCGTCCGGCCTGGACCAAACGGTCTACCAGACCCTCGGTCGCCTCTTCGGCCGTCAGGGCGAAGCAGATGTGGTCCCGCCAGCCGCCGGCCACGTCCAGATAGCGGCGGAACAGCCCCTCCTCGCGGAACCCGAGCTTGGTCAGCACCCGCACGCTGGGGGTGTTCTCGGGCCGCACGGTGGCCTCGATGCGGTGCAGCGCGGCGTGGCGGAAGCAGTGGTCGACGACCATCGCGGTGGCGGCGGTGGCCACGCCGCCGCCGTTGACCTCGCTGTCCACCCAGTAGCCGACCCAGGCCGAGCGCAGCGAGCCCCGCAGCACGTTGCCGACGGTGACCTGCCCGGCCAGCACGCCGTCAACCATGATCATGAACGGCAGCGTCTGCCCCCGCCGGGCCAGGCCGCGCAGCGCGGACCACTGGCTGGGCCAGGCCAGCACACCGTTGCGCTCCTCCCAGCTGCCGGGCGCGGTGGGCTCCCAGTTCTCCAGGTGCGAACGCTCCCGGATGCGGATGCGGGACCAGGCGCCGGCGTCGAACAGCCGGGGCGGGCGCAGCTCGACGACGCCCGCCGGCACGGTCAGCGGCCCGAGCCGCGCGGGCCAGCCGGGGTGCCGACCGCCGCCGAACTCGGCGATCTCCACGGGCTCACCCACGCTGGGCGAGGAAGCACACCTGGATCTCCTCTCCGACGCCGACGTCGGTGACGTCCTCGTCGACCACGGCCAGGCAGTTGGCCTCCGCGAGCGACGCCAGCAGGTGCGAGCCGGACGTGCCCAGCGGTTGCAGCAGGAAGTCGTCGTTGCCGCTGTCGCGCAGCAGCTGCCCGCGCAGGAAGCCGCGCCGGCCCTTGGTGGACGTCAGCGGCGACAGCAGCCGGGCGCTGACCATGCGCCGGTACGGGTTGGCCTTGCCGAGGGCGGTCCGGATCAGCGGCCGGACGAACACCTCGAACACCACCAGCGCGCTCATCGGGTTGCTGGGCAGCAGGAACGTGGGCACGGCGTCCGGCCCGAGCCGGCCGAAGCCCTGCGCCGAGCCGGGGTGCATGGCGACCCGGGTGGTGTCCAGGTCGCCGAGCTCGGCCAGCGCGGCCCGCACCTCGTCGCCGCCGCTGCCGCCGACCCCGCCGGCGACCACGACGATCTCGGACAGCAGCAGCCGGCCCTCGACGATCTCGCGCAGCCGACGCGGGTCGCCGGGCACGATGCCGACGCGGGACACCTCGGCCCCGGCGTCGCGCGCGGCGGCGGCCAGCGCGTACGAGTTGACGTCGTAGACCTGGCCGGGGCCGGGCGTGCGGTCGATGTCGACCAGCTCCTCGCCGACGCAGATGATCGACACCCGCGGCTTGGGGTGCACCAGCACCTTGTCCCGGCCGACGGCGGCCAGCAGGCCGACCTGGGCCGAGCCGATGGTGGTGCCGGTCCGCACGGCGACGTCGCCGGTCTGGACGTCCTCGCCGGTGCGCCGGACGAACGCCGCCGACGGCACCGACATCGTCACGGTCACCTTGGCCGGGTGGCCGTCGGTGTAGCCGAGCGGAACCACAGCGTCGGCCAGCGTCGGCAGCGGGGCCCCGGTGACCACCCGGACCGCCTGTCCGGGCTGGAGCCGGCGGGGCTGCCGCGAGCCGGCGGCGATCTCCCCGACCACCGGCAGCACGACCGGGCTGTCGGTGGCCGGTTGCACGTCGACGCTGCGCACCGCGTAGCCGTCGACGGCGGCCTGGTCGAAGCCGGGCAGGGCGCGTTCGGCCACGACCTCCTCGGCGCACAGCAGGCCCTGCGCCTCGGAGATCGCCACCCGAACGGGCGAGGGCCGGACCGCGGCCCCGAGTACCCGGGTGAGCTGCTCGTCTACTGACCTCATCGTGGTTTCGCTCAAGCCTTCCCGATTCGACCCTCCAGCCAACTGCGCAGGTCAGCGCCATACTCCGGGTGGTCGAGGGCGAAGTCCACCGCGGCACGCAGGAAACCACCCGGGTTTCCCAGGTCGTGCCGGCCGCCGCGGTGGACCACGACGTGCACGGGGTGACCTTCGTTGATCAGCATCGCGATCGCGTCGGTGATCTGCAACTCGCCGCCGGCGCCGGGGGTGATGCGCTTGATGGCGTCGAAAATGGCCCGGTCGAGCAGGTAGCGGCCGGCCGCCGCGAAGGTGGACGGCGCGTCCTCGGCCTTGGGCTTCTCGACCATGCCGACGACCTGCTTGACGTCGTCGTCCCCGGTGTCGCGGACGTCGAAGACGCCGTAGGCGGAGATCTCCTCGCGGGGGATGTCGAACGCGCACAGCACGGTGCCGCCGAGCCGGTTGCGGACCTCGGACATCTTGCTGAGCACGCCGGTGGGCAGCACGAGGTCGTCGGGCAGCAGCACCGCGACGGCGTCGTCGGAGCCGTCCAGGTTGCCCTCCGCGCAGCCGATGGCGTGGCCGAGGCCGAGCGGCTTGTCCTGGATAGCCGTCTCCACGGCCAGCAGCTTCGTGGCGCGCTGCACCTTGGCCAGCAGCTCCGTCTTGCCGCGGGCCTCGAGGGTCTGCTCCAGCTCGGGCTGGGGCCGGAAGTAGTTGGCCACGGCGTCCTTGCCGGGCGAGGTCACGATGACCAGCTTGGTCGCGCCCGCCTGCGCGGCCTCGGTGGCCACCAGCTCGATGCCGGGTGTGTCCACCACGGGCAGCAGTTCCTTGGGGACGGCCTTGGTCGTCGGGAGGAAACGGGTGCCCAGGCCGGCAGCGGGCACGATGGCCGTGTGGAAGGCGCTTGGCGAGCTCATGGACGAAAAGACTATCCATCACTCTGCGAGGTGGAGCTGTGACGCCCATGGAACGTTCCTGTGAGAAGGACACCTGGCGGAAACGCCTGGTCAAGGCCCGTTCCGAGTTGTCAAGCGAGGTTCGGGCGGCCGAGGCGCAAGCGCTTGCCGAGGCGGCGCTGGCGGTGGGCTGGCCGGGCGCCACGGTGTGCGCGTACGTGCCGGTCGGCACCGAGCCCGGCTCGCCGGCGCTGCTGGACGCGCTGCGCGCGGCGGGGCGGCGGGTGTTGCTGCCGATCGTCACCGGCCGCGAACCGCTGGACTGGGGCGTCTACTTCGGCGCCGACAACCTGGTGGCCGGGCCGTACGGGCTGCGGGAGCCGAGCGGTCTGCGGCTGGGGCCGGGCGCGGTGGCGAACGCGGACGCTGTGCTGGTGCCGGCGCTGGCCGTGGACCGCCGCGGCGTGCGGCTCGGGCGGGGCGCCGGCCACTACGACCGGTCGATGGGCGGCGTGACCGCCCCGCGCATCGCGGTGGTGCGGGCGGAGGAGTTCGTCGACCGACTTCCGGCCGAGCCGCATGACGTGCTGATGACCGCGGTACTCACCCCAAAGGGTGGACTTGTTCGACTGTGACGATTCCCGCTGCTGTTTGCATGGTCACGCCGTCGTGGCGCAAAATGCTTGTTGGCACTCTCCGCACCTGAGTGCCAAACCTGACCGCTCGCGGAGGAACCGTGCCGACCTACCAGTACGCGTGCACCGCATGTGGACACCGCTTCGACGCGGTCCAGTCCTTCAGCGACAGCGCGCTGACCGAGTGCCCCGAGTGCAGCGGCAAGCTGCGCAAGCTGTTCGGCTCCGTGGGCGTGGTCTTCAAGGGCAGCGGCTTCTACCGCACCGACAGCCGCAACGGCTCCACCGCCTCCTCGCCGGCCGCCAGCTCGGAGACGAAGACCGAGAGCAAGCCGAGCGAGACCAAGTCGGAGTCGAAGCCGGCCGCGGCGAAGGCGGAGAGTAGCTCATCCACGCCGGCCAAGGCCGCCGCCAGCTGAGTTGTCCACAGGGAGCACCGGTTGTCCACAGGTCGTGGACAACCGGTGTTTTCGCTGTTGAAACCGCCCTAGCGTCGATCGCATGGGCGTCATCCGCACCACCCGACTCCGCCGCCTGCTGACCACATCCAGCTGGGCGCGCACCATCCTGGTCCGCCGCACCGCGGCGGCGCTGCTGGCCGTGCTCGCCGTGGCCCTGGCCGCGTCGACATTGCTGCACGGGCACGAGCACACCGCGCCGGTCCTGGTCGCGGCCCGAGACGTGCCGGCCGGTGCCACGCTGACCGCCGACGACGTGCGAATACGCGACCTGCCCGTGGCCTACGCCCCGACCGGGGCCTTGGCCGAGCCCGGCGCCGCCGTCGGGCGAATACTCACGGGCTCGGCGAGGGCCGGCGAACCCATCACCGATGTCCGGGTGGTCGGGCGCGAGAACACGCTGCTGGCCACCGGCGATCCCGACGCGGTCGCCGTGCCGGTGCGGCTGACCGACGCGGCCGTGGCCGACCTGCTGCGGCCGGGCAGCCACGTGGACGTGGTGGGCGATCCGGCGGTGCTGGCCAGCGACGCGGTTGTGGTGGCGGTGCGTCCGAGCGAGGGTGTGTCGGCGAAGGGGCGGCTCGTGGTCGTGGCGCTGCCCCGCCGGGTCGCGGCCAAGGTGGCGGCCGCGTCATTGGCCCAGTCGGTCACCGTTACTCTGCGCTGATCGTTCTTGGGCCGATCACTCGCCCCCTGAGGAGTCAGCATGCTGAAGGGTTTCCGGGACTTCCTGTTCCGCGGCAATATCGTCGACCTGGCCGTCGCCGTCGTCATCGGCACCGCGTTCACCGCCCTGGTGACCGCGCTGGGCAACGCCTTCATCAACCCGCTGGTGAAGGCCATCACCGGCGGCGAGATCGGCGGCACGTTCACCGTCGTCGGCGTCACCTTCGACTACGGTCTGTTCATCACGGCCGTGATCAACTTCGTGATCGTGGCCGCGGTGGTCTACTTCCTGATCGTGGTGCCCGTGCAGCGCGTCACCAACCGCTTCAAGAAGCAGGAGGAGGAGAAGCCGTCCGCGCCGACCGACATCGAGCTGCTCACCGAGATCCGCGACCTGCTGCGGTCCCAGCAGGGCCAGCGCTAGCGGTCCTCGTGATGGGGCGGGCGGTTCTCCTCGTACCAGCTGTCGCCGCTGTCCCGGCGGCGCTCCGGGTCTCGCTCGTCGGACGTGGTCTCGGGCAGCACATCTCCGAACACCTCCCCAAGGCGCTTCGAGTCGAGGCGACGGGGGCGGCGCGGGTGCTCGCGTGGCTCGGTCACCGCTCCATCGTCCATCATTGAGTGGGCAGGCTGTCATCCGAGCAGAAGGCGGGGACCCCGTGACCAGCTTCTTCGACAAGGCCAAGGAGATGGCCAGCGACCTGGCGGACAAGGCCGCCCCGTTGCGGGACAAGGCCACCGAGGTCGCCAACGACCTCGCCGAGAAGGCCGAGCCGCTGCGGGAGAAGGCCGCGCCCTACCTGGAGCAGGCCGGTGAGGCGATCAACAAGGGCGCGGACGTGGCCGCGGCCAAGATGGACGAGCTGACCGGTGGCAAGTTCAGCGAGGGCGTGCGCGCCGTCGGCGACAAGGTCACCGACCTGTTCAACAACGACAAGAAGTGACGGACCCGGCCGGTGACCCCGCCGCATGACGGGGCCACCGGCCGTCGGCCGCCATCCGGCGGCCGCGGATCGGGCGGGATCAGGGCTCTTCGAGGCCGGACAGCTGCTCGATGACGTGCGGCACCAGCGCGGACAGGGTGGCCATGCCGTCGCGGACGGCGCCGCGGGAGCCGGCCAGGTTGACCACGAGGGTGCTGCCGGAGATGCCGACCAGGCCACGGGAGATGCCGGCGTCCACGGCTCCGGCGGCGAGGCCGGAGGAGCGGAGCGCCTCGGCGATGCCGTGGATCGGGCGGTCGAGCACGCCCAGGGTGGCCTCCGGCGTCTGGTCGCGGGGCGACACACCGGTGCCGCCGACGGTGACGACCAGGTCGACGCCGCCGATGACGGCGGTGTTGAGCGCGTTGCGAATGCCCACCACATCGCCGGACACCGCGACGACACCGTCGACGATGAAGCCGGCCTCCTCCAACAGTTCGGTCACCAGCGGCCCGGTGGTGTCCTCGTGCTCGCCGTGCATCACCGCGTCGTTGATGATCACGACGAGGGCACGGCCGAGACGCTGCGCACTGCGTTCCATGGCACCAACCTAGCGGTCGAGTGGATCTGACGGTTCCGTGACGTACCGGCTCGCGGACGACCACGGCGGCGGATCTGCCCATAACGTCGGGACCGTGCGAGTCCTCATCACTGGCGGGGCCGGCTTCATCGGCTCCCACATCGCGGACGAACTGGCCGATCGCGGACACCAGGTTGTCCTGCTCGACGCGCTGCTAGCCAAAGCGCACGGCACCTCGGAGCCGCCGGCGTGGACAGCGCGGCACCAGATCGTGCTCGGCGACGTGCGGGACGGCGAGCTGCTGGACCGCCTGCTGACCGGGGTGGACGTGGTGTGCCACCAGGCGGCGGTGGTCGGCCACGGCGTCGATCCGTCGGACGCGCCGGAGTACGCCTCCCACAACGACTACGGCACCGCGGTGCTGCTCGCCGCGATGCACCGTGCGGGCTTGCTGCGGCTGGTGTTGGCGTCGTCCATGGTCGTGTACGGCGAGGGCCGCTACTTCTGTGGGCAGCACGGCGTCGTGCGGCCACTGCCGCGGCAGCAGTCCGATGTGAATGCCGCCCGCTACGACCCACGCTGCCCGTGCTGCGGCGCGGGGCTGGACTGGCGGAAGGTGCCGGAGGACGCGCCCCTGGAGCCGCGGAGCACGTACGCCGCCACCAAGCTGGCGCAGGAGCACCTCGCCGCCGCGTGGGCGCGGCAGACCGGCGGCAATGTGTGGGCGCTGCGCTACCACAACGTCTACGGACCTCGGATGCCGCGCGACACCCCGTACGCCGGCGTCGCCTCCCTGTTCCGGTCCGCGTTGCGCAACGGGCAGGCGCCGACCGTGCTGGAGGACGGCCGGCAGATGCGGGACTTCGTGCACGTGACGGACGTCGCGCTGATCAACGCCCTCGCCGTCGAGCAGCCCGCCCCGGACGGCGCGCTGGAGGCCGTCAACGTGTGCTCCGGCGATCCGCACACCGTCGGCGACCTCGCCGCCGAGCTGGCCGTCGCGTGCGATGGTCCAGCGCCGCGGATCGTCGGCGGTGCGCGGCCGGCGGACGTGCGGCACGTCGTCGCCGACCCCACCAAGGCATCCAAGCTGCTCGGCTTCAAGGCGCAGGTGGAGTTCGCCGCCGGCGTCGCCGACTTCGCCACCGCCCCGCTGCGCGACCCCGTCCGCAGCTAGCCGCCGCTTTTGGCCACATGCGCTTCCTACTTGGCACTGGACGCCAAGTAGGAAGCGCATGTGGCATATCTGGGGTAGGTGTCACACCGCGATGGGCAGCTTGACCTCGAAGCGGCAGCCGGGCCCGTGGTTGTGGGCGGCGATCTCGCCGCGATGGGCCTCGACGAGCCCGCGGGCGATGGCGAGCCCGAGCCCCGCGCCGCCGTCGCCGGAGGGGGTGCGAGCGGCGCTGCCGCGGAAGGCGACGTCGAAGACGCGGTCCAGCTCGTGGTCGGGGATGCCGCCGCAGGCGTCGTCGACCCGGACGACCGCGCGATCCTTCTCGGCGTCGACGTGCACGGCGACGGTGCCGTCGGCTGGGGTGTGCCGAATGGCGTTGGAGAGCAGGTTGCGGATCACCCGAGCCAGCTCCGGGTCGCTGCCCAACACCACGGGCCAGGCCTCGGCATTGGCCTCGAGGTGCACACCCTTGCGCGCGGCGACGGGTCCCTCGGCGGCGACGGCCTCGCTGATCACGTCCCGCAGCGGCACGGCCGACATGGTCAGCCGCAGCGCGCCGGCGGTGATCTTGGAGAGCTCGAACAGGTCGTCGACCATGCCGGACAGCCGCTGCGTCTCGGTGCTGATCCGCGACGCGTAGCCGGCGACGTCCTCGGGCGAGGAGACGACGCCGTCGGACAGGGCGTCGGCCATGGCGCGGATGCCGGCGAGCGGGGTGCGCAGGTCGTGGCTGATCCACGCGACCAGTTCACGCCGCGAGGCCTCGGCGGCGCGTTCTCGGGACCGGGCTTCCCGTTCCCAGACGGTCCGCTTGGCGATGCCCCGCCCGAGCAGCAGCGCGGCGGGCACCGTGACGATCGCGACCCAGAGGTACACGAGCATGGTGGTGTTGAGCATCGCGGTGAACATGAAGCCGCTGACGCCGATGACGCCGATGGCGGTGGCGACCAGCGGCACCAGCACGAGCACGGTCATGGACGTGGCCAGAGAGCGCTCTCTGAGCCACTGCAGCAGCACCAGACCGAGCAGCGCGATGGGCAGCGTGAAGGCGATCGCGTACGGGGCGATGTGCATCAGCTCGACCAGCATTGGCTACCTCATCCCGTCGAAGCGGTAGCCGACACCCCAGACGGTGACGATCCGCTTCGGGTTGGCCGGGTCTTCCTCGATCTTCTCCCGCAGCCGTCGCACGTGGACGGTCACCGTGGACTGGTCGCCGAAATCCCAGCCCCACACCCGTTCCAGCAGCTGCGGCCGGCTGAACGCCTGCCCGGGGTTGACCATGAAGAACACCAGCAGATCGAACTCCCGGGTGGTCAGCGCCAGCGGCGCGCCGTTCAGCGTCGCGCTGCGGGCCACGGTGTCCAGCCGCAGGGCGCCGTCGGCGAGCTCGCCCATCGACGACGCGGCCGGCGCACCCTTGGCTCGCCGCAGCACGGAGCCGACCCTCAGTGCGAGCTCGCGGGGGCTGAAGGGCTTGGTGACGTAGTCGTCGGCGCCGAGCTGGAGCCCGACCACCCGGTCTTCCTCCTCGCCGAGCGCGGTGAGCATGACGATCGGCACCGAGTGCCGCTGCCGCAGCCGGCGGCACACCTCGAGACCGTCGATGCCGGGCAGCATCAGGTCCAGCACGATCAGGTCGGGCAGCTGCTTGGCGACCAGTTGGAGAGCGCTCTCCCCATCCCCGGCGACCACCACCTCGTGGCCGTCGCGCTCCAGATAGCGCCGGACCACGTCGCGCACCGTCTCGTCGTCATCGACGACCAGGACCCGTCCAGTCATGTCCTCACCAGTTCGTCAGCACCAAATGGTTGACCGCGAGCGCGGTCAACGCCTGCGCCGCCAGCCACCACCGCCGGGTCGACGCCGGCAGCAGCGCCGCCGCCGGCGCCAGCCACACGGTGAACGGTAGCCAGATGCGTTCCACTTCCGCCTTGCTCAGTCCGGTGACATCGGCCAGCAGGATCGCGAGCACGGCCGCCCCGGCGATCAGGAGCAGCGGCGATCCCGGCAGCCGGCGCAGGCCGGCGATGGCGGCCGGGCCGGCGGCGAGCACGACCGTCGCCAGGTCGGCCCACACCCAGTAGGAGTACGGCCGGAGGGCGCCGATGCCCTGGTAGTAGCGCTCGACCACCAGGTGGTAGCCGTCGAACCACCAGAACCCGGCCGCAGCGAAGGCGGCCATGACTGCGAGGGCCGCAACCACGGCCACTCCCAGTGCGGCCCAGCGGCGCGTGGCAATCACCGCCGCCAGGGCGACCAGGCCGAACAACAGCAGCCCGTACGACAGGAACACGGAGTAGCCGAGCAGCAGCCCGCCAGCCACCCAGGCGATCCAGTGCCGCTGTACGAGCAGCGCGACCGCCAGTGCGGTGACACCGGCGAACAAGCCGTCGGCGGAGACGCCGACCCACACCGCCCCCGGCAACAGCACCGAGAACGGCACGACGGCCGAGGCCAACTCCGCGTGTCCGAGGGAGCGCAGAGTCCACGGCACGGCGAACGCGGTGAGGCTGCCGACGAGGATCACCGCGACGCCGGCCCACGCGCCGCCGCCGAGGCCGAGGCGGTCCAGCCAGACGAAGACCAGCAGCGCGCCCGGCGGGTGTCCGGCGACGTGAGTGGTCCACGAGTCGGGCTGGAAGTCGAGGATCCGTGCGCTGAACGACCGGAGCATCGCCCCGATGTCGTGCACGCCCGGCACCTCGTGCAGGTACTCGTCCTGCGACGTGAGCCGGTCGGCGATGCCGCGCTGCCAGCCGTCGATCAGCGCGAGCGAGAACGTCCAGGCGACCGCGAGCGGATAGGCGAACCGCGGCGGCGGCCGCCACGCGATCACCGCGACGGCAATGAGAATCGCCAGCGGCGTGCCGATGCCGATGTGCGGCATCCATAACGCGAACAGCGGGGGCGCCGCCGCGAAAATGTTCGGCACGACCAGGCCTACCGCCGTGGCGATGCCCACGAACACCAGTGCCGCGCCGCCCACGACAAGATCAAGGCGCAAGCCGATGCGTTGGGCCATGGCTGTCACGGTAGCGGTCCCGCCAGCCGGGACCGCGATTCGAAAGAACTCCGTAAGACTTTCGGATCCGTCAGCTTTCGGTAAGCACGGAAAGGGTTCTGCCGGTTCCGGCAGGGACCTAACTTCGGCCGGGTGGATACCGTCGATGTGGTGTTGCCGTGTCTCGACGAGGCATTGGCGCTGCCGGCCGTGCTGACCGCGCTGCCGCCGGGTTATCGCGCGATCGTCGTGGACAACGGGTCGTCGGACGGGTCGCCGGAGGTGGCCGCGGCGCACGGCGCCACCGTCGTGCGCGAGTCGCGGCGCGGTTACGGCGCGGCCGTGCACACCGGTCTCGAGCACGCGACCGCCGACATCGTCTGCTTCCTGGACGCCGACGGGTCGCTGGATCCCCAGCAGCTGCCCGAACTCGTGCGACGGGTCAGGGACGGCGACGCGGACATGGCCGTGGGGCGGCGAATTCCCCAGGGGCGCGGCAGCTGGCCGTGGCATGCCCGGCTGGGCAACCGAATTCTCGCCGCGTTGATGCGGCGACGGGGCCTGAAGGTGCGGGACATCGCGCCGATGCGGGCCGCCCGCCGTGAGCAGCTGCTCCAGCTCGGCGTCGAGGACCGCGCCTTCGGTTATCCACTCGAACTGCTTATTCGGGCCGCCGAGGCGAAATGGCGGGTCGTCGAGTCCGACGTCGCCTATCGGCCGCGGACCGCCGGCACGAAGTCCAAGGTTTCCGGTTCCGTGCGCGGCACTTTGCGGGCCGTGCACGACATGGCGGGGGTGCTGCGATGACCGATCGTGCCTGCGTGCTGGTGGTGGCGAAGGCCCCGGTGCCGGGGCTGGCCAAGACCCGGCTGACGCCGGCGGCGACGCCGGAGCAGGCCGCCGAGGTGGCCGCCGCGTCGCTGCTGGACACGCTCGACGCCGTGCTGTCGGTGCCGCGGGTCCGGCGGGTCGTCGCGATGACCGGCGACCTCGACGTCGCCGCGCGGTGCGCCGAGCTGCGCCGGACCCTGCGCTGGTTCGAGGTGATTCCCCAGCATGGCAACGACTTCGCCGAACGGCTGGTGAACGCGCACTGCGAGGTCGCCGACCTGCCGGTGGTGCAGATCGGCATGGACACGCCGCAGGTGACGCCGTGGCTGCTCGGCACGGCGATCACCGCGACGGTGACCGGTGACGCCGCGCTCGGTCTCGCCGAGGACGGTGGCTGGTGGGTCCTGGGCCTGAAGGATCCGTTGCACGCCAAGGCGTTGCAGCACGTGCCGATGTCCCAGCCGGACACCGGAAGCCGCACCCTGGACGCGCTGCACGACCTGGACCTGAGCGTCGCGCCGCTGCCGGTGCTGTCCGATGTGGACACCGTCGAGGACGCGCGCCGGGTGGCGGAACTGGTGCCCGACAGCAGGTTCGCGGCCGCGGTCGCGGCGATCAGCACGGCCGGGCAGCCCATCCCGTGACCACGACCGAGTTCGATCCCGGGCTGCTCGGCGAGCACTGCTGGCTGGAGTGCGCGAACGGGGAGCGAGTGATGTTGCCGGTGACCAGGTGGCGGGACGATCCGGACAGCGCCGACGAGCTGCTGCTGGCCGCGTGCCTCGGGCCGACGCTCGACGTCGGCTGCGGTCCGGGACGGCTGGTGGACGCCCTGGTCCGACGGGGCGTGATCGCGCTCGGCGTCGACGTGTCGCCCGTGGCGGTGGAGCTGACCACTGCCCGCGGCGCGCCCGCCTTGTGCCGCAACGTGTTCGACCACATCCCCGGGGAGGGCCGCTGGCGGCATGTCCTGCTGGCCGACGGCAACATCGGCATCGGCGGCGACCCGGTCGCGCTGCTGCGCCGGGTCCGCGAGCTGCTCCGGCCGGGCGGCAGCGCGCTGACCGAGCTGGACCCGCCCGGCACCGGCCTGCGCCGCCAGCAGGTGCGATTGTCCAGTGTGGACAGCAGCGGCGGCTGGTTCGACTGGGCCCGGGTCGGCCCCGACGGCCTGGACCGCACCGCCGCCGAGGCCGGCCTGGACATCCGATGGCTGAACGAAAGGGGCGGACGGTGGTTCGCCGAACTCCAGCGGTCCTGACGAGGTCGAAGAAGGGTGTGGGCAGGCTGCGGGAGCTGGCCAAGAACCCGCCAGGCCGGCTAGGTGTGCTGGTGGGCCGGGGAAAGCGGTTGCAGGACAAGGCCTTCGGCCTGCTCAGGTTCAAGAGCCGGGTGCACGACCCCAAGGTGACCTCGCGGGTGGGGACGTGGCTGGGGATCGCCTTCACGATCTGCTTCGTCACCGGCGTGATCAGCCACTTCATCCAGCATCCGGCCGGGTGGTTCTACTGGCCGAGTAGGCCGGTCAACCTGTACCGGATCACGCAGGGGGCGCACGTCGTCTCCGGCGTGGCGGCGATTCCGCTGCTCATCGCCAAGCTGTGGACGGTGTACCCGAAGCTGTTCGAGCGGCCGGCGGTCAGGTCGGTGCTGCACGCGCTGGAGCGGATCTCCATTCTGGTGCTGGCCGGGGCGGCGTTCTTCGAGCTGGCGTCGGGAACGTTCAACGCGGCGCAGAACTACCCGTGGAACTTCTTCTTCACCACGGCGCACTACGCGGTGGCCTGGGTGGCCTTCGGGTCGCTGCTGGTGCACATCGCGGTGAAGCTGCCGCTGATCCGGGAGTCGCTGTCCACACAGAGGCGCCGGGAGATCGACGTGAGCCGGCGGGCGTTCCTGCGCACGACCTGGCTGACCAGCGGCGTGGCGGTGCTGGTGTTCGGTGGCAGCACGATTCCCTTCCTGCGCAACGTGTCCGCGCTGTCGGAGCGGTCCAACGACGGCCTGCAGGGGCTGCCGGTGAACCGCACAGCCAAGGAAGCCAGCGTGGATACGGCGGATTCGAGCTGGCGGCTGGAAGTGGTCGGCCCGCGGGGCACGACGACGTTCTCCCGGGAGCAGCTGCAGACGATGCGCCAGACCACCGCCGCACTGCCGATCGCGTGTGTCGAGGGCTGGAGCCAGACCGCCAACTGGACCGGCGTGCCGGTGATGGACCTGCTCGCGGCGGTCGGCGCGCCGCCGGGATCGTCGATCAGGGTCAGCTCGATGGAGAAGGGCGGCCTGTACAACTCGACGACGCTGCCGGGCACGCACACCGCGGATCCGTTGACGCTGCTGGCGTTGCGGCTGGAGGGCCAGGTGCTGGACCTCGACCACGGCTATCCGTGCCGCATCATCGCGCCGAGCCGGCCCGGGGTGTTGCAGACCAAGTGGGTCAAGAGGCTGGAAGTGATCACGTGAGGACCACCAGGGCCGTGCTCGGCCTGCTGGGACTGGCCGCGCTGGCGTGGGGCGCGTGGATGACGTACCCGATGATCAAGGACGTCTGGACCTGGTTGCTCGCCCCGCCGATCCTCGACGACGCCGTGCTGCTCCCGGTCGCCGGCCTGGCCAGCCTCGCCGTCGCCCGCTGGACCAGCACCGCGTGGCGCTGGCCGCTGCACTTCGGCATCGCGGCCACCGCCGTCATCGCCTACCTGGCCGTCACCGAGGCGTGGCGCGAGTACGGCTTCCCGCCCAAACCCGGCCTGCACGATCGGGATTACGTCACCGACACCCTGATCACCCTGGCCGTGCTGTGGGCGGTGGTGCTGCTCGCCGGCCTGCTCCGAACCCGCTCGGCGCGGCTGCGGGCCCGCCAGTCGGGATAAACGCCGCCAACCCAAGAGAGTGCGAGGCCCCGCCGATGCTTCGCCCGTACGCCGGATTTCGGCCGCCGCCACCCGACGCAACCCACCACCCGGCCGGATGCGGCGGGCGAAATCCGGCAAGGGCGAGGCATCGGCTACCCGGGGGCCGAGCCCCGCGCGGAACGCGCGGCAAAAGCACAGTCCCGACCCGAGGGCGGCGGGTCGGGATCCTTTGGACTGGCCGTTCCCGGAACCCCGAGTACCGGGAGCGGCCGATCCGTGGATTGGCCGTGGCCCCGGCCCCGAATGCCAGGGGAACAGCCGATCCGTTGGGCGGGCCGATCCCCGAACCCCGATGCCGGGGAACGGCCCGTCCAGGTCCTTAGTTCTGCACGTCGATGGTGTTGCCGGTGAGCGTGGCCTGCACGGTCTTGCCGCTGGACAGGGTGAGCGTCACGTTGTCGCCGGAGGCCTGGGCGTGCACGGCCGCGACGAGGCTGTCGGCGTCGGTGATGACCCGGTCGTTGAGCTTGGTGACCACGTCGCCGGCCTTGATGCCGGCCTTCTCGGCGGCGCCGCCCGCGGTGACGTCCTTGATGGTCGCGCCGCTGCCGTTCTGCGTGTCGGTGACGGACACGCCGAGCTGGGCCTGGGTGGCCTTGCCGGTCTGGATGATCTGCTGCGCGGTCCGCTTGGCCTGGTCGATCGGGATGGAGAAGCCGATGCCGACCGAGCCGCCCTGGCTCTGCGCGCTGGAGTTGGGGCTGGAGATCGCCGAGTTCATGCCGATGATCTGGCCCTGCATGTTGACCAGCGGCCCGCCGGAGTTGCCGGGGTTGATCGCGGCGTCGGTCTGGATGGCGTCCAGCACGGTCTGCTGCGAGGCGGTGTTGCTCGGCTGCTGCTGTTGCTGCTGGCCGAACGGCCCGCCGAGGCCGCCCTGGCCCTGGCCCTGGTTCGGGTCCAGCTCATTGCCGACGTTGACCGGCCGGTGCAGCGAGGACACGATGCCGCTGGTCACGGTGCCGGCCAGGTCGAACGGCGAGCCGATGGCCACCACCTGCTGGCCGATCTGGAGGTTGCCGGACGTGCCGAGGGTGGCGGTGGGCAGCCCGGAGACGCCCTGGGCCTTGATCACGGCCACGTCGGTCGTGGGGTCCCGGCCGATGATCTTGGCCTGGGCGGTCTTGCCGTTCTGGAAGTCGACCTCGATGGCGCCGCCGCCGATGGCCGAGGCGATGACGTGGTTGTTGGTGATGATCTGGCCGTCGGAGGAGACGATGAAGCCGGAGCCCTCGCCCTCCTGGGTCTTGATCTCCACGACGGTCGGCAGCACCTTGTTGGCCACGTCGGTGACCGAGCCCGGCGCCGCGTTGGACGCGGCCTGCGCGGGGGTGTTGGCGAACACCGAGTTGTACGCGCCGGCGCCGTTGGCGGCGGCCAGGTAGCCGCCGAGCGCGCCGGCGCCGCCCCCGACGAGCAGCGCCAACACCGCGACGCCGACCACCAGCCTGGTGCGGGTGGGCTTGCGCGGCGTGGTGTACACCCCGTGCGGCTGCTCGGCGGTCAGGGTGAGGGGGTTGGCCCCGGGCGGCATCTGCGCGTAGCCGGGCTGCGCGAAGGCCGCCGTGGGGTGCTGGGGGCCGCCGACGGGCTGCTGCGCGGCACCCTGCTGCCACGGCGGCCCCGCCGGCGGTTCCTGACCCGGCAGGCCCTGCTCCTGCGCGGGTCGCTCCTGGCCCTGCGGAGCCCACGGGCTCCACTCGGGCGTGCCCGGGGCGCCGGCGGCCGGCTGGGCGGCCGGTGGGGTCGCCTCGTAGTGCGCCGCCGGGTCGTGCTGGGCCGCCTGCTCAGCGGGCTGCTCGGGCCGCTCGGGCGTGGGCCCAGCGGCACCCGGGAAGTTCTCCGTCATGGCAGTAACTGTGCCGGGTTTTGCTGAGAGCGACCTGAGACCATCCTGGGGGTGTTGTGAGGAATCCCCCTCAGATTGCCCGGAGCCTCTCAGCTACCTGTTCCGGCGCGGTGTCGTTGATCCATACGGCCATGCCCGACTCCGAGCCGGCCAGGTACTTGAGCTTGTCCGCGGTGCGCAGCACCGAGAACACCTCCAGGTGCAGCCAGGCCAGGTCCCGCCCGGTGCGCACCGGCGCCTGGTGCCAGGCGGCGATGTAGGGCAGCGGCTTGTTGTACAGGCCGTCGAGCCGGCGCAGCACCTCCAGGTAGATCACCGCGAAGTCGTCACGCTCCACTTCGGACAACGCGGGCAGATCGGGCACCTGGCGGTGCGGCACCACGTGCACCTCGACCGGCCAGCGGGCGGCCGAGGGCACGAAAGCCGTCCAGTGATCGGACGACGCGACGACCCGGTCGCCGGCGGCCCGCTCGGCCGCGAGCACGTCGCCGAGCACGTGAGTGCCATGCGCCGCAAGGTATTCTCCGGCGACCTCGAGCATGCGCGAGGTCTTCGGCGTGACGAACGGGTAGCCGTAGATCTGCCCGTGCGGGTGACTGAGGGTGACGCCGATCTCCTCGCCGCGGTTCTCGAACGGGAAGACCTGCTCCACGCCGGGCAGCTTGGCGAACGCCTCGGTGCGGTCGGCCCACACGTCGACCACGGTGCGCACCCGGTGCGGGGTCAGCGCGCCGAACGAGCTGTTGTGGTCGGAGGTGAAGCAGACCACCTCGCACCGGCCGCGGCCGGCGGCCCGGGCCACCATCGGCATGCCGTCCACAGTGGACGGCACGTCGGGCACCGACTCGGCGAAGGACGGGAACCGGTTCTCGAACACCACCACGTCGTAGCTGGACTCGGGCACCTCGGTGGGCCGGCCCGGCGAGGTGGGGCACAGCGGGCACAGGTCGGCCGGCGGCTTGTAGGTGCGGGTCTGGCGGTGCGCGGCGATGCCGACCCACTCGTTGGTCAGCGGGTCCCGGCGGACCTCGCTGTGCGGGGCCTGCTCGGGCAGGTCCCGCGTGTCGACGGCGACACGCTCGGGCGCATTCGGGGTGTCGTCGAAGTAGATGATCTCGCGGCCGTCCGCCAACCTCCTGGAGGTGCGCCGGATGCTGCTGGTGGATGCCTCGGTCACGCACCGACTCCCTGTTGTTCCTGACCCTGCTTCGCCTGCTCGGCCAGCCGCAGCTCGCCCACACTCTCGGTCAACACCTGTTTGGCCTGCTCGGAAAGTCCGCTGTCGCTGACTAACACGTCGGCCTCGTCCAGATCGGCGATGGTGGAGATGCCGACCGTGCCCCACTTGGTGCTGTCGGCGACGACGACCACCCGGCCGGCCGCGTCCACCAGCGCGCGGTTGGTCTCGCTCTCGTTGAGGTTCGGGGTGGTGAAGCCGGCCCGCGGGGCCATGCCGTGCACGCCGAGGAAGACCACGTCCAGGTGCAGCGAGCGCAGCGCCTGCACGGCGACCGGCCCGACCAGCGCGTCCGACGGCGTGCGCACGCCGCCGGTGAGCACCACGGTGCGGTCGGTGCGGCCCCGCAGCTGGAGCACGTCGGCCACCCGGATGGAGTTGGTGACCACGGTCAGGTCCGGCACGTCGTCGAGGAAGCGGGCCATCGTCCAGGTGGTGGTGCCGGCGGACAGGCCGATCGCGGTGCCGGGCCGGACCAGTTCGGCGGCCAGCCGGGCGATGGCCTCCTTCTCCGGCAGCTGCCGGACCGACTTGGCCTCGAAGCCGGGCTCGTCGGTGCTGCGCCCGCCGACCGTGGTCGCACCGCCGTAAACCTTTTCAAGCAATCCTCGGCCCGCGAGCACGTCGAGGTCGCGCCGGACGGTCATGTCCGAGACCCCGAGCCGGACCACCAGGTCGCTGACCTTGACCGCGCCGATCCGCCGGATCTCCTCCAGGATCACCGCCTGCCGCTGCCGTGCGAGCACCTCACACCTCCCGGACCACGGCGACTCCGCCCGCCGGGACCGGCAGACCGCCGGACGTGTCGACACCGGAGATCAGTTCCACGCCTTCCACCGGCAGCACCACGTCCGTGTCGGTGTGGTTGATCGCCACCAGCCAGGATATCCGTTCGCCGCGCCGCCGCACGACTTCCACGCCGGCCGGCGCGGGCGCGACCGGCGTGACCCCGGCCCCGGCCAGCACGTCGGCGAACACCGCGACCGCGCTGTCGGGGCTCAGCGTGGTCGCCAGATACCACGCGACGCCATCGCCGAACTCGTTGCGGGTCACCGCCGGCACCCCCGGCAGCGGTCCATCCACATAGGACGACACGACCTCGCATCCGTTGGTGTGCAGCAGTTCCGACCAGTTCGACGCGGCCAGCCCGCCGGTCAGCGTCACGTTGTCGCCGGCCGGCAGCGGGAAGAACTCCTCCACCCTTAGGCCAAGCAGCTCACGGAAGGCCCCAGGGTAGCCACCGAGCCGGACGTGCGAGTTCTCGTCGGCGACACCGGAGAACCACGTCAGCACCGCGTGGCCGCCGGCGCGCACGTAGTCCTCCAGCCAGGCGGCCTCGTGGTCGGTCACCTGGTAGAGCGACGGCACGACCACCAGCCGGTAGCCGGCGAGATCACCCGAGGGCGGCACCACGTCCACCGTGACGCCGGCCCGCCACAGCGCCCGGTACACGCCGAGCACGGTGCCGTAGTAGTCGAAGTCGGAGGTCGGATGGGCCGGCTGCTCGGCCGCCCAGGCCGACTCGAAGTCGTAGACCAGCGCCACCCGGGCGTCCACAGTGGACCCAACCAGCTCGGCCAGCCGCTGGTACTCCTCGCCCACCTGGGTGACCTCGCGGAACACCTTCGTGTCCTCGCCGGCGTGCGGCAGCATCGCCGAGTGGAAGCGCTCGGCCCCGGCCGCGGACTGCCGCCACTGGAAGAACAGCGTGCCGTCGGCGCCGTGGGCCAGGTGGGAGAACGAGTTGCGGCGCAGTTCCCCGCCCAGCTTGGCGAAGTTGCGCGGCTGCCAGTTCACCGCCGAGGTGGAGTGCTCCATCAGCAGCCACGGCTCGCCGCGGGACAGCCCGCGCACCAGGTCGGCCGACAGCGCCAGCTCGACGTGGCGCTCCGGATCGGCGGCCCGCGTGTAGTGATCGTTGGCGACGAAGTCGACCTCGGCCGCCCAGTGCCAGTAGTTGAGCGCCTTGAACGTCCAGCCGACCATGAAGTTCGTGGTCACCGGCATGTCCGGGGTGACGTCCTTGAGCACGTCCCGCTCGGCACAGAACAAATCCAGCAGCGCGTCGGAGCAGAACCGCGCAAAGTCCAACACCTGGCCGGGATTCTGGTACGTCGGCGTCACCCGCGGCGGCAGCACCTGCTCCCACGCGGAGTAGTGCTGGCTCCAGAAGTCGGTGCCCCAGGCCCGGTTCAGCCCGTCCAGGTCGTAGCGGGCGCGCAGCCAGTCCCGGAACACCGCGGCGCAGCGGTCGCAGTAGCAGCGCGACACGTGGCAGCCGTACTCGTTGTTGACGTGCCAGGCGGCCAGGGCCGGGTGTTCGCCGTAGCGCAGCGCGATCTTCTCGGTCAGCGCGATCGCCCGGTCGCGGTAGACCGGCGAGGTCGGGCAGTACTCCTGCCGCGAGCCGTGGGACAGCCGCACGCCGTCGGCCCGCACCGGCAGCATGTCCGGATTGGCCGCGGTCAGCCACGGCGGCGGGGAGGCGGTCGCGTTGGCCAGGCAGACCCGGATGCCGCCCTCGTGCAGCTGGTCGAGCACCTGGTCCAGCCAGCCGAAGTCGAACCGGTTGTCGGCCACCTCCAGCCGGGCCCAGGCGAAGATGCCGACGCTGACCAGGTTCACCCCGGAGCGCTTCATCAGCTCCACGTCCTGGGTCCAGACGTGCTCGGGCCACTGCTCGGGGTTGTAGTCACCACCCCAGCAGGGACCCCGCAGTCCGGTCGGCCATCCGGTCACGGCCGCAAGCGTGGACTACACACACACCAAACGTCAACACACTCAAACAGGCTACGACTTGATAACTGTTATCCCCGTCACCGGCCCAACACCCCTGAGCGGACCGTTCTCACTGGTCTACAGGGAGCAACCAGGTCGAACTGGGTCTTGACATCTGTTGTGACGGGTACAACATTGTGCGCAACTTTGTTTAACTCCGTTGGTTCACACTCGACACGGGAGGGGCCCGATGGCGCGCCCAAGACCAGGCCAACTGCCCACACTCGACCGGCGGTCGGTGCTCAAGGTGCTGCTCGCGGGCGCCGGTCTCGCGGCCGTGCCCGGCCTCGCCGCGTGCGGCTCCGGCGGCTCGGCGGCCTCCGACCCGAACACGGTCACGTTCGGCTCGAACGGCTCCGACGCCAAGCCCAAGCAGGCCTACCAGGCCGTTCTCGACGCGTTCGCCAAGCAGTCCGGCGGCCTCACGGCCAAGCCGAACGTGCAGGACCACAACGCGTTCCAGCAGAACATCAACAGCTACCTGCAGGGCACGCCGGACGACGTGTTCACCTGGTTCGCCGGCTACCGGATGCAGTTCTTCGCCAACAAGGGCCTGCTGCACCCGATCGACGACGTCTGGGACAAGATCGGCGGCAACTTCCCGCAGGCCGTCAAGGACCTGTCGAAGTCGACCGACGGGCACTACTACTTCGTGCCGATCTACAACTACCCGTGGGGCGTGTTCTACCGGAAGAGCCTGTTCGCCGAGAAGGGCTACGAGGTCCCCAAGACCTTCGACGACCTGATCAACCTGGCCAAGAAGATGCAGGGCGACGGCCTCTCGCCGTTCGTGCAGGGCTTCGGCGGCGGCGAGAGCTGGATGCTGCTGGGCACGTTCGACTACCTGAACATGCGCACCAACGGCTACCAGTTCCACATCGACCTGATGCACGGCAAGGAGTCCTGGGCCGACCCGAAGATCAAGTCGGTGATGGACTCCTGGAAGCGGATGCTGCCGTACTACACCCCGGGCGCGTCCAGCAAGAAGTGGGAGGACGCCTCGGCCGCGCTGGTCAACAAGACCGGCGGCATGATGGTCATCGGCATGTTCGTGGGCCAGTCCTTCACCAGCCAGGCCGACCAGGACGACCTGGACTTCTTCGCCTTCCCGGAGATCAACTCCCAGTACGGCACCACCGCGGTCGAGGCGCCGATGGACGGCTTCCTGCTGTCCAAGAACCCGAAGAACCTGGACGGCTCCAAGAAGCTGCTGGAGTTCCTGGGCGGCGCGGCGGCCGAGGACACCTACCTGTCCATCGACTCGTCCAACCTGGCCGTCAACGACAAGGCCGACACCAGCAAGTACGGGGCGCTGCAGAAGAAGGCCGTGCAGTTCATCGCCGACGCCAAGGACCTGTCCCAGTTCGGCGACCGGGACAGCGACCCGGGCTTCATCCAGAACGTCGTCGAGCCGGCGTTTGCCCAGTTCGTGCAGAGCCCGAACACCTCCGACTCGCTGCTCACCCAGATCCAGTCGCAGAAGTCGCAGTACTTCCAGTCCTGAAGGTGGCCATGACCGTCATCACCGACGCGGCCGAGAACGTCGCGGGAGCCGGCGTGTCCGGCTCCCGCCGCGTTCGCCGGCTCACCGGACGGGACAAGATCGTGCTCGGCCTGATGGTCGGCATCCCCACCCTGCTGCACGTGGCGCTGGTGTGGGTGCCGACCCTCGTGTCGGTGCTGCTGTCGTTCTCGAGCTGGGACGGCATCGGCGGGCTGGCCACGATCAAGTTCGTCGGCGTGCAGAACTACGTCACGATGTTCACGGTGTCGCCGACCTTCTGGCCGGCCGTGCAGCACAACGTGATCTGGCTGGTGTTCTTCGTGCTGCTGCCGACCCCGTTCGGCGTGTTCCTGGCCTACCAGCTGGACAAGAGCATCCGGTTCACCCGCTTCTACCAGACCGCGATCTTCCTGCCGGTGGTCATCTCGGCGGCGGTGACCGGGTTCATCTGGCAGACCATCTACGACCCGGACAACGGCCTGGTCAACAGCATCCTGGGCACCAACAAGCCCGGCGTCGCCTACATCGAGTGGCTCGGCGACTCGCACCTGAACCTGTGGGCGGTGCTGATCGCGGCCAGCTGGAAGCAGGCCGCGTACATCATGATCCTGTATTTGGCCGGCCTGAAGGGCGCCGACCCGTCGCTGCGTGAGGCGGCGGCGCTGGACGGGGCCAGCGAGTGGCAGACGTTCACGCGGGTCACGTTCCCGGCGCTCAAGCCGATCAACATCATCATCCTGGTGGTGACGATCATCGAGTCGCTGCGCGCGTTCGACCTGGTGTACGTGGTCGCCGGCAGCAACGGCACCAAGCCCGGCCTGGAGCTGCTGTCCATCCTGATCGCCAACAACATCCTCGGCGAGTCCAGCCTGGTCGGCTACGGCTCGGCGCTGGCGGTGATCCTGCTGGTGATCTCCCTGGTGCCGATCCTGTCGTACGTGTTCCAGACCTTCCGCAAGGAGCAGCAGTCATGACCGCCGTCGCAGAAGTCCCGGCCACGGCGGCGTCCCGGCCGGCCCCGGCGCCGCGGCGCAAGCCGATCCGGCCCGCGCGCGTCGTGCTGCACGTGTTCCTGACCGCGACCGCGCTGGTGTGGCTGGTGCCGTTCGTGTGGGCGGTGTACACCTCGCTGCGCACGTTCGCCGACACCTCGCAGCACGGCTACTTCTCGCTGGCCACCGCGCTGACGTTCGAGAACTACCAGAACGCGTGGGAGCAGGCGGGGCTGCCGCACTACTTCCTCAACTCGGTGATCATCACCGTCCCGGCCGTGCTGGTGACGCTGCTGTTCTCCGCGTCGGTGGCGTTTTTCGTGTCGCGCTTCAACTTCAAGGTCAACCTGTTGCTGCTGATGCTGTTCACCGCGGGCAACCTGCTGCCGCCGCAGGTGATCATCACGCCGCTGTTCCGGATGTACCTGCTCATCCCGCTGCCGGACTGGCTGTCCAACGGCTCCGGGCTGATGTACAACTCGTTCCTCGGCGTGATCCTGATCCATGTGGCGTTCCAGAGCGGGTTCTGCACGTTCGTGCTCAGCAACTACATGAAGACCATCCCGCACGAGCTCACCGAGGCGGCGCTGGTCGACGGGGCGTCGGTGTTCCGGCAGTTCTGGCAGATCATCCTGCCGCTGTGCCGGCCCGCCTTCGCCGCGCTGGCCACGCTGCTGACCATCTGGATCTACAACGACTTCTTCTGGGGCCTGGTGCTTTTCCAGACCGGGGCCAACCGGCCGATCACCTCGGCCATCGCCAGCCTGCAGGGGCAGTACTTCAGCAACCAGAACCTGATCGCGGCCGGCGCGCTGCTCACCGCGATCCCCACCCTGGCCATCTATCTGGCGCTGCAGCGGCAGTTCGTCAGCGGCCTCACGCTCGGCGCCAACAAGGGCTGAGCCCCCGGTCGCCGGTCGGGTCGGGTTCTCACTGTGGCGGCGGGACAACCCGACCCGGCCGGCTTTTTCGCGAGTCCCGCTCTCGGGCAGCGCGAGTCCCGCTGTCGGGCAGGCGAGTCCCGTCCTCGGGACCCACCACCCGACCCAACCACCCCGGAACCGTCCCGAGGGCGGGACTCGCCATGGCGCCCGACAGCGGGACTCGCGGG
>Ga0307511_10000730_pt1 | contig 35050 bp, 23 predicted proteins | sample 13_EM_MG_FD_200266 | JGI IMG/M metagenome (GOLD analysis project Ga0307511, IMG submission 200266) | Populus trichocarpa ectomycorrhiza microbial communities from riparian zone in the Pacific Northwest, United States - 13_EM | ecosystem: Host-associated > Plants > Roots > Unclassified | place... | reverse complement strand
AGGTCTGTAGACCGTGGGCCGCTGCTGATAGGATCGCGCGCCATGCAGACACTGGATGTCGGTTCCCCCTCGCGCCCGGCCGCGGCCGTCGTAGTCGAGCGATCGCAGCTGATCCGGGCTGAGCAGATCCGCGCGCAGTTCCGGATTATGCCCGGCGCGTTCGTCGGCTCCGCCCTTGTTGCAACCGTTGTTGTTGCAATGCTTTATGACAGGCTGAGCCTCAATGTGATGCTGCCGTGGTTGGTGGCGATTTACACACTGTCGCTGGCGCGCTTCGTACTGTGGCGTTGGTTCAAGGGCGCCAGTCCAGCCGCGGGCAGCATGGTGCGCTGGGGCCGGCTCGCCATTGCGGCCGGTGGCCTCTCGGGGGTCGTGTGGGGGCTCGGCGGAATCGTGCTGCACGACCGCACGAGCCTGTCGCACCAGTTGTTCGTACTGATCGCCACAACAGGTCTCGGTTTCACCTCCACGTACATGACCGCGCCGCTGATGCCGGCATTCCTGGCGTTCGTTTGCCCGAGTTTTCTGTTGTCAGCCGTGCCGTTCCTGCTGGATGGCGATCGGGTGCATGTCGCGATAGGAATTGCCACTGTGATGCTGTTGCCAGTCGTGGTGCAGTTCGCCGCGCGCGTTTGCCGGGCGTTTCTCGACTCAGTGAACGTACGACTGCAGAACTCCGAGCTGATGGAAGAGTTGCGGCGGCAGAAGGAGGCCGCCGAGGAAGCCAACGTCGCGAAGTCACGCTTCCTCGCCGTTGCGAGCCACGATCTGCGTCAACCGCTGCATGCCCTGGGCCTTTTCGTGCAAGCGCTGCAGGAGTCCACGATTGCCTCGCAGGAACGGCACATCGTCGGCAATATCCGGCGCTCCGTCGATGCGATGGAGGAGTTGTTCGATGCTCTGTTGGATATTTCCCGGTTGGATGCCGGCGTCGTGCGGCCCAGTTTCGCGACATTCGGGCTGGCTTCGGTATTCGATCGCCTGAGCTTCGAATACGGGCCGATCGCCAAGCAGAAGGGCCTGTCACTGCGAGTCATGAAGACCGCGGCTTTCGTCTGCACCGACGCCTCCCTGTTTGAACGAATCGTGCGCAACCTCGTCTCGAACGCAGTCCGGTACACCGATCGCGGTGGCCTCGTTCTGGGATGCCGGCGTCAGGATGGTGGACTCCGGGTCGAAGTGTGGGACACCGGGCGAGGTATTGCGCCGGAGAAGCATCGCGAGGTCTTTCGCGAGTTCGCGCAGGTGGACCACCCAGCCGATCGGGATCCCCACAAGGGGCTGGGCCTGGGACTCGCCATCGTCGACCGCCTCGCCAAGCTGCTGGATCACGAGGTCCGCCTGCGCTCCATACCCGGTAAGGGATCGGTGTTTTCCGTCAGCGTGCCCCGCGGCCGCGAGCAGGATGTGATCGCCAATTCTGCGGTAGAGCACACCACGGCCTTCGATCTGACCGGTGTTCTGATACTCGTCATCGACTCGGAGCCCGCCGTGCTCCAGGCCATGGAGACGCTGCTCGGCAAATGGAATTGCGACGTCATAGCAGCTTCCTCGGGTGAGGAGATCAAGGCCAGGCTGGCCTCGGTCCCGCGGGTGCCGAGCCTGATCATTTCCGACTACCGGCCGCGCGCGCCCGCTACGCTGGGTGCGGGCCCCACGCTGGCAGTTATTGACATGCTACGCAACGAGTTCAACACCGAGATACCTGCGGTGTTGTTGACCGGCGATACCGAGCGCTCGACGCGCGATCAGGAAGTCGCAGGGCTGCCTGTACTTCACAAACCGCTCAATCCGGCGCGGTTGCGTACGTTGATCGCGAATCTGCTGAGAATTGACGAAGCCGAAGCGCAGGAGCGTTCGCGGCGCGCCAGCTAGTCCGGAAAGGCCCAGGCTGGCTCGTAAAGGGGTGACTTTGTGGGCTGAGCTGACCGGCGCGGGAGACGCGGTCAGCTGGTGATCATGCCAACGCGTCGGGCGACGAGTACCGCCTGCGTTCTGTTCACCACCCCCAATACCTTGAAGATGGCGGTGACGTGCGCCTTGACCGTCTTTTCCGACAGGCCCAACTCTGTGGCGATCTGTTTGTTGGTCTTGCCCTGGCACACGCGCGAGAGGACCTCGAGCTGCCGTAACGTTAGCAGCGCGACGTCAGGCTCGGCAGCAGACGCCGCATCACCCGTGGCACCGGGCAGAGCGTGCGAGATAGGTGGTCCGGATGACTGCAAGGCAAGCGGTACAGTTACGTTGCCCTCGAGCACCTGCTGGAGGACTTCGATGAGCACGCGCGTCGCCGCTGACTTTGGGACAAACCCCATCGCGCCAGCGTTGATCGCGTGGCGGACGTTCTCAGGCTCTTCGAGAGCTGACAGCACCACCACGGGCAGAGAGGGCAGCCGCTCGTGAAGCTTACCGATGAGGTTGAATCCACTCATGCCCGGCAGGGCGAGATCCAGCAACACCAAGTCGAGGTCGGGATGTTCCGCAGCTAGGCCGAGGCCCTGCTCGGCATCGCGCGCGGCCATGACAGTGACGTCATCCGCGAGGGATTCGAGGGCTGCTGAGACACCCTCTTGCACGAGAGGATGATCGTCGATGACAAGTACTTTCAGAGGCATTTTTCTGGTGGGTTCAGTCAGTCAGTCTGCGGGCCGTTGGGCGTTGCGCCAAGTGGACCTTGGTCCCACTTCCATGATTTCGTGAGCTTGCGCGTGTTGCTGCTGTTGCGCCACGAAGATCGGCACCAGCTTGAATATACCTCCGGCACGCCTCGCCACCGCGTGCCATTCGGGTAGGCGCCTGACTTATTTGGCGATCGTGAGACATGTCGCAATTTACCAGCGCCGTGCGGCTGCGACAGGAGAGCTACACACTCGTACAGCGTCGCTACACGCCGGATACAAGTCTATCGGCGCCTGGATTCGACAGGCGCGGTTGGGTGTAGGATCGAACACATGTCTTCCCAGGACATCCCAACGGACCAGAGAGCATCGGGGCGACGCCTGGATCGCGCGGTGCTGATTGAGGCCGAAAAAGTCCGCATTCAGTACCGGAATATGCCCACTGCGTTTATTGGAGTCGCAGTGATCAGCAGCCTGATGGGTTTCGCTCTGGCCAAAGGCGCAGGCTTTGCGAAAGTCATCTGCTGGATGGCTGTTGTCTACGCCTGGGTCGTGGCACGAATGATCCAATGGCGCGCCTTCAACAGAATCAACCCGCCGCCGACCGACATGCGTAAATGGCGCCGGCTGGGCATCGGCGGCTCCGCTGTGGCCGGCCTCATCTGGGGTGTGGGAGCCATTGTGCTCTACGTGCCCGACGGCCTGGCCTATCAGTTCTTCCTCGTGGTGGGCCTCGTTGGAATGGGCGCGGGCTGCGTATACGCGTCCGCGTCCGTCATGCCGTCATTCTTCGCGTACTTCTACCCGAGCATATTGCTGCCGGCAGTGCTGTTTTTGCGCGCCGATGATTCCCTGCATTTCATCACCGGCGTGCTGATGCTCGCCTACCTGTCGCTGATGACTCCCTTCGCGCTGCGCGTGTATCGGCTCATCGACGAGTCCATCAAGTTGCGGTTCGAAAACCTCGGGCTGATCGGCGAGCTGCGCGAACAGAAGGACGCGGCCGAAGAGGCGAACATTGACAAGTCCCGATTCCTGGCAGCGGCCAGTCATGATCTTCGGCAGCCCCTGCATGCGCTCGGTCTGTTCGTTCAGGCATTGCAGGAGACGCCCCTGGCGACGCGCGAGCGCCAGGTGATCGGCAACATCCGCAGGTCGGTCGATGCCATGGAGGAGCTGTTCAATGCGCTTCTCGATATCTCGCGGCTCGATGCCGGGGTGGTACAGCCACACATAACAACCATCCCGCTTGCGGCAGTCTTTGATCGCGTTCGCTTCGAATACGCGCCGATTGCGCGTCAGAAACGCCTCGCACTTAGAGTGGTGAAGACGTCGTTATTTGTGCAAAGCGATCCGTCGTTGCTTGCGCGTCTGATTCGCAATCTGCTTTCCAACGCCGTCCGCTACACAGACGCGGGAGGTGTCGTGCTCGGATGTCGGCGCACGGGTTCTGAGGTACGCATCGAAGTGTGGGATACCGGGAAAGGCATTCCTGTCAACCGACACGATGAGATCTTTCATGAGTTTTATCAGCTCGATAATCCCGAGCGCGACCGGCGGAAAGGACTTGGGCTTGGACTCGCCATCGTCAAGCGACTGGCAAAGCTACTGAACTATCGCGTGAGCCTGCGCTCGGCGGTAGGCAAAGGCTCGGTGTTCTCGATAACCCTCCCGCGGGGTTCCCGTGAGAACTATGTGCCCGAAGAGAGCAGTCCCGAGTCGGCGGCGTTCGATCTCTCCCACGCGCTGGTGCTCGTCATCGATGATGAAGCGGCGGTGCAGGAAGGCATGTCGGCCTTGTTACGCCGATGGAAATGCGACGTTCTGACGGCCGGCTCGGGGGCGGAGATGATGGGCAAGCTGGTGGCGGTGCAACGCCTTCCAGACCTCATCGTGTCGGACTACCGTCTGCGAGACAACGAGAACGGTATTCAGGTGGTCGAGTCCCTGCGCAGCGAGTTCAACGTGGATATCCCGGCTCTGCTGGTCACCGGTGATACCGGGCCGGACCGGCTGAGGGATGCCGAGGCCAGCGGACTGCCCATTCTTCACAAACCCCTGAACCCGGCACGCCTGCGTACCCTGATCGCCAATCTGCTGCGAGAGCACACTCGTGCCGCTTAATGTTAAGACTTTAGCCTAGTCCGCACAGTGGATACCTTGACGTACGATACCGTGCAGCCGACAAGCTGCCAGACGAAGGAAGGTAGCATCGGCCTATGTCGGAGGGCGTGGAGGCTGGCGGGGGGGGGGACGGGGGTACCCGCACAGGCCACCGAGTCTCTCCGTATGCGCGCGGTCACCATCCTTCAGATCGTCAACGCCATCTGTCGTGCCGACCGTTGCGTATGGGGCCGAACCCGGGGCTGGCGCGACAGCTGCGACGCTCCGGGTTCGGCACCGTTGTGCCCCTGGATTGAGCCGCTCGGGAACGACTGGATTCAGTCTAAATCAGAAAAACTGTTCGTATTCAGGGCACACCTGTCACTCATGGTGACATTCTGCAGCGCCCCTCTATACTCACTCCCCCTGCACTAATAGGGGGCTCCGCCGACGCGGCTTTGAATGGAACCAACCGATACTTCGCATCCCGACTATTATCATAAAGTCGTGGATTGCCAGTGGGCTTGTCCGGCCCACACCGATGTTCCCGAATACATCCGGCTGATCGCCCAGGGTCGCTTCACCGAGGCCTACATGGTGAACCGGCACTCGAATGTGTTTCCGGGAATCCTGGGTAGGGTCTGCGATCGACCCTGCGAGCCGGCTTGCCGCCGCGGGCGCGTCGAGGAAAAGCCCGTCGCCATCTGCCGGCTCAAGCGCGTCGCCGCGGACCATCGGGACGATGTGACCCCGCTGCTGCCCAAAATTCCCAAGATCAAGAATGGCAGGCGGGTGGCCTGCATCGGCGCCGGTACGGCTTCCCTTACCGTAGCGAACGACCTCATGCCGCTTGGCTACCAGGTCACGGTATTCGAGCAGTACGGCCAGGCCGGCGGGTTGATGCGGACCAACATCCCCTCCTTCCGGCTTCCCGCGACCGTGCTCGACGAAGAGATCGCGATGATCACGGGCATGGGCGTGGATCTGAAGCTCAACCACCCCATCAGCAGCATGCGCGATTTGCTGACCAATGGCGGCTTCGATGCCGTGTTCGTCGGCTCCGGCGCGCCCAAGGGCAAGGAGCTGAAGCTTCCCGGCCGGGAAGCGGGCGCCGCCAACATTCACATCGGCATCGCGTGGCTCGAGTCGCTGGCTTTTGGCCACATCTCCAAAATCGGCGAGCGGGTGCTCATCATCGGCGTCGGCAACACCGCGATGGATTGCTGCCGCAGCAGCCTGCGGCTCGGCGCCAAGAACGTAAAAGTGATGGCACGCAAGCCCCGTGGTTTCTTCAAGGCTTCCGAGTGGGAGCTCGAGGACGCCGAGGAGGAAAGCGTCGAGATCGTCATCAACCGCTCGCCTAAGGCTTTTGTCGTCGAGAACGGCAAGCTGACGGGCATGATGTTCGACAAGATGGAATACGACCTCGATGCGCAAGGGCGCATCACGGCCGAGCGAAATGTCGGCGAGGAGTTCCTGCCCGCCGACGATGTGATCCTCGCCATCGGCCAGGAAAATGCTTTCCCGTGGATCGAGCGCGACCTGGGCATCGAGTTCGACAAGTGGGACGTGCCCCACGTCGACAAGGTCACCTTCCAGTCAACCCGCCCCGGGGTGTTCTTCGGCGGCGACGCGGCGTTCGGGCCCAAGAACATCATCTGGGCCGTGGAGCATGGCCACCAGGCCGCCATCTCCATCCACCGGCATTGCGAGGGCGAGTCGGTCGCGGACCGGCTGGCCCCCGGCGTGAACCTGCAGAGCCGCAAGATGGGCATGCACGAATGGTCGTACTCCAACGACTACGCGCCCGTCGAGCGCCGCCTGATGCCGCACGTTTCTTTGAAAGAGCGCTTCAAGAAACTCAACATTGAAGTGGAGCTCGGTTTCACGGCTGAGCAGGCCGCGCAGGAAGTGCAGCGCTGTCTGAACTGCGATGTGCAGACGGTGTTTACGGCGAAACTGTGCATCGAATGCGACGCCTGCATCGATATCTGTCCGGTCGATTGCCTGACGATCACGCAGAACGGCGTGGAAGCCGATCTGCGTACCCGGCTGAAGGCGCCGGCGTTGAATCTGACTCAGCCGCTGCTCGTCTCGGCGGGGTTGCCGCAGACCGGCCGCGTCATGGTGAAGGACGAGGACCTGTGTGTTCACTGCGGGCTGTGCGCGGAGCGCTGCCCGACAGCGGCCTGGGACATGCAGAAATCGTATGTGCGCTGGCCACAGGCCGAAGATGAATCGCGCGACTTGCAGGCGAAGGAACCGAAGATCGCCTGAAGATCCGCAAAAGGTACTCATGTCCCCAGCAACTGCAGCCCGTATCAACGACTTCGTCATCAAGATCGCGACGGTGAACGGCACCGGCTCAGCGAGCGCCAACGCGCTGCTGATGAAGTCGATCTTCCGCAGCGGCATTCCCGTCATGGGGAAGAACTACTTCCCCTCCAACATCCAGGGACTGCCGACCTGGTACGAAATTCGCGTGACCAAGGATGGGCACGTCGCCCGCTCAGGCCGTGTCGACATCATGGTTGCCATGAATGCCGAGACATACGCCCGCGACGTGAAGGAGCTCACTCCGGGCGGCTACCTGGTCTACGACTCAACCTGGCCGCGGCCGGCACTCCTCAAGCGCGAGGACATTACGGTCATTGGCGTGCCGCTGGCCAAGCTGTGCAACGAAAACTTCGACGGGGTGCGCACGCGCATTCTGATGAAGAACATCTGCTATGCCGGAGTGCTGGCAGCGCTGCTCAACCTGGACGTCGAGCGCATTCGTGAGCTGTTGGCCGAGACGTACGCGAAGAAACCGAAGCTCGTCGAAAGCAACATGAAGGCGATCCAGCTGGGGTACGACTACACCCGGCAGAATTTCACGTGCCCGCTGCCGCTTCACGTTGAGAAGATGGACGCGACGCGCGGCCATATCATGATCGATGGAAATACTGCGGCGGCGTTGGGTTGTGTGTACGCCGGCGCAACCGTCGCCGCCTGGTACCCGATCACCCCCTCGACCTCCCTCATGGATGCGTACAAGGCGTTCTGCGATCGCTTGCGGGTGGATTCGGAGACTGGCCGGCGGAATTTCGCGTTCATACAGGCGGAAGACGAGTTGGCAGCCATCGGCATGGTGATCGGCGCGGCTTGGAATGGCACGCGGGCGTTCACGGCGACCTCGGGACCCGGTATTTCACTGATGAACGAGTTCCTGGGTCTTGCCTACTACGCCGAAGTGCCTGCCGTGGTCTTCGACATCCAACGTGTGGGTCCCTCCACCGGGATGCCAACCCGGACGCAGCAATGCGACATCATGGCGTGCGCCTACGCCTCGCATGGTGATACTCGCCATGTCTGTCTATACCCGGCCAACCCGGAAGAATGTTTCTACCTGGCGGCCCAGGCGTTCGATCTCACTGAGCGGCTGCAAACGCCCGTGCTGGTTTTGTCCGACATCGACATCGGCATGAACGACTGGATGTGCCGCGATCTGAAGTGGGACGACAGCTACCGTCCCGACCGCGGCAAGATGCTGGGCAAGGAAGAATTGCTGAAGCTCGAGAAGTTCTACCGTTTCCTGGATAAGGATGGCGACGGCATCGCCTACCGGACTTTGCCCGGCGTGCATCCGAAGGCTGCGTACTTTACTCGCGGGTCCGGACATAACCAGTACGGCGCCTACACCGAAGATTCGGTCGAGTACCAGATCGTTCTGGACCGGCTGTTGAAGAAGTGGGAGACAGCCAAGAAGCTCGTCCCCCGCGCCATCATCGATGCAACCGCCGGCAGCGACATCGGCATTGTTTCCATCGGCAGCTGCGATGGCGCGGTCCGCGAAGCCATGGACGTTCTGAAGACCCAGGGCGTTGCAGTGGACTACATGCGCGTGCGCGCATTTCCATTCAGCGAGGACGTCGAGCGCTTCCTGAGCGCACACAAGCTGCTGTTCGTCGTCGAACAGAATCGCGACGCCCAGTTCAAGTCACTGTTGACGCTCGAGACCCCGGTCGAGAAGTCCAAGCTGCGTTCGCTGCTGTCGTACAACGGACTGCCGATCTCATCGACCTTCATCGTCGAGGGAGTGCTGGCGGAAGTACGGCCCACGCCCAAACTGCAGCCTAAAGACGCCGCGCACGGCTGAGCGAGGAGCACCATGACTTTCATCGCCAAACCGAAGATCGCTCACCCGTCGCTGCCCAAGAACGGCCTCGGATTTACCCGTCGCGACTACGAAGGCGCGCTGTCAACACTGTGCGCCGGCTGCGGACACGACTCCATAACCGCGGCCATTGTCGAAGCCGCGTGGGAACTGTCTATCGAGCCGCAGAACCTGGTCAAGCTCTCCGGGATCGGCTGCTCGTCCAAGACCACCGCGTACTTCGTCAGCGGCGGACATGGCTTCAACTCGGTACACGGCCGCATGCCCTCCATCGCGATGGGCGCCAACGCCGCCAACCGCCAATTGAAGTACATCGGCGTATCCGGCGACGGCGACACGCTGTCCATCGGACTCGGACAGTTCTGCCACGCCATCCGCCGCAATCTCAACATGCTGTATATCATCGAGAACAACGGCGTGTACGGGCTGACCAAGGGACAATTCTCCGCTTCCGCCGACGTCGGCACCAAGGCGAAGAAAGGCGAAACCAACTTCCAGCCACCTATCGATCCCGTCCTGCTCGCCATGACCCTCGGGGCCTCGTTCGTCGCCCGCAGTTTCTCCGGTGACAAGAGCCAGCTCGTGCCCCTCATCCAGGCAGGACTCAACCATGACGGGTTCGCGCTGATCGATGTGCTGTCCCCCTGCGTGACCTTCAACGACCACGAAGGCTCGACCAAGAGCTACGCATACACCCGCGAGCACTACGAGCCTGCCGTGCACGCCGACTTCGTCCCGTTGGAGCGGGAAATCACCGCAAACTACGGTCCGGGCGAAGCCCTCCCCGTAGTCATGCACGACGGCAGCCGCATCGTGCTGCGCAAGTGCGAAGACGGCTACGACCCGACCAATCGCAGCGCCGCCCAGGTGTACATGCAGGAGCGGATGAAAGACGGCGAGTATTTGACCGGCCTGCTGTTCGTCGAGCCCTCCCAGAACGAGTTCCACGCTCTCAATGCAACTCCCGACGAGCCGCTCAACAGCATCCCCTACGAGAAACTCTCACCGGGGGCCAAGGGGTTGGAGAAGATACTGGGGCGGTATCGGTAGGGGGCTGCCGGCTACCTGGGAGCAATAAGGGTCAAAAAGCTACCGATGTACCCGGATGGGCATCGGGAGAATTGGCGCGCCCGACTGGATTCGAACCAGCGACCTGCAGCTTCGGAGGCTGCCACTCTATCCATCTGAGCTACGGGCGCGACGCTTTGATTCTACAGAAAATTCCGGGGGTCATGGCGACTGCCGCGACTGGGCGCTGGGGCAGGAACCGGCAGAGGCTTGATTCGGCTCCAGTATGCCGAGTCTCCTCGCTACGCGCCGCGGCCAATCGACGCAACGACCTACGAAGCCAGCCGACGCGCGACCTAGATCTCGTGAGGCGGGAGAAGGACAACCTTGCCGTCCGGCGATTCAGCGATCGGGTTACCGGCGCGCTGGGTAGCCACAGACTCGGGGGTTGGGCGGAGGCTCTAGCGATAGGAGCGAGTGATTCCAGCGGGCGACTCCGACGCTCGGTCTACCACGCCGGAATCGTACCGCCCGTCGCGTGATCCGCGGCAGCTTCCCACTCTGGGATCAACGCGTCGCTTAGCGGGCGTGGTCGCCCCCTGCGGTGCAGATCGCTCCGAAATGACGTCTATAGCCTGTTTGTATATATCCGACAAAGGCATACTGTTCGGGACCGATGCCAACATCGGTCGAGAAACGAGCACAGCAGAAGTTCGGTGGCGCTCTCAAGGCGAAGAGAGAGGCTGCAGGCCTGACGCAGTCCGAACTGGCTGAGATGGCGTCGTTGCATCGAACCTACATCTCGGAGCTCGAGCGCGGAATTAAAGAGCCCGGGTTTCACGTGCTGTGCAGGCTCGTTCGAGCGCTCCCTGGAAGCTTGGACGAACTGTTCAGCGTAACGTGATGCTGCACAGATCTCGGCAGGTAGGATCGTGGCGTTCCGGCAGGCAATTTGAATACGGGACGAATGGACGCGTCACATTCACTAGAAAGTCTCGTGCATGCAGCACCTTCTGCTCTTTGCATTCCAGTTGAGCCTGATTGCCTGGCTACGCTCAGTTAGCGGCACGCCGCGCAGCCGCAGCCGTGTCGATCGGCTGTGTACGGAGATCGGTTTCGGCTTGCTCGTCGCTTTGCCCTTGCTCACCCGATGAAGCAGCAGGGCATCCTCGAATTCGCTCCCGCCCTGTTCGCATATCCCCCTCCCGGGAGGGATAGCGCTTTCCCATGACCAGATGAAATCTATCTGCCTTGGCGTAGCGTCACAGGAATGCGTTGGTGAAGAATTGCATTTTCGCGCTCGGGCTCATGTGGGGATTTTGTGCAACCGCCTCGATGCCGCGCGTCTCACTTTGGAGGATGGATTGCGGATCATTCGTGACCAGGCGGCTCACCAACAGCTGCTACCTCGTCCGGCACGACCATGACTATATGCTGTGGGACGCAGGTTTCGGCGCTGAGTTGCTGGGACGTCCGCAAGAGCACGGCAAAGGGTCGCGGATAGAGCTGAAACAGACGCTCGTTGCGCAGCTTGCCCTACTCGGCCTGAGGACCGGACAGGTAGGCATTCTCGGCATCAGCCATACACACTTCGACCACATTGGTCAGGCAGCGGACTTTCCCACGGCACGTCTTCTCGTTGGCAAGGAGGATTGGGAGGCGATGCGAGCGCAATTGCCTGATGCTACGTCCGAGTCGCAAAGGCTGAAACCGTGGATCGACGCAGGCGCACCCAAGGAGCTAATAAGCGGCGACAAGGATGTCTTCGGCGATGGTTCGGTAGTCATGATCGCCACCCCAGGGCATACGCCCGGCCACCACTCGCTGCTGGTTCGATTGAGACATTCGGGCGCGATTCTGCTGAGCGGAGATTTGTACTACTCCGCACAGCAATATGCGCAGGATGAGGTGCCCAAACATAACAGCAGCGTTGCGGCAACGCTCGCGAGCTTCGCTCGCTTCAGGGCGCTGGCGAAATCCGTGCAGGCGACGGTTATCATACAGCACGAACCGGCTGATGTGCGAAAGCTGCCACCGTTTCCCAATGCGGCCCAATAGGGAAGTTCGCAGGACATGCAGCCGGATGTCCTTTCCGACATTCGCGGCTTTTGGGTATCATGCGCCGTTGGATCCGGTGAGTGTTTGATACACCCGATCCGGCTTGCCTGAATGGCTTGCCGGTAGTCTGAAGCGGAGCGTCCAAGAGTGAGCGGCCAGATCAGGATTGGCGTCGGCGGATGGACCTATGAGCCGTGGCGAGGGAGGTTTTATCCCGAAAAGCTTGCGCAAAAAGATGAGCTCGAATACGCCTCGCGCAGACTCACCTCGATCGAGATCAACGGCACTTTCTACGGCTCGCAGAAACCCGAAACCTTCGCGAGGTGGCATGATGAGACGCCGGACGGATTCGTCTTCGCGCTGAAAGCGCCCCGCTATGCTACTCATCGGCGCGTGCTATCGGATCCAGGACCTGGGCCGCGGGTGGCTCCCCTGCGGGGCTTCAACGAGTCACCGGGCAGAAAGTCGAGCGTGTGGATCGCGACGTGTATCTTTATGTCATCAGCGGCTACAAGGAAGCCAATCCCGCCGCGGCACAAGCGCTGATTGAGCGCGTTGGGTTTTCCCGGCTGCGAACACGTCGGGCGGAGTGACCGGGCTCGTTGTCGCTATCTCTACTGATAGAGACTGGCAACCGCATAACGGAAATTTCGCTATGCACCGTCTCGCGGTTGCCGGACGAGGCCTGAGCAGCTTCATATCAACAACTGTTAGTAAGAAATACTCGCGCAAGATTCATTGATCCGAATAGGCGCGGTAATTGCAGTCCGCTTGGATGAACCGCCACCGTCACTTCAGCTTGCCGATCGGCGGATCCGAGTCGGGGTGTTGCATGACTAATGGGTTCGCGACGACACGGATGCCCTGCTGGTCAACACCACCACTGGCGAGATCCTGCAGGTGGAGTACGGCGTCTTTGCGTAGGACGGACGCCTGGGCGGGTCTCCGTGCGGGTGTTAGCCATTCCTAAGGCCAGGACGTAGGATCCGACGGAGCCACTACCGAAACCTTCCTGAAGCCAAGTCTCGGCATCCACGTCGTCGCAGGCGACACCCCGGCGCTCACGGCTGCGGGGTGCCGCCCTCTGCCGCTGGGAAGGAGCCTTCGGAAGGCTCGCGGCTACTGCTTGGTCTGCTGCTGCCCGGCCCGTTTCTCCTTCATGAAGGCCTCAGCGCGCTTCGACATCTCCGCCGGTGGCACGTCTTCCACGTGTGTTGCAATCGTCCAAACGTGGCCGAAGGGATCCTCGACCGTTCCGGAGCGATCGCCGTAGAACTGATTCGCGAGTGGTCTTTGGACCTTCGCGCCTGCTTCCACAGCGCGAGTGAACCGAGCGTCGACGTCTTCCACGTATAGCATCGTGCTCACTGCCGCGCCGCCGAGCGATCGCGGACCGCGATAGCCCATACCGGGATTCTCATCGGCCAACATGATGACCGAATCACCGATCTTGATTTCGGCGTGACCCACCGAACCGTCCGGAGCCGCCATGCGAAACAGCTCGGTCGCGCCAAACGCGTTCTTGTAGAACTCGATCGCCTGCGCGGCGCCTTTGACGATGAGGTAAGGCGTAGCCGTGTGATATCCATCTGGTATCGCTTTTGCCATGCTCAATCCTCCTCTTCAGGGGAGAGCGAGCTTACTCCTCCGAGGACGAAGAAGGCATTGCGAATGCACGGCGGTATCTCAAGCTTGAGCAAAACCGTCCCGCGCGATGGCTGCGCAACGTGCACCGATGTCAGGCGTACCTCTCGAATCGCGAACGCATCACGTCTCCTCAGTCCCCAGCCGTATTCCCAACTCCTCTCTCGCTTCCTAGGATGCCGCCTCCCGGACCGAAAGATCCATACGACTAGCCCGGTGTGTTCATATTGAGGAGGGTTGATGTACAGGCGAATGATTGTATCAGGGGTGATCTCGCTGGGTGCTTTGTTGGGTCCGAAGATCGCAAGCGCCACAACCTACACTGTCAATTGTGGGGCAAACGGGCCAGCGTCCGTCCTCCAGAGTCAGATTGATGCCATCGGGTCTGCGCCCGGTAACACTATCGCGGTGACGGGCACCTGCAACGGCTCGGTAACCGTCACGCGGGCCGACACTTTGACTGTGTCGAATCTGTCGCTGACCGGAAGTCTCGATCTGTACTCCTCCGTCATGGTGTCCATTCCGAATCTCCAGCTCACGGGTGAGTTGTCTCTCTTCAACACGCGTCAAGCGACTCTTGGCGACGCTGTGATCAATGGCACGGTCACCGTTCTCCACGGATCACTCGTCAATCTCCCCGGGCTCACGATGTCTTCGTGGTCAGACTCATCGGGAGACCACGATCCGAACTTCAGCTGCGTCGGCGAGAGCGAGTGCACTGTCTCACAAGTCAGCTTATCCGGCTCGGGCAAGAGCGTCGGCACAATCGGGCTCCTTGCGGGATCCTCAAGTCGCTTGAATGTGTACGGAGGGTCGATTAGCGGATTCGATATCGGTGTGCAGGCCTGGAACAATGCGATCATATTCATGAACCCCACCTGTGCCGATTTCAAGATTGGATCGAACCTCTCCACGGGCGTTCGTACGACTGACGGAGGCATCGTAAAGATCGAAGGGCTCTCTGACGCGGACGCGGCTGCATCTGGTTGCAAGGGGCCTCTACACGTGTCCATTGTAAATAATGGGCGCTTCGGCGTTCTCGCGGACGGCGGCGGTAACGCCTACCTGTATCTGACCAATGTCAGTGGACATTCGATCGACAATATTCGAGTACAACACGGTTCCACGGTGCGCGTTCGCAGCTCCACGATAGATGCCGCGTCGTCCGGCCGTTCGGCCCGCGTGGCGAGCCAGGCGCACTTGTACTTCGATGAGCAAGACAACGGACCGGCGGCGAGTTCTGCCCTCGCGGGACCGGTTTGCGTTACGGGAACCTCCAGCGTCGATACCGACAACAGCGCGACGGTGATTACTACTACGACGACTTGTCCCTGAATACGGCGGATGGTGAGAACGCCTCGGTCAGAGAGGCCGGGGCGTTCATCAGCTTGCGCGGGAGAGGCCGAGGTCCTGCAGATCGAGCTGCCCCGACGTTACGCGCTCTGTCTGTCGCGCACGGTGCCAGGGAAGGCCCATCCCATCGCTTCACCTACCGCCGAGGTAGGGCCGTCCGGGTACTGATGATTGCGTGAGTCATCTCACGCTCGCTCGGTCTTCGGCCGTATTTATCGCCGCCGGGCTGCGTCCTAACATGCCGCCGGCCCCGCCAATCCTGATCGGATACGCGTGGCAGTGCCTCAATTACCGTAAGGGATCAGCGTGAATCACTTGTCCACCGTGTGCTCGTCTGGCCGCGAGCGCGCAATCAGCGTGCTCCGCCCCGTATCCATGAAGGTCCAAATTCAACCATCGCTCGCCGGATGGCGCAACGTTGGCACTGCCCTGCTCACGGCCGCTGTGTTGGCGGCATGCGGTGGAGGCGGTAGCACTGGTGGCGGCGGAAGCACGCCTCCTCCCGCGAACTACACGGTCGGCGGAACGATCAGCGGTCTGGCTGGCACCGGGCTTGTGCTTCAGAACAACGGCGGCAACGATCTCGCTTTGTCAGCCAACGGTACATTCTCGTTCACGACCAGTGTAGCAAGTGGCGCGCCCTACAGTGTCAGCGTCAAGACCCAGCCTTCCAATCCCGCGCAGACCTGCGTGGTTGGGAATGCCACTGGCACAACTGGCAGCGCAAACGTCACGGCAATCTCCGTGCAGTGCACCACCGATCTGGTGCTGTACGCGGTGGGAGGTACGCTCAGCGGCTTGAAGGGATCGGGACTTGTACTACAGAACAAAGGTGGAGACGACTTGACGCTCCCGGCCAACGGCAAGTTCAACTTCAATACGAAACTAGCGAGCGGCACGGCTTACGACATCACAGTCAAAACACAGCCGACCGCACCGACTCAAACCTGCACAGTGGCGAACGGCGCCGGCACCGTGGCGGCCGTTGCGGTAACCGGTATCGTCGTCAACTGCGGACCGATCGCTCTGCTTGCCGGAGCGTTGGGCGGATTGGGCAACCGGGATGATGTCGGTAGCGATGCGCGGTTCAATGTTCCCGTCAGCCTTGCTGTTGATCGCAATGGCAATGTGTACGTCACGGATCTCTCCAACAGTGTAATTCGTAAGATCACCCCCAGCGGAGAGGTGAAATTGTTCGCAGGTACGTGGGGTGTGTTTGGCTCGTCGGACGGCGTCGGCACGGGGGCGAGTTTCGGCTATCCGGCAGGCATCGCGATCGGCGGCGCAGGCAACGTGTACGTGGCGGATCGCGGCAACGGCACTGTCCGCATGAGCACCCCTGACGGAATGGTAAGTACCTTGGCCGGCACGGCCGGACAGCACGCCTACGTGGATGCAAAAGGCGCTAACGCGCGATTCGATTTCCCCTTGGGGATGGCTGCCGACGGGGCAGGTAACGTATATGTCGCAGACTCTCAGGAGAACGTGATCCGCAAGATCACTCCGCAGGGCGACGTGACGACTGTAGCCGGGGACAAGACGGGTCACGCAGGCGCAAAGGACGGCGCAGGCAGCGTGGCTCAGTTCTACCAACCGAGTGGAATTGCTATCGATAGTCAAGGGATCTTGTATGTCGCCGACACAGGCAACAACACTATCCGCAAGATCACGCCGAATGGGAATGACGTCGATGTGACCACGCTCGCGGGCACGGCAAGTACAACTAGAGGCTTCGCCGATGACAATTCCGGCACTGGGACCGCTGCACGGTTTGCTGCACCCTATTCGGTTGCGGTGGACGCAACGGGAAATGTGTATGTCGCCGACACCCTAAATAGTGTCATCCGCAAGATCACCCCCAATAAGATCGTGACGACTCTGGCGGGCACTGCCGAGACTGTTGGCGGCAGTGATGGCACTGGCACCGCGGCCCGTTTCGGGTATCCCAACGGTGTTGCAACCGACATGAGCGGCAATGTGTACGTCGCGGATAGCAGCAACAACGCGATTCGCAAGATCACGCCGGCGGGCGTAGTGACTACTCTCGCCGGTCTAGCTGCCCAAAGCGGGTCTGACAACGGTATCGGAGGCGCCGCGCGGTTCAATAATCCCCAAGGCCTTGCGGTCGACCCAGCAGGCAGCATCTACGTAGCTGACAGGGACAATCGGACGATTCGCAAGATCGCGGCGGCTGCCGTCGTGACCACCGTGGCTGGTGTCGCCGGAATGACAGGCTACAGCGATACTGCCCCGGTCTTGTTTGACTTCCCCAATGGTCTTGCGACCGATGCCGCCGGCAATGTGTATGTAGGCGACACCCTCAATAGTGCCGTGCGCGAGATCACCCAGACGGGCACGGTCAGTACCCCTGGGAAGGGCCTGCCCATGATATCCCCCAAAGGCATCGCTGCCGATGCGGCGGGCACCCTGTATGTGGCGGACACGAGGGCAAACAGTATCCTCAAGATCGCCAATGGCTTTGTCACCACGTTCGCCGGCACGGGGAACGCGGGATCCGGAAACGGGCCCCGCCTGACGGCCACATTCGGAAATCCGCAGGGAATCGCGATGGACAGGGCAGGCACGTTTTACGTGGCGGATACCGGCAACAACATGATTCGTAAGATTGCCACGGATGGAACCGTGAGCACGCTCGCGGGCGCTGCTGTTGTCGGTGACTTCAAGGACGCCAAAATCGGCACAGACGCGCGTTTCAACACTCCCCTTGGGGTGGTTACCGACTCGGCGGGTAACCTCTACGTGGCGGATACTGAGAACGGTGTTATCCGCAAAATAAACACTACAACCACTGAGGTGACTACGGTTGTGGGCGTGCCCGGATTGCGCGGTGTGAAGCTCGGCGTTCTGCCGGGCGGGCTGAACTCGCCTTCTCATCTCGCGCTGATGCCGGGGTCCGCAACCACGCTGCTGGTTACGGACGAAAACGCGGTTCTGCAGATCGAGCTGCCGTGATCGGCAGGCTCAGTTTGTCGCGCCCGGTGCCAGGGTGGGGGCGCATCGTGCGGTTGCCGATGCGTGGCCGCTGGCACCGGGCGACGACGATCTCGTCCGCCGAGGCAGCGTGCGCCCGCGCTACTGTCGTCTCAATCCGCCCGCAGACCCAGGCGCTGCGCAGCCAGAACCGCCTGCGTGCGATTGGTGACGCCGAGCGCCTTCAGGATCGCGCTCACGTGGGTTTTGATCGTCTTGTACGACACGCCGAAATCCGCAGCGATTTCCTTGTTGCCCTTGCCTCGGCACATGTGCGACAGCACATGGAGTTGGCGCGCGGTGAGCAGACCTTGCTCAGGTGCGGCCGCGGCCGAGGAAACCGGCTGGCCGGGAGCCGCCCAGCCATGAGCCGCTTCGGTCAGTGCCGTCCACAATTCCTCAGCGCTGTGAAACAGCCTGCGCTCGCCAGTCAGCGACTGTTCGATGAGTCCCTCCAGTTGATTGTCGTAGCGGCGATATATGCGAATGACGTAGCTTTCCACGCTCTCGATTACTCGGCCACCGGTGGTGTGCGCCTCTTTCGATGTCATTCCCGATCTGCCCGGCCGTTGGCCATATCCCTTGGTCGAAACCAGAAGCGCGAACGGCACGCGAAACACGACACGGGCGGGAGACGGGGCCACGCAGGGACAGCTCCGGCACCACCAAGACGCGGGATGCACCGGCAAACAGGCTTATTGGTAAATGGAAACGGCGCGCGATCAGCCGGCCGGTAGGCAATGTTTCAAGGGTGCGGCGCGGACGCGAGCTGGTTCGCGGCCAGGAGTGTCAGCGCGTGAGTGGGTCCAAGCCCATTCGTGAGACAGCGCGCCGCTCGTTCCAGCACCGCGCGAGCCGCGCCTGGATTGCCGCGCGCGACTCGGGAACGGCCCAACACGAGCAGGGCCTCTCCGACATTCGCGCTCTGGTCGGGATCAATCGCGGTTCGCTCCGCGAGCCTCACCGCCTCTGCGGCCAGCACTTCGGCGTGCTCGAGCCTGCCCGAGCCCAGCTCCAGGGTCGCGGCCGTCAGCAGAGCGCCAGCCAGATACGGCGAGGCTTGGTCTTGCGGATATCCGAGGTCTCGCAGCAGACCCTCCATCAACGCCCGGGCTTCGTCGGCCCGGCCGCTCGCTGCGTAGAGTCGGGCGCGACTCTGGGTCAGCAATGCAAGCCAACGCCGATTGTCCGCCTCGTTTTTGCGCCAGTAGGCTTCGACCGCATCGAACAGCCTCCCGGCCTCCTCGAGCCGGCCCAGGGTTAGTTGCACCGAGCCGAGAGAGAGGCGCGCCCGGGCCTCCCACTCTGGGAGTTTCCCTGCTGCTGCTTCCGCACCCTGCGTCAGTGACCGGAAAGCTTCGTTGTTGCGCCCGAGACGCGCGAGGATGTCGCCGGAGCGAATCAGGATTCGCGGCGGAATACCGCCGTGCCCGGCGTTCACCTCGAGCCGCCGGAATACATCAGCCTCGAGTTCTTCGGCGCGTTTGCTCTCGCCTGCCGCGGACAGTATGGCCGCGCGGTTCGCGAGCACGGTAATGCGGCCCATCGTGTCGCCGCGACCATTCGCCAGATCCGCCTGTTCCGAACGGATGTTCCACGCGAGAGCCTCTTTGTAACGGCCCAATTCGCTGGACAGGCGGGCCAGGTCGTTGAGCGCGGCTGCGTAGCCGAGCGTGTTCATCTCACCGGCGCGCTCGTAGACCGCAAGCGTTTGTACCTGCAGGGCCTTCGCATTTTCAAAGTCCCTGTCCCGCTCCGCCAGGTAGGCGCGCTCACGCAAGCAGTCCTGCTGCAGCTGCAGGGGCGCCGGATTCGGCAGCTTCGCAAGTTGCTGTTGGGCATCGAGCATCCGGGCGTGGGCGCGATCGATGTGGCCGAGGGTGAGTTCGGTCTCGACGGTGTTGCATTGGACTCGCGCAATCTGCTCCGGATCACCAAGACTTCGGGCAAGGGCCTCGGCCCGCTCAAGCGCCTCGAGCTCTTTCTCGCTCTCACCGATATCGAGGTAACGTCCTGACAACTGGATCAGCATGCCGATCACGAAGCGGGGATCCTCGCCGTATTGCTTGTTGAGCATGGTGAGCCCCCTGTCGAGCAGTTCGCGCATAGGTAGCGGCTGGCCGCCAGGACCGACCTCCGAGAGCATGAGTGACATGAAGTCGCCGGACGCGTTGGCGCGGCGGGCTTCATATCGCGCCTGGTCGCGCTGCGTTCGCACCTCGATCATTTGAGTGAGCGCGAACGCGAGGCTGCCAAGAATGGTAACCAGTGCCAACACGGCAGCGCTGACCGCAACGCGATTGCGCGATATGAATTTACGTAACCGGTACCAGACATTGTCCGCACGGGCCAGAACAGGCTCATTGCCAAGATAACGCCGCACATCATCCGCAAACGCACTCACAGAGGTGTAGCGCTCCCCGGGCGCCTTCTTGAGCGCGCGGCCCACGATGTTGTCGAGATCACCTCGCAGGGCGCGCTTCAACTTCTTCGGTGTGAGGCCGCGCTTGTGAGCGGCATCGGCGTTGGCGGCGCACGTCCCGGTATCAGACAGGCGCAATGGCTCAGTCTCGAGTACCAAACGCATGTACTCCAGTGCAGATGTGCTGTTGCCGCCAGTCGGATGCTGGCCGCCCAGCAGCTCATACAACAGCACACCGAGTGAATAAACGTCGGTGGCGATGGTGATACGCTCGTCCAGAAACTGCTCGGGAGCTGCGTACTCCGGCGTAAATACCCGTCCGCCTGCGCGAGTGAGCTGGGTGGCAGCGTCGATCTGGTCGTCGTCTTCAAGAAGCTTCGCGATGCCGAAATCGAGGAGCTTCGCCACACCGTCCTCGGTCACGTGGATGTTGGACGGCTTGATGTCCCGGTGCACGATCAGGTTGGCGTGCGCGTGAGCGACGGCGGCCAACACATCCAGAAACAGCCTGAGTCGTGCCTCGATGCTGAGCTTGCGTTCGTCACAGAAACTGTCGATGCGACTGCCTTCGACGTATTCCAACACCAGATACGGTTGCCCGCCGGAGGTCACCCCTGCATCGAGGATGCGCGCGATGTTCGGGTGCGTGAGTCTGGCGAGCACGCGGCCTTCACGCCGGAACCGCTCTCCGCCCGCCTGACCGATCAGCGCTGCGTTGAGAAGCTTGATGGCGACTTTGCCCTCGAATCGCCCATCACCGCGCCGGGCGAGCCACACGCTGCCCATGCCGCCGCGGCCGATGAGCGCCTCGAGCACGTAGGCGCCAACGGCTCGCCCCGCGAGAAGGGCATGATTCAACACACTGGCAGGATTGCCCTCGAGAAAACCCTCTTGCGCGAGCAATTGCTGCTGAGTCAGGAAGTACTCCAGGTCCGCGGCCAATTCTGGACTTTCAGCCCGCAGTGACTGTAGCCAGGCGGCGCGCTCTTCGCCTGCAAGCTGCAGCGCGTGATCGAGATAGGGACTGAGTTCGCGCCAGCGCGCAGAGTTGATCTTGGGCATGAGTGATATGGGGTGTCGGGAGTATCAGGTGAGCGGCGGCTCGTCTTGCAGCGTCTGATGCAGGTAGATTCGGGCCCTCTCCCAGTCCCGCTGCACGGTGCGTTCGGAGACGCCGCGCATCGCTGCAATCTCCTTGAAGGAGAAGCCACAGAAGAATTTCAGATCGACCACCTGCGCGAGCGCCGGCTCGGCGTCCGCCAATACATCGAGCGCCTCGCCGAGCTGGCTGATCTCCTGCTCGTCGACGGCATCGCCGGGAATTGAAGTGTCGAGGGACGTGATTTCGAAGCCGCCGCCGCGCTTTTGAGCCCGGCGACCGCGGGCATAGTCGATGATCAAGGAGCGCATAGCCTTCGCGGCATATGCCATGAATCGCGCACGGTCGGGAAAGGAGATGCCTTCACGTTGCGAGATGTCCAGATACGCCTCGTGAAGCAGGGTGGTGATTCCGAGCGACACCCCCGCGCCACGACAGCCCAGCTCGCGGCGGGCAAGGCGGTGCAGGTCGGCATAGAGAACATCGAACAGTCGCTGATGCGCCAAGCGATCGCCATCGTTGGCCAGGGCGATGAGTGCTTCGATCCGGGTGTCCAGCGGAGCACACTTCCGTTGTAGCTGCGGCTCATGACGTTAGCAAACCTGCGCGGCCGGGGCCATCTGTCGCCCTATCCATGACTTACCGGCCGCCGTGCAACTCGCACTCCATCAGTCGTTTGTCATATTCATCGCGTGCGTCGTCAGATGTCGTTGCCTGACTCTGGCCGGCGGAATTTCGGGGTGGGGTAAGAATTGGGCGGTGGCTCAACCGCTCAGAATATTGCCATAGACCGCGTCCAGCGGCAGCACCAGACCGATTGAGCAGAATTCGGCTGCTGCCTCCGCACCCGCACAAACCTTCGGCCGCCATCCGTCCGCCCGACGATAAATCGTCAGCTTGTGCTCGTCCTGCGCGGCGAGCACATATTCCTCCACTGAACCGATCAGCCGATAGTTCTGCAGCTTTTCCCGCCGATCGGTGAGTTGTGTCGAGGGCGACAGGATCTCGAGAACCAGCGTGGGGTTGCGCACGAAATGGCTGCCCCACGCGTCGCGGCGACAATCGACCATGACATCGGGGTGGTAGCAGATCTCACTCGCTTCGCGTCGAATCACGAGTTGCATGCCGCTTGAGAACACCTCACAGGGACCACCCGCGAGGTGATTCCCAAAGGCCATCGCCAGCCGATGCCGGATCCGTTCGTGCGCTACACTGGCACCTGACATCGCGAAGACAGCGCCATTGACGTATTCGTGGCGGATCTTGCTGTGCTCCTCGAAGTTGAAGAATTCTTCGAGTGTCATGAAGGGCGTGTCTGCGGCCGCATATATCGCGCTTGGCTCCGCGACCGCGTATCCCTCCGTTCCCGCGTGGTCGAGCTCCTGAAGCCAGCGTCCGATAGCGAGCCGATCGCCGACAGTAAGTCGCCCCAGTGCCCGTTGGATTTCTTCTACCGTCTCCATTGCATGAACCTCGGGCTCTCAGTTGATGATCAGCAAACAGGCTAGCGGAATGGAGGCGCCGCTCCAAGTCCAACAGCCTCCGCTTTCATCCAGAAATGCAACTGTCGGTGCACTGGGATTCAACTCTTCGCCGGAGAAAACACCCAGCCGGTAGCAAGGTCGTCGCCACCGTGTCCAAGTTCACGGCATTTTACGCGTGGGTATCCGCTCAGCCGCCACAACGCTCGATCCGCAGCGTGTTCTCCCAACGCTACGAACGCGCGCGTTCATAACGCGGTTCTCGCGCACGTAGCTTCCTCGAAGGTCGGTGCAATGGCGACAAACAACCCATTTCGTCGTCGTCATGTGATTGGGAATCGGTGGAGAGATCGCCTCGTTTCAGTCCGGTAGATCCGATCGCTCCCGCAGGAAGCCGTCGGCCACAAGCAGCGCTCGATCGCTATCGCCTGAGTGTGTGCCCGGGCCGTTGATCATGCCCCCCAGCATCCAGGCCCCATCGATCCGAACGATGGTTGTCAGTTGATTGTGTCGTGGACCGCCGGGGAAGCTGAGGCTCTGAACCAGGGAGCCATCGGACCCCAACAGCACCAACAGGGGCTGTGCGGACTCCGAAATGCTCGCTCCTGTGGGGTTCTGTACATAGCCCGTTGTTCCGAGCGCGAGGTATCGTCCGCTGGACAATTGAGCGATGTCGAACAGCGCGTCCCCGCGATCAACATCGACTGTATTGTACGGACCAGGGCTGCCATCCTGAGCCACAAATGCCGCGAAGGCGTCCCATCCGCTACCGTCCGGCCGTACCTCGGAGAGTACTCGACCCACCAATGCGAACCCGCGTGAACTTGCACGCAGACCGTACAACTCAGCGCGCTGCCGTGTGTCGATCACAGTGCTTCCGAGGCGCTGTCCATCTTCGGCCTTTACTCGGGTCAACAGGATGCCGGTGCTCGCCGCAATCGGTTCGTTGAAGTAGTCAACGTGCGCCCGAAACGTGAAGTTCAACATCGGAGCCTCAACGATACCTATGGCGAGAATACCCGCGGAGTCGACGTCGACGAATACTCTCAAATGATTCTGGAGTTGCCCGAACACGTCGAAGGTGCCGCTGGTAATGCCTTCTCCGAAAATTGTGGCACCCGGTTCTACCAGCGTACGCCACGCTCGCCGATATGTGCCATCGACATCGAGCTCGAGACGATATGCAACAATCGCGTTGCGGCCCGTACGCAAAACGAGAAGAAGACTTTCTCCAAGTGGTGCCAGCCGGGCAGCGTCATGCATCAGCGCTGGCTGAAGCGACTCATCGTCCTTCAGACCGCCCTCATAATTGAAGAAAGGATCTGTGCTGGTGGCGGAGTCCACCAGCGATTGATCGCTGCGCACCGATCCGTTGTGATCCAAGCGAACGAGGCGTACTTCTCTGGAGGTGGTGAGAACGACAGACAGATCCCCTGAAGGGTGCATGGCGAAGTCGACGAGTGACCAACCGGCAGGCGTTGTGTATGGTTGCAGGGGTTCACTGTTCCCTTTCACAAACAACAGCGACCGCCGCGGACCATCCTCGAATATGGATGTAAGCTGCTCCTCGAGAAAGGCGATGTTGTTGCCGGCCGCTCTCACTTTGGTGACAGTCTGACCGGCCAGGCTGATGTCGACCGTTCCCGTCTCAGGCGCTTCCTCGACAACCGGTGCGCCGCCACCGCATGCGACAAGGAGTGTGGCGGTGGCACAGAGAAAGACGCGGGATAAGCGAAGTGAAAGCATGGCGACACACTGTGAGTGAGATGACCGTTCCCTTGGCATCGAATTCGCGCGCGAGATACTGACGCTCGGGCAAATCCCGGCCTATCGCGAGCTCATAGACATTTGTCACGACGTGGGCGGTCAGGATGTCTCGGGAACAAACCGACATGGAGCCCCTGAGACAAATGCTAACGGCAAGCTGCGAATCACGCTGTTAGTGATTTGTACGGACGTGTAGCTATAACCCGTAGCGTGGGCGGTGGCTGTGGCCACATCGGCAAGCCGCGTCTCACTGCTGAGCGAGATCCGACAGCGAAGGTCTCTCCAGGCCAAGGGCGGAGGCGGCTTTTTGCAGCGAAAGAACCAGGTCTTCACTGGTGGCGCGAACCTGGTCGGAGTCGAGTTCCGACAGGCTGTTGACGTGCAGTTGAGCTTTGAGCTGTCCGATCCTGGTGCTGGTCGCTTCGGCCAGCGATGGGTCGCGCGCGGTTAGCTCAGAGGCGAATATGAGACGGTAGACGGTATCGATGCCGTCCGCATTGTTGCGCATGTCGTCCAGCGACGTACCGCTGAAACGTGACTCACCCCCGTCAGCCTTGCTTTCACCGATTTCGTAGGCGAGCTTCGCCGTGCCCTCGAGCATGCCTTGCCCGGTGAGGCGCGTGTCGCGAATCTTCATGCGCAAGTCGGACAGATGGAAAATCAGAGCGTCGGTGGCGCTCAATACATCCATTTCGTGGGCGCCGAACAGTCGCGCCTCAATGAAGTGGAATCCACTGACGGCGCTCGGCCAGGCATCGATTGCCGTGTCCAACTCCGACGTGAAGCCGCTCGTAAAGACCTCAGACCGCTCCCAGCCGATACGCGACACAATCCAGGCCTTTTTCGCCCCCTCGAGGTCCTTGGCAACGATGCGCTCGCGCAGGGTTGGGTGCCCTGCAGGCGCTGCCTCGGGCTTCGGGAGTCCGCTCAGCGTTCGTCGCTCACTGAACGGAGTGCTGAGACACGTCTGCGGTCTCCTCAGATCCCTGGATGAAGCTCGACACAGTCGATACAAGGGCTTGCTGCATCCCGCGCCAATCACGCAGGTCCGCCGGCATGTGAAAGAAGTAGTAGCTGAACCTGCCGTCGCTAAACAGGTGCGTGCATTGGTATTGAGCTTCCTCAAAGCAGAGCACGAGCGTCTTCACGTCGCCATTGGGCTCGAGCTCGTAGTACTGCAGTCTGGGGGACTGCGGACTCATAGACTCGATTCGCTCCTTGATCAGCCCCCGGTCCTCCCCGAGTCCATTCACTTCATCGCGCACGCTCTGTCTCGTGCGCCAGGACTGCAACTTTGCGTCAGCGCCTATCGTGACGGTCACATAGTTGATCGGCGGCGTCCGGGAACGATAGCCGTGATCGGGCCTGAAACGCGGAGCCGTGGCAGCGATTGTGATGGTGCGAGAGCTCGCGGAAACGCCAGGGGTATAGGCGCGCGGAATGGAGAATCGATATCCTTGGAAGAGGAAGTTCAGGGTGTCTACGGAGCGCGGGTGCTTCAGAAAATCCGGATCCGGCTCGCAATAGATCAGCGGCCCTATGTTTGCACCGCTCTCGAACCGGTTGTGCCGATAGGACCAGTGGTACAACTCGAGCTTGCCTGAGTCACGTACGACGAGCACGGCGTGATTCGCCCCGTTGCCCCTCATGTAAAAGCCTGCCAGGTCGATTCGGCTTCTCAGAGTTTCATAGCTGCCCGTGCTCGTCGCAACCTCTATGCAATACGGCCGGCCCGCCGCAACGAGTTCCGCGCCGGCCTTGGCGGATTGCATGACGAACGCAGAATAGGCCACCGCGACCGCGATCGCGGCACATCCTGTGAGGACCAAACAGCGCACACTTATCCGCAGCAACTTGATGTCGAATTTGGGTGGCGCCCGGAAAAGAAATCGAGCTGCAACACCCAGGCCTAAGGCGAGAGAAGCACAAGTCAGTATCCCGCTCTCGACGATCCCCGCCCAACTGTCGTCAGTACTCGGAGCCAGCAAACCGATTGTAGCCCCGTAGAGCCCGACGCAACCGATGAGCCAGCGGCCGTTCGGCATCAGCAGCGGCAATAGGAACACAACAACGGCCAGGCCAACACAAACGAGGGTTACGCTCAACCCGCGGAGGCACAAGACGGCAAGCGCCAGTGCTACAGCCGCCGCGGCAACCCCCTTGAGGATGTCGAGCATCGATGCGAGATCTCATGCGCCAGTGATGAGCTCGCCGCACTATACCGCACGACGCGATGGCGGTGATGTCTCATGCGTGACGATATGTCATGATTCGGCCAGGATGCGCCCGAATTGATGCCTAACAGCGTCGCAATCAATGGCACTGCCCATGTACGAACAAACCGGTCGCTACTACGCATTCTTCGGGCCGCACGCGACGATCACACCTGACGAAGAGAGGTTCCTGGCTTGCTGGACCAAAGGCCTGGGGCCAAGAAGTGATCTGCGCAGCAAGCGGCTCGGCTGCTTTCAACATACTCGTGATCGTGCCACCAAAATGGCGAGGCCTCCACATCCCGCGCCTGCCTCGCACTTTCTCCTTGTAACGCAACCGCACCACCTGCACTTGATATGGGCGCATGCGCTCCAGTGCCGGCGTGCGCTCCGAAACTCGAGGCAAAGGGACCGACCAACTCGTCAATCGTAAATACCTTGCCGTTCTTGATTACCTGCCGTACCGCTGCCGCATCTTCTATTCGCGCCAGAGGATCGCCGTCGATGAGTAATAAGTCTGCGTATGCGCCTGGGGCTACCACTCCGAGTGGCTCCTCGAGAAACTCGCCGCAGAAACGAGTTGCGGTCAATAGCGCCTCATACGGAGTCAACCCGTACTTAACCATGCCTCTGAGGTTGAGGTGCAGGCTCACTGCGACAAAATCGATCGGCGCATCGGTTCCCGAAATAACACGCCCGCCGTTGCGCAGCGTATCTTTGATCTGTGCGACATTGCGCTCGAGCTGTGACAGCAGAGGCGTGCGGTCCCCCGTTGCCATTTGCCTGGCTCGATCCAGCAACTTGGCATATTCCCAGCTGGGATACAGCGTCTTGATCCGCGGGTCATCGACGAGTGATGAGTCCTCGCCCAGGAGCACGGTGGCGGTGAAGAGGGTAGGCGTGCGTGCTGCCTGACTCTGAACAAACAGCGCAATCACATCCTGGTAACCAGTCCCCAGCGCGCTCACTGTGCGGGAATACCCGAGCCGATTGGTGGCGCCCAGATGCTCCATGCAGTCGCCGCCGAAGCGTAAGGCAGGGTAATGGTAGTGCGAGCTGACATGGAGACCTCTTTCCTGTGCCCACGCAATCACTTTCTGCTGGCGTTCGGGCGACATGCGGACGTAGGTCTTGATCATGTCATAGGAAAGAGCTTCGGCACGTGCGAGCTCCAACTCCAGCTGCCGCTCATCGTAGGTGGGGCGCATGAAGTTGTAGAAGATTCTCGAACCATCGATGGCCTCTCCGGTAGCAAAGTGACGGGGCCCAATCCTGAGCCCCGCATCTATTGCCTCTCGATCCTCTACCATGTGATACGCCGGCGCGCCGGGCGAGCGGGTACTGGTAACGCCCATGGCCAGCCATAGACGTCCCTGGCGATCTCCGTAGGCATAACCCTGCATCTGGCGATGCGTGTGCATGTCGATGAGCCCGGGCATCAGCGTCTGATTGGGCGCGTCGATAAAGTGGGCCTTGGTGTCCGCAGGCCGACCCCCGCGGCTCTGAGTCACCGTTGCGATGCGGTTGTCTTCAATAAGCACGTCGACGTTGCGCCGATAGTCCGGTCCCGTGCCGTCCCATAAACGGCCCACCCGTATTATGAGGCGCCGTGTCGGCTGAGGGCGTGCGTTACTCCACGTCAGCGCAATTGGAACATCATGCGGTGCCCCCCCATCGATACTCACTAGACGCAACCGCCCATTGGACAGATACAACAGGGTTCTCGAGTCTCCGCTCCAACTCGGTGCATCGGTGACTTCGTCTGTGATCTGCCGTGGTGGGTCCGTGAACCGGCCGGCAGAGTCAACCGGGGCGACCCACAATACACTGCCGAGTGCGAACGCCAGGTGGCTACCGTCAGGCGACCAAACTGGACCATCGTCGCCGCGAGTGCCCAGTGAGCGATTCGGTAGAGCCGGCGTATAGGTGGCTTTGCCAGTCGTGCGCTCGATGACGAGAATCTCGCTCAGGCCCTCGCGATACCTGGCGGAGTAAGGCTTGAATGCCGCCATCGCGATCCATCGGCCATCCGGGCTCCAAGTAGGACGACCGGGCTCCCACAATGCATCGAATATCTTCTGTACGGTTCCGGATGCAACCTCAACCGTGTGCAGACTTCCTGTCTGATCGAGGAAAGCGATCAGCCTGCCGTCCCGCGACCAACTTCCCGAGACCGCCGCTTGCGGCAAATGAGTAAGTTGGGTGTCTTGGCCTGTCTTTACATCACGTAGCCACAGATCGAGCTTGCCGCCTCGATCGCTGGAATAGACTAGCCGCTGGCCATCGGGTGACCAGGCGGCATCGCACTTGTAGAAGCCGTCTCGCGTCAACGGCACGGGTTTTTCGCCGATCTTCATAGTCCACAGATCATTCAGCGCACGAAAGGCGACATGCTGGCCATCAGGTGAGAGCACCGGGCTGCCAATCCCTCTTACAGCGCGAGCGTGGGGTGAGTCGAAGTCGCGCTTGCTCTTGCGGTATTGGGGCGTAACTACCGGCACCGTGGCGGAAAACTCAACGACAGAAGTCGCCGTCGAGTCGAGTGAGCGGCGGCGGATTTTGCCGCTCGACGTATAGATGAAGTCGCGCGTCGCCTGCCCCGAGGTAACCGGCAACCAGCTTACCCGCAGCGGAAACACATCCTCGCTCTCGACTAGCATCCGAGCATCTGCCGTGACACTCGCCGACCCCGATTGCGGTCCCACCTCGGCACGAGCCAGCTTCGCAGTACCGTTGCGCAGGATCGTGTAAATGAGCGCCTGTCCATCCGGCGTCCAGCTCGGGCTATGAATCTCCGCGGCATGGAAGATGTCCGGTGAAGGCGCAATAGACACGATATTCCGGCGCTTCCCTTGGGCGTCAATCACATCGAGTCGGCTTTTGTCCGCAACCAGAGCAATCGTGCGGCCGTCTGGTGCCCAGGCAGGCTCTGCCTCTTGGGCCGCGGACTCGGCGATCTGCGTGATTTCTCCCGAAGCGATATCGAGGACGTGAACGGCGTAGCGTCCGCTGCGATCCGACGAAAAGGCGATTCGCCGTCCGTCGGTCGAGAACCGTGGCTCGCGGCAATCGTACGGGCCGAAGGTCAGCTGTTTCGCGCCAGTCCCATCAGCCGCGATCGACCACACATGGAAATTGCCGTCTCGGTACGACTGGAATGCGAGCGTGTTGCCGTCAGGTGACCAGTCTGGCTGCGCGATGTCGGCAAAATCGTCTGTAAGTCGCGAAGCAATACCACCTCGGACGCCGACCAGCCAGAGGATTCCATACAGATCGAAAGCAATGGTCGTGCCATCGGGCGATACCGCGGCGGCGATGTTAGTGCCTTCAACTACGGTGACATAGTGCTCTCGTCCTGCAACAGGACCTTGCTTCAATTGGGATTTGAAGCGTTGCGGAGCTGTTGTAGGTGCCGACTCGCCGGCAGGTGTCGCCGCAGCCGCAGCCAAGCCAGCGGCGCCTGTTGTGCCCAATGCAGCAAGCGTAGCGCCCGCCTGCAGAAGCGATCTTCGGCTGACGCCGCGATCCTTATCCTGTGCCATGTACGCCCCTTGATAGTTTTTCGGGTATCAATACTGGTAGGAAGCCCGTACGTAATAGAAGCCACCGCTAATGCCATAGGGCGAATAAGGGTTGTAGTAGCTGAATCCCGTAGTGCCTTGGTTCGCGAGCCGGAGCACGGTCGGGTAGGTATTGAACAAGTTGTTGGCTCCTACTGCGATGAGCGCATGGTCGGTGACTCTGTAGCCGACGTCCAGGTCGGCTAGCACCTTGGGTGTGATCGTGTCATCGAGCGCGGGACTGGTAGCGGACACCTGTACTACTTTGCCGTAGCGCGTGGCTCGAATATTCGTCTCAAAGCGCCAAATGCTCCAATCAACATCGAGTATGTACTTGTCACGGGGCATGCCCAGCGTGAAATCGCCCTGGCGTGCACGATCGATCAGTACCAGGCCAGCGGCGGCGAGTTGGGGTGGTGGCGTTTCCACGCGGTCGAATTTCGTTTTGTTATAGTTTCCCGAGAAGCTCCAGTCGACGCGCCCCGCGCCCCCAAAATCGGTTCGATAAGTCGTGACCAGATCTACGCCGTGGGTCGTGGTGTCCGCCGCATTGGTGAAGTACAGGCCGCCCTGATTCGGGTCCAGGCCATTGGCGGCCAGTGCAGTGCTCACTGCCGTTCCCTGAAGGGTTCCGGTGAGCAGAATGCGGTCCTTGATCTTGATGTCGTACAGATCCAGGGTGATATTGAGTAACGGCAGAGGTTGCAAGACGAAGCCGACGGAGTAGCTCGTCGACTTTTCTGGAACCAGCGGCTTCGCACCGAGTGCTATGGCCGCAGGAGAATCAACGGGCAGCGTGCGGACGGGATAGAGCACGAGAGGCCCGTTTGGCGTCAATCGCACGCCGATCGTGCTGCTTGAGGCGTAATGTTCCTGGGGAAGCGTCGGCGCGCGGAAGCCGGAGCTGATCGTTCCGCGAATGGCATAGCCTTCAAAGGGCTCGTAACGCGTCGAGAATTTGCCGGTAGTCGTATTACCGGCATCCGAATAGTCCTCGTAACGGCCTGCGAGCGCTACTTCCCAGTCATGCGTCAAATGTTGCTCGAAATTAAGATAAGCGCCGTAATCGCTCCGCGAGCTCGTTCCCGCCGCATCAGGGGGAAAACCCGTGACGCCCTGAGACCCTGGAATAGTTTTTACGCCTTTGAGTGGACCTGAGGGCGCGACATAACCGCCGTTGAAATAAGAGTCTGGCTCACCGACACCGATGGTGTACCGGTTCCGTCGATACTCCACGCCTGCGGCGCCGAAGAGCGGCCCCGCTGACAGACCGATGTCGAAATTGCGGCTCAGGTCGAGATTGGTCGTCCATTCGCTGGAGGCCAGACTGCCGATATAGAAGTCCGTGGGGCTTGCAGGTCCAAGCGACGCATTGAGTGACGTCGTCTCGTTGTATCTCACCTCGTCCCGGCCGAAAGTGCTACTGAAATCCCAGTTGATTCCATAGAAATCCGTGCCTTTTACGCCAGCCGCAGCCTGGTAATCAATATCGCGCAACAGCAGCTTGGGGACGTAGCCGTCTGGGTAGACCGCTATGTTGTTGTTGGATGCATTTGGGTTGCGAAAGGTGAGCCAACTGTCGGAATCGCGAATGGCCCCGGTCGTGAAAGAGTAGAAGGTCACCTTGTCGCCCAGTGGCAGCCCGAGGTCGTAGGCGAGCTCGGCACTGCGCACATGCGGCTGTCCGGGATGGTTGACATCACGATCCGCCGCAGCTTCGCGTGGATCCGGCGCACCGTTGACCAGAGGATAGAGCACGGACGTGTTGGCTGTCCCCCGATCGGTGCGCTGCTGCAGCCGCGCGTCTGCGCTCAGATGCAGGTGTCCGCCAGCGCCGAGCTCAAAGCCGGCATCGGGCGATATCTGCGAAGTCTCTCCGTCGCCTGCTCCGGTCTGTCCGTACTCCGCCGCCGCTCCGCCTCCGGAGCTTTTCGATTTCAAGATGATGTTGATTACACCCGCGATGGCGTCTGAGCCATATTGTGCGGCCGCTCCGTCACGCAGAACTTCGATGCGTTCTATCGAGCTGACTGGTATGAGATCCACGTCGGGCGGCGACTGGCCGCTTTGCGTGCTCCCATTGATGAAAAGCACGGCGGTATCGTGGCGCCTCTTGCCGTTGACGAGCACCAGCGTTTCGTCACCCGACAGACCACGCAACCCGATGGTTTTGATGGCGAAACTCGCGCCTGAGCCGCTGTTGGAGGTACTGATGGACGGAACGAGCGTCGCTATCAGATCGCGCGTGGACTGCTTGCCGCTTTTTGTCATGTCTTCAGCAGATAACACGTCGATTGGTGCGAGACTTTCGGCGACCGTGCGCGAGGTCTGACGTGTGCCCGTGACTATTACCTCCGTGAGTGCCGATACGCCGGCATCTGTCGGGCCGGCATCGTCGGGACTTGCCGCTGCCGCCGAGTCGCGGCAGGCCGCCGCAGCCAGGATCGCGACCACGGTCCGGCAGGTCGCTTCATTCTTCTTCGTCATCAAAAGAGACCTCCCGCAAAGACACACGGTGACGGCACCCAACACGTCGTACAGGGGTCAGGCGCTATTTTCGTCGAGTTGTGTTGGTGCGATGCAAGCAACACGCGTGCCAAATTGCGATTTAGCACTTTTCTGCGGAATTATCGTATTTGCAGAAGTAGCGAATCGCGCCGTGTTGGTGCACCGGGGCCGCTCCCCGTGCACATGCCGTGCACAAGGCCCGGAGTTACGACTAACGTCTTAACCGGGGATCGCTATCGCGCCGGACGTAGAATTGCACAGCAGGGCCCGGGGACAGTCCCGGGTTCCTGTTGTGTAAGATCTCAAATGCCCGGCAGCGCCGGCAGCGCGAGGCGCTGTTGCCGTTCGCGATTGGAAGGTCCCCACGGTCGCTGCAACAATTTGCTCATTCGGTTTTCGCCGCAGGGCGGCCGCACACTGTGCAGCGTGATAGAGGATTAACTCACCATGTATGAACAAACCGGACGCTACTACGCATTCTTCGGGCCGCACGCGACGATCACACCTGCCGCGCAGCGTCACTTGCTGCGCATCGAGATCACCCTTGTGCCCGACCATCGGTCGTGCAAACCGACAGGCTTTTTGCTGAGAAACGTAAACGCTTCGAAAGGCACCAACCGGACTAGCGTGCGTGTCAACGCCTGCCGGAAATCGGGCGGTCCTCCGGACTCCGAGACCACACGCGTGCGAGTCAGGAGCTTGCCGAGCGTCCGTCCGAACAGCGCTTCGCTCAGAAGATAGTAGAGAAGCATGATGCTGGAGGCGAATATGTACTGTCCGGCCGTCGACAGATTCTCGAAAAGTGAAGCGTCGATGGTGGCAATGGCTATGGCGACCACCGCGGTGAGTGCGTAGTAACACAGCGTATCGATCAGGGCGTTGGCTAATCGCCGACGACGCGAGGCGGGCTCCCTTTCGTTCGTAGCGCTTGCCGCGGGCGCGTCGCTTACCTCTGCCTGAGGTGCAATATACGACCGCGCCTCGCCCATACCCGAGCGAGCCGTCGGACTGGCTGAGGCATTCGTATCCCAGCGGTTGCAGTGCTGCGTCGTAGAACTTCTTCGCCGCGGCGATGTCGCGGACGCCAATCGAGATATGATCGATCATAACTTGTTCCTTCAGGTTGAAATGCGAGTAGCCAAGAACTCGGCCTGCAGCCAATACGTCCTGCCTCCATCATCGGACCGCTCGCCGAGCCATCGAAACGAGTTGGGAGTGATGTCCGTAAACGTCCAGCGGATCTGAGCGCCCGAGGTATCAGTGCCTTCCTGCACGATGTCATGGCCACGCGCACGCCCTATCTGGCGCGCATAGAACTGCCTGAGGGGATCGCTCCATAAGATATGCCAGGCATCGATGCCGGGGTCGTAGATCCGGAGAGTCGTACCGTGGAATACACCTGGGAGGATCCAGACGTCCTGCAGGGCGCGCCCTTCCAGGGCCCATGCGAAATGGATTTCGCCACGGCCGGTATGTTTTGTACCGTCCGGCGTAAACGTGCTCGCTTCCATTTGCCAGCTGCCGATCAGCCAGCCATAGAGATTCAGCTTTTCAGCCCTATCGGGGGCTGGGCCGTCGGAGCAGAGCGCCGTGATAAATGCGGAGCGGGTCATGTCGAGTCTCGTGCGGAACGATGAGGCTCTATTTTCAAAACCTGGCCTCCCCGGGTCTTGGGAAAAATTGCTACCCTCTGAACCATGTCCACGAGCGCACTCTTATTGGCGTCGGGGCGCGGTTGGCGGGTGGACGACATTCGCTGTACTTCCGGACCGCGCGATCGACCATTCGAAGAGCAGCACGAAGGAATGTGCATCGCCATCGTGACCAGCCGAACGTTCACGTACCGCACTACGCAAGGGACCGCCGTGCTTGCGCCAGGCGCGGCCCTGTTGGGTAATCACGGACACTGCTTTGAGTGCGGACACGAGCACGGCATCGGCGATCGTTGCCTCTCGTTCCGTTTCAGCCCTGACTTTGTCGAATCTGTTGTGTCGGAGTTGCCGGGTGCGCGTCCGCTTGCGTTCACGCTGCCGAATCTGCCGCCGCTCCCGGAACTGATACCGGTGGTC
>Ga0307511_10000729_pt1 | contig 35058 bp, 47 predicted proteins | sample 13_EM_MG_FD_200266 | JGI IMG/M metagenome (GOLD analysis project Ga0307511, IMG submission 200266) | Populus trichocarpa ectomycorrhiza microbial communities from riparian zone in the Pacific Northwest, United States - 13_EM | ecosystem: Host-associated > Plants > Roots > Unclassified | place... | reverse complement strand
GTGCCGCCGCCGTAGCGGTTGCCGCCTCCTGCGTCCTGCGGCTCGTTCATCGCCTCGAACAGCAGGTGCTGGTCGTAGCCGTTGAAGGAGCCGGCGACCTGATTCCAGATCGCGTTGAACTCCGGCTCCACCTGCGGCATCCGCTCGACGCTGGGGATCAGCCAGTTGTCGCCGCCGCCGTCGTGGTGCATGTTGATGTCGACGTACATGCCGTCGCCGATCGCCCAGTTGATGACCTCCTTCAGGCGCGCGAGGAAGGCCGGGTCGATGGTGTAGCTCGGCGAGCCAGTGGTCAGGTGGGGGTACCAGGTCACCGGGATGCGCAGGAAGTTGAACCTGGTGGCCACCTGGTCGATCATCGCCTTGGTGGTGGCCGGGTTGCCCCAGCTGGTCTCGGTCGGGGTGGCGTCGAAGGAGTTGCCCAGGTTCCAGCCGGCCTTGAGCTGGCTCCAGATGTCCGTGTCATCGCTGGCGCGGTTGCCGTGCTTGCCGACGACCGTGCCGGGGGTCGGCACCGCCGCCGTCGCGGTGGTGACGCCTATCGAGGCCAAGGCCATGGCCAAGACGGCGACCAGCGCGCCGCGCCGTCGGCGTGGACCGTGGCGTTCGGGGGTGGATCGCATGCTGCTTACCTCCTTGATCGCAGGGGGAGGTCGATGTCATACGGGGACGAACGGCCTGGCGCCGCTCTTGGAAGCGCTTTCCATCCATCTGGGAGGCTGATCCGCACGATCGGATCCTGCCGCCGGCGCGAGCACATCCCTTGCGCCGGCACGCGATCCTCGTCGCGGCCATGGCCGCACGTGTACACACCAGGCCGGGCTGGTGATGGGTCACGTCACGGGGAGTCGGCCCGCTCTCCGTGTCACCTCGAAAGGTACTACCTGGAAGCGCTTCCCGCGAGACTTACTCCAAGTCGAAATTAAACCTTGCCCTACTGGTCTAGACCTCGGATACTCCTGTGTTACCGCCGTCAGCAAAAGATCACGAGGGAGCATCGAAAACCCAGACCCGAGAGGTGATCATGATTGTGACGCCTTCCCTGCGGCGATCACGTCGACTCCGCACCCGAGCATGCCTCGCCGCCCTGTTCGCGACCGCGCTCGCGACGGCCGGCGCCGGCCCGGCAGCAGCGTTTCCGACCACCGTCACCCCCTCCGACGTGACCTTCTCCGACGACTTCGACGGCCCCGCTGGCGCCAGCGTCGACCTGGGCAAGTGGCACTTCGAGACCGGCGACAACGTCAACAACCACGAGCGCGAGTGGTACACGTCCGGCACCGACAACGCCGCGCTGGACGGCCAAGGCAACCTGGTCATCACCGCCAAAAAGGAAAATCCCGGCAACTACCAGTGCTGGTACGGGCCGTGCGAGTACACCTCGGCCCGACTTTCCACAGCCGGCCAGTTCACCCAGGCCTACGGGCACTTCGAGGCCCGCATGAAGATCCCCCGCGGCCAGGGCATGTGGCCCGCGTTCTGGCTGCTCGGCGACAACATCGGCGATCCCGGCGTCGGCTGGCCCAACTGCGGCGAACTCGACATCATGGAGAACGTCGGCTTCGAGCCGAACACCGTGCACGGCACCATCCACGGCCCCGGCTACTCCGGCGCCAACGGCATCGGCGCCGCCTACAACGGCCCGGTCTTCGCCGACGACTTCCACACCTACGCGGTGGACTGGTCGCCGGACTCGATTAGCTGGTCGGTCGACGGAAACGTGTACGAGACACGGACTCCGGCCGACGTCGGCGGCAACCAGTGGGTGTTCGACCACCCCTTCTACATCATTCTCAACCTCGCGGTCGGCGGCGACTGGCCCGGCGACCCAGACGACAGCACGTCGTTCCCGCAGCAGCTCGTCGTGGACTACGTGCACGTGGACTCCAGCGCCAACACGGCCGGCCCGCGTCGGGCAGCGCACCGCTGAGTTTGCCGGCGTCCTGAAACCACCGAAACCCACAAGATCTGCGCGCGCCACCCGCGCGGCTTCGACCTGCGCGGGTGGCGTGTCACGAAGCGAACGGTGCCACCACATGACACGACCAATCCTTCGATCGCGCCGCGTCCTCTCCCTGCTCGGTGCGGTCACACTCATCATCACCGGACTGGCCGGGCCGGCCCATGCCGCCGGTGAGACGGTCAACGTCTGGCTGACCACGACCGACGACGGCGGGGGGCGCGACGTGGTCCAAGGACTCGCGCAGCAGACCCCGATCACCTTCACCGCCGGAACCGGCGACAACGGCCAGACCATCACCGTGGACGAGAACACCACCTATCAGCAGTTCACCGGAGCCGGCGCGTCGTTCACCGACACGGCGGCGTGGCTGATGAACTCCAGCGGCGCGCTGAGCCAGGCGAACCGCGACGACACCATGCGCAAGCTGTTCGACCCGAACGACGGCATCGGCCTGGCGTTCCTGCGCAACCCGATGGGCGCGTCGGACCTGGCCAGATACAGCTACACCTACGACGACCAGCCGGCCGGCGCGTCCGACCCCGACCTGAACAACTTCTCCATCGACCACGACATGGCCGACGTGCTGCCGCTCACCAAACAGGCGCAGCAGCTCAACCCCGACCTCAAGGTGCTGGGCTCGCCGTGGACCGCGCCGCCGTGGATGAAGGACAGCCAGGACTACAGCCAGGGCTGGCTCCAGTCCCAGTACTACCAGGCCTACGCCCAGTACTTCGTCAAGTACATCCAGGTGTACCAGGCCCAGGGCGTGCACATCGACTACGTCACTCCGCAGAACGAACCGACCTGCTGCGCCGGCTACCCCTCGATGAGCTGGGACGGCCAGGGGCTGCACGACTTCGTCGCGAACAACCTGCTGCCGGCGCTCCACGCCGCCGGTCTGTCCACAAAGGTCCTCGCCCTGGACTGGAACTGGGACACCTACGACAACTACGCGGCGGCCGAGGTGAACGACGACGCGATTCGCAACGACCCGCTGTTCGGCGGCATGGCCTGGCACGGCTATGGCGGCGACGTGGGCGAGCAGAGCACCGTGCACGGCCAGTATCCGAACATCGACGCGTTCGACACCGAGCACTCCGGTGGCACCTGGATCTCCGACCAGCAGGCCGAGGACATGGCCAACATCGTCGACTACACCCGCAACTGGGGCAAGTCAGTGGTCAAGTGGTCGCTGGCGGTGGACCAGAACATGGGACCGCACAACGGCGGCTGCGGCACCTGCACCGGACTCGTCACCGTCCACAACGGAGACGATCGCAGCGGCCAGGTCGACTACACCGTCGAGTACTACGACATGGGGCAGCTGACGAAGTTTGTGAAGCCGGGCGCGTACCGGATCGACTCGAACGACAACTCGGCCGTGCGCAACGTCGCCTGGAAGAACCCGGACGGCTCCAAGGCGCTGGTCGCCTACAACGCCAGCGGCGGCCCGCAGGACATCCAGGTCAACTGGGGCGGCGAGTCGTTCACCTACACCCTGCCCGCGCAGACCTCGGCCACCTTCACCTGGAACGGAAGCCAAGCGAGCCAAGGCCAGGGGAGGATTGTCCTTTGAGGACAAGGGAACGGAAGTCCCGGCTGTTGACGATCACGTTGTTGGGCACGGCCGTCGCGGCCACCGTGTTCGCGCTGGCGGCCACCCCGGCATACGCGGCCGGTGGCGGCGGTTTCGCCCCGTACACCGACATGTCCAACTCGACGGAGTCGTTGCTGGACAACGCGATCACTCAGCACGGCGTCACGGCGTTCACCGCCGCGTTTGTCATCGGCGAGGGCTGCGACCAGATCTGGGGGGACACCCTGCCGGTGGGGTCCGACCCGAACACGGACACCGCGATCAGCCGGGCGCGGTCCGAGGGCGCCTCGGTGATCATCTCCTCGGGTGGCGCGGGTGGTGAACCCCTCGCCTGGACGTGCACGGACCAGGGGGCGATCGAAGCCGGCTACCAGAAGATCATCAGTTCCTACGGGGTGACCTCGCTCGACTTCGACATCGAGGGGGCCGCCATCGCCGACACCGCCGCGGCCGCACGGCAGATGACCGCGATGAAGGACCTCGAGGCCAGCAATCCGGGGCTGACGTTTTCGGTCACGCTGCCGGTGCTGCCGAGCGGACTCACCCAGGACGGCGTCAACATCGTCGCGGCGGCAAACTCGGCCGGAGTCAAGATCGACACCGTCAACATCATGGCCATGGACTACTACGCCGGCACGCAGGACATGGGCCAAGCCGCCATCGAGGCGGCACAGGCCACGCTGTCCCAGATGCGGTCGGTCGACTCCAGTTACGGCTACGGCAATGTCGGCATCACCCCGATGATCGGCGTCAACGACGACAACTCGACCTTCACCCTCGACAACGCGGCCACGGTGAAGAACTGGGCCGATGCCAACGGGATCGGCCGGCTGTCGTTCTGGTCGATCAACCGTGACCAGTCGTGTTCCGGCTTCGCGCCGCAGGCGTCGCCGACCTGTAGCGGCGTGGACCAGAACCAGTTGGCCTTCGCCGACGCGTTCACCAACTTCTGATCCCGTGCCGGTGTGGGCCCGGGTTCGAACGCGGACCCTAGACCCGCGGGGCCACTCGACATGACCGTGCCACTCGACACGACCGTCCATGTCGAGTGGCACGGTTGTGTGGTCACCGCGAGCGGCGCAGCAGTCGCCACAACACGAACAATCCGACGAGCGCGGCTGCCGCCAGACCAGGTCGCTGGCGCACCATGGCGAAGACGGTCTGCGCACGCTGGCGAACGGGTTCGGGCAGGTCGTCGATCTTCTTCTTGACCTCGCCCACCGCTTGCGTCGCGGTGTCCACTGCCTGGCCCGTCACCTGTGCGGCCGTGCGCTGCACCTTCTCGGCGCCCTCCTGGACGGCCTGCCTGGTCCGGGCCGCCACATCGAGCTTGTCGGACAGCTCCTGGACCGTTTGGCCCAGCGCCTCCCGTGTCTGCTCGGCGTTTTCCCGCAGCTCTTGAGCCGCGTCCGCCGCCTTGTCCTTCGACGGGCTCATCGACGTGCTCCTTCCCGTACGGTCTGAATGTCGCGTTGCACACCCTCGGCCGCCTGCTGCGGCAACGGCGGCACAGCCTGCTCGACCTGCTTCTTGCCGACCAGCGCCAGCACCGCGGCCACCAGGAGCACCGCGCCGCCGACGACCATCGCCGATATCCACGCGGGCAGCACCGTGGCCACCACCAGCACCACGCCGGCCAAGACCGCCGCGCCGCCGTAGAACGCGAGCACCCCGGCGCCGCCGACCATGCCGGCACCCGTACCGAAGCGTTTTCCCTTACGCTGCAGCTCGACGGCCGCCAGTCGCATCTCGTCGCGCACGAGCGTGCGGACCTGCTCGGTGGCGTCCCGCACGAGCTCGGCCACCGACCGATCTCGTTCCCGCGGCGTGGCCGCCGCGCGGCCGGCCGTGCCGTTCTCATGGGTCATCCCGCTCAGCCTTCCCTGGATCTGGGTCCTGCTCACTTTCTCCGTTGCCGGGCTGGGTACCCCGAGGTCACGACCGCCAACCGGGCACGGCGTCGGGCTACTGCTCGCGCAGCGCCGGCAACAGTTCCTCTTCGGCGAAGGTGAAGAAGTCATCCTGGTGGTCGCCGCCGATCTGGACCAGCGCCACATCGGTGAAACCGGCGTCCATGAAGCGTGCCAAGGCGTCTACGATCGGCTTGACGTGCGGTCCACACGGAATCGATGCCGCAACGTCGTCCTGCCGCACATGCCGGGTGGCTCCGGCGAAAGCGGCGGGGCCAGGCAGCTCGGAGTTGACCTTCCAGCCGCCGCTGAACCAGCGGAACTGTTCGTGCGCGCGCCGGACGGCCGCGTCCTCGTTGCGGTCGAAACAGATCGGCAGCTGTCCGACGATCCGGTCGGCGTCCGGGGCGGCCTCCCGCCACGCCCGGCACAGTGTCTCGTCCGGCTCCACGGCGATCATCAGGTCGGCGCTGGGCGCGAACAGTTCGACCGACTGCCGGCCCGACACGGCCACGCCGACCGGCACCCGCTGCTCGGGCAGGTCCCACAACTTGGCCGAGTCGACCCGGAAATGCCGGCCCGCGAAGTCGACATAGCCGCCGTTGAACAGCCGGGAGATGATCTCCAGTGCCTCGCCGAGCATCTCATGCCGCACGTTGACCGGCGGCCATCCGCGGCCGGTCACGTGCTCGTTGAGGTTCTCCCCGGACCCGAGGCCGAGCGTGAACCTGTTGTCGGACAACAACTGCACGGTCGCGGCCTGCTGCGCTACCACCGTCGGGTGGTAGCGCATGGTCGGGCAGGTCACGTAGGTCATCAGCCACACCTGCTCGGTGGCCTGCGCCACCGCGCCGAGCACCGCCCACGCGTTGGGCGCGTGGCCCTGCTCCACCAGCCAGGGGAAGTAATGGTCGCTCATCACCTCGAAGTCGAAGCCCGCCTGCTCGGCGCGCGCGGCATGCCCGACGAGCTCACGGGGGCCGGCCTGCTCCGTCATGAGCGTGTAGCCGATCATTACTGCACCTGCGCGAAGGTCCGCACCAGCGTGTCGCAGAAGGCCGGTAGGTCATCCGGGTTGCGGCTGGTGACCAGGCTGCCGTCGACGACGACTTCCTTGACCACTGGCGTTCCGCCGGCGTTGCGGATGTCGGTGCGCAGACTCGGGTACGAGGTGAGCGTGCGGCCGCGTAGCTGTTCGGACATCAGTGCCTCTCTCGGATCGCGTTAGGGTCGGTTCGTCCGGCTGATCGGGTACCCGAACTCAATTCGGGTAAGCAGCCAGTCATCGGGCCTCGGCGCGACGAAGACCTAGCCGAGCAGGTCGAGGATGTCGTCGGCGTGCTCTTCCTCCTCCTCGAGGATGGACTCCATCAGCCGCCGGGTGGTCGGGTCGCTGACACCGATCCAGCGGATGATCTCCTGGTACGAGGAGATGACGATCCGCTCGGCGACGAGGTTCTCCTTGAGCATGCGTTGGAGGTCGGTCTCGTCGGTGGTGACGTACTCGGTGTGCGCGCGGGCGGCGAGGGTGGCGGGGTCGAAGTCGGGGCTGCCGCCGAGCTGGCTGACGCGTTCGGCGGCGCGCAGGCCGTGGTCCATCTCCTGCTTGGCGTGCTCGCGGAACTCAGCGGCGACCTGAGTGCGGTCGATGCCGGTGGCGGCGATGGCGTGCTGGCTGTAGCGCAGGAAGCAGACGACCTCGGTGGCGACGACGTCGTTGAGGACCTCGATGATGCGCTTGGTGTCGCCCTGGTAGTCGCCGGTGACCGGGCCGTCCTGCATCCGGGCGCGGGCGTCCTCGCGGATCTTCGTCACGTCGATCGCAAACTGATTGTCCATCGGGTCCTCCTTATCAGGTTAACCGGCATCGAGGGATACCCGCGCCGGCGCGGTTCATTCGTGCCGCAGGGTTTGCCCGTCGTCCGTCCAACCAGGCTGGATTGTTGCCACGGACGACCGGGTAGTCCGAGGCCATGCTTGATTCTCAACCGCCACCGCGGATTTGGTGGCCACGAGACGTCGACACGGTCAGCACCGAACTGCGGGCACTGGCGGCCGTCGGCGATCTCGACTTGACGTTGCCCGGCGGCGGCGACACGGCGGCCCGCTGGGCGGCGTTGGCCCGGCTGGGCCGGCGCGACCTGGCACTGGCGAGGCTGGCCGAGGGCCACACCGATGCGGTGGCGATCCTCGCGGAGGCCGGCCGCAAGCCGGCGCCGCAGGCCCTGTACGGGGTGTGGGCGGCTCGTTCCGGCGGGACGGGCGCTGTGCTGCTGGACGGGGTACTCGCCGGAACTGCCCGGTTCTGCTCCGGGGCGCATTGCCTGGACCGGGCGCTGGTCGCCGCCCTCGACGAGGACCGGCGCAGCGTGCTGGTCGAGGTGAGCCTGGCCGACGCCCGGATCGCCGCGGTTCCGGGCACCTGGCTGCCGCTGGGCATGGACGCCTCGGACAGCCCGGACGTCACGATCGAGGACATCGCCGTGACCGAAGACATGATCGTCGGCGAACCCGGCTTCTACCTGAACCGACCCGGCTTCTGGCTGGGCGGCATCGGCGTCGCGGCCGTCTGGCTAGGCGGCGCCGCCGGCGTGCTGGACGAGGTGCTGACCAGACTGTCCGATCCGAACGCCCACCAACTGGCCCATGTCGGCGCACTGCACACCGCGATCCGGTCGGCTGAGGCGCTGCTCGACGTCACGGCATCCAGGGTGGACACGGATCCGGTCGGCGACCACCACCTGCTCGCGTGGACCTGCCGCTCGGCCGCCGAACGGGCGGCATGGGAGGTGCTGGACCGAGTTCCGCGCATCACGGGGCCGACCCCGATGTGCCGCGATCCCCGGTTCGCGCAACGGCTGGCGGACCTTCAGGTCTACGTGCGCCAACACCATGCGGAGAAGGACCTGGAGGCGATCGGGAAGGCGGTGCTGACATGACATCGGCGACTGAACAGAGATGGGCTGGCCGGCTGGCTGGGATTCGCGCCTTCGACACCACCGTGTACAGGCGAGTGGTGGTCGTCGCCGCGCATCCCGACGACGAGACGCTGGGGGCCAGCGGCGTGCTGCAGGCGTTGCACCAGCACGGATGCCGGGTGGATGTGGTCGTGGCCAGCGACGGCGAAGCTGCGTTTCCCGTTCTGGGGCCAGGAGAACGGGCCGCGCTCGGCCGTCGCCGCCGCCGTGAGCTCGCCGACTCCTTGCGGGAACAGGGACTCGGCGACAGTGCGGTGCACTGGCTGGGCCTGCCGGATTCCGGCCTGACCGATCACACCGACGAACTCGTCGCCGCGTTACGGGACCTCCTGGCCGATGCGGACTGCTGCCTGCTGCCATGGCCCGACGACCCCCATCCGGACCACAGTGCGGTCGGCAAGGCCGTGCTGGCGGCCGCGCCGGTCACCGCGCACTGTTGGTCCTACCCGATCTGGATGTGGCACTGGACGGCGGAAGAATCGGCGGAGATTCCGTGGCGGCACGCCCATCGCCACACGCTGTCGAGCGCGGAGCTGGGCCGGAAATCGGCGGGCATCAAGGCGTTCGTGTCCCAACTGGGGCCCGGCCCGGACGGCTGCGCCCCGATCCTGCCCGCCGATGTGCTGGAGCATTTCACCCGGGACAGCGAGGTGCTGTTCCGTGAACCGCGGCGGCAGAGCGCGCCGCTCGACCGGTTCCGCGAACTCTACGCCACGAACCCCGATCCGTGGCGCACCGAGGACGGCTGGTACGAACGCCGCAAGCGTGCCGCCCTGCTCGCCGCACTGCCATGCGAACGCTACCGGCATGCTGTCGAACCGGCGTGCGGAGTCGGAGCGCTCACCGCTCAGCTCGCCATGCGGGCTGACAAGGTGGATGCCTTCGACGCCGTGCCGGAGGCGGTGAAGGCGACACGCAAATTGGGCCTGCCCAACATCACCGCGACGGAAGCCGTGCTGCCGGGGGGATTCCCGGACGAGTCCGCGGATCTTGTTGTGCTCAGCGAGATCCTTTACTACTTGTCCGACGAGGATCTGCGCAAGACCGTGGACAACGCGATCGCCTGTTTGGCTCCTGGCGGCGATCTGGTGCTGGTGCACTGGCGACCGTGGGCGCCGGAGGCCACCCGCGACGCCACCGAGGTGCACGAGCTCGTGTCCGAGCGGCCCGAGTTGACGACCCTGGTCGAGCATCGGGACGAGGAGTTCCTCCTGGACGTGTTGAGGCGTCGGTGATCCGCACCGTGGCGGTGGTCGTGCCGGCCCGCGATGAGCGCCAGTCCATCTGCGCCTGCCTCGGGGCGATTCGGGCGGCTACGCCACCGTCGGTCGCCGTGACGACCTGCGTCGTGGCCGATCGGTGCCACGACGACACCGCCGCCCTCTGCCGACCGATGGCCGACCTGGTGGTGAACCGATTCGACCATCCACTCGGGACAGTTCGGGACCTGGGAGTGAGACGGAGCCTGACGTGGCCGGCGGAGGAGTGTTGGGTGCTCAACACCGATGCCGATTCGGTGCTGGCGCCGGACACGATTGCCACCCATCTCCAGCTGGCCAACCAGGGCGCGCACGCCGTCGCCGGGGACGTGCGTGTCGACTGGGACGACGACGAGCAGGTCCGCTTCAAGTACCAGGACCTGGCGCGGACCCACCGCGAACGCGTCTACGGCGCGAACCTCGGCGTGCGCGGGGATGTCTACCTGGCGGTCGGTGGCTTCGCCCCGCTGTCCACGGGCGAGGACCAGCACCTGTGGGACCGCGTCAAGCTCGCCGGATTCCGCGCCGTGACGACCGTCCAGGCCCCGGTGACGACCAGCTCACGATGGCGGGGTCGGGCCCGCGGTGGGCTCGCCGACCTGCTCGCCGGACTTCGCGAAGGACGACCAGCCTGAGCGAACAACCATGACCACGGTCCGGCGGTAGACATCGGCGGGGTCATCGGCCGCGGCAGGTCACCGATCCTCTGCCGGTAAGTGTCCGAAGTAGCGCACCGGTGCTGTCGAAGCCCCCATGCCGATCGAAATCTCAACACCGTCGGCAGCCAGGCGCATGTCACGTGGCGTTCGATCCGTGGCTGCCTGCATATGGGGAATTCTCCTTGGCGAAGGCTTTCGGCCAAGCGAACCACAGCAGCGCGAACAGCAACCCGATGACAGCTCCCAGCACACCACCGGTGACGCCGCCGAACACCACGTAGCCGATGAGCAGCACGGTGCCGGTCATTGCCGCGGCGAGCAGTACAAGCCCGATCACGACGAATGTCGTTGCGTGGCGGACGATCGCCTCGCGCTCACCGCGCCGGAACAGCACGCGGTGCCACGCGGCGGGAGCGATCAGGAAGCCTACCGACGCCGCCGTCAACAGCACCACGACGACGTGGGTGATGTGGACGAAGTCGCCGGCTTTCGCGTACCGGTCGGTGAAGACGACCGAGAGCAGGAAACCGAACAGGACCTGCACGCCGTTCTGGGCGACGCGCAGCTCCTGCAACAGCTCGCCGACGTTGCGAGCCAAGCGCTGCTGGGTGTCCGGCTCGGGACCGCTCATCTCATCACTTCCGGGTGCCCGGCGGTGGGACCGCCGGCCACCGCCAGTCTGTTGTCAGGCGGGGTACGGAGACTCGGGCAACAACCGGGCAAGATGGGCGGCGTTGCTCGCGAGCTGTTTGGTGGTCTGGGTGACGGTGTCGGGTACCTCGTGGAGGTCCTTGAAGTCGGTGCCGTGCATGGCTTCGCCGACCCAGTAGGTGACGCCGCCGGCGGGGATGGTGAAGCCGACATCGTTGAGGGCCTGGAACAGGTCGGCGCTGACCTTGTGCGCGCCGTCTTCGTTGCCCACCACCGCCACGGTCGCGACCTTGTTGTACATGTGCGGCAACCCGTTGTCGTCGGTCTCGGAGAGTTCGCCGTCCAGCCGCTCCAGCACGCGCTGGGCGATGCTGGACGGGTGTCCGAGCCAGATCGGGGTGGCCAACAACAGGATGTCCGCCTTCAGCAGTCGCGCCCGGAGGTCCGGCCAGGCGTCTCCGCCGCCCATGTCCACGGCGACACCGGGTTTGACGTTGTGGTCCACCACCCGGATGATCTCGCCCTTGACCCCGTTGGCCGCGAACTGATCCATGACCTGCTGGGCGAGCGGGTCGCTGCTCGAGTGGGCCGGAGAGGGTGTCAGCGTGCACACGAGGGCGAGCGCCCGTAAATCCTTCGCAGAATTCATGCTTGGCGGCTACCCGGCGGCCGAGGCGTCAAACGGATCGGAACGCCGCTGGCCTCTGCCGCGCAACCCCGGCATGAAGGATGGGCTTCATCTTCTGGTGAAGCCCATCCTTGGGTGTCAGCGCGGGACCGGGCCTTCGCCGGGCTTGGGTGCTGCTGGCTCGTACGGCTTGGTCGGCTCCGGCGCCTCCGAGGGTGGTTTGCCGGGTATGTCGATGGGTGGGTCGCCCACTGGTTCGTCCTCGCGCGGTCGCGGTTCCGGTTCGACCGGCGGCACGGTCATGACTGAGGAGCCCTCGGAATATCACCGCGCCAGCCTCCCGGCTCGCCGCCCCGCTCCTCCATGTACTCCTTGAATCGCTTGAGGTCGCCGCTGACCCGATTGCCGACCATGCCCAACGCGGCGCCCGCCTTCTCGATGAGGGTGTCCGGGTGGTACTCCATCTGCAGTGTCACCCTGGTGGTGTGCTCGTCGAGCCGGTGGAAGGTCACCACGCCGCCGTGCTCCGGACCGTCGACGGTGTGCCAGGCCACCCGCTCGTCCGGATGCTGCTCGGTGACGCGTGCGTCGAACTCGCGGCGGGCACCGCCGATCGAGGTCTCCCAGTGCGTGAGGACGTCGTCGACCTGGACGACGCGGTCGACGCCTTCCATGAAGCGGGGGAACGACTCGAACTGGGTCCACTGGTTGTACACGGCGCGCACCGGCGCCTGTACATCGACAGATTTCTCGATGGTGGTCATCTGTACCCTTCCGTAATTGGCTCGAGGCTTTTCGTGCTTGCTGGCCACTGGATGCCCCCTCGGCGCAAGGTGAAACCGATCGGCGGCTGCGCCCTGCTGGCGCGGTCCTGGTCGGCCAGCTCCCGGCCCGCGTACCCCGGGGCAGCGGGGCGCGGCGAGCAGGCTGCTCGCCTCCGTACGGCCGTAATCGCTACTCCACTACAATCAGTGGCTCAAGGACCTGCTCTCGTACTACCGGACGAATTTCCCCCATCTGATTAGGACATGGGGATTGCTCATGACGGTGCGGCCGGAGGTTCAGCGGTTCGTCGATCACGGGACCTTGCCCGGCGAGGACGACGCGACCGTGGACGAGATCACGTCGTGGCAGACTGAACTGGATGCCATCGGTTCCCCGGTGTCGAACGAGGAAGCCGTCGCGCTGCTGCCGGTGTCGCGTAAAACTGTTGGTCAGAGCCGCTGACCGACTTCTGGAACCCACGAGCTGACACGTTGGTGTGCAGGCGAGGAGCTCAGGAGAGGGTCAGTCGAGCGAGGCGGCGGACCGCGATGCGGAGGCCGACGACCCCGATGACCGCGAGCGAGACGACGTCGACCGCACAAATGACGGCGTCCGGCGTGCCGGTGTTCAGGCCGCGGAGCAGGTCCGCGCCGCGGGTCAGCGGGCTGAGCTCGGTCAGCCAACGGACCACGGCTGGGTAGCGGTCGACCGGCAGGAATGTGCCGGAGAACAGGAAGATCAGCATCTGCACAAGGTAGACGTTCTCGATGTCCTGTCAGCTGCGCAGGAACGTGGTGACCGCGCAGCCGACGGCGGCGAAACAGAACGTGACCAGCAACGCTGCGGGCAGCATCGGCAGGGCCCGGGCCGGCGGGGTCAGGCCGACGGCGGTGGTGATCACCAGCATGGCCGCGGTGTAGACGCATCCGCGCACCATCGCCCAGGACACCTCGCCGATCGCGATGTCACGTGGGCTCAGCGGGGTGGTCAGCATCGTGTCGTAGACGCGCTCTTAGCGGAGTTTGTGCAGCACCGAGAAGGTCGTGTCGTAGATCGCCCCGTTCATCGCGGCGGTGGCTACCAGGGCTGGCGCGACGAACACCGCGTACGGCATGTCCTGGCCGCCGACCTGGATCGGGCCGACCAGACCGCCGATGCCGTAGCCGATGCCAAGCAGGTAGAGGAACGGTTCAGCGAACCCGGCGGCGAGCACCGGCCCAGCTCGATCCACGCCTGCGCGATCTTTTCGACATTCCAGCCGGTCACCGCCGGCTTGCCGCTCCATCCGTAGCCTGGCAGGGACGGGATCACGAGTTCGAGCGCGTCGGACGCGTGTCCGCCGTGACTGACCGGATCCACGAGCGGATCGATCACCTTGACGAACTCGATCACCGATCCCGGCCAGCCGTGCGTCATGATGCACGGCGTCGCCCCGTCAACAGGTGAGCCGACGTGCAGGAAGTGGATGTCCACGCCGTCGATCGTCGTGATGAACTGCTGGTAGCGGTTCAGCTGGTCGGCGACGCGTTGCATCTGGTAGGACTGCGCTCAGTACTCGGCGAGCTCCTGCACGTACGCCAGTGGGATTCCCATCGACGAGTCGTCGACGGGCTCGCTCTCCGGCCATCGCGTCCGCGCCAACCGGTCGCGGAGGTCGTCGATCACCGCGTCGCTGATCTCGACGCGGAATGGGCGGATCTCGCTCATGTCGCCCCCTACTTATTGTTGTTCGTTCGCGGATGCTGTGGTGGTTCGGGAAGTCTGCGGGATCACGCCACGGGGATGCGGGCCACGGGCTCGATCTCAACGAGATAGCCTGGGGCGAACAGGGCCTGCACGCCGACGAGTGAACTCGTCGCGCACCGTCGCGTCCCCGTGTGCAGCGCGCCCATGATGAGTGGGACGATCTCCGGGCGGTAGTCGACGACAAAGATTGTCTGCTTGATCAGATCGTCGCGGCTTGCGCCCGCCGACGCGAGCGCGATGTCGAGGTTGCGTACGATCTGCTCCGCCTGCTTCGCGTAGTCGCCCTCGCCAACCAGGTTGCCGTCCCTGTCCCAGGCGACCTGCCCGGACGTGTAGACGAGCCCGAGGTCAGGCACGGTCACGACGTGAGTGACCACGTCGGGCAGCGTGTGGAGTCCATCCGGATTAGCGTCGATGAGCGTCATGCTTTCTCTCCTCCGATCGAAAGTCGCTGCGGAGTGGACATGGCTTCACGGTCTCCCGAACCTGAGGAGCCCGGGTCGCGCGTGCCCCCGGGTCGCGCGATCAGCGACTGCGCAGCGCGATCCCCTCGCCCTGGAAGACCTCGTCGTAGTAGTGGATGACCAGCGGCTGGGTCAGCATCCTTTCGAACTTCGCGGTGAATCCGTGCTGGGTGCGCCAGTCGAGGTAGTCGGTGTAGTTGTGCCGCGCGGTCCGTCGGGTCAGCCCGCCAACATGGTCGGCGTCGTCCTGATCACGCAGGATGCGGATGTCCTCGCATCCGTCGTGTTCAAGGCTTTCGCCGAGGATCTCCAGGAGGAGTGTCGCGACGTCATCGCCGCGGCCCGGCTGGGCGAACAATTCGGTGACCACGGTCGTGCTCATCAGGTACTCCCTGGCGGTGTTCGGCGGCGTCCGCTCACGCGGACTGCGAGGCGTGCTGATCGGCGGTGGCGGGTCGATTGCGCAGCGTGATCAAGCTGGTGATCGTGCCGTCCGCGACGGTGAAGTAGTTGGTGAGGATGAGCTCGGCCGGCAGGTTCGTCTTGTCGTAGTCGCCGTCGTAGCGCGCTCGGACGATCGTCAGCGTGACGTGGGGCACGACCTCGGTCACGGCCATCGTGACCTTGTCACCGACCAACTCGCGCCGAGCCCACGCGCGAATCGCGTCAGTGCCCGAGAATTCCCGCTGTGCGTCGTTGACGAGGGCGTCGTCGGCGAACGTGGCCATGATCGCGTCCAGGTCGAAGGCATTGACGGCCGCGATGTGCGCGGCGATGAGATCCGGCATCTCGCCGGTCATGTTCTCCATGCCCTCACGTTCGACCGTACGGTTACCGGAGGGTCAACCGTCGGTGGTTCGCTGGACCCTCCCGTAACGGGAGAGTCGATACTGAAGGGCATGCGCGAGGGCTTGACGATCGGCGAGTTTTCCCGGGTGACCCACCTCAGTGTCAAGACGTTGCGCCATTACCACGATGTGGGGTTGCTGGCGCCGGTGCACGTCGGTCAGGACACCGGCTACCGCTATTACGCGCTCGACCAGGTCCCGATCGCACAGGTGATCCGGCGACTGCGCAATCTGGACATGCCCGTGCCGGACGTGAAAGCCGTCTTGGCCACTCAGGACGCTGCCGCGCGCAACCAGCTGATCACGGCGCATCTCGCCCGGCTGGAGCACCAGCTTTCCCAGACGCGCAGTGCCGTCGAAGCACTGCGCGACCTGCTGAACCGGCCGGCGAGCGGGTCGGCCATCGAGCACCGTACGGTCGCTGCCCAACCCGCGATGGCCATTCGCGAGATCGTCAAGCGCCAGGACATTGTGAGCTGGTGGCAGGGCGCGCTCGGTGAACTCCACGGTCTTACCGCAGCCCGGAAACTGCGCCCGACCGGACCGAGCGGGGGCGTGTTCGCCAACGAGATACTCGCGAACGAGCAGGGCGAAGCGCTGGTGTTCGTTCCGGTCGACGTTCCGACAGGCGATGACGCGCGTCCGATCGGCCGGGTCGAGCCGCTCGTCGTGCCCGGCGCAGAACTCGCGGTCGCCACCCACCACGGCCCGCTGGCCACCATCGACCTGACCTACGGCGATCTGGGCACGTACACCGCACGGCACGAGATCGGGGTCGACGGACCACTACGCGAGTACTACCTGCGCAACCCGCTGGACGTGACCCGGGCGGAAGACCTCGTCACCGAAGTCGGCTGGCCGATCTTCAGGTCCGACGGTCAGACCGGCAACACGCCGTAACTGGTCAGGTCTTGCGTGGTGATCAGGGAGTTGCGGGCAGCCAAGCACGGCCCTCAGTCAGTATGACCCAGGACCCCGACTGGCGACTACCCCGGCGGAATCGCCTACGACCCGCGCCGCGGCTCTACGTCGCCGCCGAGAGCGGTGTGGTGTCCATTCTGGACCTGCGGGACCGAACGCTTGGCGTGTCTGGCTCGGATCATCTCGCCGACGGCGCGCACGTCGTCGCGGTGGATCCGGGCACTCATCGCAGTTACTACCTGGTGCCGGCCGGCAGTGACGGCCGCCCCGCGCTGCTGGAGCGGGAATCGGCTCCGTAGCGCGGGACGGGGACGCCCGAACCCCCACTTGACCAGGCCACCCCGACATTCGACGCAGTAACAGGGCGCAGCGCGTCCAGCGGTCCGAACGTCGACCCGGGTGGGATCCCGGTTGCTCTCGCCCTGCCTGAGTTGAGGTGCGAGCGGCGGGTGCCGTGGGCTTCGCTGGTGGGATCAGCAGCCCCGTCGCCACCAAGTTGTAAAGACTTGCTAAGGTATGCAATTGCTGAGTCCTGCGGAAGTGCAGGCGCGGTGTGGCTGGTCTTCGGTCAGCGCACGAACCAGGGAGGATCGACGACATGACGGCAACCACGACCATCACGCGGATGTCCGCGACGTCGAGCCACGCAGGCCCTGGCGCGGGGAGAGGTGGGTGCGGTGAGTAAGCCGCTCTATCAGCTCAAGGCGGAGTTCTTCAAGACGCTTGGGCACCCGGCGCGGATCCGGGTGCTGGAACTGCTCAGCCAGCGTGAACACGCGGTGTCGGAGATGCTGCCGGAAGTGGGGATCGAGGCCGCCAACCTGTCGCAGCAACTGGCGGTGCTGCGGCGAGCCGGCCTGGTGGCCACCCGCAAGGAGGGCTCGAACGTCTACTACTCCCTGACCAGCCCGCAGGTGGCCGAACTGCTCGCTGTCGCGCGCGCGATCTTGACCGGCGTGTTGTCCGGACAGGTCGAGCTGCTGGAAGACCTGCGCACCGCCACGTCCCCGATGGCGGCGCAGGTCGCCGACGCCCCGGATGCGATCCCCAGGGGTCGTTAAGCCGCGGTCGCCCCGCTGTCCTCCTCACAGCCGACCGGCGGGGTGACCGCTCCCAGGTTTCCAGGATCGGAGTGCAAGCATGCTGAGGCTGTGGCGCAAGATCCGCCGCACCGGGCGGGTGGCCGAGCCGGCGCCGCCACCACCGGCCACCACCCGGCCGGCCGCCGCAGCGGGTCTGGGGGGCTCGGTGCAGATCCGGCACGTCGACGCCGGCTCCTGCAACGGCTGCGAGGTGGAGATCGGCGCCGCGTTCGGGCCGGTGTACGACGTCGAGCGCTATGGCGCCCGGCTGGTGGCCTCCCCTCGGCACGCCGACGCGCTGCTGGTGACCGGCCCGGTCACCCGCAACATGACCGAGCCGCTGCGCCGCACCTATGAGGCGGTGCCCGCACCGAAACTGGTGGTCGCGGTCGGCGATTGCGCCCGCGACTGCGGTGTGTTCGCCGGCGCCTACGGGGTGGCCGGCGCGGTCGCCGACGTGGTCCCGGTCGACCTGGAGATCCCGGGCTGTCCGCCGCGCCCGGAGGCGATCGTCGAGGCGGTCAGGACGCTGACCGGACGATGAACATCGCGCAACTGGGCCTCGAGGTGGCCGTCGCCGTCGGCGTGCTGTCCGCGATCGCGGCACTGCTCGTGCCCGACCAGGTGCGGGCCGCCGTGGTCGGTGTGGGGACGGCGCTCTGCGGCGCGGCTGGGGTGGCGTCCGGGATCGGCGCGATCTGCGGCCAAACGTTCTTCCTGGCCATGCCGGCGCTGCTGCCGCTGTCCGGTGTGACAGTCACGGCGGACCCCCTGAGCGGGGTGTTTCTGGCCGTCACCGGTGCGGTCGCGGTGGCGGCGGGTGTCTACGGGATCGGCTATGCCCGCCACGGCCTGCATGGGCGCCTGGCGCAGACAGCGTTCCCGCTGTTCGTGGTGGCGACGCAGTTGGTCGTGGTGGCGGCCAGCGTCGGCACGTTCCTGGTGTGCTGGGAGTTGATGGCCCTGTGCTCGCTGCTGCTGGTGCTCGCCGAGCACCAGCGGCGTCCCGAGGTCGCGGTCGCCGGACGCTGGTACGCGGTGATGACCCACCTGGGCCTGGTGGCGATCCTGATCGGACTGCTGGTGCTGGCCGGCAACGCCACCGGTGATTCGTTCGCCCAGTTACGGGAGGCCGCCCGGCATCTGCCGCCCGGTGTCGCCGACGTGGTGTTCCTCGCGACCCTGGTGGGATTCGCCTCCAAGGCGGGGATCCTGCCGCTGCATGCCTGGCTGCCGCGTGCGCACCCGGAGGCACCCAGTCACGTGTCCGCGTTGATGTCGGCGGCGATGGTCAACTTGGGCGTGTATGGGATCGTGCGGGTCGGGTTCGACCTGCTCGGCGGCGGCTCCCGCTGGTGGTGGCTGCTGGTCCTGGTCCTCGGCGCGGCATCGGCGGTCTACGGGATCCTGCAGGCTGCGATGAGCACCGACCTCAAACGGCTGCTGGGCTACTCCACGACGGAGAACATGGGGCTGGTACTGGTCGGGGTCGGTGCGGCCGGCATGTTCGCCTCGTCGGGCGACACGGTGTTGGCCGGTCTGGCGTTGGCCGCCGCGCTACTGCACCTGATCAACCACGCCGCGTTCAAGACGCTGCTGTTCCTGTCGGCGGGGTCGGTGCTGCATGCCACCGGCAGCCGGGACCTGGATGAGTTGGGCGGGCTGCGCACGACAATGCCGGTCACGACCGCGGCGTTCGGGCTCGGCGCGCTGGCGGCCTCCGCGTTGCCGCCGGGCACCGCGTTCGTGTCCGAGTGGCTTCTGCTGCAGGCGTTGATCCACGGGCTGCCCGCCTCCGGCGTGGCCACGGCGATCGCGATGCCGGTCGCGGTAGCCGCGGTGGCGTTGACCGCCGGGGTGGCGGTGGCCAGTTTCGTCAAGGCGTTCGGCGTCGGGTTCCTGGCCCGTCCCCGCAGCACCGCGGCCGAGCAGGCGACCGAGAGCCCGGTCAGCATGCTCGCCGGAATGGGCCTGGCGGGTGTGGCCGCAGTCGTCTTGGCGCTGGCACCGACCCTGGTGCTGCCGGCGGTCGGGTCGGTGGCCGCGCACACCCTGGCCTCGACCGGCCCCGTCGTGACCGACGCGGTGACCGTGCGACTGGCCGGGGCCGCCGGGGCGCTGTCCCCGCTGCTGCTGGCCCTCGCCCTGCTGGCCGCGATCCTGTTGGCCCTGGGGGCGCTGCGCCTCGCCGCAGTCCGACGGGCCCGCCGGGCGGCGCGGTTGTGGGACTGCGGGGCGGGCCCGTTGTCGGCGCGTATGGAGTACACCGCCACCTCGTTCGCCGAGCCACTGCAGCGGGTGTTTGACGACGTGCTGGAGCCGGAGACCGATGTGGATGTCACCCACACCCGCGAGTCCCGCTACCTGGTGGCGGCCGTGGAATACCGGCGGCGGGTACCGGACCGGATCGAGCGTCGCCTCTATGAGCCGGTCCTGGCGGCGATCGGCGCCTGGGGCCGGGTGGGGCGGCGACTGGCCACCGGCAGTGTGCACCGCTACCTCGGCTACGGCTTCTACGCCGTCATCGCGGTGCTCGTCGTGCTGACGGTGATCCGATGAACGCCTCCGATAGCGGCGAATCCACCGTGACCGTGGAACTGCCCGCGCCGCACCAGATGCTTCCGTCTGGTCCGTTGTGGGCGTTTCTGGATGACAACACCGACGGCGTGGCCGTGGTCAGCCAGCCCGACCTGCGGCGGGTCTTGCTGGCTGTCAGGTCGTTGGCCGCGGACGGCGGCCAGACCGATATGCGGTTTACCCCGGCCGCCGCCCGCGCGGTGGCCGCCGCGCTGCTGGCCGCCGCCGATCACGCCGACCAGCAGGAGGTGGGCCAGTGAGCGCGCTGGGTGTGGTCGGCGGCGTGGTGCAGCCGCTGCTGGTGGTCGTGGGCTCTCCGCTGCTGGTCGGGATGATGCGCCAACTCCGGGCCAAGCTGGAAGGCCGCGCGGGGCCGGGGATCGGCCAGCCGTGGCGGGACCTCCGCAAGCTGTTCGCCAAGGAATCAGTGGCGCCGCGTGGAACCAGCGAGGTGTTCCGGCGCGCGCCGCTGGTGCTGGTGGCCACCACACTGGTGGTCGCGGTCGTGGTCCCGTTCGTCACGACGGAATCCGCACTGGACCCGGTGGCGGATCTGTTCGCGGTGGTGGCGCTGCTCGCGGCGGGCACCGTCGCGCTGGCGTTGGCCGGGCTGGACACCGGCACCGCGTTCGGCGGCATGGGCGCCAGCCGGGAGATGACCATCATCGCACTGGTCGAACCCACACTGCTGGTGGCGATCTTCGCGCTGTCGGTGCCGGTCGGCTCGACCAACCTGGCCGCGATCGTGTCCTCGACGCTGCACGATCCGGCCCGGGTGATCTCCCCGGCGAGCCTGCTCGCCGCCGTCGCGCTGGTCGTGGTGATCGTCGCGGAGACCGGCCGGCTGCCCGTGGACAACCCCTCCACCCACCTGGAGCTGACCATGGTGCACGAGGCCATGGTGCTGGAATACGCCGGCCCCGATCTCGCGCTGGTCGAGCTGGCCTCGGCGATGCGGCTGAGCGTGTTCCTCGGGCTGCTGGCCAACCTGTTCCTGCCCTGGGGCATCGCCACCACCGCGAACCCGCTGGCCGTGCTCGGCGCAGTGGTGGCGGTCGCGGTCAAGGTCACGCTGCTGGGCGCGGCGCTGGCGGTGGGCGAGGTGTTCCTGGCCAAGGTGCGGCTGTTCCGCGTGCCCGAACTGCTCGCGGGTTCCTTCCTGCTGGCGCTGCTCGCGGTCGCCGCCTCGTTCTTCCTGGCCTGACCGGAGAAAGGACCATCCCGAGTGTCCCGATGCGACTGGTCGCGCCATGAGTGAGGCGACCTACACGCAGCTGCTGGATGTGACCTGCGGCGGACTGCTGTTCACCGCCGTGCTCGTGCTGTGGCGCAAGGAACTCGCGGTGATCATCCGCGTGTTCGCCGCCCAGGGCGTCGCCCTGGCCGCGCTTGTCGGGGTGGTGGCCGCACACGAGCGGAGCGCGGAGCTGAGTGGGGTGGCGGTCGGGCTGCTCGTGTTGCGCGCGGGCGTGCTGCCCTGGTTGCTGCACCGCGCGCTGGCCAAGGCCGGGCCGGGGCGGCGGGAGACCCGGCCGCTGGTCAACGTCGCGGCCTCGTTGCTGGCCGCGGCAGTGTTGACCCTGCTGGCCTATGCGGTGTCCCAGCCGCTGGTCGCCCTCGCGCCCTCGCCGGCCACCCACGCGATTCCGGTCGGGCTGACGGTGGTGCTGGTCGGATTTTTCGTGCTGGTCACCCGCAGGCGGGCGTTGTCGCAGCTGGTCGGGTTCTTGTTGATGGACAACGGGATCACCGCGATCGGGTTTCTCACCACCGCCGGGATCGGCCTGCTCGTCGAACTCGGGGTGTCGCTGGATGTGCTGCTGGCGGTGCTGGTGCTGCAGATCCTGACCACCCGGATGCGGGAGACGTTCGGCGAGGCCGACCTGGACGAGCTGCGGGAGCTGCACGACTGATGACCACCCTGTTGCTGCTTGCCCCCGTCGCGGTGCCGATGCTCGCGGCACTGGCCTACCTGGCATTCGGCTGGCGGCCGGCCACCGCCTGGATCAGCGCCGCCAGCGCCGCGCTGGTGTTGGCCGCCGCGATCACGTCTGCCGCCGAGGTCGCCACCACCGGGCCACGCACCGCTCTCGGCGGGCTGCTGCGGGTGGACGCGTTGTCGGCGTTCATGTTGATCGTGATCGGTGCGGTCGCGCTGCTGGCCACCGCCGCCACACCCGCGCACCTGTCCGCCGAGATCGACGCCGACCGTGCCACACCACGGACCGCCGCCCGGCACAGCCTGCTTGTGCAGGCGTTCCTGGCCGCGATGGCGCTCGCGGTGTCCTCCGCCGACCTCGGCGTGCTGTGGATCGCGGTGGAGGCCACCACCATCGTCACCGCGTTCCTGGTCGGGCAACGCCGCACCCGCTCGGCGGTCGAGGCGGCCTGGAAGTACGTCGTGATCTGCTCCACGGGCATCGCCCTGGCCCTGTTGGGCACGATCCTGCTCAACTACGCCTCCCAGCACACTGCGGCCGCCGCCGGGCTGGACTGGGCCGGCCTGGTGGCCAGCGCGCACACCCTGGATCCCGGCGTGACCCGGATCGCGGTGGCGCTGTTGGTGATCGGGTTCGGCGCCAAGGCCGGTCTGGCGCCGCTGCACGCGTGGCTGCCCGATGCGCACAGCCAAGCCCCGGCCCCGGTGTCGGCGCTGATGTCGGGGGTGTTGTTGTCGGTCGCGTTCTACGCGGTCCTGCGGGTCAAGGTGATCGCCGACGCCGCCCTCGGCGCCGGGTTCACCAGAACCCTGCTGGTGATCATGGCGCTGGCCTCCCTGGTGCTGGCCGCGTCGCTGCTGATGGCGCAGCGCGACTACAAGCGGATGCTGGCCTATTCCAGCATCGAGCACATGGGGCTGCTCGCGTTGGCCGCGGCCGTCGGCGGCCCGCTGGCCATGGCCGCGGCGTTGCTGCACGTGCTGGGCCACGGACTGGCCAAGGGCGTGCTGTTCCTGTCGGCGGGCCGGATCCTGCAGACCACCGGCGCCAGCCGGATCGAGGGAGTCCGCGGCTTGGCCGCCCGCCAGCCACTGCTGGCCGGATGCGTCGGATTCGGGGTGCTCGCGTTGATCGGGCTGCCCCCGTTCAGCGTGTTCGCCAGCGAACTGGGCATCGCGCGCGCCGGGCTGGCCTCAGGGCTGGGGTGGGCCACCGTCCTCGCGCTGATCCTGGTTCTGGTCATCGCCGCCGCCCTGATCACCCACACCAGCCGGATGCTGCTCGGCACGCCGCCGGACGGGCCGGGCGCCGCGACCGCCGTGCCCCGCTTGCCCGTCTCGGCGGCGACCGCGCTGGTCGTCGGTCTGCTGGTGTGCGCCGGGGTCGGGATCACCACCGGTCCGTTGACCGACCTGCTGCGCTCTGCCGCCACCATCGTCACGGGGACGCCATGACACACACCTTCGGCCACCTGGTCGGCTACCGCCGCACCGCTCGGACGATCACCTCGGACGCGTTGCCCGGGCACGCCATGTCATTGCTGGACTCCAGTTACCGGGTAGCGCTGATCGCCGGCCACGACGACGGCGACCAGTTGCGCGCGGTGTACCTGTTCACCGACGCCGCCACCGACCACCGCGTCGAACTGCACGTGCCACTCGATCACGCGGACCCGCACGTGCCAAGCCTGGCCGGGATGTCGTTCCCCGCGGGGCGGTTCGAGCGGGAGATGCGCGACCTGTACGGGATCGTGCCCGACGACCACCCGCTGCCCCGCCGCCTGGTCCGCCACTTCCACTGGCCGAAGGGCTGGTACCCGATGCTGGCCGACGCCGGCGACCCCCCGCAGTTCGCCGACGTGGACGGCCCGTACCCATTCCGCACTGTCGAAGGCCCCGGCGTGTACGAGATCCCGGTCGGACCGGTGCACGCCGGCATGATCGAGCCCGGTCACTTCCGGTTCTCCGTGGTGGGGGAGACCATCCTCAACCTCAAGGCCCGCCTGTGGTTCGTCCACAAAGGAATCGAGAAGTTGTTCGAGGGCCGCCGCGTCGAGGCCGGGGTCGAGTTGGCCGAACGGGTCAGCGGCGACACCGCCGTCGGCCACGCCCTCGCGTACTGCCTGGCCGTCGAGGACGCGCTGGGCATCCCGGTGCCGCCTGCCGCCCGCCGGAACCGGGCGGTTCTGGTGGAGCTGGAACGGCTCTACAACCATGTCACCGACATCGGGGCGCTGTGCAACGACGTCGGCCACGGCATTCTCAACACCCACGCCCAACGCATCCGCGAACACCTGCTGCGGGTCAACGACGAGGTCACCGGGCACCGGCTGCTGCGCGGCGCCATTCACCCGGGCCGCACCGTCCTGCTGTGGCTGCCCGACGCCGACTGGCTGGCGGCCATCGGCGCCGACATCGCCGAGATCGTCGCGCTCGCCGTCGACCACAGCGTGGTCGCCGACCGTTTCACCGGCACCGCCGTGCTCACCCAGACCCAGGCCGCCGATCTCGGCGCGCTGGGCTACGTGGCCCGCGCCAGCGGCCTGACACTGGACGCCCGGCACGACCACCCTTTCCTGAAGCCACCGCTGCCCCGCACCGTCCACAGCCGCACCGAGGGCGACGTGCTGTCCCGGTTCCTGGTCCGCGCCGGCGAGATCCAGGAGTCCATCGCGCTGATCACAGCTCTGCTGAGCGGGGCTCTCGACGACGTTCACGCCGCGTCCGCGGCCGAACCCGGCCCCGTGTCAGGGTCGGGAGTCGGGATCGTCGAAGGATGGCGCGGCACCATCGTGCACCGCGTCGAACTGGCCGAGAACGGCGCCCTGAGCCGGGTGAAGATCGTCGATCCCAGCTTCTTCAACTGGCCCGCGCTGCCGGTCGCGCTCGCGGACACGATCGTCCCGGACTTCCCTCTGGTCAACAAGAGTTTCAACCTGTCCTACGCCGGCAACGACCTGTAGCGTTCGGCGCCGGACATGACACTCCACAACGGACCCAGCCCACCGGTCGTCGTGGGCGTGGACGGCTCCGCCACCGCGCTGCTGGAGAAATCCGAAAAAGCCCGCCTCGTGGTCGCGGCCGCCCGCGGCTGCGGCGGGTTCCCAGGCGTGCGACTGGTGGCCGCCACGCTCGCGGTGGCCACCAGCGGCCGCAGCCCGGTGGTCGTGGTACGCGGCGGCCAGTAGCCGCCACGAACACCCTCGCCTCGAACGTGACACACTTCGCGCAACTCTGCACTTGCGAAATTCTTTAAATGCATAGATTATTGAGCCGTCGCTCGGTGGGTGTCGGGCGACCACCGGCATAGGGAAGTGGAGACGATGAGCCAGTTCGCGACGGTCCTGCGCGAGAACATCGAGACCACCCAGCGCTCCTTGGAGACCGCTCAGGAGGCCGGCCACCCCTTCGAGGTTCACCTGCACAGCGCCCGCCTGCTGGACCTGCTCGACCGGGCCGCCAGCAACGGGGTGGACACCACCGGGTGGGTGCCCGAGGCCGCGTTGTCCACCGCCAGCGCCAACTGTGCGTGATGGTGCCCCTCTACCAGGCCAAGACCGAGCTGTTCCGAGCCTTGGGCAACCCGGTGCGGATCCGGGTGCTGGAGCTGCTCTACGACGGACCAAACCGGTTCACCGGCTGCTCGCCGAGATCCCGATCGAGGCGTCCCGGCTGTCCCAGCAACTGGGCATCCTGCGCGGCGCCGGACTGGTCGCTGCCCGCCGCGACGGCAACACCGTGGAGTACTCGCTGAGCACCAGTGAGGTCGCCGAGCTGACGGTGACCCACACCGATCCCGCCCGAGCACGCGCCGCTCAGCAGACCCTGCGCGCGGTGGGCGGCCTGCCCGTGGTCACCGACTAGGACACCACCGCCATCGCCCTGGCCGCCGCCGTGCTGACGTCGTTGGCACGTGCTTGCTCCACACCGTCGGCCAGCAAGGTGGTGATCGCCGGCGCCGAGCACATGCCGGGGCTGTGTGTGCTGCTGATGGCCTTGGCGCTGGGGGAAACCCGACTGTCCTCACGGGACACCCAACTGGCGTTGCCGGTCATGGTGGCTGGCGCGACGGCGTAGGCCATGAAGGGTCCACCGCTGAAGCGGACAGGGTAGTACGGCACGTAGGTGAGAATGTCATTCGCAGGATTCGACAAGGCCACAAACCCGCTGTCGCTGGGGCGGCTACGGACGTAGCCTGAGCTTGACCATTCCAGGTTGCACCGAGGGTGTGATAACGGTGACTGACGCAACGCGTCCCGTGAGGCCCGCACGCAGAATGCTCCCGGTGAGTGAGACTACTCTGGCAGAGCAGGGGCGGTATGGAGCTTTTTGACGCCGGAATGGGCGAGGCGTTTAGATGAGCGGGCCAACCGGATGAACGGGTCGGGTAGCGGTACTGCGCGACTCCGGGACGGAGATGAGCCGTATGTCCGACGACGGACGAGATGTCATAGTTTCCATGATCAGGCAGCTTGCCGATGCCGAAGGTTCGACGATCGGCGTCCGCCACGTTTGTCGGGCATGCAGTGCCATACTGTCGACTGCAGGGGCGACCCTATATACCGCGGGAGACTACCTGCTGTGTGAACCGGTGTACGCCACAGATTCAGTCAGCCGAAAGATCGCCGAGCTGGAGATGGTCCTCGGGTTTGGCCCGGCGTTGAGCGCTTGTGAAGAAGAGGGCATATTTGTGAGCGTCGACCTGACCGATCGTGCGAGCGTGTACTTGTGGCCGACGTTTGTTTACGCTGCGGTCGAGATGGGTGTACAGGCGGTCTCTGCTGTCCCCGTGTATATAGGACTCACGTTGATCGGCGTCTTGGAGATCTATCGATCGACGCCGGAGCCCCTGAGTGCCGACGAGGCCGCGAAGATGCTCATATTTGCAGACGAAATTTCTAGCACGATACGCGGCGTTCTTAATGGTGATGCCACTTGGGATGACGGCGCCCAGATTTTTGCTGACGATCTTTACGAGCGATGGCCGAAAGTTTACCAGGCAACGGGGGTGATGGCCGTCCAATTGGAAATAGACGCGACTCAGGCGTTTCTTCTGCTCCGGGCAACGGCGTTTGTCAGCGGCCGTATGCTCACCGATGTTGCCGACGATGTGATTGCCGGCCGCCTCCACATCGAGTTCGATCCGGACGATCGGTAGCCCAAACGACTCGCCAGTGCTTCATGGAACTCGTCGGGTGTGACGTCCAGGGCGACGACAAGCCGGCGTGCGGCGCAAGGATCGCAAGTCCAGGCGTATGGCGGGGTTGTCGTACTCATCCGTGGCTCAGGTGGCGTGATGAGTACGATGCGGTGAGGCCTCAACACAAGTTAACGCCTCACCCGCTTTGCTGGCCAACCTTGTTCTGTCAGCTGGCGATGTCAGGCTCGCGACCTAAATGAATGTGCCCGTCGAGTATTCCGCGGGCAGCTTCCCCGATGCCTACGTGGTTTTTCTCCGCGTAGGCTTGTAGCAAGGAAAACGCGCTGTCTATGCTGATGTCACATTGTGCGGCCACGGCGCCCTTGGCGGACTCGATGAAACGTCGCGAGGGCATCAAGGCTCGACGGCTCTCAACATCGACGTGATGACGCCGCAACTCGCCCCTGTACTGTTCGCTTAGAAGTTGGAGTCGGAGAGTCTCGCCGGCGAGTGCCGCCGAAGATCGTGCCAGCCACTGACTGCTCGGCGCGAGTCGGCCGGGCACCGAACGAAATAGGGTAAGCGCACCTCTCGTTGAGGTGCCTGCAATACGGAACGGGGCGGCGTGAACCGATCGACACCCTACCCCGATGGCGGTGGCGGCAAATTCCGACCACCGTTCTTCGGTGGCGTGAAAATCTTCGACGACGACCGGTTGACCGGTAAGTGCGCAGACCAGCGATGGACTGCTCGCCTGTTGGACGTCGAAAAGATGATCCAGCTTTGAATTCTTGGGAGTGCCGCTCGTTGCGAGTGGCGCTTTGTTGCTGATGAGTAGGATGCCGACGGCGTGGCAGTCGGCGTCGACCGGTGCCCCTTGGCAGCAGAGTTGACCTTCCATCGGGCGGGGCATCCAGATGCGGGCGACGATTCCGTTCAGCGTTCTGCTGATGACTTCATACCGACGCTCCGAAGTGTCCATCTAGGAGCCTCCAAGGCTGAGTCAAGACCTGGTCAATTACGCCCGCCTCCAAAACGCACGCTACACGGTGGATGTCAAGGCTCGCAGGGCGACAAGCCTTATTTATGTCATCTTGGCGCGCGATTGAGCACTCAATCGCAATTCTGGGCGCCTTGTCCGTATTTGATATTTGCTCACATTTGGCCCATATGTCGAAATTGAGCATGTGTCACGGCGCCTGAACCGGGGGTTGGCTCATGGTGATGGGTCTTGTCGGTGGCGGGCCATCCCGCTGTGGTGAAGGGTGTCCCCGTACAGCGCGAGCACGGCGAGTTCGGTGTACAGCGCGACCAGTCCGAGTGGTTCCAGCCAGTTGCCGACGTCGGCGGTGTCGAAGGGTACGGCGACGCTGCGGGTGAGCACGTAGCCGGCGATCGCCCCGAAGGCAGTCAGCGCGCTGGCGTGCCACGGGCTTGAGGCGACCATGCGTCGCGTGGCAGCGGTTGCGGCCGCCCAGGTTCGTGCCGGGTGGCCTAATTCATGTATGTCACACCTCGGGGTTCGACCTGGATGAACCCCGAGGCTGGTGGCATGGAGAAATTGCTAGCTGTTGTCAAGAGTCAATGTCACGAGAGCCTGGTCGATTCCGCTCGTGTTCATGCTGACCCGGAATGCGGGGTCGGTGCCATTCGCGTCGTAATCGCTCCTGCCGAAGTAAGGGTTCTTCCAGTGCACCTTGACGGTCTTGTGGTTGCGGGTCGGGTCGGTGCATCCCGTCGTCCAATAGGCGGCCCGACCCTCGGTCCCGGTGAACATCAGGGTGGATTCCGACCTCCATGTGGCGTGCCCCCTTGCGGCAATGACGCCCGGCGGGACGGCGGTCCATCTGCCCGAAGTCAGGTTCGATTCGAAACGAACAAGTGCGCAGTCGAGGTTGTTGGTCAGGTCGACGGTGACGGAGCGCGCCGCCACCGGGGCGACCGGCTGCTTCGGTGCCGCGGCCGACGCCTGGCCGGGCCCGCCAGCCGTGCCCGCTACCGCGAGCGCCGCGACAAATATGAACCCGGCGATGGCGGAGAGCCTGCCGTGTCGCGTGGGATGCGTTGAGTTCATGATTGGGCTCCTCTGTGGGCGGCCTTGTCGGTGCCCTGGCATCGCATCGTCGCTTCGTGCGATCCCTGATCGGCCGTCGAAGATAGTTGTGTCTCCCTGGCGGTTATTGGGGTGTAGCCGCCTGGTGGCGTTTATTTCTTTTCGGTCTCAGGTGGGCCTTTTGTTACCATGCTCTTGTGGTGAGGATGTCGCAAGGGGCTGGCTGTTTGATGTGTTGGCCAAATTTGGTCGATGGCGCATCCGTCAATGGCGCATCTGAGGGCGACGTGTCGCTGCCTCGCAGTACCCTGGAGTTCAGACTTGATCCGCATACCGCTTCGGCAGCACTCGACAGTCCATGAGGCCGACTCGACCATGCACTACAGAACCCCACCGGTAGGCCCAAAAACTGTGACAATGTCCGAGTTTCGAGCAGCCGAGCGGGAACTCGCGCGAGAAGGCTGGGCGCGAACCGGACTTCACCGACTACGTACGCGCGAAGATGCCCACCTCCGACCTGCGCGTGCCGGTGAACACGCCGATGCTGCTCACCCGCCGCGTCACCTGCTCCGCATCGGGAACCGTGCTGGCGCCGGAGGAAACCCGACTGTCCTCACAGGACACACGACTGGCGTTTCCGGTCGCCGTCGTCACCGCCGCGCCCCACACCGGTGGGCACCGACAGGTATTACGGTCTCCGCGCCAGATCACCCCGTCGGGCGACCGGGCGTCGCTCGACTGCGCGGCCGGGACCACTCAGACGTGTCCCCTCACGATCGAGGTACGCCCGATGCGGTCGCACGCAGTGTGATCGTGTACGACTCACCGTAATCTGCCGGGTCGTGGACAAACCCCCGCGCCCCCTGCTGGCACCGGGCACCCATGTACGCGTGCTCACCCACCGCCACCACAACCAGACCGGCATCGTGGTCACCGGCCCCACCGACGGTGCCTGGGATGATCTGGTCGTGTGGGTGGACCTCGGGCAAGCCCATCCGGTGCCCGTACTGCCGCACGAAATTCACCCCGTCGAACACACCGACGACCACCAGCCCCACGCACCCCAGGCCGATGGGCCCTCGGTGGCCGACCAGCGGGCGGACGGCGGCCCTGCTACCGATCCGGTCGCCGCTGGGCTTGCGGCCCTGCGCAGATCCTGGCCGATCGGGTGTCACGGTCCGGCAGACCCAGACCGGCCGTGACCACGCGCGCGGCCACGGCGTAGCTGCGGCAGACGTGGCTGCTTCTGTGCCACCCCGATACCGCGCATGAGGCGGCCCCTGGCACCAGGGGGAGGGGTGCCAGGGGCCGCACGCTTGCCTAGCGGCGCTCCACTCACCGTGGCCAGGCCGGCAAGCCGGGAGAAGGGGGAGCAGCGGGGTCCTTCGGGGATAAGGTCGCGCCGCGAACACGCACCGGCTACCCCCTCGCGAGTCCAACACCGGCCGGCGGTGGCCTCCCCTACGGTTGCGGAGGGCCGCAGGAGGAGGCCACCTGGCCGGTCACCACCTCCTCCATTGCTGTCGGTGGTTCGGCACTCGGACCGCCTGGCAGCCGCTGACCTGGTCGCTGCGCGCTGTCGGGCGGCACCCTCAGAGTGCCGCAACCCATGTCTCGGCGGGAGGGGCAAACACGCGGAATCCTCACAGTCAGACGACGGTGTCAACAACTCGCCAACCCGGACGCCGTCTCTCGGCGGCAGACTCGCCTTCGCTGTCTCGTGGCGCACCAACGCCATCGGGCCGACATTGGCCAGGTGCCGTGCTAGCGCGGCCTGGGATGCAGGGTCGACGATTCATTCCGCATCTCATATAGGTATTCCTCGAAGGAGGTGGCCTCATGCTCCAGACCCGCGAGTTGTTCGACAGCATGACGGTCAAGTCCACCCTGAGCAGTGACGACCTGGTCGCCACCATCGATGCGTTGCAGGACTGCGTTGAGGCAGCGACCGCGTGTTCGGCGGCGATGCTGACCGAAGACGACCGTGCGCAGCTTGCCCCTGCGGTGAGCCACGACCTGGACTGCGTCGATGTCGCCACCGCTACCCGCAACGTCCTTTCCCGTGGCAACGGTCCGGACACCAGCCTGATCAGCGCCCAACTGGAGGCGTGCCTGCTCGCGTGCGAACGCAGCTACCAGCACTGCCACGAGCACGCCGCACACCACGTGCACTGCCGCATCTGTTCGGACGCCACCCAGCGTTGCGTGGATCAATGCCGGCACGCACTGGCGGCCCTGCACCATTGACCACCCCACGCCTGACTATGACGGTGTGAACTTCACACCGTCATAGTCACCCGTTTCGGGTTGAAGGGCCGCGAACCTACGCATCCGCTCTCGACGGCCGCCCTTGATCGAACGTGCGCTCTATGCCGCCGACCGTGCGTGCAGACGTCCACCATTGCCGCAGGCAGGAAGCTCGGCACGGATCGGTCGGCGAACGCCGCTGTTGGGAGGCCGTCACCTAGGGTTCGGCATGAACCTGCATTGGCTTTGGTTGTTGCTGACGTAGCGCCAGCGTCGTCTCAGGCTGCGGATCCCGCTGTCCCGCCTAGACTATGGGCGACAGCGACCCGGTGACCACTGGGGTGGACAGACGTCGAGAGATGCTGGGGCGGATGGTCGAGATCAGCCCATGTTCGAACCATCACGAGATGCCCACGCGCCGCGCTTCCTCAACAGCTGAAGACAGCTCAGCCATCGGATCGCCGTGGCCCGGTAGGACCGTCAAGTCTCTTCCTATCCCTGCCAGGGTGTCCAGTGAGGCAAGGGCGGACGCGCCGTCATGTGTGAAGCCGCGGCACACCAGGCGAGGTCCCCTCAGTCCGGTCAGGCCGTCGTACGAGACAAGCGCGTCGCCGGTGAAGATCACCCCGTGGTGCCGGAAGACGTAGGCGGTGCTTCCTGGTGTGTGCCCGGGAATCGGCACGGCCTCGGGCGCTCCCGGCACGCGCGTGAGTGTGGTCGGGGTCTCGAAAACCTCCGGATCGCTGACCGGAGCGGGACGGAAACCACCCTTCCGGGCAAGATGAAGCAGTAGCCCCATGGACGCGGGTCGCCGCAGCAGGTAGCTAGCTATCGACCGTTCGGCACTCCTCCCCGCTCGCGCGGGGTTGGCCGCGGCGAGGGTGGCGGCTTCGGCACTGTGAATCCACACCGCAGCGCCAGCCTCGCGGCGGACTCGGGCTGCCAGACCCAGGTGGTCAGGGTGGGCATGGGTAAGCAGGACAGCCTTGATGTCGGCCGGAACGGCACCGCTGCCTGCGAGATGGTCGCAGAGCGCACCCCAATGGGCGGGCAGTCCACTGTCGATCAACACCAGGCCCTCGGGCTCCTCAACGATACAGAAGTTGACCATGTCGTCGCCGAGCCGATGCACGGCAGGTGAGGTGAGGCGTGTCTGCGCCATGATGATTCCCATGGGTCGAGTCGGCTGAGGTAGCCGGGATGATTAGGCATTTGACGGTTAGGTGCGAAACAACCGGCAGCCTGGCTCCGCGCGGGGCTCGGCGAGCAGGGTGAGCGTGAACACCAACTGGCCGACGCCCATCCCGGCGGCGCCCCGGAAGACGTGCGCCCGGGGCGAACGGGTCAGGACAGGGCGGGGTCGCTCGGGTGCGGGCGCAGTTCGGTGACCTCGAGCGTGTGCCACCTGCGCGTCGGCAGCGTGTCGAGCGCCGCTCGCAGGTCGGTCTCGTCAGTGGCACGGCACAGGGCGATCGTCGTCCCGTCGGCCGCCGGTTTCCACAGCCGCAGGACGTAGCCGGCCGCGGTCAATTCCTTGACCCGGGCCCCTTGCTCGGTCCGCACCCGGTCGACCTCGGTCGGGTCGGCGCCGTCCGGAATCACGATGTTGAGAGCAACCAGGAACTCGTTCATGGTCGTGGGCCGGGAGAACGGCTGGTCGTAGGGGGCGGCGTTGCGGGCCGCGATGACGCGCTCGGCCCAAGCGCCGACTGGTACCCGCAACGGAACGGTGGTGCGCTCGACGAGGTCGGCGAGCGCCGTGGCTACCCGCTCGGGGCTGATCATCCCGCTGGGGTTGCCCCTCCGGGCGAGCTGGGCGGCGTACGGGTCGTCGGGAAGGCTGTAGGTGAGCACGTTGTCCAGGGCGCCGGAGCTGACCGCTCCAGGCTCGGCCAGGCTGACGTCGATTCCGAAGTCGGCGAGTTCGAGGGCCAGTGCCTCGGCGAATGCCTCCAGAGCCCATTTGGTGGCCGAGTAGGCGCCGCTGCCGGGCAGTACGGCTCGCCCGGCGACGCTGGAGACGAACAGCAGTCGCCCCTTCTCGCGCTGGCGCATCTGCGGCAGCACGGCCTGGACGACGCGAATCGCGCCGACGGTGTTCTGGGCGTACAGCCGTTCGATCTCGGCTGGTGGGCTGGCCTCGGCCGCCGCCGTGAAGATGGCGCCGGCGTTCGAGATGAGGACGTCGATCTCGCCGGCTTGCTCGACGGCGGTCTGGACACTGGCCTGGTCGGTCACATCCAGGCTCAGCCGCTGGTCGACGTCGAGATCATCCAAGGTCCGTGGGTTGCGTGCGGTGGCGACCACCCGGTGGCCGCGCTGTGCCAGTTCGGCGGCCGTGGCTCGCCCGATGCCCTTGGAGGCGCCGGTGATGAGGACGGAAGACATGGGTATCGGTGCTCCTTGTGCGCTGGGGCGCTCGCGGGGTGGGGGCACCCGCTTGAGTAAGTTCGATTTTTGGACCGACTGGCAAGCGATACGCTAGCACAGTGAGTCGGAAAAACGAATCGACCAGTCTCGCCGGTCCCCGGGTGTGCGCCATCGCTGACGCGCTTGAGGTCGTCGGGGAGCGCTGGAGCCTTCTTGTGCTTCGAGAGCTGCGCTTCGGAGTCCACCGGTTCAAGGACATCCAGGCCAATACCGGCGCGCCACGGGAGACCCTGGCGCTGCGGCTGCGCAAACTCGAGGAGAGCGGGGTCATCGAGCGTCGGCGGTACAACGAGCGGCCACCACGCGACGAGTACGTCCTCACCGCCGCGGGCCTCGAGCTCGCCCCCGTTCTCACCGCGCTGCGCGTCTGGGGCGAACGTCACGCCCCGCCTGTCACGGGACGCGCCGACGACACGGCCCCCGCCTCGGACGAGTAAGTCCTTGCTGATCGGTGGACCCTGAGTTCGACCCGCGGGCATCGTCGACGGCCTTACCCGCCCGTTGTCGCGTCGCCTCAGGACGGATCGGGGAGGTCGATCATCACGACGAGCTTGTCATCGACGAAGCGCCCGCGGGCCGTCGGTGCGAGTGTGGTGACGAACTGGCGTGCTGGCGCGCTCTCGGCCATCATCGTCGCGCGGAAACGGCGGACTCCGGACTGCCGCGCGGCAGTCATCAGCTCGTGCATCAGCTCGCGACCTAGGCCCGCGCGCTGCCACGCGTCGGCGACGACGATGGCGGCCTCGGCATCGGCCGAGGTCGGGGTGTCGCGCACATAGCGGGCTATCGCCACGATCCCGTCGTCGGTCTCGGCGATCACTGCCTCGTGCCGCCCCTGCTCGAGGTCGAGCAGCTGGTTGAGCACTGGCGTGGTCAGTTCCTTCACGAGGCCGTGAAATCGCGCGTACGAGGTGTCCGGTGAGACTCTGGTCAGCAGCGCGGCCAGGGCCGCGCGGTCGTCGGGCGTCAGCATCCGTGTTCGCGGCATGGCAGAGTCCTTGCCCGTCATGGGTTGCGAGTTCGCCGTCGCTTGTGGCGATCGCTGAAGCGCACCCGCCCGGTCAGGAGGCCAGCGTCGCCTCCAGCGTGATCTCCGGCACCGCGGCGAGCGCCTTGCTCACCGGGCAGCCCGCCTTGGCGGCGAGGGCGTACTCGGTGAAGGCGGCCTGGTCGATCCCCGGCACCCGGCCGACGGTCACCA